>Ga0207684_10000459_pt1 | contig 53056 bp, 53 predicted proteins | sample KBSK5501metaG_FD_184342 | JGI IMG/M metagenome (GOLD analysis project Ga0207684, IMG submission 184342) | Corn, switchgrass and miscanthus rhizosphere microbial communities from Kellogg Biological Station, Michigan, USA - KBS K5-50-1 metaG... | ecosystem: Host-associated > Plants > Roots >... | reverse complement strand
CCCGCCCATAGCGGGTCGTTTGCTTAACTCCACCTTAATCGCATCCATTTCACGGGCCAAGCGCTTGACTTCCGCGGCAAGATCGCCGCCCGCGCCACCCGGTGCGGCCTTCACCACCTGCATGGCCCCTCGGTCTTGGCCTTTGCTCCGCTGGGTTCCTGGAGCCTTCACCGTCTTGACGTTCCGGACCGCCTTCTTCATCTTCTGCTTCCCCTTGGCAGGCATCGCTTTTCCTCCTTTCCTCCCCCGCGTAGGTCGACGCAAAGCTATGTGGTCAGCCATCCCTGGTCGGCAAAACTGACGTACCGGCGATCTCCGATAATAACGTGGTCAAGGACCCGAATGCCAATAATCTCACCCGCCGAGACGAGCCGGCGGGTCAAGGCACGGTCTTCGGGGCTGGCCTCCGGATCACCGGACGGGTGATTGTGCACAAAGATGACGGCGGCGGCCGACTCCCGAACGGCGGGGACAAAGGCCTCACGCGGATGCACGATACTGAGCGTCAAACTTCCCTCCGACACCGTCACGTCCCGAATGATGGCGTTCTTCCCATCCAGGAGGATCACCTTGAAGACTTCCCGGCGAAGATCCCGCATGAGGGGACGGTAATGCCGGAAGACATCTTCACTCGATGCCACTCGCTGCCCTGTGGAGAGGGGAGCAGCCGCGGCCCTCTTCCCGATTTCCAGCGCCGCCTTGATGAGGGCGGCCTTCGCCGGCCCGACGCCGGGAACTTCGCAGAACTCCCGCATCCCCAGCCGACTCAAGCCGGTGAGGCCGTCGTGCCGGTCAAGCAAGGCGACGCCAACATCCAGCGCCGTCCAGCCTTCAAAGCCAGTTCCCAGCAGGATGGCAAGAAGCTGCCCATCCGTCAAGGCCTCCGGTCCATAGCGAACGAGCCGCTCGCGCGGACGCTCGTCCGGAGGCCATGTGTCGATCCCCATCGCTCTCTCCGTGTCTGCTTCCTCTCCAGCTGTGTAACCGCTTACACACCAGATGGACTTTTTGACACAGAGAACGTGCCAGAGGGTAAACCAGGAAGGCCGTTGTGCTCATAACCTGCTGAAATTCCATGCAGTAAAATTTTGGGCATTCACCTTGCTTGGTGCCCGTCCAATATTCACGCGTCCACCGGCAGGGAGGAACAGACCATGCAATGTGAGAAATGCAAGGGCCTCATGGTGAGGGAGCGTTTCTCTGATTACTTCCTCATCGTCTACGCCTGGAAGTGCATCAATTGCGGAGCGATCGTCGATTCCACCATCACCCATAACCAGAAAAAACACCCCGCGGTCAACACCGCCGAGACTCTCTCTCGGTAATTCCCGGGCTCCGACTCCGTCCCCGTTCGATCACACGACTGCGGCGCGTGTTCGCCCCCTTCGCGTCCCCATAGCGCGATCTTCTCAACCTTGTCAAGCTGATTTTCAGGTGTCTCAAACGACGATGGCCATGTTAGACTCGTATGACCATGCGAATCATCGGCGGCGCATCGCGCGGACGCAGGCTGACCGGGCCTCGAGGCTTGGCCGTCCGTCCCACAGCGGACCAGGTCAAAGAAGCCCTCTTCAACATTCTCGCCGACCGGATTGCCGGCGCGCGTTTCCTCGACCTCTACGCAGGAACCGGCAACATCGGGATCGAGGCCCTGAGTCGAGGGGCCCAACAGGCAACGTTCGTGGAGTCCAGTCCGGCTATGGGCCGGCTGCTGCGAGCCAATCTCCAGCGGTGCGGGTTTGAGCGCCTGGCTGAGATCCGGCTCAGTCCCGTGTCGCGCTTCCTGAAACAACATCACGAGTCGTCCTACGACATCGTCTTCCTCGACCCGCCGTACCGGACAGAGGAAGCGGAAAAGGTGTTGCCCTCGTTGGGGCACGATGCTATCATCCGCGCCAACGGCTTGGTGATTGTCGAGCACTTCCATAAATCTCCCCCGGTCGATCGGATCGGCCATTTGGCCCTCGTGAAAACGTACCGGTATGGGGATACTTGTCTGTCGGTGTACCGGTCCATCCAAGAGGAGGCCTTGACGTGAGAATCGGCGTCTATCCCGGCACGTTCGATCCGATCACCAACGGCCACGTGGACCTCATCTCCCGAAGCCTGCGTCTCTTCGATAAGGTCTATGTGGCGGTCGCGGCGAATCCCCAGAAACATCCCGTCCTGGCCCTTGAGGAGCGGGTGGAGATGGTGCGCGTGGTCACCAAGGAGCTGCCGCACGTCGAAGTCGCGCCGTTCCACGGACTGCTGGTCGATTTCGTCCGCGAGCGGGGCGCCCACGCGGTGATCCGAGGGCTGCGGGCCGTCTCGGACTTCGAATTCGAGTTGCAGATGGCGCTCATGAACCGCAACCTGGACCAGAGCGTAGAGACCGTGTTCCTCATGCCGAGCCAGGAATACATCTATCTGACTTCGACGATCATCAAAGAAGTCGCCCGCCTCGGAGGCGATCTGGCAGGTCTGGTGCATCCGGAAATCGCCCGCCAGTTGGCAGCGCGCCTGAGGAACATGCCTCGATGAAGCTCGCTCAGCGGGTCGGCCGCATCTCTCCGTCCCCGACGCTCCGTATCGCCGCCGAAGCGAAGGCCATGGCTGCCCGCGGCGTGGATGTGATTGATTTCGCCTCCGGCGAGCCGGATCTCGACACGCCCCTGCCTGTCAAAGAAGCGGGAATCGCCGCCATCCGCAACGGCTTCACGAAATACACCGCGGCAGGTGGCATCGACGAGCTCAAGCTCGCGGTCATCGAGAAACTGCGTCGCGACCAGGGCCTCACGTACGACACTCCCCAGATTCTCATCTCCAGCGGCGCCAAACACTCACTCTATAACCTCGCCCAGGCTTGTATCGAGACCGGCGATGAAGTGATCATCCCGGTCCCCTACTGGGTCTCCTATCCGGAGCAGGTCCTTCTCAACGACGGCACGCCGGTGCTGGTCCAGACGGATGAGGCCACAGGTTTTCAATTGACGGGAGCGCTGCTGGAGCGCCACGTGACGGTCCGGACGAAGGCCGTCATCGTGAACAGCCCGGGGAACCCCACAGGGTCAGCCTACGAGCGCAAGACGCTCGAAGCCATCGCCGAGGTCGCGCTCCGCCACGGGCTGCTCATCATTTCGGATGAGATCTATGAGAAGCTGCTGTACGACGGGCTTACACACGTCAGCATCGCATCGCTGGGCCCTGAGGTCCAGGCCCGGACGGTCGTGGTGAACGGCGTTTCCAAGGCCTACGCCATGACCGGATGGCGGATCGGCTACGCCGCAGGGCCGAAAGACCTGATCGCGGCCATGACGACGGTGCAGAGCCAGAGCACCTCCAACCCCACCTCCATCGCGCAGAAGGCGGCGGTCGCGGCCCTGAAGGAGGGGGAACCCTTCATTAAGGAGATGGTCGTGGAATTCGACAAGCGGCGCCGGTTCATGGTGGAACGGCTGAACAAAATCCCGGGCGTCCATTGCGCGATGCCGAAAGGAGCCTTCTACGCTTTTCCGCACGTCGGACGTTTGGTCGGGCGCCGATCCCCCGACGGTCCTATCGCGTCGGCCACCACGCTCGCCGCCTATCTCTTAAAGGAAGCACGCACCGCCCTCGTACCCGGAGAAGCCTTTGGCGCTCCCGACTATCTCAGATTTTCCTATGCCACGAGCATGCCGAAAATCGCTGAAGGCCTGGAGCGCATTGACGACGCAATTCGCAAGCTGACCTGACTCCTTCGTCCGCCGGGACTTGACGGCCGAGGGAATGAAACTTATAAGGGACTGTACAATGCCGATTTATGAGTACGGATGCCAGACGGGCCACCGCTTTGAAGTCACGCAGAAGATGAGCGACCCTCCCGTGACCACATGCCAGGTCTGCGGGCTGCCGGTGTCCAAGCTGATCTCGGCGTCGGCGATCATGTTCAAGGGGGCCGGCTGGTACGTCACCGACTATTCGGACAAGATGAAGCCACCGACCGAGGGGGAAAAGGCCGGCACGCCCTCCGAACCCAAGAAGGACGACGCGGAGAAACCTGCCGCGCCCGCATCACCCGCGCCCGCCGTCTCCCCCTCGCCACCCGCCACCGGCTCATCCGGGACCGGACCGACGCCGGCCCCGTCGAGCACACCGAGCTCTCAAAAATAACGCTGAAACGGAGCCGGTTTATTTCTTGCCCGGCTTCCCCTTCTTCGCGAGGGCCGCTTCCAAGTCCGTCTTCAGCTGAGTGACCTGCGCTTGCAAATCCGCTTGGGCCTTCACCGCCTGAACGGATTGCGCCTTGCAATCCTCAGCCGCTTTGGTCGCGTCGCCTACCCTGGCCTGGAGCGCGGTTTTCTCTGCTCCCAGAACCTTGATCTGCGCCTCCTGCATTCCAATCCGTTGCTGGAGAGCCGGGGGCCACCAGTCGCACCCGCTCAACATCACGACGCACCCGATCACTGCCATCACCCCAACAGCCCGCCTCGTCTTGTCGCTCATTCGTCCCTCCTCCACATTGAGATTGTCCGCTCCCATTCAGGCCCGTGACTCCTGCTCCTCGGACACCTCCGGCGGGATGTCCTTTCCGCCAGACGGCCTCCGTCCGATCTGAAATTTCTCCAATCGGTACTGCATTGTTTTGTAGGTCAGCCCTAGCATCTTCGCCGCCTTGGCGATCACGCCGTTGCTCCGCGCCATCGCGGTTTCCAGCAGTCTTCGCTCAAACTCCTCCAACGAGAAGCCGTCAGCCGGCAGATCGAAATCCATCTTGTCGAGCAGGGTCGCACGGGTCCGCACCTCTGCGGGGAGATCTTCGACGTCCACCCGGCCACCGTCGCACAGCAGCCCCGCGCGCTCAATGACCGATTCGAGTTCCCGGACGTTGCCGGGCCAGTGATACTCCAGCAACGCCCGCAGGGCGCCCGCAGTCACCTCCTTCACGACCTTGCCGGAGGAGGCGGCGTATTTCTTCAGGAAATGCTCGATCAGTTCCGGAATGTCCGTGGTCCGGTCCCGCAGTGCAGGCACGTGGATCGACACCACGTTGAGACGATAGAAGAGGTCTTCGCGAAACGTCCCCTGTTTGATCGCCGTCGCCAGCTTGCGATTGGTCGCCGCCACCACACGGACATCCACCTTGATGTCTTCACGCCCTCCGATGCGACGGATTTCCTTTTCCTGGAGGACCCGCAGGAGCTTGGCCTGGAGCGGTAGACTAAGATCCCCGATCTCATCCAGAAACAAGGTTCCCTGGTCCACAGCCTCGAACAGGCCGACCTGCCGCGCCTGCGCTCCCGTGAACGCCCCTTTCTCGTGGCCGAAGAGCTCGCTCTCGATCAAGGTTTCCGGCACGGCCGCGCAATTGAGGGCCAAGAACGGGTGCTGCGCGCGCGGACTATGCGCATGCAGGGCCCGTGCGACCAATTCCTTGCCTGTTCCACTCTCGCCGGTGATCAGTACGGTCGCCTGGCTGGCCGACACTTTCTGGAGCAGGCGAAGGACCTCCTGCATCAGCGGATGATGACCCACGATGTTCTCGACTTTGAATTTTTCCTGCAGCTGCTGATGTAGCTGCCGATTTTCCTTCACCAGGTGGAGCTTTTCGAAAGCCCGTGCGATCGTGATCAAAAGCTCTTCCCGGTCCACAGGCTTCGTCAGGTAGTCAAACGCCCCCTGCTTCATCGCCTGGACTGCCGACCCGATTGTGCCGTAGGCCGTGATGAGAATGACGAGCGTTTCCGGATTGACCTTGATCAGCTCCGCCAGCAACGAGAGCCCGTCGCGCTCGGGCATTGAGAGATCGGTCAGAACGACATCAGCGGGATGACCCTGGTAGCACGTGAGCGCTTGCGACACGTTGGACGCGGCCTCGACCGAGTAGCCTTCCCCTTCCAGAATCACCGTCAGGATATCCCGTTGGGACTTCTCATCATCGATGACGAGCACGTGGCCGGCCTTCATACCGACACCTCCACGCGTGCGACCGGGAGGCTGATGACCACGTCGGTCCCTTGATGCGGCCGGCTGAGGACGTTGATCCCGCCCCGATGCTCCTCCACGATCTTCTTCGTGATGGCAAGCCCGAGACCGATTCCCAACTTCTTGGTCGTGAAATACGGATTGAAGATCCTGTTGAGGTTCTCCTCGCTGATGCCTGGGCCGGTATCCGAGACGGTAATATCGACGAACCCGGGACGTGAGGCCGTGGCGATCCGCAGCCGTCCGCCACCTGGCATGGCCTGGATGGCGTTGAGCACGACGTTCATGAGGCAGGTTTTGATCTGCACCGGATCGGCCTGCAGATGCGGGATGTGGGCGTCGGCAACGATCGTGATTTCGACACCTTGCTCGACCGCCTTCTGGTGCGCGAGCCCGACCACATCCTGGATGAGCACGCCCAGATCAACCTCGCTCTTGTTCAAAGCGAGTGGCTTCCCGACCGTGAGGAAGTTCTCGATCATGCTGTTCAGCCGATGGATCTCGGCCTTGATGTTGGACATGAGCGCCAGCGCCTCGGCAATCCCGTCCGGCTGCCCGCTCCGCAGCCGGTTCCGGATGTGATCAATGCTGAGGTTCATGAAGTTCAGTGGATTCCTGATCTCATGGGCGATGCCGGACGCCAGCTTGCCGACGGCGGACAACCGTTCGGCTTCCCGGAGACGTTCTTCCAACTCGCGGTGCTGGCGGAGCTTCTCGACCATCTCATTGAAGCTGCGGGTCAGTTCGGCGATTTCATCCTCGCCTCCCACTTCGATGGTCTTCGTCAGGTCGCCGGCCGCAACGTGCCTGGCCGCGTTGACCACGTCATGGAGCGGCTGCGTATATTTTCGGGCCAGGTAGAGCGAGACCAGGATGCCGAGCGCGAAAATGAGCAGCGTGACGGCCACCCGCTTGTATAAGTTTGCCTTGGTCGTCTGCGCCACGTCATCCAGGGTGAACGTCACGTGGATGTATCCGAGCACTTCGTTGCCGTCCACCAACGGCGCCGTCACGTTGTACTCACGGTGCCCTCCCTTGATGACCGTGCTTTCCATCTTGCGACCGGATACTTGCGGCGACTGGGTGCTGACGAGGACTTCCTTCTTCTCCACGTCGAGCAGCTTGATCTCTTTCACGCCCTTCTTGCCCAAACGGGCCATCAGCTTCTGCAGCGCCTCCGGGTCCGGCTCGCCGGACAATTGCTCCACGCTCACGGCCGTCGCGTTCGAGAGCTCATTGAGGCTGTCTTCCATCTCCCGAACCAGAGCCTGTTGGGACAAATAGGAGAAGATGACCGACGCCGTGAGCGACAGGACCAGCAGCGCGAACATCATGATGACCAGCTTGGTCGTCAGCCGGAGGCGGTGGAAAAGCTGATTGTTGAGCGATCGCATCGTCCCCATCACCATCAGGCCGCCAAGGAGTCGATGATCGAGAGCAGCGAAGCTTTCGGAATGCACCCTTCACGGACCAGGCGTGGCGGAGCCACCGTCGTATCCACGACCGTGCTCGGCAGCCCGCCGGGGGTTTCACCGCCGTTCAGAATCAGATCCACGTCTGTCCCCACAGTACGGTCCGCCTCCGCCGCCGTCGTCGCCGGCGGATGACCGGAGCGATTGGCGCTGGTCCCGGTCAACGGTCCCCCGACCGCCGCGAGCAAGCGTTGAACGTCGGCGTGAGCCGAGAGCCGAATTCCGATCGTCCCGGTCCCGGCGGTCAGGACGGATGGCACGGAGTCCGATGCGCGAAAGACAAGCGTCAGCGGACCCGGCCAGTACGTCTCCATCAGCCGTTCGGCGGTCGGGGTGATCTCCGAGGTCAACGTCTCCAGATCGGTCCGAGAGCGGATCAACACCAGGATCGGGGCAGCTTGAAGCACCCGGCCCTTCAGGTCGAAAACCCGTTGGACGGCGTGGGCGTTGAAAGGACAGGCTCCGAGCCCATAGAAGGTTTCCGTCGGAAACGCGATGACGCCGCCTTCCCGCACCACCCGGCTGGCTTCGCGGAGCGCAGACGCTGACAAGTCACGCAACTTATTCATAGGTGCGCGCCATTATACCATGGCCCGCGCGCCGATATCGGACCGGTAGTGCATGCCGTCGAAACGAATCCTGCGGACTCCGGCGTAGGCCCGGTCGCGCGCCGTCGCAAACGTGTCCCCGATCCCCGTAACTCCCAGCACGCGACCGCCGGCCGTCACGACCCCACCAAGGCCGGTCGCCGTCCCGCCATGGAAGACGACAAGATCGTTCTGTCCCTCTGTCTCCGAGAGGCCGAGAATAGGCATCCCTTTTTTCGGCGGCCCGGGATAGCCGGAAGCCGCCAGCACCACGCATACAGCCGCGCGCTCGTGCCATTGAACGGCCACGCGGTCGAGACGATGTTCAGCCACCGCCACAAGGATCTCCACCAGATCGCTCTTCAAGAGCGGCAGCACCACTTGGGTCTCCGGATCGCCCAGGCGCGCGTTGAACTCGAGCACCTTGGGTTCTCCACGGACAATCATCAAGCCGGCATAGAGCACTCCTTGAAAGGGGCTACCCACGCGGGAGAGACCCTCGACGGTCGGCTCGAGAATCGTACGCCGGACTCGTTCGACGAGCTCGCGTGTCCCGATCGGCGCAGGCGCATACGCCCCCATCCCCCCCGTGTTGGGGCCTGTATCGCCATCTCCGACCCGTTTGTGGTCTTGCGCGGGTACCATGGGGAGGACAGTCTTCCCGTCCGTAAAGGCCATGAGTGTCAGCTCCTCGCCATCGAGAAACTCTTCGACGACCACGCGCGACCCGGCATCGCCAAAGGCCTGGCGCTCCAGCATGGCACGGACGGCCTCGCGTGCTTCGGTACGGGTGGCGGCCACGACGACGCCTTTCCCCTGCGCTAGTCCATCCGCCTTGACCACGATCGGAGCGTCATGGCGATCGAGATACTCCAGCGCCGGAGCGATCGCCGTGAACGTCTGCGCTTCAGCAGTGGGAATCCGCAGCCGGACCATGAGTTCCTTGGCGAACGCTTTGCTGGACTCGATCTGGGCGGCCGCCCTGTGCGGGCCGACGATGAGCCGCTTGTCCTTGCGAAATTCATCGGCGATGCCGGCGGCCAGGGGAGCTTCGGGGCCGACGACCGTCAGATCCACGCGGTGGCTGCGGGCGAAGTCCCGTAAGCCGGTCAGGTCATCGGCTGCAAGAGGGAGGCACTCAGCGACGTGCGCGATGCCCGGATTCCCGGGCGCGCAGTAGAGCTTCGTCACCCGAGGACTTTGGGCGATCTTCCAGGCGAGCGCATGCTCTCGCCCGCCTCCGCCGACGACTAAAACTATCATGGAAGAAGAAACCTAGTGTCTGAAATGCCGCATGCCCGTCAAAACCATGGCCATGTTGTGCTCATCGACGGCCTTGACCACTTCTTCATCGCGAATCGACCCGCCCGGCTGGATGACGGCCGTGATGCCCGCTTGAGCCGCCGCGTCGATCCCGTCGCGGAAGGGAAAGAAGGCGTCTGAGGCCATGACGCAGCCTTTCAGCGACGAGGCTGCTTTTATCGTCGCCAGCTTCACCGAATCCACGCGGCTCATCTGGCCCGCGCCGATCCCGACCGTCCGGTCGGACCGAGCGAAGACAATGGCGTTGGATTTGACGTGCTTGCAGACCTTCCAGGCGAAGGCGAACGCGGCGTACTCCTCCTCGGTCGGAGGTCGCCTCGAAGCCACTTTGAGCGCACGGATGTCCGCGATCACACCGAGGTCACGATCCTGCAGGAGCAGCCCGCCGACGATCTTCCGCAGGTCCATCAAGTCCGGCCCCGTCCGCGCGCCGGTGCGGAGATCGCCCACGGCCAGCAGGCGCAGGTCCTTCTTCCGTTTCAGCTCGGCCAACGCATCATCCTCAAACCCGGGCGCCACGACCACTTCCACGAACGTTGCCGTGATCTCCTTGGCCGCAGCGAGATCCACGCGCGCATTGAATGCGATCACGCCGCCGAAGGCAGAGAGCGGATCAGTCTCGCGTGCCCCCACGTAGGCCTCGCGCAGCGTGGGCCCGACGGCCACCCCGCAAGGGTTGTTGTGCTTGACGATCACGGCCACGGGAAGAGGCACGTCTTGGCGCGCGTATTCCTTGACCAATTCCAGCGCGGCATTGGCGTCCAGGAAGTTGTTATAGGACATCTCCTTACCATGCAGCTGCCGGCCCCGCGTCACCCCCGGCTCACTTCCACCGACGTCGCGATAGAAAGCCCCCTGCTGATGCGGATTCTCCCCATAACGCAGGGTTTGCACTTTTTCGAACTGCAGCGTGAGGATGGAGGGGAACTGTATCGGACCGGCCGTGCTCTGCCGTTCGAGGTAGCCAGCGATCATCCCATCGTACCGTGAGGTATGGTGAAAGACCTTACGCGCCAAGTCGCGCCGCACCGCCAGCGGTACCTCACCCCCACGCAAAGCCTCCAGCACGGCGCCGTAATCGGCCGGATCCACCACGACCACCACTTCAGCATGGTTCTTGGCCGCTGACCGCAACATCGACGGACCGCCAATGTCGATATTCTCAATGGCTTCGTCGAAGCTACACCCCAGCTTGCTGATCGTCGCTTCGAAGGGATAGAGGTTCACGACCACCACATCAATGGGGCCGATCCCGTACTGCGCCATCTCGGCCACATGCTTCGGGTCTTTTCGCCGGCCCAGCAGACCCCCATGGATCTTGGGATGGAGCGTCTTGACCCGCCCGTCCAGGATCTCTGGAAAGCCGGTGTAGGCCGCCACCTCGGTGACCGTCAGGCCGGCCTCACGCAGGCCCTTCGCGGTCCCGCCGGTCGAGAGAATTTCGTATCCAAGCCCGCTCAGCCCCCTCGCCAATTCGATGATGCCGGTCTTATCCGATACGCTGACAAGCGCCCGCTTCACGCTCGATTCTCCTTCGTTGGATGTGATGGTTACGACTTGCCCGCGTCGCGCAACGCTTCCCGGAAGACGCGGTAAAACCGGTCGTTTTCCGCCACGGCCTGGTGGGTAATCGCCTTGATCTTGTTCAATTCGCGTTCCGCAACCACAAAGTTGACGCTCTTAGCGAAGGCCATCATGTGATCGAAGGTACGGAACTGTTTGCCGACCAAGCCCACGCACATATGCCGCCGGTGCGCCATCATCATCGGCTGGATGGTCAGAAGCACCAGGTTGTTTTCAGGCGACCCACCATAATCCTCATGGAGGAGCAGCACATCGTACCGGTTCTGCCGAAGCCGATGGACGACGTCGTCCACCTTGGCGGGCACGTGGACCGTGTATCCCAACCCTTCGAGGGCGGCCCTTACTGCCACTTGGACTTTCGGTTGCTCGAAGCAGATGATCGCCAGCCGCTGATCTTCGACGAAGTCGTCCTCTGTCGTCGGAGGGGGAATCAGATCCTCCGGAACCTCTTCGAGGGAAGGCGGCGGCGCACCGGTCTCGCTCTTGGTGCTGGCCGTGACTTTCGTCTGACACTTGGGACAGGTGACCTTGAAGACGGCGTCCTTCGGCACCTTCTCGTCCGGGATCATGAGCTTCGTTGAGCAGGAGGGGCAGATGATGTCCATCGATCTATTTCTTCTTCACCGTCTTGGCGTAACCGGAGTCAATCGTCAATCCTTCGATATCGGTGGTCTTCTCGCCGCGCGCCTGCTTGAGCTTGTCGATGCCGCGTTGGACGACGGGCTTGCGGGTCGCATACAGCTCGGCGGTCTCCGCCGTAATCAACCCAGCCTCATAGGTGCGGATGATCGCTTGATCGAAGGTCTGCATGCCAAAGGGTTCGCTCGCCTCCTGAATCTCATAGAAGGTCTTCCCTTCCTGTTCACCCAGGAGGATGACTTCGTGGGTCCGGATGTTGTTGCCCAGAATGTCGTGGATGGCGACGCGGTTTCCTCCGACCTTGGGCAACAGTCGCTGCGCGATGATCCACCGGAGCGATTCCGCCAGACGCTGGCGGATCTGCTTTTCCTCTTCCTGCTCGAACATGCCGACGATGCGACTAATGGCCTGGCCGGCGTCTATCGTATGCAGGGTGCTCAGCACGAGATGGCCAGTCTCAGAGGCGGTCAGGGCCAGCTCGGCGGTCTCACGGTCGCGCATCTCGCCGACGAGTATGATTTTCGGCGCCTCGCGGAGCGCGGCGCGCAGACCATTGGCGAACGTGTCGAAATCCATGCCCAGCTCTCGCTGGTTGAACGTCGCCTTGATGTTGGGATGCATGAACTCGACCGGGTCTTCGAGCGTGATGACGTGGATGGCTCTGTTCTCGTTGAATTCGCGCAATACCGCGGCCAGCGAGGTGGTCTTCCCGACGCCCGTGGCGCCAGTCACCAAGACCAGACCGTTCTTCTCCTTGGTTATCTTGCGGAAGGCTACGGGGAGTTTGAGGTCGTCGATCGAGGGGATCATAGTCTCCAACTTCCGCATGGCGATCGAATAGTTGCCCCGCTGCGAAAAGATGTTGACGCGGAACCGGGCCCTCCCTATCAGGAAGTACGAGCTGTCGCAAGAGCCCTGCTGCAGGAGCATCTGGGACAGCCGGCGGTCGCTGTTGATGAGATTCAGGGCGAAGATTTCGGTCTGGAATGGTGTGAGATTGTCGATGTCAGGCGTGATATCGACCTTCATCAATTGTCCCGACGATTCCACCTGCAGCGGGCGGTCCACCGAGAGGTTGATGTCCGACACGAGGTCAGTGGAATCCACCATCGTGGTGAGCATGTAGTCGATTTCGGGTCTTCTCATGATGAGCCTCCAAACCAAGCTTGCTCGTGCCGCCGCATTCGATCACATGGCAGCGGATATTCAACACCACAAGCAAGATGCATGTTTGCGAGAAGAACCATCGCCATCCTAACTAGCCAGGTCATCCGGCGGAGCCTTCAGGAACGGCAGGAATTTGGCCTTGTCAATAGACTTGTCGTACGCCTCTACAGGGCTGATCCATTTCTTGTTGAGAACCTCCATGATCCCATCGTCCAGCGTCTGCATCCCGTATTTCTTTCCCACCTGCATGGCGGAGGGAATCTGGAAGGTCTTGTTCTCGCGGATCAGGTTGGCGATGGCGGCCGTGCCGATCATGATCTCCAGCACCGCGCACCGGCCTTTCCTGTCGATGCGCCTGAAGAGATTCTGGGCAACCACCACCTTGAGGCTGGTGGACAAGGAGCTGCGGATCTGCCCCTGTTCTTCGTGGGGAAACACCTCGATGATCCGGTCCACGGTCTTGGCGGCGTTCGTCGTGTGCAGAGTCGCGAAGACTAAGTGCCCGGTCTCGGCCGCCTCGACCGCCAGGCGAATCGTTTCGAGATCGCGCATCTCGCCGACGAGGATGATATCGGGGTCTTCGCGCAGCGCCCCCCTCAGGGCTGCCGCGTATGACTTGGTATGGAGCCCGACTTCGCGATGGTTGACGATGCAACCCTGGCTCTGGTGGACGAACTCGATCGGGTCCTCGATAGTGATAATATGGTCCTTCCGATTTTTGTTGGCATGATCGATCAATGCCGCCAGCGTGGTGGACTTGCCGCTGCCGGTCGGGCCCGTCACCAAGATGAGGCCCTTGTGCAGCATGGCAGCGCGGGCCAGAATGGGCGGAAGACCCAAATCCTGGGTGGTGAGCACTTTGGTGGGAATTTGTCGGAAGACCGCCCCGCACCCGTACTTCTGTTGAAAAAAATTGGCCCGGAAGCGCGCCACGCCGGGAATTTCGTACCCGAAGTCCACGTCGCCGGTTTCTTCGAACAGCTTGATCTTGGTGTCGGGGGCAATCTCATAGAGCATCCCCTTGAGCTCGTCGTTCTCCAGAACCTTGTACTTGACCCGCTCCAGCTCTCCGTGGATACGCAGAATCGGTTGCTGGCCGGCCACCAGATGAAGGTCCGACGCGATCTGATCGAACATGAGCTTAAAAAACGCATCAATTTTCGCCATCGCACAGCACTCCCGCTCTCAGTTCAGTTAGGCGCGCAGCACCGCTCCGCACGCGTGGGAAAAGTATCACAACCATTACAGCAGGTCAACATTGACAGGAACCGCCGAGCGGCATAGTCTTTTTTCTCATGAATGCCCATTCCGCGCCCATCCCCTGCGAGTTCTGCCAAAGTTCAATTCCGGTGCACGCGGATTCCAAGATCCACACCGTCCAACTCGACGAAGGACAGGCCCTTTTCTTCATCTGCCCGGCCTGCGGACGGCTCCAGCGGCCTCGCCTCATCAAAGATGGTGAACTCTTCCTCGTCAATTTCAATGAGGAACAAATGGCCACGCTCCAACGATTGTACAATCTCAATCTGTGAGAGACGGCGCGAAACCAGTTTGGACATCATTATAGCGTAGTCCAATCTCTTTCTTGCCCGTTTGCTTATTTCTTTTCAGGCCTAAGACACCATCAATTATCTGAAACTATAGTCACAAATAAGACAGAACAAGTTAGGTTGGTACGGTTGACTTCCCCAGGGGGCACCGCTAGAATGAGCCGGCGTTTCGCGGAGACGCCGGAAGAGAAGGAACCCTGCGTGGCGTCCCAGTTCATCCACCTCCACGTGCATACTCAGTACAGTCTCCTCGACGGGGCCAATCAGATTGACGCCCTCGTCCAGGAAGCGAAGAACTTCGGCATGCCGGCCATCGCCGTCACGGACCACGGCAATCTCTTCGGCGCCATCGAGTTCTACCAGAAAGCTACCGCTGCCGGCATCAAGCCGATCATCGGTTGCGAAGCCTATCTCGCCCCAAAGAGCCGCTTCGACCGGGAAGGCCAGTTCGCGCACAACGAGTATTACCACTTGATCCTGCTGGCAGCGAACCGGACCGGCTACCAAAACCTATTGAAGCTCGCCAGCAAGGCCTATCTCGAAGGGTTCTACTATAAGCCGCGGGTGGACAAGGAGCTCCTCCTCGAGCACCATGAAGGGCTGGTCGCGCTCTCCGGCTGTCTCAGCGGCGAGGTGTCGTATCTCATCGGCCAAGGCCGAATTGAAGACGCCGTCCGGACCGCCGCCGAGTACCGTGACATCTTCGGAAAGGATCACTATTTTCTCGAAGTCCAGGAAAACGGCGTCCCCGAGCAACAGATCGCAAACCAAGGGCTCCGGGAGATCCACAAACGCCTCGGCATCCCGTTGGTCGCCACCAACGACTGCCATTATCTCAAGAAGACCGACGCCAGGGTCCATGACATCCTGCTCTGCCTGCAGACCGGCAAGACGGTGAACGAACCCAACCGGATGCGCTTCAACACCGACCAGCTCTATGTGAAGTCCACCGAGGAAATGCTTACCGCGTTCCACGAATGGCCCGAGGCGGTCTGGAATACGAGCCGGGTGGCGGAGCTATGCAACCTCGCCTTTACCTTCGGCTCTGCCCACCTGCCACACTACCAGGTGCCGGAAGGAGAAACCCTCGAAAGCTACCTCGACCGGCTTGCCCAGAAGGGGCTGACGGAACGGCTGCGCGAGCGGCCTTCCAGCCAGCCCGAATCGCAATACCGACAACGCCTCCGCGACGAATTGACCGTCATCACCTCGATGGGTTTCGCCGGCTACTTCCTGATCGTGTGGGATATCATTAACTTCGCCCGGTCACGAAGCATCCCCGTCGGGCCCGGACGGGGTTCGAGCGCCGGCAGCCTAGTCGCCTACGCCCTGCGCATCACGGACCTGGACCCGCTCGTCTACGGTTTGCTGTTTGAACGCTTCCTGAATCCCGAACGCGTCTCCCTCCCGGACATCGACATGGATTTCTGCATGGACCGCCGGCCGGAAGTCATCAATTACGTCGTGGACAAGTACGGCAAGGACCATGTGTGCCAGATCATCACGTTCGGTACGATGAAGGCGAAGGCCGCCATTCGCGACGTCGGCCGCGTGATGGAGATGCCCTACGCGGAGGTGGACCGCATCGCCAAGCTGGTGCCCGATCACCTCAATATCACCTTGGACGAAGCCCTAGAGTCCGAGCCACGCCTCAAGGATCTGGTGGACACCGACCCCAAGATCCGCGAGGTCTTCGAAACGGCGCGCGCGCTAGAGAAGTCCCCGCGCCACGCCTCTACCCACGCCGCGGGCGTCGTGATCTCGCAGGATCCCCTGACCAACCACGTCCCCCTGTACAAAGGCACGAAGGACACCGACGAGATCGTGACGCAGTTCCCGATGGGAGACGTGGAAAAAGTGGGATTGGTGAAGTTTGACTTCCTGGGCCTCAAGACTCTGACCATGATCGCCCATGCCGAGCGGCTGGTCAATGCCGCGCGGACCGGCGGAACGCCTCTCTCAATCGCCGCCATCCCGCTGGACGACCCTCAGACATTTGCGCTGCTCTCACTAGGTAAAACCCTCGGCGTGTTCCAATTGGAGAGCGCCGGCATGCGCGATCTGCTAACCGGGCTTCGCCCCGACCGCTTTGAGGACATCATCGCCAGCATCGCCCTCTACCGGCCAGGGCCCATGGACCTGATCCCCGACTTCATCAAGCGCAAACAGGGCAAAATCCCGATCACCTATGAAGTGCCTGCCCTGGAAGGCATCCTGAAGGAAACCTACGGCGTGATCGTATACCAGGAACAGGTCATGGCGATCGCCAACAAGGTCGCCGGGTTCTCGCTCGGCCAAGCGGACATCTTGCGCCGCGCCATGGGCAAGAAAAAGCAGGAAGAGATGGCCAATCTCCGCGCCAAATTCCTGGAGGGCGCGAAGAAGCACAAGATCACCGACAAAAAGGCCGAGAAGCTGTTCGATCTGATCCAGAAATTCGCCGGCTACGGATTCAACAAGTCCCACGCCGCGGCCTACGCCCTGGTCACCTACCAGACCGCCTACCTCAAGGCTCATAGCCCGAATGAGTTCATGGCGGCCCTGCTCACCAGTGAAATGGGTAACACCGACAAGGTCGTGCGCTACATCAACGAGTGTCGCGACCTTGGGATCAAGGTCCTACCGCCGGACGTGAACGTGAGCGGCAAGGATTTCTCGGTCACGCCGGAGGGCATCCGGTTTGGGTTGGCTGCCATCAAGAACGTGGGAGAGGGCGCGATCGAGACAATCATCGAGGCCCGAATAGCTGGCGGCCCGTATGTGTCTTTCTTCGATTTCTGCCACCGCGTCGACGCCCGGAAACTCAACAAGCGCGCGCTCGAATGCCTCATCAAGGCCGGCGCGTTCGACTCGACCGGTGCCCGCCGCGCCCAATTGGCTGCAGTCCTCGATCGCACCGTGGACCAGGCCTCGGCCGCCCAGCGGGCCGAGTCCCAAGGCCAGACCAGTATCTTCGCAGCCTTCGAGCCGCCGGACGGCAACAGCGGGCGGCGCGGCACGCTGCCGTTCGACGAAAGCCTCCCCGACCTGCCAGAGTGGGACGAGGATCAATTGCTCAAACATGAAAAGGAGTTGATCGGGTTCTACATCACCAGCCATCCCCTGGCCCGCTATGCCGAAGGGATGACTCGTTTTTCCACCGCCAGCACTGACCGGCTCAGCGAGGTCGCGGACACCAAGGAAGTGAAACTGTGCGGGATCATCGGAACTGTCCGGCAGACGATGACCAAAAGAGGCGACCGCATGGCCTATCTGACGCTGGAAGACCTTTTGGGCACCGTCGAGGTCATCGTCTTCCCGGATCTGTACAAAACCGCCGCGGCCCTCGTCACGCCGGACTCGGTGGTGCAGGTGACGGGCACGCTCGATCGGGGCGACAAGGCGACGCGGATCAAGGCGACCAAGCTCGCAAGCCTGGCCGATCTCCAGGCGCAGAGCGTCGCGCGCGTCACCATTCAAGTCACCACCCAGGACGCGTCGCCCCAGGCGTTGAGCCGGCTGCGGGAGGTCTTGCATCATCACGCAGGCCCCTGTCCGGTGTATCTCAAGCTCATGATCCCCGACCATTCCGAATCCATGATCGCCGTGGGTCCCGATCTGTGCGTCCTGCCGAGTTCCCAGCTCATCGGCGACGTGGAAGCGCTGATCGGCAAAGGCGCGGTGTCCTTACAGTAACGGAGCGACGGTATGCGGGAATACCTGGATTTCGAAAAGCCCATCGCCGAGATTGAGGAGAAGATCGAGAAGCTGACCGCCGCGGGTCAGGGACGACCCGGTGTGCAGGATGATCTCCGTAAACTTCGCGCCAAGCTCTACCAGCTTCAGGCGGAAATCTATGCCGGCCTCACCCCCTGGCAGCGCACGCAGGTTGCCCGGCATCCGCAGCGCCCATCCACCCTCGACTACATCGGGCGGATCTGCGACCACTTCCTGGAACTGCACGGCGACCGCCTCTACGGCGACGATCAGGCCATCGTGGCGGGGCTCGCCAACCTGAACGGCCGGGCCGTCGTCGTGATCGGGCCGCAAAAGGGTAAGACGCTGAAAGAGCGCGTGCAGCGCAACTTCGGCATGCCCAACCCGGAAGGCTACCGCAAGGCCCTGCGCCTGATGCGTTTGGCCGAGAAATTCAACAAACCGGTGATTACCCTCATTGACACGCCCGGCGCCTATCCCGGCATCGGCGCCGAGGAGCGCGGGCAGGCTGAAGCCATCGCCCGCAACCTCCTGGTGATGGCCTCACTCAAGGTGCCGATCGTCTCCGTCGTCATCGGGGAAGGTGGCAGCGGTGGGGCCCTGGCAATCGGCGTGGCGGACCGTCTGTTGATGCTGAAGAACGCCGTCTATTCGGTCATCTCGCCCGAGGGCTGCGCGGCGATCCTATGGAACGATCAGCGCAAGGCCCCGGAGGCGGCGGAGGCGCTCAAGATGACCGCCGACGATCTGCTACGCTTGGGCGTGATCGACGAGATCATTCCCGAGCCGCCGGGCGGGGCGCACCGGGACCCGGCGGCGATGTGCGACGCCGTGAAGAAGGCGATCGAACTCCACCTCAGCGCGCTGCTCGAACTCCCGACCGAGGAATTGCTGCAGCGGCGCTCCAAGAAATACCGGCGCATCGGCGTCCTAGGACAGGAATAGCCGTATTGGACTGGCCCGTTGAGCGGACGGCGCGGCGGGCAGCGGGGCACGCCGACGGCGTGCTCTCCGACATCAACTTCGGCGAAGTCTTTCCGTTCGTCGCCAAGCCGCTGGCCCGCGACGGCCTGGCCCGCTACATCGGCCCGGCCCTCGGCAGCCAGGTCGCCGGCCTCAGCCGCAGCGATCCGCTCGTCCTGGACTTGAATCCCATCGCCTTCGTCGCCGGCCGTCCGTTCATGGACCTTTCGGCCTACATCAATCTGCCGGCCGTCTCCCATCGACTTGACATGCTGGAGGCGGTTGACCAGACCAAAGGCAAGGTGATCGCGGAACTGGCACGGGCCAAACGGCTGAATCCCATCCCGATCCCTTTCGCCGCGCGGGTCACACTGCACTTCGCCTACGCCCGGATGGGCCTGCGCTCGCTGGGATGGCTGATCCGCCGCCGCACGCCGGTCGAGCTGCGCGAGGCCTACGCACGCACAACCGAGCGGTTGCGGGAGGTGGTCCGCCGGTCACTCGACCAGGATTCCTCGGCAGTCTTGCTCGCAGGCTTGGACCGTGAGTTCAATGAGGAATCGGACCCCACCAAGGACGGCCTGCGACATCTGGGTCTGTCCATGTTCCTTCATATGACTCTGCATCAGCTTCTGGCCAATCGCGTTCCGTCCGTATTGATTGCCGATCTTGGCAAAGGCATCCCCTACAACCCCACCACCGCCATCGCGCTCGACCTCTGGGATCTGGCCCAGGAGGCGCGCCCGCTGGCCGAGATCTTCGAGAAAACGCCGCCCGATAAGCTGGCGCAGACTCTGCACGGAACGGATGCCAGCCGCCGGTGGTGGACCCGCTTCGAGGAATTTCTCGCGCGGCACGGCCACCGGGGCGAAGTGGAGTTGGACATCACAACGCCGCGCTGGCGGGAGGACCCGACCTTTCTTCTTCAGGCCATCACCAACTACCTGCGCCATCCGGTCGGGACGCCGATCCCGCCGGACATGCTGACCGCCGGCATGCGCCGCCGCGAGGCGGCCGCGTCGGCCATCCGGGAGAGGCTTCCATTTCCACTACGCAGCCTGTTTGGCTGGCTCTACGAACGGTACGTCCTGTGGCTGCCGTTCCGGGAGTTCATGAAATACACCTGGCTCCTCGGCATGGAACAGGCGCGGCGGGTCTACCGGGAGCTGGGCCGGCGGCTCGTTGCGGCAGGACATCTCAAGACAATGGATGACATCTTCTGGTTGCGGTTGGATGAAGTGTGCGCCTGGGCTGAAACGGGAACCGTCTCATGGACTCAAGCAGTCCTGGAGTCACGCGAACGCGAGTGGCAGGAATGGACTGCGCTACGTCCGCCCTCGTTGGTGATCGGTACGAGCGGAATCGAAGACACGACCGTCCTGACTGTGCCGCTGGAGGGATCACGCGTGCTGCACGGGACGCCGGTCTCCGCCGGTTGCGCCGAAGGCATCGCGCGCGTGATCACGGACCCCCACCAGGCCGATCTGCGCCCGGGCGAGATCCTGGTGACCCATTACACCGACCCCGCCTGGACTCCCCTCTTTTTCACCGCGGGCGCGTTGATCACCGAAGTCGGCGGAGTCCTAAGCCACGGCGCAGTCGTCGCGCGCGAGATCGGCCTGCCGGCCGTGGTGGGCGTGGAGGCGGCCACCAGCCGTATTACGTCAGGCCGCCGGGTGAAAGTGAACGCCACTGAGGGCACCGTGGAGTTGCTGTAAGTTCCGGCTACTTGCTGAATTGTGGTGACCGCGGTAGACTAGGCCTTCCTGAGGAGACGCCCATGTCGCGAGTCGGCATTCCTCTCATGGTCGGTTTTCTCTCCGCGGTTCTGCTCCCTCTTTCTGCCACAGCCGCCGAGCCTGAGCTGTGGTCCTGCACGAAAGCGGATGGCACCACGACTTTCACGAACAAGACGAAAGACCTGAGTGGCTGCAGCGCCTATACTCTCCGCTCCGAGTTGGGCTACGTCACGAGAGCTGTGGAGGAGAAAAAAGAAGAGCCGAAGCCTCCTGAGTCCAAGACTCAGGCAGCCTTGCCGCCGATTAACATCAATATCATGGTCAGCGCTCCCCCTCCGGCACCTCCGGCGATCGAGATGCCGGCTCCGGTTGGAGAGATCCCCTTTGAAGTGGTGCGGATGCTATCGGTGGGCATGACCGAAGCGGAAATCCTCAGGCGCGCCGGGCTTCCCCAGGCGACCTTGATCGGGTCCCATTCCTTCGGCTCGCCTTATCCCTTCTGGCCCATCTTCGGGGCGAATCGGTTTGTCTACTCCAGCGGTGATTGGATCGTCGAGCTTACGTTCACCGGCGGCCGCGTCTTCTCGATCAACCAAGTTCGGATCAGGCCATGAGGTGAGATCCGGAAAGGCTGCAGCGTCGCTGCGGTCGCAATCAATCTACAACTTCAATCAGTGAAGAGAGAAGGAGGATTCTATGCGGACATTGAGTGTGGCAACGATCATGCTGACGGCGACGATTCTCATCGTCGCCGGCTGCGGGCAAAAGAGCGAGGAACCGAAGGCACCGGCCCAGGCTCCGGCTTCCCCAGCAGCTCCTGCTGCACCAGGGGGAGCTCCCAGTGTTCCTGAAACTCCCGCGCCGGCTCCCGGCGCTCCCGCCGCACCGGCTCCAGCCCCTGCTGCTCCAGCAGGCAAGTAAGAAAAAACGAACGGCCTCCGGAGGATAAACCTCCGGAGGCCGTTCGTTCACCACCGCTTATATACAGGCGTAAGCGTCTGCTTACGCCCCGTGAGACGTTCTGGCGTGGGCGGGCTGTCTGGGTCTGAACCCAGAGGGCCGTCCCGGCCTAGCGTCTCGCTGTCCATTGCCGCGCGGGTTGTGTGCGGGCTGTACGGGATGTGCGGGAGGCGCGCTGCCAACGGCTCGTGGGATCGGCTGCCCCAAGAGCTTCTCGATGGCCCGTAACTGCAGGTGGTCATCCGCAGTGATGAAACTGGTGGCCCGGCCGCTCGCCTTTACGCGCGCGGTGCGCCCGATCCGGTGAACGTAATCTTCCGGTGTGTTCGGCATATCGTAGTTCACGACGTGCCCGATGTTGGCCACGTCAATGCCGCGGGCCGCGACGTCCGTAGCCACGAGGACCCGGAAGGTGCCCCGCCGGAATCCTTCCAACGCCGCCCGTCGCTGCGAGAGGCTCCGGTCGCCGTGAATGGTCGCCACCTTATGGCCGGCGTTGCCGAGCGCCCGTCCCAGCCGATCGGCGCCATGCTTCGTGCGCGTAAAGACGAGGACCGAATCGCGGTCCGCATCGAGCAGCGAGAGCAACAGCTTGGTCTTGTCTTCCCGCGTCGTATGATGCAGGGCCTGCGCGGCCCGCTCGGCCGGAGCCGCCGACCGGCCGATCGTCACCTGCACCGGGTCCTTGACGCTGGCCCGCGCGAGATCGGCCACATCCGTCTGCAACGTCGCCGAGAAGAGCAGCGTCTGCCGCTCTTCCGGCAGCGCCTCCAGTATCTGGTTGATCTGGGGCGCAAAGCCCATGTCCAGCATGCGATCCGCTTCATCCAGCACTAGGATCTGCATCTTCATCAGATTGATGGTCCCATTCCACATATGATCCAGAAGCCGCCCAGGCGTCGCCACGATGATGTCCGGGCGCTGGCGCAGCCCTCTGAGCTGGGCGTTCATATCGGCGCCGCCCACGACCGTCGTCGCATAGACACGCCGGCTGTGTCCCAATTTGGTGATCGTTTCCTGGATCTGGATGGCCAGCTCTCTTGTGGGGGCCAGAATCAACCCACGGGGAAAGCCTTCCGACTTGCCGGCTAGGCGTTCGACCATCGGAATCACGAAGGCCGCAGTCTTGCCCGTGCCGGTCTGCGCGCATCCGAGGACGTCGCGCCCGGCGAGCCCTGGCGGAATGGCCTGGGCCTGAATGGGCGTCGGTTCCGAGAACCCCGCCCTGGCAATGTCGCGCAAGATGGCTTCGGACAAGCCGAGATTGTTGAAACTGCTTTGAACAGTCGTCTGCACAGAACTATCCTTTCGGTGTGGATCGCATTGTTACGGGGTCAGAGAACCGAGGGGAGTCAGAATCGGGAGGGAAGCTGCTCCAAACAGGACCTGATCGCGATGCGATCGCGGGTCCGGAGTATGGTTACCGTCATCGCCGCCGGACCGTCTCGGCTCTGACTGATACGCACTATACTGGATCAAACCCTGATTGTCAAGTCCTTTAAATTAAACCCCCTAATCTGTGGCAGCGAAAGCAATCCTGCCTTTTGGGATGTCTTTCCTTCAGGGGACGCTCCCCGCCTTCCACATGGCAGGCCAGACAGTCCTTCTCCAGCTTGATGCCGTGGTGGGCGAGATCGTTGGGCACGGGCGGGTTGTTGTCCCTGGGACCCGGCAACAAGGTCACAAAAACAATCACGGCAAGAACCAGGCCGATGAAGACGAAATCGGATTTCTTCGGCTTGAACCCCATCAGGCCGGCAAATCGGTTCCATAGGCTTCACTCAGCAGCTCGGCGATGTGGCGCACGTCCACCTCGCCGCGCAGGCCGTTCTTGAGCTGGATCATGCAGGCGGGACAGGAGGTGGCCACGACTTGCGCCCCGCTGTCCCGAATTGCCGCACGCTTGCGCGCGAAGATCTTCTGCGAAGTCTCGTAGTCCTTCACTATGAACGTCCCCGCCCCGCCGGCGCAGCGGTCGGCGTCCCGCATCTCGACGAACGTCACGCCGGGAATCCGCTTCAGCAGGTCCCGCGGCTGCTTGCTCACCCCGGCCGCGCGCAAATGACACGAGGAATGGTAGGTGACGGTTTTCTGACAGGGTCTGGTCGGCTGGGCTTTCAGCCCTGGGCCGGACAAGACTTCCGAGACGTGCCGGACCCTGCCCGCCATCGTCTCGGCCCGCTTCCGTTCCTCGCCCTGAAACCACTTCGGGTAGTCCTTCAAGCTGAGCGTACAGGACGCGCATCCGGTCACAATCGTGTCGTAGCGGCTCAGCGATTCGACATTGAACCGGGCATAGTCTTTCACCCGGCCAACGTGGCCGTAGGTCTCGATCGGCGTGCCCGAGCAGCGCTGCCGCGGCAGGACCGGTTCGATACCGTTCTTTCGCAAGACCGCGATCACGGCGTCGCCGACTCCGTCCTGGAAGTAGTTGGCCGCGCAGCCGTGGAAATAGGCGACCGCGCCTCGGTGCCCCTGCTCTTCCGTCAACTCGGCATATCGCTCACGCAGTAACCGAGACGCCAGTCGGGGCAGCACCATGTCCGCGGGCAGCCGGGCGGTCGAGGCAAGCTGATGCAGGAGCGGCACGAGCGCCTGCTCCAACACCTTGCGGGGCAGCGGGCGGTCCCACAGTCCCTGCGTGCGCCCCATCAGCTTGAGGAGCGGCTCGAACAACCAAGGCTGCCCCTGTAAGGCGAACACGGCCCCCGCGAGCTTGTTGGGATGCTCGGCCCGTTTCTGCATGATCAGGTCCGACACATCCACGCCGGCCGGGCAGACCGTCCGGCAGGACTTGCAGTTCACGCAGGCCTCCACCACCCGTTTGGAGTTGAGGTACTCGTACCCCGGCGCGGTCACGATCTCGAACCAGCCCCGTGAGCTCATGTCCTCCGTCTGGAACACGTCGAAAACCGGGCAGACCGAGTTGCACTTGCCGCAGGTCGCGCAGGGCTTGGAGAGCCGCACGTAGTCGATGTGCTCCGTGAAGGGGGTATCGCTGATCTTCACGCCCGGGTTCAGGACGCGCACCGGATCGAAGGCCGACTTGACCTGCGTGAACAGTGCGTAGAGCTCCTCGCCGAAGTATTTGCGGACGAACTCTGCCCGCACGCGCCCGTCTCCGTGTTCGCCGCAGATGGACCCGCCGAAGCGCGTGATGACGGTCTGGTGAATTTCATGGTAGCCCGCGACCATTGCCTCGAAATCGCGCTTGTCGTTGATGTCCAGCAGGGGGACGATGTGGGCGTTGCCGTTGCCGATGTGGCCGAAGATGGCCACGTTCACGTCCTGGCCTTTGAAGAACGCCGAGAGGTACTGCACCAGCTCGGCGATCCGGTCGGCCGGCACGACCACATCGTCCACGTAGTTAATGGGCTTCTTCTTGGCGTCGTAGCGGTACAGCGTTGGGTAGAGCGCATTGCGCGCCTTCCAGAGCTGCTCCTGATGCTCTTTTTCCACCGCAATCGTAGGGTCCTGACACAGCCGATACTTCCGGCAGATGCCCTTGACCCGATCGAGAATCTCGGCAATTGACAATCCCAGTCCACCATCGAACTCAGCCAGCAGGGTTGCCGCCGCATCGGCCGGCACGCCATGCGCTGACCGATTAATCAGGTCAAGCGTGTTGGCGTCCATCACCTCCAACGCCATCGGCGTCAGCGGCAGGAGATCGAAGACGGCCTGTCCGACTTCTTCCAGATGCCGGAAGTGAATCAGCGCGGTCGCCGTCGCATTCGGTTTCTCCACGAGCGTGAGCGTCGCCTCGCTGATGACGCCCAGTGTCCCCTCGCTTCCCACAAAGAGCTTGGGCAGATCCACGATCCCCTGATCCAGCCCGTCCACAAGCCCGAACAAGTTGTAGCCCGTGCTGTTCTTGGAGACCGTGGGCTTCTTGCTTCGGATGAGTTCAGCATTCTTTCGGACAAGCGCCATGGTCTCGGCAAGTGCTGGATAGTTCCTGAGCAATGCGTCGGTCGCCGGGTCGCCATCGGCCAGGGCCTCGGCCGTCAGCCAGGCGCCGGTGCTAAGGTGCATGCGGATGGCATGCACGTTGTCCTTCACCGAACCGTATCGGAGCGTATGGGGGCCGGCCGAATTGTTCGAGAGCATCCCGCCGAGCTTGCACATGTCGCGGCTGGAGGGATCGGGTCCAAACATCAGGCCGTGGGGCTCGAGCTTCTTGTTGAACTCGGTGAGGTTCAGCCCCGGCTGGACCCGCGCCCAGCGCTCGTCGACGTTCAATTCAAGAATCCGGTTCATACGGCCGCACTCGAGGATGATCCCCTCGCCGACGGCCGATCCGGTGAGGTTCGTACCGGCGGCCCGCGGTGTGATCGGCACGCCGGTAGACTGCGCATAGGCCACCGTGGCGGCGATGTCGTCCTCGGTCTCAGCCTGAACGACGGCCTTGGGGACCACCTTGTAGATGCTGGCATCCACCGAGTAGGCCGTGATGGTCGGAAAGTCATCCTTGACCTTGTCGGCGCCGAGTTGGCGCCGGAGATCATTGCCAATGGAGCGGGACTTCTCAGGCAGGATCAGAGTAGGCGCGTCGCTCATGAGTTGATTGTACGGGAGGATAGAGAGGGAGACAAGTGAACCGTCAAGAGACCGCGCGCTTGGCCGGCTTGGAATGGCCTTCCAGGGCCAGCTCGACGATCCGCTCTTCAGAAAGGCCGAGCGAGTAATAGTGCTGGTAGTGTCCCTCGATGGCCTCGGGATAGCCCTTCTCAGGCAGCATCTGCTCCCGCAGCGTCTTGACGCCGTCGAGAACGTACTTCACCAATTCCGGGCTGATCTCTATTCCATGGTCCTTCAATGTCTTGGTATGCTTGGCCAGCACGGTCTCGACGGCGGCGGCGCCGCTGTGCTTGCCGAACACGAAGCGCTGCTCGCCCCCCACGGACTCCTCGGCGATGAACTGGTAGATGGCGGGATGGATCGCGATCGCGGCCGTGTGGATCCCTGATTCGTGCTTGAAGACGCCCTCGCCCACGATCGGCTCGTGCGGTTGGAGCGGAATCCCCGAATACCGTTCGATCTTGCGGCGCAGTTCGGTCAGCAAATCGTACCGGAAACCCGGGATCGTGACCCCATACAACATCTTTAGGACCATGACGAACTCATGGAGCGGCGTGTTGCCGGCCCGCTCTCCGATACCGTTGACCGTGACCCCCGCATACAAGGCTCCGTGGCTGATTGCTCGCACCGTGTTGATCGCCCCCAAGCCGAAGTCGTTGTGGAAATGCGCCGTCATGGGCACGGCACCGAGGACCTTCACGAGCCGTGGAATGTAGTGATCCACCGCTTCGGGCGTGAACACCCCGCAGGTGTCCGAGAAGCACATGCGCGTACCGCCCGCCGCGACGCAAGCCTTGGCCCAGACCTCACCGTAGGTGACATCCGACCGGGACGCATCCTCGGCCGCGAATTCGACGCGCGAGAATCCTTTCTCTCTGGCGTAACGGATGGCTCCGGTGATCAGATCCAGATTCTGCTCGCGGTAGTAATCCAGCGGCCGGTCCAGCCACTGGCTTTCCGGCTGGCCCGCGCGGCGCAATAACGTTTTGCCGAGTTTATACTTGAGGTGCAGGTCGGACAAGGTCGAGAGCACGAGCACGCTGACGTCATCCGGCTTCGCGCCGACGGCGGTGACAGTGTCCACGACTGCGTCAATGTCCTCCTTGAGGCTCCGGCACATGGCCAGAATTTCAATGTCCTTTCGGATCTCGCCGCGGCGCTGGGCCTGGACGATCAACTGCAGCGCCTTGCGGTCCGACTCGGAGACGGCCGGAAAGGCAGGGTCAATGACGTGGACGCCGATCTCAGAGAGCAGCTTGGTCAACTCCAGCTTCTGCTCGGGCGAGAAGGCCACCCCTGGCATCTGCTCGCCGTCCCGCAGCGTGTCGTCGTAAATGCGGATCTTGGTGGGATCGGGGAATGTCAGGTGCTGGGTGAAGCGCGTCGGCGGGATCGCGAGTTTCTCGATGGGCTCTTTGAGGTCCATAGTTCTCCCCGGTAAGAACGGTGGAGGGATTGTAGCGGGTTTCTCACCCGTGCGCCACTGTGTCGGGAGCCGGTCCTGCCTCCGTCTCCGGGTCCACGTTCGGCAGCGTGAACGGCTCGGCCTCCTTGAGGTCCTTGATGTCGCGGAGAGCCGGCAGATTGGCGAGATCCTTCAACCCGAAGGCCTGCAGGAACTGCTTCGTCGTCCCGTACATGATGGGGCGGCCGGGGACATCTTTCCGGCCGACGATGCGGATCAGCCTCCGATCGAGGAGCGTGTGGAGTACGCCGGCGGTGTCCACGCCGCGGATCTGCTCGATTTCGGACCGGACCAGGGGCTGTTTGTACGCGATGATGGCCAGTGTCTCCATCGCCGAGCGCGACAGCTTGGCGCCGGCCTTGGCCTTCTCCAGCCGCTTGATCCACGGCGCGCAATCAGGCCGCGTGGTGATCTGAAAGCCGCCGGCGATCTCGACGACCTGCAGACCGCGCCCCTCCGCCGCATAGTCGGACTGAAGCGCCCGCAGCGCACCCGTCAGCTCCGCGCGGGAGACGCCCTCCACTACCCCCAGCAGACAATCCACTGAGAGCGGTTCGCCCGAGACAAAGAGAATCGCTTCCACGATTCCTTTCAGGCCTGACAAAGGAGTTTCTGTTTTCATGACGTCCCCGGCTTCTGACTCGGCGACATGGTCGGTGCTATCCTCGTGACCATTCCCGTGCCCGCTGGAATCGTCGTACGCCATCGTCGCCACACCCGCTGCTCCCTCAGTTTTCATAGTTGATTCTCCCCAAGTGCTGCATCCTCAGCCGTCGCCGGCAGGAAAACCCGTGACACGAGGATGGACCCGAAGGCCTCGGACTGATACGCCCGCACCAATTTGATCCGAATCAACTCCAGCAAGCCCAAGAACGTCACGATCACGACCATGCGCCCTTCCTCGGGATGGAACAACGTCTCGAAGGGGGCGGCGGCTTCGCTCTCCAGCCGCTCCAGGATGTAATTCATCCGGTCCTTGACCGTCAGGTGATCGGCCGTCACCTCGACCAACGCCTTCGCCGGCGTCCGCTGAATGATGTCCTGGAAGGCATCCACAAGGTCGAACAGCGTCAGGTCCAGCGGCGTATCATCCTCGTCCTCCGGCAGGCTTGGGCGCTCCGCCTCCAAGAACGCGGGGCGGCCGAACACCTCCCGCCACTGCTGCCCACGCTGCACCAGATCTCCCGCCGCTTCCTTAAATTGCTTGTATTCCAGCAGCCGGCGGACCAGCTCGGCGCGCGGGTCTTCGCCGCTGTCGTCTTCATCGTCGCCTTCGGAGTCATCCGGCAGCAGCATCCGCGACTTGATATGGATCAGCGTCGCCGCCATGACCAGAAACTCCCCGGCCACTTCCAGGTTGAGGTCCTTCATCAAGCTGATGTACTCGAGGTACTGCTTGGTGATCACGGCGATCGGAATGTCGTAGATGTTGATCTCGCTCTTTTTGATCAGGTGCAACAGGAGATCAAGCGGACCTTCGAACTCGTCCAGGCGGACACGGTAGGAAGATTCGGCGGTCTCCACCCCAATGTCGGGAGGCTCGATCATAAACCCACAAATATACCAGATTTAGGGATCAAGGCAAGCATTTCGTCAAGATATTGTGGAAAACGGGTCTACCCCCTTTTCAGGATGATGATAAAGGCAATGAGGAAAAACGTCAGCGCGACCCCTACAACGATGAGCAGAACGGGATTCTCGAACCCCACGGACGAACGGGGCGTGGCGAACTTTGCCCGGGTAAAGTTGGGTTCTTGCTGGTAGAACACCTTGGCAAAGTCATCCTTGGCTTTGAAAGCGGCATCGGAAAAATTGACCTCGCCACGGAATGTGGCGCGTCGGAAATAGGTATCGGTGGCAAAGACGGCGTGCATGAAGAACGCATTCTTCTCGAACAGGGACTCGGAGAAGTCGGAGATCCCCTCGAACCTGCTGCCCGAAAAGCCGGTCCCCATCTTGAAATAGGCCCGTGAGAAGCTCGATTCTTTCTTGAAAGTCACCGAAAGAAAGTTCGTCAACCCGTTGAAGCCCGCGCGCAGGAATGTCGCGGGCTCGTGAAAGACGGCCTGATAGTAGCGCGTGTTGCCGGCAAAGGCGGTCTTCTCGAAGGTGACCGGCTTGTCGAAGATGCATGAGAGGAAAAACGCATCCCCCAGAAATACCGCCTCGGCGCTCTCCACCGGTCCCAAAAAGATCGTCCTCGAAAGATCCACGTCCTTGGCAAACGTGGTCCCCCGGAACGTGACCGGTCCCTGGATGACCACCATGTCGCCCAGCATCCGGTGCTCGACCATATCGGGCTTGAGCTGAGTATCCAGGATACCGTCCACGACCGAATCCCGGATCTCGAAAGGTCCACGAATCACGCGTACCTCGGTGACCCGCGACGACGCGAGGTCGGTCAGAACGGACTGCGGCAGGGAGACGGACGCTTGGGGTACTGCTTTGAGTTGGGTGAGGAGCAGCTCGCCGGAAATGACCGCGTTCCTGATGGACACGCCCTTCCCAGCCTTCAGCGCCTGCAGGATCTCCGCGGCCTGAACGGCCTGCGTGGTGCGCTCCGGCTTGGTGCAATTCGCGCTGAAGTGCCGGACGAACAGCGCGGGCTCCCCCGCGATCTCCCGTTCCACCGTGCAGGCCGCCGAAGCGACTGTCGGCAGCGACAGAAGCGCAATGAGGGTGACGATCAGCCCGCGCGTTATTTGTAGGGATTGCGAAAAAGTCATCGCGTTTTGTACACTACAGCCATGGTTCTGGCCTATGTCGCAGACCCCTTGGACGAGGAAAACTCACGCGGGCATTTCTATCACATCTGCCAGGGCGTGATGCAAAAGGAAGAGGTCTTCCCTCCCCCACCTGAGGAGCCCATCGCCTGTACGGCCTGCGGTGTCGAATTGGAGTTCGAGGACTTCCTCGACGCGCAGATGAAAGGCTCGGCCTAACGGTAATTGATGTACTGGAGATCGATCCCGAAGTCCTTGCCTTTTAGGAACGCGATCACAGCCTGAAGCTCGTCCCGGCTTTTGCCCTGCACCCGCACCTGATCCCCTTGGATCTGGGCCTGTGCCTTGAACTTCCCCTCCTTGATCGCCTTGGTGATCTCCTTCGCCTTCTCGATCGCAAGCCCGTTCTGAATTTTGGCGACCTGCCGGACCGTCCCGCTCAAGGCCGGCTCCACGGAGCCGAACGCGAACGCCCTCGCCGAAACATTGCGTTTGATGAGCTTGGCCTTCACAATGTCCACCACGCTCTTGAGCTTGTACTCGTCATCCGACACGATCACCAATTCACTTTCCTTTTCCTTGAGGGTCAGCTCCGTCTTCGTCCCCTTGAAATCGAACCGCTGGTGGATTTCCTTCAAGGCCTGGTCGATCGCGTTCTTGACTTCCTGCATGTCCACTTTCGAGACGACGTCGAACGAATTCTGATCAGCCATGGATCCCTCTCTCCTTTAGGCTCAACAGCACGGCCCCGCTGGGATCTTGATGCCTCCCTCGGCCGGCGCCTCGCTTGTCGTATAGGGTTTCTTTTGAACCACGAATCCGTACCACTTTGCGGCTGAGTCGGCAAGAGCCACCACCGCCAGCACCGCAACGATCCCGACGAGTGCCGCGTCCAGATAGAACGCGATCGCATCACCGCCAGCGGCCGCCTGGGCCTGTCGCGCGAACAGGACGAGCAGTTCGTACGAGGCGCTCAACGTGACGATACCGACGAAGACCATGGGGACGGCCGTCACCCATAGGTACCGTGCCTTGCCCATCTTGATCAGCACCGTTGTCCCCACGCATAGGGCCAGCATACCCAGCAACTGGTTGGCCGCGCCGAACATGGGCCAGATGGTCGAGATGCTGCCGGTCGCCAGGAGGTAACCCCAGCCACCTACGACGAGCAGACTCGCGCCGATGACACCGGGCATCCAGTTGATGGTCCGCAGCGGCGCATAGACTGTGCCCCCCAGTTCCTGCACCAGGTAACGGGCCACGCGCGTGCCCGCATCAATGGTGGTGAGGATGAACAGGGCCTCGAAGAGCAGCGCGAACTGATACCAATAGGCCATCAGCCCGGTCATGCCCGGCAAGGCCGAGAAGATCGAGGCCATGCCGACCGCTAGGGAGACCGCGCCGCCGGGACGCCCCATGACCTCCTGCTCCACTAGGCGCGAGAGCTCATGGATGCGCGCCACCGGATAGCCGAGGGCGCCTAACGCCTCCGCCGACAACGTGCTATTGATGGCGAAGTAGTCGCCCGGCAGGAGGATCGCCGCCGCGATCAGCGCAATCACGCCCACGAAGCTCTCCATCAGCATCGCGCCGTACCCAACCATCGCATGCGATTCCCGGTCGAGCATCTTGGACGTCGTGCCGGAGGAGACCAGCGAGTGGAATCCGGAAATCGCCCCGCAAGCGATGGTGATAAAGACGAAGGGGAAGATCGGCCCGGGGATGATCGGGCCCCCGCCGGCGATGAAGCCGGTCACGCGCGGCATCTCGATCGTCGGCGCCATCACGACCACTCCGACCCCCAGCAGGATGACCACGCTGATTTTCATGAAGCTGGAAAGATAGTCCCGTGGGACCAGCAACATCCAGACCGGCAACACGGACGCGAGAAAGCCATAGGCCGCCAGGAGCCAGACGAGAGTGTCCCGTTCCAGATCGAACCACCCCGCCAGCGAGGACTGCGCGACGCCGCGTCCCGCGATGACGGCGATCACCAATAAGACAACGCCGATCACCGACACTTCACTCACGCGCCCCGGCCGCCAGCGCTGGAGATAGAAGCCCATGAAAAAACCGATCGGCACGGTCACGGCCAGCGTGAACGCGCCCCAGGGGTTACGGTAAAGCGCATTGACGACCGCGAGGCCGAGCCCGGCCAGCGCCACGACCACGATAAAAAACACGGCGAGGGCCGTCGTCAAACCCGTGACCGTCCCGATCTCATCGCGCGCGATCTGAGGCAGCGAGCGGCCATTGCGGCGTATCGAGGCGACGAGGATGACGAAATCCTGAACGGCCCCGGCCAGCACCGCGCCGACGACCAGCCAGAGAAACCCCGGAAAAAATCCGAACTGAGCGGCCAGGACGGGACCGAGCAGCGGGCCGGCGCCCGCGATGGCGGCGAAGTGATGGCCGAAGAGGACCCAGCGATTAGTGGGATGAAAGTTGGCGCCGTCGTTGAGGCGGTGTGCCGGCGTCACGCGCCGGTCATCCAGCTCCAATACTTGGCTGGCCAGAAAACGCCCGTAGAACCGGTACGCCAAGACATAAAAGCAGGCCGCGGCGACGACCAGCCAAAGGCCGTTGATCTTTTCGTCAGGACGAACGATGCCGGCGACGACCGCGAAGCCGACCGCGCAGAGCACCGCGAGAGCGATCCATCCAATGGAAGCAACAGCCTTCATGGCGGCAATCACGCCGGCGGGCGGTCGCAGGGCTCCTCGACACTAGCTTGCCGGTTCTGCATCCCTAAGGCCCACAGGCCGAACGCGATCCAGAAGATCTCTCGGATGCGGCGCACGATCGCGAAGGTCACGCCCGCCGCCGAGGTCAGGCCGAAGGCTACGAACACCAGCACCGTCCCTGCCTCCTGCCCGCCGATGCTGCCGGGAATGAAGGCCGTGCCGCCCTTGGCGAAGACGGCCAGCGCCTCGATGGCGACCGCCGTCAGCCAATCCACCGGCGTGCCCAGAAAATAGAGAATCAGGTACACTTCCACAGCGCCTACCAGCCATCCGGCGAAAAATGACAGAAACGCGAGCAGGAAACCGCGCCGGTCCCGACTATAAAAACCTCGGATCGCATCATCCAGCGCCAGCAACTTGTGCTCGCGCGCTTTCAGCCAGGCAACCTTCACGCCCAGTCGTTCAAGCACGCGGAGGAGACTGATGAATACCCCCATCCGTTGCACCACCAGGAACAGTCCGACTCCGAACCCGAGCAGCCCGAGTCCCACCAGGCTCGGCATCAGCAGATCGGCAGACTGGCTGAGCAGCGCCGCGCTGAGCCCGACTCCGATCATGATGAAGACGACCTCGGCAAACGTCATCGTAGTCTTGGCCGTCACGACCGAGGCCATGCCGTCCACCAGCGGCACATGGTGACGGCTCAACAGGTAGGCCTTCATCGGCTCGCCCCCCAGGTACAATCCCGGGGTCGTGTAGTTCACGGCCTCGCCGGCCATGCGGGTCATGAACAGACGGTCGTAGCGGATCTTGTCCGCGTGCCGGCCCAGCGTGTAACGCCAGCCGAGCGCATCCAGCAGGTACACGGCGGCCGAGGGCAGCAGGATCCAGAGGAGGTTGACGCCCAGGCTGCCGAGCGCCGCCGCCAGCACGACCGGGCCGATGTGGATCACGAGGCCACAGAGCACGGCCACGCCCAGCAGGAGAAGGACGAGCGTGAGTCGCGTCATGTCAGCGGGAGCTGATGTACAGTTTGGCCGGTTTGAGCTGCAAGGCCAGCAGGGGCCAGAAAATGTTCGAGCCGATCGCCGCCAGCAGGAGAAACCACTCGACATGGCCGATGAGGGCCAGTGCCAGGATGAGAACCGAAAAGTCGCGGCTCGCGAGACGGGTCAGGATGGCTTCCACACGGCGACGGCGATTGGTGTCCAGCACATTACGGACCGCGAAGGCTCGCTGCACCACCGCAAACGCGGCGGCGTTCCCGATGATCGCCAGCCCCGTCAGTCCCAGCGCGAAGGCTCCCCAGCCCGACCTGTACGCCGCCCATCCCATGCCGGCATAGAGACTGATGTGCACGACGTTGTCGAGGGCGACATCCAATTGTTCGCCGAAGGACGATTCCATGAATTTCAGACGGGCGACCTCACCGTCGCAGCAATCTAGAATGGCTGAGAACTGGAAGAGGAGCGCCCCCACGATGCCGGCGGCATACCCTCCCAGCGCAAAAGTCGTCGCAGCGAGCAGGCCCACCAGCGTGGCGAGAACCGTGACGGCATTCGGCGTGAGCGGGGTCCGCAGCAGCATCCGGGTGATCCAATTCGAGCACTTGCGGTTGAAATGCCGGTCCACGAAGCCTTCGAGGCCGCCCTTGAGCGACCGGAGCAACGTCCGTTCAGCCGCAGCCGGACTCGCTCCTCCCTCGACGTTCACCTCCTGGTACCAGTCCGTTCCCAGCGGCAGCATCTTCACCTGCCCCTGGCGTATTCCACGTTCGAGCGCCGCCTGCAAGGGATACGGCCCATCCTGCGTGCCGGCCCATCCGGGTGACGTGAAGGTTTCGGGAACGGCCACCAGCTCGACGGCGGGGATCGCCTCCACGGACGTTTCCACCATCACCACCCCTTCGCCTTCCGTACGACCGCTGAGCGCCTTCCGGACGGCTTCCGGCTCCCCTGCTTCCAGCATCGCCTCATCATTCACAACGACGATGGGCTCGTGTTTCCCGTCCTCTTCACGCACACGCGCGACGAGACTCGCCGCAAACACCGCGCCGGTGGCTACGACCAGATACGACCCGCCGAACATGCTCGAAATGCTTTCCCATGTCCTGGGATCGTCGGGAGAGAACTCGCGGACCGGGAGCCATCGCACGTCGGCCTTGACCCGCGTATCTCCATGAATCTGCCCTTTCAGGGTTTCCGTCTCATCCCCTGCCAGCACCACAAGCCGGGAAATGCCGCCGCGTTGCAAGGTGAAGAGCGTCCGTTGAAACAGAGAGAGGCCGCCGACGGACGTCAACGGACTGGACGGCGCAGGCTCGCCCGGCCGATGGAAGATCCGCCCGGTGGCCAGGATCACGGCATTGTCGATGACGGAATGCTCCATACCTATTCAGATTTCGATGAAGAGCTCTGCACCCCTCTGATCAATAGGATAGATGGTCGCGTTGGCCGGACGGCCGTTACTGTCGCCGGTGGCCAGGTCGAACTTCCATCCGTGCATGGGACAGCGGATAAAACAGCCCGTCCTGCCGGCCGCCGTCCCGATGGTGCCTCGGATCAGCGGTCCCTGTCGATGAGGGCAGGCGTTGTTCAGGGCGTAAAAACGGCCTTCGTGATGGAACACCGCAACCTCCACGCCGTTGACCTTGACGAGCTTGCGTTCGCCCTCGGGAATCTCAGCGGCCTTCGCCAGAAAGATCACGCGGCATACCCCCAGAGCTTCATGATCGCCGTCGTCACCGGCTGGCTGTAGGCCTTGTACTTGAGCAGGGTATCGAGCCCATCGCACGTCCGCTCGAGATTCGTCTCCATCCCCGGAAAATCCGGCCACCCCGTTTCGCACTTGTGCTTCAGAATCCACTCCAGGCCCCGCTCGATCGCCCCATCGCACTGCGCCCGAGTGCCCAGGATGCTGCAGACCAGCATGATCGACCGCGAACAGTCCATCGTGTGGTCCACATTCTCGCCGTCCCACGAACCGTCGGCCGCCTGCACCGAGAGGAGCTTCAGCACGCCTTTCTGACAGCAGTCCCGGACGTTCAGTTCGTTGCCGAGGACCAGATCCGCCACAATGGAGTCCTGGATCAGGTGCGCCGTGATTTCCACGCCGGTGGGGTGAAATTCGGGATCGTACCATCCGCCGTCGGCGGCCTGCCGCTCGAGCATGAATTGCATGCCCTTGCGCCAAGAGTCTTTGATCCGGCTCAGGGTCGGCTCATCCACGAGATTCCTGCCGACGGACAGCAGGACATCGAAGAAGCTGATCGGGTGGCTGACGGCGTCCAGGTCCGCCCAGGACGGGTCGGACCACTTGCCGTCTTCCTTTTGGGTCTCCAGAAAATAGCGCGCGCACTTCCGGACCGCCTCGGCGATCCGCGGATGCTTCAAGTGCAGGTTTCCGCGGATCAGCATCAGCGCGCAGAAGGCCGTCACCCAGGCGGCGCTCTCTTGATGGGAGGACATCTTCCCCCATCCTCCATCCGCGTGCTGACAGTCCACCAGCGCGAGATACTCGGCCAGGTGCCGCGGGGTGGTCTTCATGTGCAGCAACACCCGGAGCGCGTGCGCCACCAGCTCCAGATCCTGATCGCCCTTCGTGAGGCTCCAGTGCGGATGCTCGGTTATGAGGTAGCCGTACTCGCGGTCAATGATCGGCTGAATCTGATCCAGGCGGATGCTCATGCTGTCCTCTTCTCCAATGCTGTTATCCTCGGAAGGATGTCCCGTTCGGCTCGCGCGATGTCCTCCGGGAAATCGATCTCGATCCACGGCTGCCCGCCGACCTTCTCGTACCCGACGGGGACGGCCCGGAAAAAGGCCTCCCAGGTATCCTCATATTCCATGTCCAGATCGCCCTTCTTCACAAACGGCTCCATCGCTGCCACCATGGATTCGCTGTCGCGGCGGGTGACTTTCAGAAACCCCACGCCTTCGCCGAGGAGATCGGGAGGTTGCGGCGGCCGCTTCTTCGTGAGGGCCACCACCCGGCCGTTCCGGATCACCGCCATGCGCTCCTCCGCATCCTGACAGACCGTCTCATCAATCAGCAGCGCGTTCGGATGCGGTGAATTGACCAGCCGCGCCATGAACGAGGCCGGGCACAGCACGTCAGCATCCATGATCAACAGGTCATCGTCGAACGCCGCGCGCGCAAGCCACAGGGAATACAGGCTCCCCCGCTGATACTGACCGTTGACCACGTACCGGATGGCCAGCCCGCGGTAGGCTTCGCCGACGGCAGTCCTGATCAACTCCTGCCGGTGCCCCACGACGAGCACGACGGTCTTCACCCCAACGCTCAGCAGCGCGTCGAGATAGCGGAGGAGGAGGGATCGCCTCCCGATCTCGATGAGGCACTTGGGTCGATTCTCCGTCACGGCGCCCAGGCGCTTGCCGACACCCGCTGCCAGAATCACTGCCTTCATGGATCACGCGCCGCTCTTCACCGCGGGCTTGCCCCCTGTTTTCGCGGCTTCCGCTTCAGCCTTTTGCGCTTCCGCTTCGGCTTTCCTGGCTTCTTCCTCCGCCTTCGCCTCGGCCGCCTCCCGCTCCTCTTTTTCCTTCCGCTCGGCGCCCAAGCGCTCCATTTCTCCCATCCGCTCTTCGCCCAGCTTGCGCGCTTCCGGCAGGATCTGCTCGAACGCATCCAGGAAGGCCGTGATGCTGGCCTCGGCCACCGCGCCCATGTTGGCGACGCGGAACAGCTTCTGCGCCAACTGGGCCTGACCTGCGTAGATTACGTACCCCTGCTCGCGCAGCAGATCATGCAGGTGATCGTAGAACACCCCCTCCGGCAGAGTGAAGGCCGTGAGGGTGCTCGACCAGAGGGGCTCGCGCAGATAGAACTTGATCCGATTGGCGCGCATGCGGTTCCGGATGAGGCGCGCCAGCTTCCGGTAGCGCGCGATGCGGTTCGCGACCCCCTCCTCCAAAAGCTCGCTCAGCGCTTCATCGAAGGCGTAATACAATTGCACCGCCGGCGTGAACGGGATGGAGCCTTCTTCCTGGTGCTTATAATAGGTCGGCAGGTGGAAGTAGACCGACCGCTGTTCATAGGTGATCATCTTCTCCATGAGGTCCCGGCGCACGAGGACGAAGCCGACGCCGGGAAAGCCTTGGATGCATTTGCCGGAAGACCCGGCGATCACGCCGACATTGTAGGACTGGAAGTCGATCTCCTCCCCGGCGAGGCTGCTGACGCCGTCGATCAGCAGAAGTCGACCGGCTTTCTTGACGATCGCCCCGATCTCTTTGACCGGGTTGAGCATGCCGGTGGAGGTCTCATGGTGGACCACGGCCACCACTTCGATGGCCTTGTTCTGCCGGAGCGCAATCTGCACCGGTTCGGTCTCGAACCGTTGATCCCACTCGCCGGCAATATCCATATTCTGCATCTTGTGGGCGTTGGCGATGTCCGAGATCCGCTGCGAGTACACGCCGTTCTTGACGACCAGGATGCGGCGTCCGGGAGGCAGGCAGGACGTCAGCGCCGCTTCCACCGCCGCCGTGCCCGATCCGGTGATGAGGATGGCCATGTACTCCTGGCTCGGGGCGAAGGCGCGGACGAGCTTGTCCCGGATGCTCTCGATCAGGTCGGAGAATTCGGACTCGCGGTGGCAGATGTCCGGCCGCAGCAGGGCCTGCCGCACGCGGTCGGACACATTGACGGGACCGGGATTCAACAAGATCATGACGCTGTTCCTTTCATCGCGGCCTTTCGGAACCGGTCGGTCATAGCCGCCGGCTCGATCTCGACCCGCCCCACGTCATCCGACAACTCCGACACCTTCACGAGCAGAAAACTCGGGCCGTCCTCCTTCAACATCGTTTTCGCTTCATATATCGCATCATCCAGCTCACGCACCCGCTCCACGTTCCGGTAGCCCGCAGCCTTGGCCACCTGCTCCAGATGGACGGTCTGCGAGATCGTCGGCTGGTTGCCGGTGCTGCCGTAGACTTCGTTGTCAAACACGATGTGGATGAAATTTTTCAGCTTCAACGCACCCACCGTGGCCAGGGTCCCCATGGCCATCAGTACATTGCCGTCGCCGTCGAACACCACGACCTTACGCCGGGGCTGGGCCAGGGCGACTCCCAGACCGATGGCCGGAGCCAGCCCCATCGAGCCGATCATGTAAAAATTCTCCGGCCGGTCGCGCAGCGCAAATGCCTCACGCGACGGGAAGCCGTTACAGACCACGCAAAGCTCGTCGGTGAGCAATGCGAGCACGGCTCCGATCGCGCGACTGCGGCTGGTCAGGACCCCTTCTTCGGGCCTCATGAGAGGACCCCTTTTGTGATCAGCAAGGCAACCGGAATACGTTGCGCCATAAACGCCTGGGCGGCCCAGCCGACGTCTTCCCGAACGGTTTCGGCCCGCACCGTGCGGTGGGGAATGCGCACCAGGTCCAGTTGCTTGGTCATCATTTGCCCCATGACCATGTGCTCGGGAGCGTCTTTGTCGTCGTGCCCGCGCCAGGAAATCAGCAGCAGGCACGGCTGTAGATAGATCAAGTTCAGCGAGACCAAGGCGTTGAGGGACGTCCCCAGCCCGGAGTTCTGCATCAAGACCGCGGGTATCTTCCCGCCCATGTAGGCGCCCGCCGCCATGCCGAGCGCCTCATCCTCCCGGACCGCCGGAACGTAAGCCCGCCGCTCGATCAGCACGGCGATGATCCCGGCCAGCGTCGAATCCGGCACCCCGGTGAAGAAATCGAAGCCGACCTCCTGGAGCAGGCTGACAAAATCTTTTGCGGGAAACGTCATGGAAGGGCCATTATAGCCAACCGCACGGGGACTTCACAAGGCGGGTCCTGCTTCCCTTGACACCTCAGCGGCCTACGGATATTCTCGGTCCGCTATGTCCAAGGAAATGGAAATCAATATCCGGCCGCTTTTCGCGACGCCGCTCCTGGTGTTCACGATCCCCGACCACGAGCGCATCAACAAGGAGCTTCGCCGCGCGATCCTCGAGCGAGAGGCGTCCGTTCCGGCCGAGGCGGACCACGAAGTCATCGGGTGGTCATCTCCCCACGACATGTCCATGTTCGAGTGGGCCGGCCCCGTGATGAAGGATCTGCTGGCTCCCGTCGTGGAAGTTGCCACCCAGGCGACAGAATACTCCGAACGGGCGCCCACCCTCGAAGGCTCGCATCCGCAGTGGCAGATCGTTGAAACGTGGGCGAACGTGCAGCGCAAAGGGGGCATTAACGCGGTGCATCCGCATCCCGGCACGTTCTGGTCGGGCGTGTACTACGTGGACGTAGGGGACATTTCCCCCGATGGCAAATGCGGAGGCGATCTCCAACTCTTCGACCCCCGCGGGTGCTTGCCGACCATGCTGGCCCCGTTTCTCCGGTATGCCGTGTCCGAGCTCCACGACGCAGGGAAGAGCATCTCGCTGACGCCGGAAACCGGCACGTGCGTCCTGTTTCCCGGGTGGCTGTCGCATGCGGTCGGCCTGTACCGAGGCGATCAGCCGCGGATCAGCGTGGCGTTCAATTTGGATCCGATCATCGAGGAGTTCACGGACTGGCGCTTCAATACGTCGCCGAAACCTAGGTAGGATAGGGGTCCGGCTAGCCCTTGGGCTTGATGTCGATCACATCGCCGCCGCGGCGGGTGATGACGACGACCTGGCCGCGGTCGCTGAGGAGGGCCGTCACTGCCCAGCTCACCACACTGATGATCAACGCCCCGAACACGGCCGTCCAGAATCCGTGCACCTCGAACCCTTTGACCAGCTGAGACGTGAGCCACAGGCAAAAGGCGTTCAGCAGGAAGATGAAGAGCCCCAGGGTCACCAGCGTGAACGGCAAGGTCAGGAACAGAAGAACCGGTCGAACGAAGGTGTTGATGAGCGCCAACACGAGCGCCGCTGCCAGCAACGACAGCCCCCCGCTGACGTCGATCCCCGGCAACATATAGGCGGCGGCGAGGATCGCCAAGGTATTCGCGAGCAGTCGGATCAGAAAACCCATATTACATGAGCACTCTAAAAGGATGCGCGAGGGGTGTCAAGGCCTCTTGCCTTCATGAAGCCGTGGCTCGCTTGCTCGGGCTGCGGCGGGCGGACTCCGTCCGGGCCTTTTTCTTGCGTTTCCCGCGGAACGTCCGCAACTCTTCCTCCATCGCGTGGAAGGCCGCCCGTATCGCGTCCTCGAACGTTTTCTCCGTTTTGCTGGCGGTAAACGTCCCGCCACGCACGTTGCAGACCAGTCGTGCGCTGGCGATCTTCGGTCCCTTATTGTGATGGCTGTTCTTCTCCAGCGTCATCCGCGCATGCAGGATGTCGTCGTGGCCTTCCTGAAGATCGTGTAGGCGGATTTCAATTTCTTCCTGCCAACTTGGCGCCATCTCCATGTTACGGCTCTCGGTTCGAATATCCATGATCGTCTCCTCAGGTGGTAACCTCTATTATAACGGAGCTTGATCAGCGTGGAATCAAATGCACCGCCGAGGCTTTGACGGTGGCCGTGACGGGCGTCCCTGGCGCGAGGGCCAGGTCCCGTTCAGCCTGACGGGTCACCAGCGCGGTCAGCGCAAAGCCGCACTCCACGACGAGGCGGGACACCGCCCCGGCCGGACGGATCTCCACGACCCGGCCAGCCAGATGATTGCGGGCGCTGCTGCTCGGACGAGTCCCGATTTCGAGGGTCACGTCCTCGGCCCGAATGCAGAGATAGAACTCCTCGCCGCGCTTGCTCGGCTCGACTGCCCAGAGCCGCACACCGCCGACCTCCAGCGCCGCCAGATCGTCCATCCGCTCGACCACCCGGCCGGCCACGACCGTTTCCACGCCGACAATGGCAGCGACGTCCGCGTCGACCGGCCGGCTGAAAACTTCGTCCGGAGGACCGACCTGGAGCACGCGGCCTCCGCCCATCACCGCGACTTCGTCCGCGAGCGCCAGCGCTTCGACCCAATCGTGCGTGACGCAGACGATCGGGATACCCTGGCTCCGCAATAACCCCCGCAGCTCGCCCCGCACCTGTTCGCGAGTCGGCGCATCGAGGGCGGACAACGGCTCATCGAGCAGCAGCAGCCGGGGCCGGCGGACCAACACTCTGGCCAACGCTACGCGCTGCTGCTGCCCGCCGGAGAGCTGGGCCGGCCGGCGATTCTCCAATCCCTCCAGGTGCAACAATTGAAGCATCTCTCCCACGCGCCGCGCGCGCTCACCGGCGCTGGTTCCCTTCAACGCGTAGGCGATGTTCCCGGCGACGGCGAGGTGGGGGAAGAGCGCATAGTCCTGAAAGAGATAGCCGATGGCGCGAGCCTGCGGCGGCGTCTGCACGCCGGTCTCCGCGTCGAACCAAGTCTCACCGGCAAAACCGATCCGGCCATGCGTCGGCAGCTCCAGGCCGGCCAGGCACCGTAAGACCGTGGTCTTGCCCGAGCCGGACGGGCCGAACAGGACCAGCACATGCGGCCTCCCCAGCGGGACCCTGAGATCGACCCGGATGGAAGATCCGCTGTCGTACGCCTTCTCGAAAGCGGCCGTCATTTCATCGGCCATACGGTCCACAGGTTCCGGTTCACCGCGTAGACGACCGAGAGGATGAGAAACGAAAAGACCAGCAGCACAAGCGCGGTTTGCGCCGCACCCACGTAGTTCAGCGCCTGCACTTCGTCATAGATGTCGATGGACACCGTGCGGGTCACACCCTGAATGTTGCCGCCGACCATCAGAACCACGCCAAACTCGCCGAGCGTATGCGCGAAGCTGAGGACGCCGCCGGTCACCACGCCGGCGATCGACAGCGGAAGCGTCACCCGGAAGAACGTGGCGAGCTTGGAGATGCCAAGCGTCCACGAGGCTTCAACCAGCTTGGGGTCCACAGCCCCGAAGGCCGCGGTGAACGGCTGGACCGCAAAGGGCAGGCTATACAGCACCGACGCGAGCACGAGGCCTTCAAACGTGAACACCAAGGGATGACCGACGACCGTCTGGTACCATTGCCCGAGCGGGCTCTTCGGCCCGATCGCGACCAGGACGTAGAAGCCCAAAACCGTCGGTGGCAAGACCAGCGGCAGGGCCACAACTGATTCCACCAGAAATTTCCATCGCCGGCGCGAGTACGTCAGCCAGTAGGCGATCGGCATGCCGACCACTAGAAGGATCATCGACGTCAGTGCCGCCAGTTTCAGCGTGAGCAGAATCGCGGTCCAGTTCATGAATCAGCGCTCCTTGATGATCATCACTTCCGTGGCCTTCATCAAAGCGACCGCCGTGTCCCCGACCTTCAATCCTAAGTCCTCCAACGCATCGCGCGTGATCACCGCGATGATCTTGTGCTCCCCCACGTCGAGGTTCACCTGCGCCAGAATCGCGTCCCGCTTGATGGCCGAGACCTTCCCAACGAGCTTGTTCCGCCCGCTGACATCCTCCCCTTCCGCTCTTTTCCCCAGCCACTTATCGAGGAGAGATTTCTTGAATCGGTACCGTCCGCCGATCTTGGAGCTGGGAATTTTTCCCTCCCACATGTAGCGGTAGAACGTCGGTAGGGTCAGACGCAGGTACTTGGCGGCCTCACGTGCGGTCAACACATCTTGCGGCCCATCAGCGGCGACGGATCGGCGTTTCTTCGACACGGTTTCCCTCTAGCGGAATCTTATCATGGATGTTGCGCCGCTTGTTCCGGCAGAAAGAAGCCGTATCGCTTGAACACAGCGGCGCCTTCAGGCCCTCTGATGTAACTCAGAAACGCACGCGCGGCCTTCACATCCTTCGCCGCTTTCAAGACAACGGCTCCCTGCTCGAGCCGCGGATAGGCTTCCAAGGGCATTTCCCAATACGTTCCGGACTCTTTCATAGTTGGCGCGACGGCCAACGACAGCGCGATGATGCCGATATCAGCGCCCCCCGTCTGCACAAACTGCGCCGTCTGCGAGATATTCTCGCCCAGTACCAGTTTGTCCTTCACGGCTTCATAGATCTGGTAATGTTCCATCGCCGCGACGGCCGCTCGCCCGTAGGGCGCATGTTTGGGGTTCGCGATGGCGATCTTCTTCACCGATGGATGCTGCAGGGCCTTGATCCCTAACGATCCGACATCTATCGGAGAGCCTTTGGGCACCCAGATGACGATCCGGCCGACGGCATACATGTAGAGCGTCCCAGGTTCCGCCAGACCGGCCTCTTCCAGTTTCTTGGGATAGCCGATGTCGGCCGAAAAAAACACGTCGAACGGCGCGCCGTTCGAAAGCTGGGCGTAGAAATTCCCCGACGATCCCAACGACAGCCTCACCCTGTTCCCGGTCTTCTTCTCGAAATCCGCCACGATCTCCTTGAAGACGAAATTCAAATCGGATGCCGCTGCCACGGTGATCTCGGCCGCCCGCGCGGCGCTGACCCACAGACACAGCACGCATGTGAGAACTGCGACTGTCAGCTTCGGCTTCTCCATCATGATCAATACCGCACCCCCAACTGGACAATGATCATGTTTTGACCGAATACATCCGCATTGAACGAATTAAGGGACGTGGCGGTGTGGCTGCGCATTTCATATTCAACTTGGAGCTTGACCTGCTGCCAATATCCACTGGACATTTTGACGGCGTTCAGGAAGTAATAGTCAAACCCGTAGGTCCTCCGGGTGTAGTTGTTATCTCCCACACCCAGGTTGTCTCGAAACTCATCATACCGAAACTTGGCCAAGAGCAACGGTGCGGTGGGGGTCCCCTGCGGCATGATTTCAAACATGCCCTGCAGATACCATGCGAACCGGTGGAAATGTTCGTCGCGTCCATCGGCCATCTCGCCCATGATATGGAGCCGCGGGATGAGATCATGCGTCACCTCGAAATCGCTTGCCACCCGGTTGCGGACCCCACTATTCTTGTTGATATCGAGTTCGGTGCCCCTGTACCCGGAAATGCCCAACCGCAGTCCGGGGTGCGGATTGAAACCCAGACGGCCGATGGCGTCTTTGGAGCTATTCGAGTCGTTGACATTGATCCCCGAGCCGTTGAACACCCCCAGGGCATAGTCGAAATAATCACCCCACAGGCGTCCTCTGGTTTGGACTCCGATGTCCCGTTCCTGATTGAATTCGGCATTGCTATATCTAGTGAAATCAGACTGCGCGACAACCGCTGGGGTGCCTACCGGCGTATTCCGGGTGACCTTCAGGTCTATGAAGGAACGACTGATAAACGGCAAGAGGCCTCCCGGGGTCTGGTTCTCGATGCCGAAGGGAATCCGCTGCTGCCCCAGCCGGATCACCGCTTCCGGTTCTTTCAACACAAAGTCGGCGAACGCATCGCGCAAGATGCCCTGCGGGGCATTGTTGGCGTTGATGTTTTTCGCAAGGGAATCGCCGAGACCGCGCCCAGCCGTATCGCGGGCGTCGACGACTACCTGCGCATATATGAGGCCCGGTAAGAGGTAACCGGAGACTTCAAGCTCGGCTGAGTTGATTTTGAATTGCCCCTTGCTCACCCCCGTGGTGCCGGCCAGATCAGGCGAATCAAAGTACTGCGCCTGAATGTTGTGCAAGTGGAAACCGATCCGCTCCTGCCGGCGCAGGTGGAGCAGCATCGTAGAAGCAGGCGCCATCTGATATTCCGTGTCACGCGGCGTAAAGCCGTCTTTCAGAGCGCCCAGCCACCTTCTTTCCTGGCCTTCCTTGATCGCTTGCTTGTCAGCGAGAGCTTGCTGCTTCGCGGCCGCCTTCTGCGCCTCGACCGCCTGCTGGATTTCGTCTGCGACTGACGGCTGCGCCTGACTTTGCGCTGACGGCTTCGGCGCTGCCGCTGCTTCTTTCAGGATCTCCTCATATTCTGCTTGTGTGATGACCCCTTTCTTCAGCAGGACGTCCAGAATCCGCCGGTCATCCGCCGACGCCATTCCGACCGTAACAATCAAAATCCCGATCACCAAGCCGGCTATCTTTCTATTCATTGCCATCCTCCCCGGCCCAACGCAGGCCAATTAGCTGAACCGGCAAGGATGATACAATTATGATGTTTTAATTGTCAATACTACACTTAAATTATCTATATGCAGGTAAAATAGCCATTTTTATATTATAACGAAAAATGGCGACAGAAAATGTATTGGGGAGATTAGTTCAACGGAAGGCAGGAGTTACTGCAGCTACCCTTTGATGCAGACCAGCGGCTCGAGCCGCGCCACCTTGCGTGACAACTTCGCCTCGTCCGCCGCATCCACGACCGCGCTGACATCCTTATAGGCGCCCGGCGCTTCTTCGGCCACGCCCCGATACGACGGGCTTCGAATCAGAATGCCCTGACGTTTCAGTTGGTCAACGACCTCGCGGCCGTGCCACCGCTTCGTGGCCTGTGTCCGGCTCATGTTGCGGCCGGCGCCGTGGCAGGACGAGCCGAAGGCGATCCCCATGCCTTCGCCGGTGCCGGCCAGAATGTACGAGGCTGTGCCCATGGTTCCGCCGATCAGGACCGGCTGGCCCACCTCGCGCAGCGCTGCAGGGATGTCGGGATGGCCGGGACCGAAGGCGCGCGTCGCGCCCTTGCGGTGCACGAAGAGACGCCTCGGCCGGCCGTCGAGAACATGCTCCTCCACTTTGCAGGTGTTATGCGACACGTCGTAGAGCAGTGGGAGTTCGGCCTTGGGCAGGACCTCGGCGAACGCCTGCCGGACCAGATGGGTGATGACCTGGCGATTGGCCAGCGCGCAATTGATGGCCGCACGCATCGCGCCCAAATAGGCCCGGCCGACGTCCGAATGAATAGGCGCGCAGGCCAATTCACGATCGGGCAGCACAATCCCGTGACCGGCGGCGGTAGTCACCATTTTTTTCAGGAACTCGGTGCCGATCTGATGCCCGAGGCCGCGCGAGCCGCAATGGATGCTCACCACGACGTCTCCCTCGCGAACCCCGAACACAGAGGCCACCCGGAGATCAAACACCTTCACCACCTGCTGGACCTCCAGGTAGTGGTTTCCCGACCCGAGGGTGCCCACCTCGTCCTGCTGCCGCTTCTTGGCATGATCCGACACTTCCTCAGGCCGGGCTCCCGCCATGCAGCCGCGCTCCTCGATACGCTCCAGATCGGCCGGCAAGCCGTAGCCGTTCTCAACGGCCCATTGCGCGCCGCCGGTGAGCATGGCGTCCATCCCCTTGCGGTCGAGATGAACCTTGCCGGTGCTCCCCACCCCAGCCGGGATCCGGCGAAACAGCACGTCCGCCAATCTTTCCTTCACCACTTGAATGTCTTCACCCGTCAGCCCCGTGTGAAGGGTGCGCACACCGCAGGAGATATCGAACCCCACGCCGCCGGCGGACACCACACCGCCGTGGTCCGGATCGAACGCGGCGACGCCGCCGATCGGAAAGCCGTAGCCCCAATGCGCGTCGGGCATGGCGAAGGAAGCCTTCTCAATGCCGGGCAGCATGGCGACGTTGACAACCTGCTCGTAGACCTTGTGATCCATGTCGCGGATCAACGCTTCACTGGCGAAAATGATCCCCGGCACGCGCATCGGACCGGTCGGCTCGATCCACCATTCGTACTCGGAATGCCGCTTCAACAAGGCGAGATCCATGCGTCCATAGTGCCATACTGCCCAGCATCCGCGCCACCGGACCGTGGGCTGGAAACGTCTCGTGCGGAACCGCACTGAGCGTGGTACAATGCGTCCCCGAATCCTGAATCTTAAGAAGGAGAGTTCTGAATGACGCCCGAAGAGCAGATCACGAAGATGACGAAAGCCATCAACCAGGCCATCAAGGTGATGGCGGACACGTTCGGGTCCACCCCAGGAGACATGACGAGGGCCATTCAGACGCTGAAGGAATCCCTGCCTCAGCCGGCCGCCGCTCCAAAACCCACGCCTCCCGAGACTAAACCCGCTGAGGCCAACCCGGCTTCCTAGCCACAATTCTGCTAGAAGCGGGTGGCGCCGACCGGGGGCCCACCATCGCCTGGAGGCCTTCGAGCCGAAGCCGATGGAGATGGTCGGTGACAGGACCCGCATGATACAATTTGACTGGGACTTTTAATCCTTCCATTCTGCAGAGGAGGTGCGCCATGATCTCTGTGGAACCTGCCAAAGCCAGCAAACTTCTGTCTTATCAACTATTCATCGACGGCAAGTGGGTCGACGCCCAATCCGGCAAAACGTTCACGACGCCGAACCCTGCGACCGGCGAGCCACTGGCGGTCGTCGCCGAAGCGGACAAGGCCGACATCGACAACGCCGTCGCCGCCGCGCGCCGGGCCTTCGAGGGCCCCTGGTCGAAAATGAGTGCGCGCGATCGCGGGCGCCTCATCTTCAAGCTCTCCCAACTGATCGAAGCTCATGCGCAAGAACTCGCCGAGCTGGAGACCGCGGACAACGGGAAGCCGATCCGCGAAGCCACGCTGATCGATCTGCCGCAAGTCGTGGAGACGTTCGAATACTTCGCCGGCTTCGCGACGAAGATCGAAGGCGAAACCATTCCCGTCCCGGGACCGATGTTCAACTATACCCTGCGCGAGCCCGTCGGGGTCTGCGGCCAGATCATTCCCTGGAACTTTCCGCTCCTCATGGCCGCCTGGAAGCTGGCCCCCGCGCTGGCGGCCGGTAACACCTGCGTGCTCAAGCCAGCCGAGCAGACGCCGGTCACGGCGATGGAGTTGGCGCGCTTGATCCAGGAAGCGGGCTTTCCCGACGGCGTCGTCAACATCGTGCCGGGGTACGGCGAGACGGCCGGCGCGGCGCTCGCAGCGCACCCCGGCGTGGACAAGATCGCGTTCACCGGCTCCACTGAAGTCGGCAAGCTGATCGCACATGCGGCGGCCGATCATCTCACCAAAGTCTCGCTGGAGCTTGGCGGCAAGGCGCCCAACATCGTTTTCGCGGATGCGGACATCGAGCAGGCCGTGAACGGCGCCATGATGGGCATCTTCTTCAACCAGGGTCAGGTGTGTTGCGCCGGGTCACGGCTTTTCCTGGCCGACCGGATCAAGGACAAGTTCCTGGATCGGTTCCGAGAAAAAGCCCGCACGCTGACAGTCGGCGATCCCACGCAGCTGTCCACGCAGATGGGCCCACAAGTCTCCGAGGAGCAGCTCACCCGCATCAAAGGCTACGTGGAGATTGGGCGCAAGGAAGGCGCATCCGTCCTGACCGGCGGCGAGCCGCTGCATCTCGAAGGCAAGCTTCAGAAAGGTTATTTCTTCCAGCCGACGATCCTGACCGGTGTCACCAACCGCATGCGCGTCGCGCAGGAAGAGATCTTCGGTCCGGTCACGGCGGTCATCCCCTTCAAAGACGAAGAGGACCTGATCAAGCAGGCAAACGAGACCATCTACGGCCTTTCGGCCGGCATCTGGACCCGCGATATCGGTCGCGCCCACCGCTTTGCCCGTGCGGTGCACGCCGGCGTGGTCTGGATCAACACCTACAACCAGCTCCATCCCGCTTCGCCCTTCGGCGGATACAAGCAGTCTGGTTACGGCCGGGAGCTGGGCAAGCACGCGCTCGACCTCTACACACAAGTCAAAAGCGTGTGGGTGGACCTGTCGGACCAGCCGATCGGGTGGTACGGGAGCTAGCCGCAGGCAGAAATTTTACGAGAACCTTGTGACTTGCCGCCTAGTTGGTTATACAATAGCTGTGTCAGGGAGTAGGCCATCAGCGCGGGAGGAGAGGACAGCGATGAAACTGATCTTAATTGCCGTGGTGATCGCATTCGTCATCTACCTGGCTCTTCCCAGTTATTTTCTCGAGAAGGCCGCCGGCCATGAAAAGCTGGAGGGAGTGACGGAGCGTCTCGGCCCGCCGCTTAGCTCCAAACTCAAGCAGGACGGCAGCTTGGGCAGCTTGGTCAACACGTACCGAGTCGGGAGCCAGCCGCCCTTGTGCGTGGATTACATCATCACCTTCGAACACAAAGTCCTCGGCGATGGAGCGCCGTTCAGGCCAATCATGCGCGATTGGACCTGGAAATGGTGTGGGTTTCCGCTGCCGTAAGAGCCAAACGACGCAAGGTGTTCCTTATCGTCTGCGGCCCCGGCTGCCGCCTTGATTGAAGAAGCCTCGCGAGTGTAACCACGGGTTGATCGGACGAGGCACGGCATACGCAGGATAGACGGGATACCACGTCGGCGTATAGCCATAAGCGGGCGCAACTACCTGTGGCGTCGGGGCTGTCGGGTATGTTGGGGGCATTGGCGGTGTTGCGTACGCCATGACCGGTGGCTGGTCTGGAACCGTCGGGGAAGGTCTCGGTGAAGGAACAACGGTGAGCGTCCCGCCTCTCCGCCCTTCCTGAGATGGCCACCCGGCCTCCGGCTGGTCCGGCGGGCGGATTTCCGCTTTGGCCTGAAGAGGCTGGCGCGGGTAGATTGGAACATTCGGAATAAGGCGCGAGGAAATCGTTGTGGACGCCGCTCCCACCACCTCGCCGGTCTCGACGGCAACAGCTCTCGCCATAATTTCAACCAGTCCGCCGGTCAGGTTGGTGTAGCTGCCCAGAATCAGGGTGTCCGCGTTCAGGAGATGCCCGACTTCCTGGAGAGAGAGCGCATCAAACCGCCCGGAATACCCCCGCTCGATCTCATCAACCACTTTATTCAGAAACGTTCGCTCCACGACAGTGCCCTGCCGATTCGCGTACAAGAGATGCGTGACTTTTTCGGCCAGATAGACGCCGCGGGAATTGGGACTTTGATCGGTCGTGCTCTCAAATGAGAGCACGGCAATGCGGCGGGCCTTGCCGGAGCCGAAATCGGTGGAGAGTTGGGCGGCGAGAGCAGCCAGCTGCCGTTCAAGCTCGGCGTGGGCGGTTTTCAGGTCTTCAGCCCTGACGCCCCTTCCGTAACCGTAGTCTCTCAGATCACCAGGAAGAGGGCCGCTGGCGCAACCCAAGAGAGCGAGCAGAGCCGCCAGAGGAAGAACAAGCAGAGAGTCGGATCGGCGAGCCATGGTCCTCCTCATCAGGAGAACGGTGCAAGTCATACACGGGAAAACAGTATAGCAGATATTGAAGTGATATTTGTCAAGTTCGAACCATGAAATCCGTTACTAACGCCCGCCATCGAGTGCGTTGTGCGACGGCGAAGGCATTAAATTCCCCAGCCGCCGCTGAGGTGGATGTTCGTGCCGGCAACGTACCGGGCGTCATCGGAGAGCAGGAACCGCACGGCCGACACGGCATCTTTGAGCTCGCCGATATAGCCAGCCGGAATCTTTTTCGTCATGGAGGCCAGCTCCGCCTCGGGTGCGCTCCCCGAATTGATGAATCCCGGCGAGACGGCATTGACCGTGATGCCGTGCGGAGCCAGCGCCTTCGCAAGCGTGCGGGTCAGGATGAGGACGCCGGCCTTGGCGATGTAATGGGCCGTCACCTCGGTCTGCGCCACCATCTGATCGGCGTTGGCCATCGAGAAATTGACGATGCGTCCCCGCTTGCGGGCCTTCATGCCGGCCGACACGGCCTGACTCGTGTAAAACACCGCATGGAGGTTGTGCGCGAACATCTCGGCCCATCCGGCGGGCGTCTCTTCTAGGATGTTGACCCGATGGTACGGGCCGGCGCAGTTGATGAGCGCATCCACCGCGCCGAACTCCCGCTCCACTTTCGCCACGAAAGTCGCGGCCGCCGTGGCATCGGACACGTCACATCGCTCGGCCAGCGCGCGCCGTCCGGCTTTCGTGATGAGCGAGGCGGTCTTTGCGGCCTCAGACTCGGAGGTCCGATAGCAGAAGGCGATATCCCACCCCGCCGCGGCGAGATCCAAGCCGATCGCCCGGCCGATCCCCTTTGCCCCACCCGTGATCAACGCGACTTTTGCCATCTTGCCTCCCGCATCTTATCCAAACCGAGGTGGCATCTTATCATTGCCCTCCGTCAACGACAACCAGCCCCCGAGGTGTTGCACATTGACTTTTCCAGACCGGTTCCGCACCATAACCCGCACGATGCCCGAACCAAGCGGAACCGCAAAGCTCGCGGGCGAGATTGTTCCCGACGTCTCTCGCTTCACGATCCATGACGACCGGATTGATTTCGAAAGCGATGGCTATGTCGTCATCGAAGACGGGAAGGCCATCCTCATCGATCCGTTGCCAATGGCCGACAAAGACATGAAAAAACTCGGCCCGGTGGAGGCCATCTGCCTGACCGGCTCATGCCATGAGCGGTCCGCCTGGCGCTACCGCCGCGAGCTGAAGGTGCCGGTCTATGCGCCGCAGGGTGGAGTGGATTTCGAGGAAGTCCCCGATCGGTGGTACAACGCCAACGACCGCTTGCCGGGCAACTTGCTGGCTGTCCACACACCCGGTCCCACTGAAGCCCATTACTCCTTTTTCCTAGAACGCGAGGGAGGCGTGGTCTTCTGCGCGGACTTGCTCACCAATGCCGGCGTCGACGGTCTCGCTTTCGTGCCGGGCGAGTACCAGGATGAGCCGGCTCGCACGCGCGAGAGCGTCCGGCGACTGCTGAGTCTGGACTTCCAGACGCTCTGCCCCAATCATGGCGATCCCGTGATTGTCGGCACCAAAGAGGCCATCTCCCAGGCACTGGCGAAAGACGCGGCCCCCGGCAAGAAGGGCTAGGGTTACGTTGGGCGTTGACTTTTCGGGCCGCGTTCCGCACCATAGCACTCCATGAAGCACGCAGCCACACTCCGCGAGCTGATGAAGCGGCCAGGCCTTGTACGGACGGTCGGCGCCCACGACGCCCTCAGCGCGAAGATGATCGAACGGGCCGGTTTCGACGCGATCTGGGCTTCCGGGTTCGGCATTTCGGCCTCGCTCAAGTGCATCCCCGACGGCAGCTTTCTGACCATGACGGAACAGCTGGCCGTGACGCAGAACATCGTCGAGGCCGTCACGGTCCCCGTCATCGCCGACTGCGACACCGGTTTCGGCAACGCTCTCAACGTGATGAGGACGGTCCAGGACTATGAAAAGGCGGGTATCGCCGGCATCTGCATCGAGGACAACGTCTTCCCCAAACGGTGCTCATTCTACGCCGGCGTCCGCCGGGAGCTGGTCTCC
>Ga0207684_10000458_pt1 | contig 53238 bp, 45 predicted proteins | sample KBSK5501metaG_FD_184342 | JGI IMG/M metagenome (GOLD analysis project Ga0207684, IMG submission 184342) | Corn, switchgrass and miscanthus rhizosphere microbial communities from Kellogg Biological Station, Michigan, USA - KBS K5-50-1 metaG... | ecosystem: Host-associated > Plants > Roots >... | reverse complement strand
AGCGCGATGGCCTTCCTGAGCGCCGTGCGCGCCTGCGCGCGACGCCCACCCGCATGGTACGCCATGCCGAGCGTGGTCTGCGCCTCGGCGGATTCCGGCGCGAGCTTGGCGGCCTGCTCCAACTCGCGCGTGGCCTCCGGTAGTCGCCCCATCCCCAGCAGCGCGCGACCAAGCTCCAGTCGGCCGGCGGACTCGCGCGGCTCCAGCGCGACCGCGCGGCGCAGATATTCGACCGCCTCCGGCAGGCGCTGGCGCGCGATCTCGACCTTGCCCAGCGCGACGAGCGTCGCGGCGTCGTCCGGGCGCAGGCCCAGCGCGTCGCGTAGCTCGCCTTCCGCCTGCGCGAGCAGCCCCGATTCCAGACAGACCAGCCCTAACTGATAGGGAATCTCGGCGTTCTGCGGATCGAGCTGGCGCGCCCGCGCGAACGCCAGCTGCGCCTGGTTCATCTCGCCCGCCGCTCGCCAGGCCATGCCTTCCTGATACGTCGCCTCCGCGCTAGGCCGCAATCGCCCCGCCTCCGCAAAGGCCCGCGCCGCCTCGGTCGCACGACCAAGCTGCCGCTGGGCGCGTCCGAGCAACAGGTAGACGTCATAGGTTGCGCGACCCTGGGCGATGGCCGCGTCGCTCTGCTGCACCGCTTGCAGATACTTGCCGGCGCCAAACGCCTCGGTCGCCTTGCGTGCGTAGAGGTCGGCGGTCGTCGCGGTAGGCACGATGCGCGTGGGGGGCGCGGCTTGCGGTTTGACGGCGGGCTTGGCGGCGGGGCGCCGGGACGATGGTGTGAGCGGCTCGCCGTCGCTGGCGCAGAATCTGGCGCCTGGGCGATTGAAGTAGCCACAGCGCGGGCAGATCACGCCGCCCGCGGGAACCGGAGACGGGGATCGTCCAGAAACCGCGGTGCGTGGCGCCGGGCTAACCGCCTGCCGGGAAGTTGTCGCCCCGGCCACAGCGGGCAGCGCGTCCAGGCAGGCGCGGAGGGCCTCGCGGAACTCGACGGCGGACTGGAAGCGTTCAGCGGCGTTCAGCTTCATCGAACGGATAACGACACGCTCGGTCGCCTCACTCAATCCCGGCTGATGCTTGCGGATCTGACCCGGCGCGGGCGTCTCGAGTGGCGCTGGCTCGGTGTTGGTCAGCAGGTGAAACATCGTCGCGCCGAGGCTATAGATATCCGAACGCGCGTCGGTCTGCGTCTGGCCAAGATGCTCCGGCGAGGCGTAGGTCATCGTGCCCAGGTTCTCGGTGTTCGAGGCTTTGCCCGCCTTATAGGTGCGCGCGATGCCGAAGTCGATCAGGCGCACATCGCCTGAGGGCGTGACCATGATGTTGCCGGGCTTGAGATCACGCACGATGATCGGTGGGCGCTGGCTGTGCAGGTAGGCCAGCACGTCGCAGGTCCCGATCATCCAGCCAAGGACGTCGCGCTCTGGCAAGGGGGCGTGCACGCGCTCCAGCCGCTGCTCCAGCGTCATGCCGGGGATGTATTCCATCACGAAGTAGCGGCGGCCACCCTCGGTAAAGCGGTCGACGTAGGCAGGAATACGCGGGTGTGAGAGGCGCGAGAGCAGGGTGATTTCTTCGTCGAAGCGTTTCGCCGCCCACGCCATGTCTTCCGGCGAGGTGGTCGTGTCGTCCAGCAGAGCTTTGAGCGCATAGACGACGCCGGGCCGCTTCAGGTCCTCGACCTGATAGACGCTGCCCATGCCGCCTTCACCCAGCCGGGCGAGCACGCGATAGCGATTCGCCAGCACAGTCCCGGAGGCGAGGCTCATGACACGCGGCTCCCTAGGCTTCCAGGCAACGAGCCAGGACAACAGTAATGTTGTCCTCGCCGCCATGCTCGTTCGCGCGCTCCACCAGGAGTTCCGCCGCGCGCTGGGGATCAGCGGTCTCGCGGAGGATGCTCGCGATCTGCTCGTCGCGCACCATCTCCCAGGCGCCGTCGCTGCAGAGCAGGAGCGAATCGCCGGCCTTGAGCTGCTCCATGAAGATATCGACCTCCACGTTGGAGCGCGTCGTCGCGCTGAGCGAGCGGTAGATCAGATTGCGGTTGGGGTGATCGTAGACATCGGCGGGATCAATCTGTCCAGCTTCCACTAGCCGCTCGACCAGCGAGTGATCCCGCGTCACGCGTGTGAGTTTGTCATCGCTGAACAAGTAGGTGCGGCTGTCGCCGACGTTGGCGATGAAGGCGCGCCCGGAGACGACGAGGGCGGCGGTGACGGTAGACCCCATCTCACGCGAATCGGAGTGCTCGCGTCCATACGCGATCAGGGCGTCGTTGGCCGCCTCAACCGCGTCACGCACGCGGTCGGCGTAGTGTTCGAGCGCGACAGACTCATCCAGCCGTTGCGTGGCGGCGCCGGTGGGCTGTGTGGCGCCATTCGCGCCAAGCTCTGGCAGCGGCTGGGTCTTGTTGGGATCACGCGCGTCCTTGCCCTCTTTGCCGCGCCTGCCCTTCTCCGCCTTCTTCTGGTCCCGTGTCAATGGGACGGTAGGTTGTCCGCTGGCAGGGCCAATGAGCGGAGAGAGCGTGTCGCGGATGGTCTCGACGGCGAGGCGGCTGGCGACCTCACCCGCATGGTACCCGCCCATGCCGTCGGCGACGATGAACAGGCCAGAGCCCGGAACGCCGTCGGCGGGAACGGAGGCGAAACACGAATCTTCGTTCTGCTCGCGCTGGAGTCCAACGTCCGTTTTCGATCCGGCAATGAGGCGCAGCGCCATGCTGGCCCCCTCTCTGAAGGCAAACGACGCGACGCCGAATGGCATGGAGAACACGCCCGCCGCCACGTCCGTCAAACGATGACCGGGAGGCTTTCTGGAGCCTCGTAAGGATCTGCGTAAAGATTGGCAGGAAACCGTCACGGGCGCGCCTGACCGACATGTCCACGGAAAAGCTATGCCAGCATGCGCCCGCCAGAGATGAATACGTTTGACGCCACGCAAATGGCGTCAATTGAAGCGCATTCTATCACGCATTCAGCCGCCACGTAAAACAGCGCGCTGAATAGTTCCTTCGTGATCAAAAAGCAGGCAACGGACGACATCGCCCGCTGCCTTTTGCGTTGCCACTACCTTGCGACACGCGATCCTGACCGATCCTGACCAGTCCTACGCGCTCGCGGCGGCTTCAGCCTCGACAGGAGCCGGCAGGATGCTGACACGCTTTTTCGTGCGGCTATCCCACTCAAACTTCACGGTACCGTCCACCAGCGCGAAGAGAGTGTAGTCGCGTCCGCAGCCAACGTGCCGCCCAGGATTGATGCGTGTGCCCCGCTGGCGCACGATGATCGTGCCGGCGTGGACCCGCTGGCCGTCGAAGCGCTTGACGCCGAGCATTTTCGGCTTGCTGTCGCGCCCGTTACGCGAACTGCCGACGCCCTTTTTATGTGCCATGTGGTTCTCCAGTCTCTTCCTATGGTAGTTGGGGCGCTACTCCGCGAGGTTGACTTCATCGCCGGTCGCAGGGACTTCTTCTCCGACGATTCCGCCGCCGAGCGCGACAAGCTGCTTCGCCTCGAAGCGTTCCACCGCGCGTGTTCCCCAGGTCTCATAGCGCTGGCGATCCTCGTCGCTCAACAGGCTCTTGCCGTTGGCCTGGATGTCGGTGACCAGCAGATGCAGATAATCCTGCCGGTGGCCGGTGGTGCGGCGGTAGCGCTTCTTGGACTTATATTTGAAGACGATGATCTTCGGCCCACGGCTCTCGCGCGCGACAATAGTCACAACCTTCGCGCCGGGGACGAATGGCGCGCCGACAAGCGTCTCATCGCCGTTGGAGACGAGCAACACCTCGTCGAGCGCGACCGTGCTGCCTGGCTCGGCGGGGAGCAACTCCACCTCTATGGTCTGGCCGGGGCTGACGCGGTATTGCTTGCCCCCTGTCTCGATCACTGCGTACATGTGGTGTGCGTCTCTCTCCTACGCGCAGACGCGCCCACCGCGCTTCGCCACAATCGTCCTCCGTGAGCGTGATCCGCCGCGTGAGGAAGGGCGAAGGTCGTGGGCGCGCACAAGGCTCTGTGCGATCTACAGCCTTCTAATACTAGCAGGCGCCTGTGCGGGTGTCAAGCGCGATGAGACAGGAGCCAGGCTGGTCAGGAGTGGAGCGGGGTAATCGTAAAGTCGGTGTAGACCACTTGCAGACCTGTATAGCCGGTGAGGCCGACCTGACCGGTGGTGAACTCGGCGTCATCGGCCTCTCCCACCTGGACGGCGTTGATCGAGAAGGTAAAGTGGCCGCCCTTCATCTGCACTGCGAGCGTATTGCTGGCGCCAGTGTCCGCCTTGATCGCATCGCTCTCGCCCTGCTGGAGAGGCGCGCCACGCTTGTACACCACCCAGTTCCCCTCGCCGTCAATCTCGAAGGTGTAGAAGGCGCCTGGGCCGCTCCGCCGAAACGCGACGCCAGCGGAATGATCAGTCCCCCCGCTCATGCGCGTCATCGTGACGGAGACGCTCGCGTCGTACACATCCTGACCACCATAGAAACAGGCGCTCGGGCCGCTCACCTGATAGCCGCTGGCGGTGAAGCGGCAGTCCCCACTATTCGGCCAGCCGTCGGCGACGGCGGTAAGCGACTGATGATATGGGCCGCTGGTGTCCGCAGACGGCGCCGACCGAAGCGCCGGAACGAGCAGCGCCGCCGAGACGACGCCAAGCAGCGCGATGCTTGCCACCGCCACGACAACGAGCAGCGTGCGTGGCCGCCCCTTTTTCTCCTTCGCTGGAAGGTCTTGAGGCGGGGCGTCCGGGGGCGTAACATCAGGGGGCGTCGTCGCCTTGACGCGCTGCGTGGGCAGATCGCTGATCTGCGGCGCTGGGGCAGGCGCGCTCGACATGCGTGTAGTCGGCAGATCGCTGACTGAGGAAACGGCGACGTCTGCGGGTGGGGCGCTGGGCGCAGGAGCGAGCGTGGCAGGCATCCGGGCTGTCGGCAGGTCGCTGACAGCGGGTGGAGTGGCGTGCGCGACAGGTTCTGAGGAGGAGGCGGGGAAGGACGGAGGCGCCGCTACGCCATGCGCGTCGTTCGCCGCGCCAGTGTCGCTCGCGCCGTAGCGTGGCAGAATTGGGATCTCGCGCGCGGAGCCGAAGGGCGGTGGCGCAGCGCTTTGCTCGTTCTCGGACCCCAAGGGGGGGGCAGCGTCGCGCGGCATGGCCGCTCGTCGCCAGTCATAGGGGTCCTGCGTGGGTTCACTCATCGCGCCGTCGCTCCTCCGCCATGCTCCCGGAATGGATCTCCAGACGCCGCGCTGGCTCAGCAGAAGCATACGTGGATTGCCCGCGTCTGTCTACCAGGTGGCAGAATTTGGCAAAGGAAAGACCTATCATAAGGGTATGCGATGCCGCAAGCGGAAGCTGCGCAGGCCAGTGACCACGCAGCAGTCTATGAAAGGACGCCATGATGACCACGCAAACCCAATCTGTACAGGATGAGCCAGAAACGCAGGCGCGCTCCGAGGCCGAGACACTAACTCTCTTCCTGAATTGCGAGCGGTTTCTCTCCGGGCATGGGATACGCCGTCCAGCCGACGAGCTAGCGGACCTTGCGCGCGAAGCGGCGGATACGCCGGAGTCCGATCACTATGGCGAGGGCGCGGTCATCGAAGATTTCGAGCGCGAGATTGCGGGCTTGCTGGGGAAAGAGTCTGCCGTCTTCATGCCCAGCGGGACGATGGCGCAGCAGATCGCGTTGCGTATCTGGAGCGAGCGCAAGAACTGCTCCACGGTCGCCTTCCATCCGCTCTGCCACCTGGAGGTGGACGAGGAGAAGGCGTACCAATACCTGCATGGTCTGCGCGCCCGGTTGGTCGGCGAGCCACAGCGCCTGCTGACGCTGGAGGATCTGCGCAAGATCGCCGAACCCATCGCGGCGCTGCTGCTGGAACTGCCGCAGCGTTACATCGGCGGGCAATTGCCGGAATGGCAGCAACTGGTCGCACAGGCGGAATGGGCGCGAGAACGCGGCGTGGCGCTGCACATGGACGGCGCGCGGCTGTGGGAATCTGGTCCCTACTATGAGCGTTCCTACGCGGAGACCGCGGCGCTCTTCGACTCAGTCTACGTCTCGTTCTACAAAGGCGTTGGCGGGATCGCGGGCGCGACGCTCGCGGGGCCGGCCGACTTCATCGGCGAGGCGCGTGTCTGGCTGCGCCGGCACGGCGGCAACCTGATCCGTCTCTACCCGTATGTCCTCGCGGCGCGGGCTGGCCTGCGCCAGCGGCTGGAGCGCTTCCCCGTGTATCACGAGCGCGCGAAACAGGTCGCAGTGGCGCTGCGGACCGTTCCCGGCGTCGTCGTGAAGCCGGAGACGCCGCAGACGCACATGATGCACGTCTACCTGCCGGGTGACATGGATCGGCTCCTCGCGGCCAGTCTGGACATCGCCCGTGATGAGCGGGTCGGGCTGTTTCGTGGGCTATGGCCGACCGAACTGCCGGGCTACACGAAGTTTGAGCTGGCGGTGGGCGAGGCCACCTTCTCGCTGACAGACGAGGAGATCGCGGGCTATTTCGCGCGCATCGTCGCCTCCAGCCACAAGTGAGCGTAGCGCGCCTGAGCTGATCGCATCTTCATAGCGCCTGTGTTCCGTTCATGCGTGGACGAGAGAACTTTGCCCCGCATAGCCCTGGCAAGCGTGCGCACTGTGCGATATACTCACGTGTTGCGCCTGCGTCCAGGCGCTTATCGCAGCAGGGCGTCATATGACGCCACACCCGCTGAGAGATTTGAGAGCAGAGGCAAAGGACATGGCGACATTCGTGGTTGAGGTATTGCCACTGACCGCGGTTGAGCCGCATCCCAACGCGGACCGGCTGGAGCTTGCCGCGGTGGGAAATTATCGGGTGATCGTGCGCAAAGGGGAGTTTCGCGCAGGCGATCTGGTCGCCTATATCCCCGAGGCGTCGGTGCTGCCAGATGAGCTGGTGGAGCGTCTCGATATTCGCGCCTATCTCGCCGGGACGCGGCATGACCGCGTGCACGCCGCGCGCCTGCGTGGCGTCCTCAGCCAGGGTCTCGTTCACCCGGCACACGTCGGCTGGGTCGCCGGTCAGGATGTCACGGTGGAGCTGGGCATCACCAAGTGGGAGCCGGAGATCCCCCTGCATATGCGCGGGACCGCTGGGGTGGCGCCGACCTGGTGGAAAGGCTACGATGTCGAGCCGTACAACCGCTATCCGTACCTGCTGACCGCTGGCGAGCTGGTCTACGTGACCGAGAAGATTCACGGCGCCTGTGGCGTCTTCGGGCGTGACGGAGCCGACGAGTCGCGGTGGTTTGTCTCCTCCAAGGGTCACTCTGACGGCCACCGTGTCCTGCTACCCGACGAGACGAATCTCTACTGGCAGGCGGCGCGCCAGATGCGTGTGCATGAAGCGATCGGGCAGGTGTGGGAGGCCAAGCGCCAGGTACAGGTTTTCGGCGAGATCTACGGCGCGCAGACGCCCAGTGGACCCCGCATTCAGGATCTCGCATACAATGACGCGCTGGGGTTGCGGCTCGCGGTCTTCGACATCGCCGTGGATGGGACGTTCCTGCCCTACGACGAGGCGATGGACGCGACGCGGCGCATGGGGCTGGCCTTCGCACCGCTCCTCTACGCCGGGCCGTTCGCGCCGGAGTCCACGCTGGCGCTCGCCGAGGGGCCTGAGACGGTCTCCGGGACGCGCGCGCACATCCGTGAGGGCATCGTGATCAGACCGCAGACGCCGCGCGAGAGCGACGAGATCGGGCGCGTCGTGCTGAAGTTCGTCGGCGCGTCCTACCTCACACGCGGTGGCGAGGTCACTGAGTTCAACTGATCTGGCGCTCGTCACGCTTTCCCGCGCTATTCGCCTGTCCATCCGTCGTTCGACACCGGCAATGAAGCTGTCTATGCTGACGAACGGGCGCTACAACCACACCTGCTGGCGGGTGGCGTATGGAGAGATCCACATGGAGTACGAGCCATTTCGGCGCACGGATGGCGCTGGGCATTGATGGCGCCCCCTGATGTCGCCGCTGATGGCGTTGCTGGTGGCGTTGCTGGTGTGCGCGGCGCTCCTGTCCGGGTGTGGAAACCAGACCGACCAGGTCGTCAATCACGCCGCGCCGACGCCGGCGGAGACGATGGTGGCCTATGTCAGTTACAACGGTGGCGCCTGGGGGCTGCATGGCCGTGGCGACGCCTCCGCGTGGCATACAGACACCGACGCCGTGAGGGATATGCTGGTGGTTGGGGGGCGCGCTCTACCTCGCGACGGGGGCAATCACGCCTCCCGTGGCCAGCGCGGTGGTCGCGCTACGCCTGAGCGACGGCGTTCAACTCTGGCGCACGCCGATACCACAGGCTTGGGTCTCCCTCGCCGCCGATAGTACGTCCGTATTCGTCGCGGCCACGAGAACCGACGCTCCAGGGCTGTACGCGCTCGATCCAGCTGATGGCGCGATCCGTTGGCATGTCGCGGCGAACATCAATGGACAGCCCAGCGCCGGAGGTGGCGGCGGCGTAGCGAATCTCGCCAGCGATCCGGCTACTGGCGCCGGTGATGGGCTGACGGCCTTCCGCGAGAGCGATGGCGCCGTTCTCTGGCGGAAGACATGTTGCGTATCCACGGTTACGAACCAGTTCGCTACCTATGGTACTGTGGGCGATGGTTCAACCGCGGTGGCGCGGCAAGATGGACGGCTCCTCTGGGATACCAATCGGGGCTGACCTGGGAGGGGGAAGTCCGAAAAACTACCACGGCAATGTGGTCGCCGTCAGCGCGCGTGGCGCTGACACAGGTGCGGTACCCGTTCGTGTCCTCCGACCGGCCATCGAAGGACTACCTGCTTGCGCTGGACACGCAGACAGGGGAGGCCCGCTGGCGCTCGACGCAGACGTTTGACGACTTCGCGAGCGGGCCGGTCTTCGGCGCGTCGGAGACCGTGATCCATGGATGGCGCGGCGGTGAGTTGATCGCTCTGTGGAGCGAGGACGGCAAGGAAGTCTGGCGCGCCAAGGTACCAGACTATCAACAGGGATCGGCCATCGGCATGTTTGCCCTCGATGGCGCGCTCTTCGCTATGATCGAACCACCGCCATGCTATGGGTCGCTGTTCGGGTGTACGCCAAAGTGCAATCGCCTGTTGGCGCTGGATGGCTCTACTGGCGCGATCTGCTGGCGGCGCGATCTCCCCACCGGGATGACGCTGGGCGCAGACGGCTTCGTCCGTGCGCTTATGAGGAATCGCGCGAGGACGCGCCGCGCTGAGCCGTGGTGAGCGCGATCTCTTGCGCCTGTCCACTTCTCTCTCGCCGGTTATGAGGCGGCCTGTCCATACTCATCGAGCAGCGGCGTGGCGATCTCGTCGGCGAGGCGGCGCACGACGCCTTCTGGATACGGCGCGCGGAGACTGAGGATCAGATGCGTCGCTCTGGCCTCGATGAACTCACGCACGACCTCACGCCCGCTCGCCAGGCTCTGTGGATCGACGATGAGTTGAACCGAGCGCTCGATGGTCGTGGGGTCACGCCCGATGGCGGCGCAGTGCTCGTCCAGCTTCGCGCTTTTCTGGCGGTAGTCCTCGACTGGTCCGCCGGCGAAGTTCCAGATGTCGGCGTGCTTCGCCACGACACGCAAGGTCAGGCGTTCGCCGCTGCCGCCGATCACGAAGGGCGGGTGGGGTCGCTGGATGGGCTTGGGTGCGGAGCGGGCATCGTGTAACTGGTAGTAGCGCCCCGCGAAGTTGGCCACTGGCTCCGTCCAGAGCATTCGGATGACCTCGCACGCCTCGTCTAAGCGATGAATGCGCTCGGCTGGCGCGTAGAGCGGGATACCGTACATGGAATGCTCCGTCTCATTCCAGCCCGCGCCGATGCCGAAGTCCAGCCGCCCGTGTGAGATCTGGTCTACCGTCGCGCCCATGTTCGCGAGCACGGCGGGATGCCGGTAGGTGTTTCCCGTAACCATCACGCCGACACGCAGGCGCTCTGTCCGCGCGGCCAGCGCCGCGAGCAGCGTCCATCCTTCCAAGCAGGGCCCGTCAGGATTCCCGCTCAGTGGTATGAAGTGGTCGAAGACCCAGCCATGCTCGAAGATCGGGACGCTGTCGGCCTCGGAAAAGACGCGCAGGATGTCGTCCCAGGTGGTGTGTTGTGGCGCCGTCTTGACGCCAAATCGCAGTGGTCGCTTCGTAGCCATGTAACCGTCCTTGCCTGCTTATCACATTGCTTCCCGCCTCTTCATGGGAAGCAGCTACGCGGAGCATAGCACAGGCGCCGCTCGTACGATTCGCGGTGACGTCATGAGGCGTGTCTCCTATGGAATTCCTCTCGGTGATGGGCGATCTCTGTACAGGCGAGATCGGCCGCGCCTGTCGGACAGAGCGAGTAGATATCGGCAGGTAGACGTCATCTTCTAACGGCAGAATTCGTATGAAAAGCTCCTCTGCTTTCTCCGTGGGGAGCCAACTGGACATGCGTCTTAGGCGCACAATGAAAGACCCGCCATGAGGGCGGGTCTTCTGGCTCCAGGAGATAGATAACAGATGGCGGCTAATGGTCGCGATAGCCTCCGCCGTTGCGGTTGCGCCCGCCCTGATTGCCACCCTGGCCGCCGAAGCCACCACCACGCGGTGGGCCGCCACGGTCACCGCCGGGTCCACGGCTCGGATAGCCGCCACGGCTGGGATAGCCTCCGCCGGGACGCCCACCGCCACGCGGGCCGCGCTCCGCCTCAAGCTCCTCTGGGCTGGGCATCTCGCCACTCAGCGCGGCGCGGCGCGAGAGATTGATACGCCCCTGTGGGTCCACCTCGATCACCATCACTGTGATCTCGTCGCCCACCGCGACCACGTCCTCCGGCCGGTTGACGTGGTAATCGGCCAGTTGCGACGTGCGCACCAGCCCTTCCTTGCCTGGCAGGATCTCGACGAAGGCGCCAAAGTCCACCAGGCGGCGGACGACGCCGGTATAGATCTTGCCAGTCTCCACCTCCTCGGTGAGCGCGCGCACCGCGCTCAGGGCGCGCTGCATGCCCTCCTCGGTGCCCGCTGAGATGTGCACCGTGCCGTCGTCGTCAATATCCACCTTCGCGCCAGCCTCATCCTGGATGCGGCGGATCGTCTTGCCGCCCGGCCCGATCACCGCGCCGATCTTCTCCTGGCTGATCTTCATGGACTGGATACGCGGCGCGTACGGCGAGAGATGCTCGCGCGGCTGCGGCAGCGCCTCAAGCATCTTGTCCATGATGTGCATCCGGCCCTCTTTGGCCTGCGCCATCGCCTGCGCCAGGATCTCCATCGTCAGGCCCTTGATCTTGATGTCCATCTGCAACGCCGTGACGCCATCCGCCGTGCCCGCGACCTTGAAGTCCATGTCGCCCATCGCGTCCTCGATGCCCTGGATGTCGGTGAGGATCGCGTAGCGATCGGCGGTCTCGCCGCTCTCTGTGATCAGCCCCATCGCCACGCCGGAGACTGGCGCTGTGATCGGCACGCCGGCGTCCATCAGCGCGAGTGTGCTGCCGCAGGTCGAACCCATCGAGGTCGAGCCGTTCGAGCTGAGCACCTCGGAGACGACACGAATCGTGTAGGGGAACTCGTCCTTGCTGGGGATCACCGGGACCAACGCACGCTCAGCCAGCGCGCCATGCCCGATCTCGCGCCGTCCAGGTCCACGCGAGGAACGCGTCTCTCCGACACTGAAGGAGGGGAAGTTGTAGTGGTGAATGTAGCGCTTCGACTCCTCGGCGCCCAGCCCATCCAGCGACTGCTCCTCGCCCGGCGAGCCAAGCGTCACGACGCTGAGCACCTGCGTCTGCCCGCGCGTGAAGATCGCGGAGCCATGCGCCCGTGGCAGGAGGCCTGTCTCGCACCAGATTGGTCGGATATCCTTCGTGCCGCGCCCATCCGGGCGCACGCCCTTCTCCAGAATCTGCGCGCGCACGTAGCGCTTGAGTTCCTTATCGAAGAAAGAGATGATCTCCTTGCTGCGGTCGGGATACTGCGCGCCAACCTCTGCGACCAGCTCGCTGCGTACAGCGTTGATGGCGGCGTCGCGTCCGGCCTTGTCAGTCGTGTTGACGGCGCGGTCGAAGCGTGGGCGCACGAACTTGGCGACGGCGTCGCCGAGCGCGGCGTCTGGCTCTGGAGCGGCGAACTCGCGCTTGGGCTTGCCGGCGAGCGACTGCAACTGCTTCTGCGCCTGGATCAGCGTCTGCATCGCCTCGTGGCCCGCGCGTACCGCCGCGATCATCGTCTCCTCAGGCAGCTCTTTCGCGCCCGCCTCGACCATCACCACCGCGTCCGCCGTGCCGGCCACTACAAGGTCGAGCTGGCTGCGCTTGAGGTCGGTCTCAGTCGGGTTGATGACGATCTGGCCGTCGATATAGCCGACGCGCGCCGACCCAACTGGCCCCGCGAAGGGAATCTCCGAGACGGTGAGCGCCGCCGAGGCGGCGATGATGCCCAGCACATCCGAGTCGTTCTCCTGGTCGGCGGAGAGCACGGTGATCACGACTTGCACGTCGTTGCGATAGCCCTTGGGGAAGAGCGGGCGGATCGGGCGGTCGGTCAGCCGGGAAGCGAGGATCGAGTGCTCGGTCGGGCGCCCCTCACGCTTGATGAAGCCGCCGGGAATCTTGCCCGCGGCGTACATGCGCTCCTCGACATCCACGGTCAGCGGAAAGAAGTCAATACCTTCGCGCGGCGACTCGCTCGCGGTGGCGGTTCCCAGCACGATGGTGTCGCCGTAGCGCAGGAGCACGGCCCCGCCGGCCTGTTCGGCGACGCGGCCCGTCTCGATAGTGAGTGTGCGGCCACCGATTGTGGCCTCAACCTTATGAATCATTGTCCCTCCTGCATCGCGACGCGCGACGCGGATCTGTTGTTGCGCGAGCCGGCCGGGAACGCCTGGATAATTGGCGCTGGTCGGACTAGAAGAATAGTCGGCTCGCATACGGAGCTTGCCGGCGTGACGCGTGGCACAACTCCGAAGGCGCCAAACGACCGGCGAGAGGCGCAGAAGACGTTAGGTATTCGTTTTACCGGCGTAGTCCCAGTTTCTCGATCAGCGCGCGGTAACGATCCGGGCTGGTGCGGTTGAGGTAGCGGAGCATCCGGCGGCGCTGCCCAACCATTTTCATCAGCCCACGCCGCGAATGGAAGTCGTGCTTGTGCTCGCCCAGATGCGCGGTTAGGTCCTGGATGCGGCGCGTCAGGATCGCCACCTGCACTTCAGGCGAGCCGGTGTCGCTCTCGTTGACCCGATGCTCCTCGATGATTTTCGTTTTGTCCTCAGTCTCCAACGCCATGCGTGCTGACCGCCCTACCCCAATTGTTGACATGCTCACGCATTGGGGTACGGTGATCTCCTCCTTTGTGGCTCGCTCCTGAGCGGCGCGTCACAAGCGCTGCGCTCGTCTGTTCAGGTCATCGTCGCGTCAGCTCGTCGGCGCAAGCCCATCCGGCGTGTCGGTGTCGGCAGGCGCAGAGCCTATGGCGAAAGCTTCTGGCTTAACGCCTATGGCGCGCGATGAAGTCGCTTGTCTCGTCTCGTGTGTACGCCAGCGTCGGGCCTGGCCAATGTTGGCCACATGCGGCTCCGCCATCAGGTGTTGGGGCTGAGCGCCCGGCGGCATGACCATACTCTGTGCCGTGCGCGTATTCGCATCGGCAGTCGTTTCTCACGTTCTTAGACCCAGAAAGTATACCATAGCGCCAGCCAGCGGGCAACGCGCCCCGCCAACTGGCTTCGAACCGGTTTCCTGAGCGCCAGTTCCAGACAGGCTATTGACAGATCACCAGACTACCACTAATCTCCACTTGTGCTTCTTTTGCTTCAGTTTGAGGCGTCCTTTGTCGTGCCGTTTATTGTCGTGCCGTTTATTCGGGAGGTTATCCGCTATGCTCATGTTCCGCCGCTCACGTGGGGGGCTGGCGCTCGCCCTCGCGATTGGTCTCGCGCTGCTGGCGCTCGTCATCGGGGTCAGTATCCTGGCGTACAATGGCCGAATCGCTCTCGCCGATGGCAATCCGAACCCCACTGGCCCCACCTCCACGCCAACAGCGACCTTGACGCCTTCACCCTCGCCAACTGCCACCGTCACGGCAACCGCTACCATCACACCGACTGCGACCGCCACGCCCGCGCCGACCGCGACAGCGCCGGGAATTGTCAGCTTCGTGCAGGTAGTTCAGGATAACTGCGTGCTGGGCATCATCCTGCTCGTGATCCTGCTGCTGCTGATTCTGCTACTGCTCTTCGCCTTCAACCGCAACCGCCGGCAAAATGAGGCAGTGGTCGTCAACCAGCAACGCCAGGGCGGCGGCCAGCAAAATCCGAACCAGCAGAATCCGAACCAGCCCGGCTCCTGAACGACGATTCGGCGCGACGCTCTCGACAACCTTGTTGGTGAAGGCTCACCAGTGTCTCGGCTGGTGAGCCTCCTCCTGTCCTGAGCGCATTTGTGAACTGGTGAATGGCTAGTCGCCTGCGCACACCTCATGCGCCGCAACTGAGAGGATGGGGCGGTGACGCTCGACACCTTTGTCTATCTGACGCTGACGTTGTTCGCGCTTGTATTGATCTGCATACCAATGCTGCTGGGCTATCATTCTTCCTCGCCAGCCAGCATCGCAGCGCGGGGCGCCTCGTTTGTCGGCTTTCTCCTCCTTGTCGGCGGCTCGGTGTTAGCCTCCTCCTGTCTCCTGGGCGATTGTCTTGGCCTTGCGGCCGCGGCGGATGGGGCGAGCGCGGTTCTGCCCTACCTGTGGTTTTTCACGCCCGGCGCGCTCCTCAGCCTGGTTGGCTGGGCGCTGGCTCTCGTAGCGACAGACAGGCAAAGGAACAGCCGGCGGTACTTGCTCATCCTGGTCACCGCGCCAGCAACGCTGCTCGCAGCGCTGGGAGTGGGTGGCGCCGCATTTCTGTTAAATTCGCGCGCAGTGGATGTGGCGGGGATGTGGATTGCAGGAATCGCGTACCTTGCGCCATGCCTGCCATTATTGATTCTGCTCGCTGTCCCGAAAGGCAATGCGAGAATCACGTCTGCGACGACTACGGCCTAACAGTGAACTGCAAAGACATGCTAGCTGAAGCGTCTACTCGCCGTTTAGAACGTGCGCCTCGGACGCGCTGGCGACGTCAGCCAATAACCCACGTGTCATCTGTCTAGCGATGGCCGGCCCCTGAAAAATGAAGCCGGTGTAGAGCTGGAGCAGCGCCGCGCCCGCGTCGAGCATGCGCCGGGCGTCGTCCGCCGTCGATATTCCGCCGCAGCCAACGATGGGCAGACGGTCGCCTGCGCGCTCCGACAGGAAGCGCACGACTTCTACCGCGCGGGCATGCAGTGGACGCCCGCTGAGGCCGCCGGGCTGGTCGCGCAACGGCGCAGGGACATCCGCGCTCAATCCGCTACGATCGAGCGTCGTGTTCACCGCGATCAGCCCGCTGGCTCCACGCGCCAGGCAGATGTCTACAATCCTCTCTAGCGTCGCCTCATCTAGATCGGGCGCGACCTTCACCAGCAGCGGCTTCGGCGCCACGCGGCCTTCCTGCCCGGCGCGCAGCTGCGGGATCACTGCAGTGAGCAGCCCGTCCAGGCGGTCACTATCCTGCAGTTCGCGCAGACCAGGCGTGTTCGGCGAGCTGACGTTGACGGCGAAGTAGTCGCCATAGGGATAGAGCGTGTCGAGCGTGGCCAGATAGTCAGTCGCGGCCTCTTCCAGCGGCGTGGCCTTCGATTTGCCCAGGCTCAGGCCGAGCGGGATGGACAACGGTCGCATGCGCTTGAGCCGTGCCGCGACGGCCTCAGCGCCTTCATTGTTGAAGCCCATGCGGTTGATGAGCGCCTCGTCCGCTGGGATGCGAAAGAGGCGTGGGCGTGGGTTGCCAGGCTGCGCCACGCGGGTGATCGTTCCCGCTTCGACAAAGCCGAAACCCAGCGCCGCGAGCGCGTGGAGCGCGACTGCGTTCTTCTCGAAGCCCGCCGCCAGCCCGACCGGATGCGGGAACCGCAGGCCAAAGACCTCCCGCGCCAGCGACGAGCTATCGGGCTGCCCCAGCGCCATGGCGATGTCGAGCGCGCGGGTCAACACGGGAGAGCGCGAGACGAACGCCAGCGCCGCCAGCACACGCTCGTGCGCCGTCTCGGGATCGCCGCTGCCCAGGCGCACGAGCGTCGGATAAATCGCGCGGCGGTAGAGCATGTCCACTTCCTCCAAGGGCGTAAGGAGTGAGCGCAGGCGTGCTGTTTGACATAGCGAGCGTCTGCGGCGATAGTACGCCTGTGGTCACGCACACCGCTAGAGAGGTTCCCGCAATGAGTATGCCCATCGCCGAGCGTCCCACATATCAACGGCTCCTCTCGCGCGAGGCGCTGACCAGTGATACCGCGTGGCTTGTCTATATTGCGCTGGCGAGCTTCGTCGCGCACATGATCGTCGCGGGGAACTACGGCTACTTCCGCGATGAACTGTACTACATCGACGCCGGACGCCACTTCCAGACAGGCTATGTGGACTTCCCGCCCTTCATCGCCTGGCTCGCTGGCGCCCTGCGCATCTTCGGGGATAACCTCGTCGTCCTGCATTTCTTCAGCGCGCTGGCCAACGCCGCGCTGATCTTCGTCACCGGGTTGATGGCGCGCGAGCTGGGTGGCGGGCGGCTCGCGCAGATCATGGCCGCGCTGGCCTCGGCGGCGGCGGTGGTCTTCATCGGCACGGGATCGCTGTATACCATGGATGTCTTCGACGAGCTGTGGTGGGCGCTCGCAGCGTACGTCTTTATCCGGCTGGTGCGCCGCGATGAACCGCGCCTGTGGCTCGTCTTCGGCCTGATCGCCGGAATTGGTCTCTTCACCAAGCTCTCGATGCTCTTCTTCGGCTTCGCCCTGGTCGTGGTGCTGCTGTTGACGCCACAGCGCGCGATGTTCCGCACGCGCTGGCCGTGGCTGGGCGGGGCCATCGCGCTCGCCTTCCTGCTGCCCTACATCGGCTGGCAGATCGCCAACGGCTGGCCGACGCCGGAGTTCTGGCGCAATTATGGTGGGATCGAGAACGGGTCGCCGCTGGATTTCCTGATCAGCCAGGTCCTGACGATGAATCCGGGAACGCTGCCGTTGACTATCGCCGGGTTGGTGTACTACTTCCGCGCGCCCGACGGCAAACCGTATCGCGCGCTCGGCTGGGCATTTGTCATTCTTTATGTGTTGTTCACCATCACGCGCGCCAAGTCGTACTTCCTCTCGCCCGCATACCCGATGCTCTACGCGGGTGGCGCGGTCCTGCTGGCGCGAGTCTTCCAGCGGACGGGGTGGCGCTGGGCGCGGATCGCGTATCCCGCCGCGCTGGCGCTGAGCGCGCTGTTCTTCTTCCCCGGCGTCACGCCCACCCTGGCGCCAGAGCCATACAGCCGCGTCTATGGATTCATCGGTGGGTCGTCAGGCGCCAAACAGCAGGCGAGCGCGACCCAACTCCAGCCGCAGATCCTGGCGGATCGTTACGGCTGGGCGGAGATGACCGCCGCCGTCGCCGATGTCTACAAGAAACTGCCAGAGGACGAGCGCGCGCAGGCGTGTATCTATACACTCAACTACGGTGAGGCGGGGGCGCTGAACTTCTTCGGCCCCAAGGATGGCCTGCCGCAGGCGATCAGCGGGCACAACACGTACTGGCTCTGGGGGCCGGGGACCTGCTCTGGTCAGGTCGTCATCACCATCGGCTTCTCGCAGGAGGACCTGACGCCCGCGTTCGGCGAGGTGACGCCTGCTACGAAGATCACCTGCGCGTACTGCATGCCAGAGGAGAGCGATCTCACCGTCTACGTCTGCCGCCAGCCCAAGGAGCCGCTCGCTGATCTGTGGCGCCGCGCCAAACACTTCAATTAATGACCGTTCAGCGCGCTTGCGCGGTGTATGCGCGTACCCGCTCGTAGGTTGCTGCGTCGAGGCCGCCGGTCGCGCGCCAGTGGTCGAGGAGCTGGCCGAGCGTGACGGCGGCGTGGAGGTGGTAGCCTGCGGCGGCGAGCTGCTCCGGGCCACTCTGCTCGCGGTCCACCAGCACAGCGACATCGCGCACGACCAGCCCATTCGCCTCCAGCACGTTGATCGCTTCGAGTTTGCTCTCGGCATGGGTCACGAGATCGTCAATCACGAGGACCGTCTGGCCAGGGGTGTATGCGCCGTTGATCGCGCCGCTCGCGCCATGCGTCTTAGCCTCGCGTGGCGTGATCATGCCGACGCGTGTGAGGTGCGAGAGCACGGCCACCAGCGGAGTCGCGGCTTGTGGCACGTCGGCGTAGAGCGCGAAGGACAGCCCACGCGCCGTGATCAACTCGGCCAGCGTCGCGACGGCGGCGTCGAGCGCGTCGGGGAAAGAGCGCAGTGTGCGCAGATCGACGTAGATCGGCGAGAGCGGCGCATCCGGCCGCTTCTCGTGCAGTTTGAGGCGGAACGCGCCAAACTTGACGGCGCCGGTGGCGAGCAGCGCATCCGCGAACGTGCGCTGCTTCTCCGTCAGCGTGCTCATCGCGCCTCACCTTGCGTGGCGCCGCTCGGCGCGCTTTTGCGGAACACGCCGCTGGTTCCTGGGCCGCCGCGCTGGCGCTCGATCTCCATACGCAACCAGCCCGCCTGACGCCGCGCCGCGCTGGCGAAGTCATTCTCCGTCGAGGCGTAGAGGACGGCGCGCGAGACGCTAATGAGCAAGCCCTGCCGCGCGCTGTCGAGTCCGGCGCGCACCGTCGCCTCCAGGTCGCCACCTTGCGCCCCGACGCCGGGCGCGAGGATCGGCAGGTCGCCGACGATCTCGCGTATTTGGCGCAGCTCCTCTGGGTAGGTCGCGCCGACGACCAGGCCACAATTGCCACGCGTGTTCCATTCGGTCGCCACCCGCCGCGCGACGCTCAGATAGAGCGGCTCAGCTACGTCGCCACCTGCACGCACGGACAGGTCCTGTAACTCGCTCGCGCCGGGATTGGAGGTGCGGCAGAGCACGAAGACACCGCGATCCGCGCGGCTGAGGAACGGCTCCAGCGCGTCGTAGCCCAGATACGGCTGGGCTGTCACTGCGTCGGCGCCGTAGATATCGAAGACGGCGCGCGCGTACGCCTGGCTGGTGCTGCCGATATCGCCGCGCTTGGCGTCCAGCAGGACGGGAATCTCGGGATACTTTTTCTGGATATAGGCGACGATGGCCATGAGCGAGCGCAGCCCAGCTGGGCCGTGTTGTTCGTAGAAGGCGATGTTAGGCTTGTAGGCGCAGACGAGATCGGCCGTGGCGTCGACGATCGCCAGGTGAAACTCGGTCAGCGCCGCCTCGATTCGCCGCTCGCGCTCGCCATTGCTGTACCCGTTCGCGTCGCCCTTCGTCAGCCCCCGCCGGAACTGCTCCGGCATGCGCTCAAGCTCGCCGTCCAGCCCGACGCAGAGAAGCGTGCGCGCCTCCTGCCAGCGCCTGCGCAGCCGCTCCATGAACGTTTCGGCGCGGTGACGTTCCAACTCGTCTTCCTGTGGCTCACGCTCGGCGCGCTGCTCGGGACGCCTGTCGGCGCCACTGTACGCATCGTTTTCCGCTCGATCTATCACGCTCGCATGCTCCTGTATCTATCGGTTAACGCCGCTTCCGTCGCACGTGGTCGAAGGCCTGTGGGCAGCGCGGCGCGAGGATATACGTTCGTCTGACGCTCATGGTTCGTTTCCGTGCGCCGCTATGTCATCGGGTGGGTCGCGCAGCTCGCCGGACGCTGGTGGTCTGGCTGAGCGCGGCGCGACGACGGGCAGCGCAAGGGTCAACTCGAAATTGTCGTCGGCGCCAAGGCGGTTGAAGCGCTCGAAGCCGCAACGCTCGCAACGATGCACGAGCACATGCTCGCCATTGGGGCGCTGGAACGCGCCGACCGGCGCCATCAATCCGCCGCAGGGGCTGGCGCGGTCGCCCGAACGCTCGGCGTCGACGTGACGGGAATAGAGGCAGTAGGGGCAGTGATTGCGATGGTGTCCGCCGCTGGGCAGCGAGCCGACGAAGCGGCGGCAGTGGCCGCAGGTGAAGCCGTCGTCGGCCTGGTAACGCGACCAGTAGCCGCGGCGCGCGCGGTCACGGGGATCCACGCGTTTGTACGCTTGCGGGCGGCGTCCTTTACCAGATTTCGTCACGGAGGCTCCTGTCGGCGCTGGAAATACCTGTACAGCGAAAGGGCGCCTCGTCGCGCTACGCGTATCACGCTGGCATAGTGTATCCGGCGGCGACGCGCGCCCGCAAGTGAGGTAGGATGAGCGACCTCAACGCTGGATCGGCGCCTCAACCTCTGCGGACTTCGGCGCGGGTCTGACGGCGCGCGTCCTTGGGAAGAAGAGGCGCAAGAGCAGCGCCGAGCCGCCGATGAAGACCGCCGCGACGAGAAAGGCCGCCGAGAGGTTGACGTGATCCTGGAGCCAGCCCGTCAATACGGCGCCGAAGCTGAAGCCAAGCGACCAGGTGACACTATAGAAGCCGCTGAGCGTCGCCCGGTAGCGCGAGGAGACCTGTTCCATCGCGAAGGCGGCATAGGTCGGCTCGAAGAAGCCGCGCAGGACGTTGCGCCCAAGCTCGGCGGCATAGGCGAGCGCGAAGCCGGGAGAGAAGCCCATCACGAGCACGACTGGCACGGTTAGTAACTGTGACGTCGTCGCCGTCCGTAACTTGCCCCAGCGCCGGACCATACGCGGCGCCAGGAACGACATCGCCCCGCCGATCAGCCCAGCGACGGTGAGATACACCCCCAGCGGCCCCGGCGTGATGGCGAAGCGCTGCACGAAGTAGAGCGCCAGCAGCGCGATGGCGGCGGCCTCGCCGGTGGTGTAGACCGCATCCGGGATCAGCAACTTGGCGAAAAGCGTGACCAGCGCCCGCCGCCCCACCGGATCCACCGGCTCGTCCGAAGGATCGGCTTCGACGACGGTCGAGGTCGCCGGATTCTCCAGCGCTGTGGTCTGCGGACGGCGCCGCGGCTCGCGTAGCCAGAAGAGCGGGATCGCCGGCAGGAAGGTGACCAGCGAGGCGATGAGAACGCCCCAGCGCAAGGGCACGGTGGCTGTCGCTGGGAGATTTAGCTGGCGTCCCACGAACTCAGGCACGACCCCGCCGATCAGGCTGCCGAGGGCGCCGACGCCCAGCAGCAGGAAGTTGTTCGCCGCGAGCACGCCGACGCGCTGGTCGGGTCGGGAACTCTCGGTCAGGATGGGCAGGTTGGTGACCCAGTAGGCGTTGGCGCAGACGCCGTTGAGCAGGGCCGCGAAGAGCAGCCAGCCTGGCGTCGTGCTCAGGCCCAGCGCCAGCAGCGTCAGCGGGTTGAGCAGCCCGCCGATCAGCAGGAGCGGCTTGCGACCGATGCGGTCGGCGAGAATGCCGGTGGGGACGGAGGCGATCAGCGCGCCGATGGCTGGCACAGCGGTGAGCACGCCGATGAACGTGCGGTCGTAGCCGAGGCTATGGGCGTAGAGATTGATGGTGATGGCGGCGATGCTGAGTTGCAGCCCCTTGCCAAGCGTAAAGGCAAGCATGATGTAGATGTTGCGGTTGTAGCCACGCAACGCCGCCAGGCCGCGCCGTGGCGTCCCGGCCCATGACCATCGCTCTGCCATCGAACGCGCAACTCTCCAGACATAGCGCAACGTGTGCTGACGCCGCTTACCACAGCCATCGCCGTGTATCGTGTTCGTGTATTAAAGCGTATCCAGTGGAGCGCGCGCGACGCCAGCTATTGGCGCTGGCGAATGGTATCTCACAGGTCCTCAGACCAGGTGTGGTCGAGTTTTGCTGGTTTCTCCGGCGCTTCTGGCCATGATACAAAGCTGCTGTGTCACAAATATGCTAGCGTCAAACGCAGAATCGCCCTTGGTTTCAGGATCTTATCATGGCACAGTTCGCCGGAACCTGGTCGTCTGTGACAGCGCGGGGCATCGTCGCACGCGCTGGCTATGGGCTGTATGTGCTACGACGAAAACGACATGGATGTCTCCACGTCAGAGGTGTAGATTGTTAAGGAGCGAAGGAGCGCGCGTGTGCGTCGCGAGCCAGTATCGTCGTCGTCTATACGATCTGTTGGCTATGATCCACAGCGTCATATCCTCGAGATCGCGTTTCAAGGCGATGGCGTCTATCAATATGAGGATGTCAGTCAGAATACCTACACTGGGCTAATGGCCGCCCCTTCGAAGGGGCAATACTTCGCCGAGCGCATCCGCGACCGCTACGCCTGGCGGCGGGTCGAGGAAAGCTGAGCGCTTTCGCCACTTGGCCTGATCCTGCCGCGCATCCCAACTTTTGCGGCTATTCGGTGGTATACTAAGGGAAGCGTGCGCTCGCGAGGCGGCGGGACGCGCGCGACACACACATCCCTCTGAGGAAGTGGGCGGCCGCAAGGTCGCCCTTCTGGTGTGCCCGACATAGCGCGGATAGATCAAGCGCGGCGACTGGCGCCCTTCGCGTTCGACCACGAATTGACAGTACGGAGAAGATTGGCATTCATGCAGGATATACAGGAGACGCAGGGCGTACAGGGCCAGCAGCGCGCCGGGACTACGAACCACGTGCGCGAGGACATTCGCAACGTGGCGATCATCGCGCACGTCGACCATGGCAAGACGACGCTAGTGGATGGGCTGCTGAAACAGAGCAAGGTCTTCCGCGAGAACCAGCAGGTCGGCGAGCTGATCATGGACTCGAACGAGCTGGAGCGCGAGCGCGGCATCACGATCCTGTCCAAGAACACCGCCATCATGTATCGCGGTGTCAAAATCAACATCATCGACACGCCAGGGCACGCGGACTTTGGCGGCGAGGTCGAGCGCGTGCTCAACATGGCCGATGGCTGCCTGCTGCTGGTGGACGCCGTCGAGGGGCCGATGCCACAGACGCGCTTCGTGCTGAAGAAGGCGCTGGAGCTCGGCCTCAAGCCGATACTGGTCATCAACAAGATCGACCGCCGTGACGCCCGTGTGGAGCAGGTGCTCTCGTGGACTCAGGACCTCTTCCTGGAACTGGCGACGCACGCCGACCAACTTGATTTCCCGGTGATCTACGCCATCGCGCGCGACGGCGTGGCGCGCTACGCGCCGGAGGATGACAACGCCGATCTGGTCCCGCTCTTCGAGACCATCCTCGCGCATGTGCCCGCGCCGGTCGTGGACGACGAGGCGCCCTTCCAGTTGCTCGTCACCACGCTGGACTACGACGACTACAAGGGCAAGTACGCCATCGGGCGCATCACGCGCGGCAGGGTCCGTCCCGGCATGAGCGTGATGCGTATCGACCGCGAGGGCGAGATGACGCGCAGCCGGGTCAGCCTGGTCTTTACCTACCAGGGGCTTGGGCGGCTGGAGGTAGATGAGGCGACGGCGGGCGACATCGTGGCGCTGACCGGGATCGCGGATGTCAACATCAGTGAGACGCTGGCCGACGCCGAGCAGCCGGAGGCGCTGCCGGTTATCGAGATCGAGCAGCCGACGCTCAAGATGACGTTTGGCGTCAGCACCAGCCCGTTCGCCGGACGCGAGGGCAAGTGGAGCACGTCGCGCCAGCTACGCGCGCGGCTCTATCGCGAGCTGGAGACCAACGTCTCGCTGCGCGTCGAGGATGGCGCGAGCGCCGACGAGTTCGTGGTCTCCGGACGCGGCGAGCTGCACCTGGCTGTGTTGATCGAGACCATGCGCCGTGAGGGCTACGAGCTACAGGTCTCGCGGCCAGAGGTCATCACGCGCGAGATCGACGGCAAGACGATGGAGCCGGTCGAGCGACTGGTGATCGACACGCGCGAGGAGTACATCGGCGCGGTGAGCGAGAACCTGGCGACACGCAAGGCGCGGCTGGCGAACATGGTTTACGACGGCCAGGGCAACGTGCGGCTAGAGTACGACATCCCAACGCGCGGTCTGATCGGCTTCCGCAACGCCTTCCTGACGCTGACGAAGGGCAACGGCGCGATGGCGAGCCTGTTGCAGGGCTACGAGCCGTGGGCTGGGTCCATCGGCACGGCGCGTAACGGCGCGCTGATCGCATCGGAGGGCGGTGTCGCGCTGACGTACGGGCTGAACAATGCTCAGGCGCGCGGCCAGACGTTCATCGAGCCGGGCACACCGGTCTACGAGGGCATGATCGTCGGGCTGAACGTGCGGCCAGACGATCTAGTGGTGAACGTCTGCAAAGAGAAGAAGGCGACGAACGTGCGCTCGTCCACGTCGGACATCGCCGTGCGCCTCTCGCCGGCGGTGAAGCATAGCCTGGAGCAGTCGCTGGACTTCATCAATCCCGACGAGCTGGTCGAGGTAACGCCGCAGAACATCCGGCTGCGCAAGCGTCTGCTGACCCAGCACGAGCGGGCGCGGGCGCGCGAGTACGAGCAGGCCGGCGCGCGCTGAATGGGCGTATCTACGCCGGCAGGCTCATCCCCAGAGCAACGCCGTTTCGACTTATCGCAAGAAAGGGCAGGCAATGGCGTCTGATGAGAGCGTGCAGTTCATCAATCCGCCGACGCTGGCGAAGGCGCCGGGCTACACTCAGGTGGTGATCGCGCCAGCCGGGCGGACGATTCACATTTCCGGGCAGGTTGCCCTGGATGCGACAGGCGCCATTGTCGGGCTAGGCGATTTCCGCGCGCAGGCCCAGCAGGTCTTCGAGAACCTTCGCGCGGCGCTCGCCGCCGGTGGCGCCAGCTTCGCTGATGTCGTCAAGATCACCATCTTCGTCCTCGATATGGCGAACCTGCCAGCGCTGCGTGAGGTACGTGACGCCTACGTGAACACGGAACGCCCGCCTGCTAGTACGGCGGTACAGGTCAGCCGCCTGGCGCGCGCGGAGTTTCTGCTGGAGGTCGAGGCCGTCGCGGTCCTGTCGGCATGATGTGGGCGCTCTCGGCAGTAAACCGCCGGAGCATGTGCGCCGGACTCAAGTCCTTCGATGTCATGCCCCGGACTTTAGTCCGGCGACTGGGTAGCCGCGCGCCCACAATATATTGCCGCGACTGCTGGCGCGTCACTTTGTGAAAAGCTGAGGCGGAAGCTATGCAGCGCATCGTGCTCGACTGTGACCCCGGCCACGACGACGCCATCGCCATCTTGCTGGCGGCGCGGGCGCCGGACATCAAACTCGAAGCGATCACCACCGTCGCCGGCAACCAGACCGTCGAGAAGACCAGCCTCAACGCGCGCAAGGTCTGCACGCTGGCCAGCATCCGCGACGTGCCCATCGCCGCCGGAATGAGCCGACCGCTGGCGCGTGAGCCGCAGGTGGCCGCCGAGATTCACGGCGCGTCGGGATTGGATGGGCCTGATCTGCCGGAGCCAGACATCCCCTTATCGCCGAAGCACGCGGTGGACCTGCTCGTCAAGACCTTCATGACCTCGAAGGGCGAGATCACGCTGGTGGCGACGGGGCCGCTGACCAACGTGGCGACGGCGATGCTGCGTGAGCCGCGTATCCTCCCCAATATCCAGCGCATCGTGCTGATGGGCGGCGCGATGGGCATGGGTAACTGGACGCCCGCCGCCGAGTTCAACATCTTCGTCGATCCCGAGGCGGCGCACGTCGTCTTTACCTCTGGCCGCCCCATCACGATGATCGGGCTGGAGGTCACGCACACCGTCCAGGCGACGAAGGATGTGCGCGAGCGCATCCGCGCGCTGAACACGCCGGTGGCGAAACTGGTGGATGACCTGCTGGAGTTCTTCGCCGAGACCTACCTGCGCGTTTTTGGCTTCCCCGCGCCGCCAGTCCACGATCCCTGCACCATCGCCAGCATCATCGACCCAACGCTGCTGCGGACACAGCCGATGCATGTGGATATCGAGCTACGCGGCGAGCACACCGCCGGGCGCACGGTCTGCGACCTTTACGGCGTCACTGGCAAGCCCGCCAACGCCGACGTCGCGCTGGAGATTGCTGTCCCACGTTTCTGGGACCTGCTGATCGAGACGCTGGCGCGCTACCCCGCCAGGTAAGTGTTCACGTGGGAGGCGACGATGATTCCCAACCAGCGCGACCTCTTCGAGATTCCCGACGATGTGGCGTACCTGAATTGCTCGTACATGTCGCCACTCTTGCGCCGGGCGCGCGCGGCGGGGGAGGCGGCGGTGGCGCGCAAGTCGCAGCCGTGGCGTATCTCAGCATCTGACTTTTTCACAGGCAGTGAGGAGACACGCGCGCTCTTCGCCCGGCTTGTTGGCGCCGACCCGGATGGCGTGGCGATTATTCCGTCCGTGAGCTATGGTGTGGCGCTGGCGGCGGCGAACCTGCCTGTCGCGGCGGGGCAGCGCATCCTCACGCTCGCCGAGCAGTACCCCTCGAACCTCTACGCTTGGCGCGACCTGGCCGAGCGCTCAGGCGCGACGATCATCACGATTCCGCGCCCCACCGACCACGATTGGACCGCCGCACTGCTCGCAGAGCTGGACGAGCGGACGGCGCTACTCGCATTGCCTCATTTCCACTGGACCGACGGCGGGCGTGTGGACCTGGCGCGGATCGGCGAACAAGCGCGCGCGGTGGGCGCGGCGCTGGTGGTGGATGGCACACAATCGGTCGGAGCCTCTCCCTTCGACGTGAACGCAATCCAGCCAGACTTCCTGATCTGCGCGGCTTATAAGTGGCTGCTGGGGCCGTACAGCCTGGGCTTCCTCTACGCTGCGCCGCACCGCCGCGCGGGGCGACCACTGGAGTGGAACTGGATCACACGCGCCGGCAGCGAGGACTTCGCGGGTCTGGTGAACTATCGCGACGAGTTTCAGCCCGGCGCGCGGCGCTACGACATGGGTGAGCGCAGCAACTTCGCGCTGCTGCCGATGGCGCGGGCGGCGCTGGAACAGATACTGGAGTGGGGCGTGGAAGAGATCGCCACGACGCTCCGGACGATGATCGACGAGATCGCCAGTCGTGCCAACGCCCTCGGCTTGCATACCGCGCCCCCACCCCTGCGCGCCAGCCACCTGATTGGCCTGCGCGCGCCTCAAGTCCCCGCCGACCTGCCCACACGACTGGCCAAATCACAGGTGTACGTCAGTGTGCGCGGCGACTCGATCCGCGTCTCGCCACACCTCTACAACACGCCAGCGGACATCGAGCGGCTCTTCGCGACGTTGGCGGACGCGCTCGGCGCCGGGAGTTGACCACGCGATGCAAACCGGCGTACTCTTGGGGCTTTCCGCCGCGCTGCTGTGGGGCGTGGCCGATTTCTGCGCGCGTGGCGCGTCGCGGGCCGCTGGGACGTTCCGCACGCTGCTCGTCGTGGAGATCATCGCCATCCCTGCCGTGCTGCTGCTAGCAGCGCCATTCGGCCTCGTTACGCTGCGCGCTGAGCAGTGGCCGCTCATCCTCGCCGCCGTGCTGGTGGGACTGATCATACTGGGTGGGGCAGGCCTGCTCTATCGCGCCTTCGCCATCGGCAAGCTGGCGCTCGTCTCGCCCATCGCCTCGGCCTTCGCTGCCGTGACGGCGCTCCTCGCGATCGCCGCTGGTGAGCGCCTCGCTGGCGGAGTCCTTCTCGGCGTGATTCTGACGCTTGTAGGCGTTGTGCTTGCCAGCTCGAGTAGTGGGGCGGCGCCCACCGCTGAGACGAAGCCGGACGCGCTGAGTGGGCGTATGCGGACGTTTGCGCCGGGGCTACTGGAGGCGATTGGCGCCATGCTCACGTTTGGTGTGGGCTATTGGTTGCTCGACTTCATCGTACCCACGCTCGGCGGTGTGACGACCGCCTTCATCGCCAAAGTGGGCGATCTCATCGTCCTCGGCGGCGCGGCGCTGTTTCTGATGTGGCGTGCGCCGCGCAAGACTCAGCCCGAGTCGCGTCTCGTCTGGCCCTTCTGGCTGTGGGTCATTCCCACCGCGCTGCTCGATACCGCTGCGAATATCGCCTATAACATCGGCATCGCGACGGCGCTGACCTCGGTCGTCGTGACACTCTCCTCGCTCTTCAGTGCGGTGACAGTCCTGCTGGCCTGGATTATTCTGCGTGAACGGCTGGCGCGCTTGCAATGGGCGGGTGTGCTTACGATCCTGTTAGGCGTCATGCTCGTCAACCTTCGCCTCTGACGCGTGTTGTATGCCATGGCGTAGCGCCGCGGCTTCTATCGCCACAGTTCTGGAGACTCGTAGCAGCCGGATCATACGCGTTCCAGCGGGACCCATCTATGATGTATGCTTGACGAGAGGGCGGCAAAGCCACGAGATGAGAAGAGGCTCCAGGGGAGCAATCGTGACATCAACGCAATCGGTTGACGAGACGACCACACCTGCCTCGCCGTACCGCTTTGGCTTCGTGCTACAGCAGGTGCTTGGCTGGGTCGGTGGCACGCAGGCGCTCAAGCGTTTCGTGCAGGACGATCACAGCGTCTTGGCGACCTGGAACGAGATCACCTTTGTGCAGGCGGGTGGCTGGGTCGAGCGACTGCCACTCCCGCGTGGGGCGCGGGGCGCGATTCGTGGCGCGCTGCAGACACGGCAAGGATTGGACGCGCCTGCTATCCCTATTGGCGCACGACGAGTCGCCGCCCGCTACGATGCGTTGCTCTTCAACATGCCAGGACTCTGCCGCGCCGCGCCTGACCTGATCACCCGCGTGCCGACGGTCCTTGTGACGGATGTCACGCCCAGGCAGCTTGCCGAAATGGAAGAGTATTATGGCAAACTGGGCGGCTTGCAAGCGGGCTATAACGAGCGCAAACACCGCGCCTATGTGCGCGCATACCAGCGGCTGCGCCTCGTCGTCTCCTACTCAGAATGGGCGCGTGACTCGCTGATCGCCGACTATGGCGTTCCCGCCGAGAAGGTGATTGTCATGCCTTTCAGTATTGACCTGGACAAGTGGACGGCGGCGCCTGCTGGCGCTCGTGCGGCGCTGCTGGCGACGCCAGGCGCCCTGCCACGTATCCTCTTCGTCGGCGGCGACTTCACGCGCAAGGGCGGCCCACAGTTGCTCGAGTGGTTTCTCGCGCACGGCCAGGGACGCTGCGAACTGCACGTCGTCACACGCACGCCTCCCGAGGCGAGCGCAGCGCCAGGGCTGCATTTCCACACCGATCTGGAGACCAACGATCCCCGCCTGATAGAGCTCTATCATGACAGCCACATCTTTGCGTTGCCCACCCTCGCGGATTGTTACAGCGTCGCCGCGATCGAGGCGATGGCGACGGGACTGCCGGTTATCCTCACCAACGTTGGCGGCGCGGGTGAGATCGTCACCGACGGCGTAGATGGTTACAGCATCGCGCCACAGGATGACGCTGCGCTCGCGCAACGGCTCGACGAATTGATCTCCGATCCCGTGCGCGCTATTTGGATGGGGGAAGCCGCGCGCCAGACGGCGGAGCGACGCTTCGACGCGCGCGACTTCGCCAGCGCATTGCTCGGCCAGATGAAGGCGCTGGCCGACGAGCGGCGCGCTCAACTTGCCGGCAGGGCATCCACACGATGACAATGCGCAGGCGCCGCTGCTATCGTTGATACAGGTGTGCGCAAGATTGCCGTTTTCGATAAGGATGGCGCCTGTGCGTCGGCTGCGTGTGTACTCCTGGTTCCGCCTCGTTTATGCAGGCGTCGTGTTTGTGGCGAACCTGATCCCATTCATTGCGCTGGCGCGCCATGCCAACGCGATTCCCCGGCTTCCCGATTCGGCGTCGCCGTCGATGGCTCCGGACTGGCCGCGTCTATCGATCATCGTGCCAGCGCGCAACGAGGAGCAGGGTGTCCGCGCCGCGATGGAATCGCTCCTGCGGCAGGACTATCCTGCGTTGGAGTTGATCGCCGTCAATGACCGCTCGACCGACCGCACCGGCGCTATCCTGGCGGCGCTGGCCGCCGAGCATCCGGGCCGCTTGCGTGTCTTGACCGTGGCGGATCTACCAGCTGGCTGGCTGGGAAAGAATCACGCGCTCTGGCTCGGCGCGCGCCACTCGACCGGCGCGTGGCTGCTCTTCACCGACGCTGATGTCGTCTTCGACCCGACCTGCCTGCGTCGCGCGGTAGCCTATGCCGAGGCGCAGAGGCTGGATCACTTGACGATGTCCCCCTGGCTGCTGGCGCATGGCTATTGGCTCAATGCATTCATTAACTTCTTCCTCTACGCCTTCACGGTCTTCATCCGGCCCGATCTCGCCAACGACCCGAAGAGCCGGGCCGGCATCGGCGTGGGCGCGTTCAACCTCATTCGCCGCTCGGCTTACGAGCGCATCGGGACACACCAGGCGATCTCGTTGCGCCCGGACGACGACATAAAGCTGGGCCAGCGCGTCAAGCTCTCTGGGTTGAGCCAGCGCGTGCTGAACGGTTCGGATGTTCTGTCGGTGCGCTGGTACGCGACGCTGGGCGAGGCGATACGCGGGCTGGAGAAGAACAGCTTCGCTGGCGTCGAGTATCGTGTCTCGGGGGTGCTGGTCGCTGTCGCGGTTCTGGCCGGCGCGCTCGCAGCGCCGTGGGCGCTCGTCTGGATGGCGCGTGGCTGGACGCGACGCCTGCTCGCGGCGACCGTCGCCGTGCAGGCGCTCACCTACATTGGCGCGAACTGGCTCAACCGCCGGCCCGTTCTGCGCTACCTGCCCACGTTTCCTTTCACTGCGCTGCTCTCTTGTTATACGGCGCTGCGCTCCACCTGGCTGACGCTGCGCCAGGGTGGCATTCGCTGGCGCGACACACTCTATCCACTGGCCGAGTTGCGTGCGCAGACGGGATTGGAGGGCCTCTCAGGCGTTGCGCACGAGTCCAAGCGCGGGGAACGTCATCGCCGTGGTGGTGAGTGTCAGCGCAGCAGAGGATGCTGAGGGGAGAGCCGCACGGATGGTGTATGGTCCGTAGCCGTCGACCACCTCATGTCCCGAACTGGTGATCATCGGACCGTTCGCGGGCGCCCAGGCGACCGCAAAGCCGGGAACGGGAGTCTTGGTCGCGGTGTCATGCGCTATGTCGAGCATCCAGGTTGTCGCCACTGGATTTCCTGGCTTCTCCTGACTCGCGATGAGCCGCCCGGTGTCTGCCTGGAACGCCGGATTCTCCAAACAGGAGTCTGTCTTCGCGCGCGTGTTGTCGAGCATACGGTACGACCCAGTCGCGGTGTCGATCACTCCAAGGCGGTGATTGAAGGGCTGATCGTGAAATGAGCAGGATGACAATAGGATCTGTCTTCCATGCGGCGTCATTGTGAATTGCGGAACGCCAACCTGCTCTTGAAGGAAGGTGGTCAGCGGCTGAACGGCGCCACTGACGAGGTCGAGCGAGGCGACCGTGACCGTGTTCACGCCGACGAGGATGGCCAGGTGGCCTTCGTCGATCCAGCCAATAGGGTTGACACGCTCGCCGGAACGCTCATAGACAACGCGCGCCTCAGTCTCGCCAGGACGCCAGAGGGAGATAGAGGAGTCCCGTGATCCGAGCGCGAGCAGGTCGCTGTTGGGCGACCAGGAGAGGTCGAAGTAGAGTCCGTTGATGACGTCGATTGGAACATGCCCAGGCGTCAAGCGCGCTACCACCACGCCCAGGCTCGTCGGATACGCGAGGCTGTGTCCATCCGGCGCCGTAGCCACGCCTCCATGGGCCTCGCCGAGATGATCGCGCGAGGGAACATATGGGCCAGCGAGATCCGTCTTGCCATCGAGCGAGACGATATGCAGTCGGGCGTCTTCCCCAATATAGGCCACCCGCCAGTCCGAGAAAGCTGGAATGGGAGGAGGAGTAGCCTGTGTCGCCACAGTTGAACGCCCTTGGGCGCTCATGCTGAGCAGGGTTGGCAGGCGATCGTGAAAGAGTGCGACCCCAAGCGCGGCGACTAGCGCGATTCCAGCCACAAATCCCATCAGCCGCCGGCGCGTGAGCGGCGTTGGCGCGCCAGGTGTGAAAGGCACGCTGTGTGGAGTTAACTCGTCCAGCGACGTGCGCTCGAACTCATCGCCCCTTGTATCGGGATCGTCGTCCATCACAGGCCCTTGCTGTTGTGACGCCTCTTCGCCCTGCGGCGCATACCATACGCTCTATTTCTCGACGCTACCACTATTGTCTGGCGCGAAAGGGAATGCGCGCAACCGTCCGTGGTATGCTGGCGATGCGAATGCGCTCAGAATGGCCGCGTTCTCATGGCGCGCAAAGGTAGATATGAGGGACGAATGGACGAGGTGATCCTCCACGGCGGGCTGCTGGTAGCGAAGATGCTCAAGCGTGAGGGTGTCGAGGTCGTGTTCACGCTGAGCGGCGGACACATCGCCTCGATCTACGACGGCTGTGTGCGCGAGGGCATCCGCGTCGTCGATACACGCCACGAGCAGGTCGCGGTCCACGCCGCCGAGGGCTGGGCGAAGGTGACGCGCACACCGGGGGTAGCGCTGCTGACGGCGGGGCCTGGCGTCACCGACGGCGTGACCGGCATCGCCAACGCCTACCTCGCCGGCAGCCCCGTGCTGATCTTCGGCGGGGCCGCGCCGGTGGAGCACTGGGATCGTGGCGCGCTGCAGGAGTTGCCGATGCTCGACGTGCTGCGCCCGATCACCAAGTGGAGCCGCACGATTGTGCAGACGCGGCGTCTCGCCGACTATACCGCGATGGCCTTCCGCGAGGCGCTCGCCGGGCGGCCTGGCCCGGTCTTCCTCGAATGCCCGATGGACGTGCTCAATGGATTCGTGCAGTCATCCGAAGCCAGCATCCCTGGCGCGGGCTATCGCACGGCCGGCAAGCCGCAAGGCGACCCACAACTGCTCGACGAGGCGGCGGCGCTGCTGAAGAAGTCCGAGCGCCCGGTGATCTTCGCTGGCACGACGGTCTGGTGGGATGATGCGGCGACCCCGCTGCGCGAGCTGGCCGAGAAGCTCCAGGCGCCAGTCTTCCTCAACGGCGGCGGGCGCGGCAGCCTTCCTCCGGACCACCCGCTCTTCTGCGCGCTGGCGCGCAAGGTGGCGCTGGGTGGCGCCGACCTGATCCTGCTGGTGGGCACGAAGCTCGACTTCCGGCTGAACTATGGTGAGCCGCCACTCATCCCGCGCGAGGCAAAGATCGTCTGGCTCGACACGTTGCAGACGGATATTGGGGTTAATCGCGGCGCGGATGTCGGGGTGGCGGGCGATGTGGCGGGCTCGCTGCGCGCGCTGGCGGTGGGACTGGGCAGGAGGATGAAGCGTGACGCCTGGCTGGCGACGGTGCGCGAGGCCGAGGAACAGGCGCGCGAGAAGGAGAACGCGCTGATGGCCTCGGACTCGACGCCGATCCATCCGCTGCGCCTGTGCCGCGAGCTGCGTGATGCGCTGGACAAAGACGCCTACGTGATCGGCGACGGCGGCGACATCGTGAGCTATGGCGCGCGCGTCATCAACGCCTGGGAGCCGGGACACTGGCTCGACGCCGGCCCGATGGGCACGCTCGGCGCGGGAACGGGCTTCGCTATCGCGACGAAGCTGGCGCGCCCCGACAAGCAGGTGGCTGTGCTCTTTGGCGACGGCGCGTTCGGGCTGAACGGCATGGATATGGAGTCGATGGTGCGGCACGACCTGCCGGTGGTCGCGGTGATCGGCAACGACGGGCAGTGGGCGCAGATCAAGCACCCGCAGAAGGCGATCCTGGGCCACGCGACCGCCGCGGACCTCGCGCCGGGCATCCGCTACGACAAGGTGGTGGAGGCGCTGGGTGGCTACGGCGAGTTGGTGGAGCAACCAGAAGACATCCGCCCAGCCATTGAGCGCGCCTTCGCCTCTGGCAAGCCCGCCTGTGTGAACGTCCTCACCGACCCCAACGTCGTCTACAACCGCTCCACCCAGGCTGCGGTATAGTGAGTATGTGGACATGTGCGTGCTGAGGAGGCGATTGCGACGCGCGAGCCAGCCACCGACGAGGACAACGGACAAGACGACCAGCAGGACGACACACAACGTGACGAGTCGCCGCCCGATCCGCGCGCCGAGCCGAACTACTACGCGGTGCTCGGCGTCTCACTCTTCGCTACCCGCGAGCAGATACGCTCCGCGTACCGCCGGCAGGTCAAGCTCTGGCACCCCGACCGCTACACGGCGATGCCGCGCTCGCTCCGGATGCGCGCCGAACAACGGGTACGGCGGCTGACGGCGGCATGGGCAATTCTTGGCGACCCGGCGCGGCGGCAATCCTACGACGAGCGACGGGGATTCGAGAGGGCGAGCGCGTTCGATCCTGCCGCGACGGCGCATGACGCCTGGCGTGGCGTCTCGCCGGAGCAGCCTCCTCGGAGGCGCGCGGAGACAGAGGAGCGGGCCGAGAACGGCGCGGGCCTCTTCGCGGGGACGCTGGCGCTGATATTGGGGATCGCCCTGGTCGGAGGCGCGACGGTCGGCGCGCAAAATGGCCTGAATCCACTGGAGATTCTCGTCGCCGTTGGCGTGCTGGGGTTGCTGATTCTCGCGGGATTCCTCTTCGCGGGCGAGAGCGCGCCTGCGCGGATCGTACAGGGCTGGATGGAGGGTGAGCCGCGCGGCCACCAGGTGCGCTATGAGGATGCGCGCCCAGCCGAGCCAGTTGCGCCGTCCGAGGCGTCCCACAGTGACAACGACCTCTTCGAGCGCTACGTCGCTGAAGCGCTCGACACCCTGCCCGACGCATTCCAGGACGAGATGGGAAATCTCGTCGTGCGCGTCGAGGATGAGCCGTCGGAGGAGACGCTGCGTGAGGCAGGCGTGCCTCAGGGCCACTCGCTGCTGGGGCTGTATCATGGCGTTCCGCTCACCAAACAGGGTCTCGCTGGCGCTGGCCCAGAAGTTGTCAGTATTTACCGTGGCCCCATCGAACGCTACTGCGAGGGCGACCCGGAGCGCATCCGCGATCAGGTGCACTCTACGGTGCTGCACGAGTTGGCGCACCACTTCGGCATCGACCACGACGACATGCCCGAATGGGTGAAATGACGGAGTGGGAGAATGGCGAGCCTTGCGCAGAAGCTCGGTCTGAAGCCGGGGCAGGCGATCTATCTGCTGGACGCCACACCTGAGACGGGGCGGGTGATCCGCGCGGCGTGCGATGAGGAACTGGGCGGCGACGTGGCGATCAGTGAGACGCTAGTGGATGACCCATTCGATCTCATCTTCTTCTGGCCGCGCGAACTGGAGGGATTAGCCGGGCGATTCGCTGTGCTCCAGCGGCAGATCGTCCCTGATGGCGCGATCTGGGTCGTGACGCCGAAGAAAGCTGTCGCGCAGCGTCGTGGCGTCATGCTGACCTGGGAGGAGACGCAGGCGGCGGCGCTCACGACCGATCTGGTGGACAACAAGATCGCCAGCATCACCGACGAAGAGTACGGCACGCGCTTCGTCATCCGCAAAGAGCGACGCCGGTAGAATGGGTCTGAGCAATGCTAGCCCTTGATGCACCTGTTATCCCTGGCGTCAGCGCCGCAGGATTCCACATCGGCCAGTTCATTGAGCGTGATTGGCAGGGCATCGGGATCGCTTTTGTCCCTGAACCGTTACATGGCGCCTTTGGTCGCCTGTCAGATAACCTCCGCTCCGCTCGGACTCGGTTGATCTCTGGGTAACCAGCAGCGTCATCCAGCAAATCGGCGTGCATGGCGCGTATCGCGGGAAGCTGTTCGATCAAATCAGTCTGGGGATGACTATTGACGATTTTGAGCGGCTTATTGGCGCCTGCATGGAAGACAATGAGGACAAGCTTGCAATCGCAGGTGTAGTGGGGCTGTGCTTCGACGTCGCATGGCGGCCATATCACCGAGTAAGAGCGCTAGACTTGCGCTTGCCAGAAATGCGACTCGCATCGATCACCTGGTTATTCGTTGTTCAATCACAAGCGTTCGTGCAATATCGTCAGCGCACCCTTCATCCAGCGACCTGATCGGGCAGTGAGACCTCAATGTACTCAGCAATGCTATCGCCGCTGGGGCTTGGCTCGTGATCCTCGATCATTCCTTGCAGATGCTGCGCGCTGGCGGCGCGCATCTCGCGTTCGACTTCAACGTGCGTATCTCTAACCGCGACGCATCCCGGCAAATCGGGCGCATACGCTCCATAGCCTGTGTCGCTTCGTTCGATGTAAACAAGAAATCGGCGCCAAGATCGCCTTTCATTCCCCCATCAAGAAGCCGCGCCCAGCACGCGGAGCCGTTCCAACCGCTCGGGCTCGGACCGCTCGGGCTCGGATTCCACCAGCCAGGGGTTGCGCGAGAGCGTCTCGTAGGCGCGCGCGAAGTAGGGGCGCGCCTCGTCATGGCGGCCAAGCGCGGCGAGACACTCGGCGATCTCCTCGTAGACGTAGCCATCCTGCTCGCCCAGCGCGTCGAACTCGCTCAGTAGTTTCTGCTGGAGCGCCAGCGCCTCCTCCACCCGACCCAGCGAGCGCAGTGTCCGCGCCTCCGCCCAGACCGCGATGCGCACCAGCGCCGGATCGCCCTCCGCGCGGCGGCTGGCGGTCGCGCGCTGAAAGGTCGCCAGCGCCTGTTCGTAGTCGCCCGCGTCGTAATAGATCCAGCCCATATTATTACAGAGCGTGCCGCGCCAATGAAGCGCGCGTGGGTCCGTCGAGCGTTCCGCCAACTCAAGCGCGCGTTGATTCCACTCCATGTTGGCCTCCAGCGGCGCGATGATCGCCAGCATATGCGCCGCGTCGATTGCCAGAATATCCTCGCCAGCAGCGCACGCGCGCTCCCACGCCTCGGTGAAATACGGCTCCGCGCGCTCAGGCTGGCGGGAGGAATTGTAGACCCGCCCGCGCTCCAGGAGGTAGCGGATTCGCACACGCGCCGTCGCTCCATCCAGTTGCGCCTCAATTGTGTCGAGCGTCGCGTGCGCCTCGTCGAAGCGCCGCTGCAACCCCTGCGCCCGCGCGATCTGCGTCAGCAACTCCAGCCATAGCGCTGGATCGGCGCGCTCATCCAATGTCTCCAGCGAGTGGCGCAAGGCCGTCTCGGACTCGGCGGGATGGTCGAAGTCCCACAGCGTGTCGATCTCGCTGTGATGTTTCAACGACTCAGCCATCGTCGCCCTCCTGCCATCATGCTCTACGGGACCATGGGTGGCGGTTGCTCGTCTCAGCGTATGCCATGATGCGTCTATGGGCCAGCGACGCTGCCCCCATTGGCCTATTCCACGTGGCCGCCGACCGGGCGGATGCTATGCTGACGAGGATACGGCGTCGCCTGGCGATTTCCACAATTCGCCGGTTCGCGGGGAATGCGAGCAAAAGAGGGTCCGCGCCCGCCTGGCAATATTCCCCGGTTGTTGCGGCGCCGCGTGACCAGAATGAGCAGGCTTCATGCGCATTACCTCAGTCGAGTTGACCAACATCAAGAGCTACCGTCACGCCACTATTCCCTTCGAGAAAGGTACGACGGCGATTCGCGGGCGTAACGGCGCGGGCAAGTCAACGCTGGTGGAGGCCATCGGGTTCGCGCTCTTCGACGCGCTGCCCTATAAACAGGCGCAGTTCGTGCGCGAGGGCGAACGTGTCGGCGTCGTCGCTGTCTCGTTTCTCTCGGCGCTGGACGAGCGCGAGTATCAGGTGGTGCGCAAGTGTGCCGGCGTCACAGAGTGGTTCGTCGTCGATCCAGCCCTGGGCGTGCGTGTGGCCGAACAGAAGGTGGATATGTACGCCTTCCTGCGCGAGCATATGCGCATCGAGGGCGAGGTCGAGCTGCCCGCGCTCTTCACCGACGCGCTTGGCGTGCCACAGGGGGCGCTCACCGCCGACTTCCTGGAGACCGGCGCGAACCGCAAGAAGAAGTTCGACGCGCTGCTCCTGGTGGAGGAGTATCGCAAGGCCGCCGAGAAGCTCAACGACACGCGCCAGCATCTGCAACTTCAGCAGAAGGATCAGCAGCGCGTCATCGGCGAGCTGGAGCGCGAGACCGGACAACTGCCGGCATGGCGCGCGCGGCGCATCGAGTTGCTCGAATACGAGCGGTCGCTGGCGGTGACACTTGAACAGGTCCAACGCGAGACGCTGGAGGTGGGCGCGCGGCAGGAGGCCCTGCGGCGACAGGAACTGGAAGTTCGACAGGCGGAGGGCGCCGCACAGGTCGCAGGGGCCGAGCGCAACGCCGCCGAGACGCAGCACGCTGAGACAGCACGACGTGTGGATGAAGCGCGCGAGGCAAACCGCATCTGCGCCAAGACCGCTCCGGCGCACCAGACGTTCCTGGCGACGGAGGCTGGACTCGCCGAATCGCGCCAGCGCGCCCAGGCGCGTGACGCCGTTCTGCGCCGTCAGGCGGAGACGGCGCAACAACTCGCAGGGGAACGGCAGAAGCGCGATCACGCCGCCGCATCCCTTGCCGAGGCGACTCAGGCGGGGGAGCGCGTCGTGGCTCTGGCGGCGAATGCGCAGCGGCAGGCGGATCTCGAGACGCAGCGCGAGGTCGCTCAACGCGATATGGACCGGCTCGCCGAGGCGCAGCGCCAGCAGAAGAAGTTGCAGGCCGAGGCGGCGCAGGCCGAGCGCGATGCGCGCCAGGCCGCCGAGAAGATTGCCGCGCTGGAGGCTCTGGCGGCGGAGGCGGGTTTGCTCGCCGAGCGACAGGCGGCCCTCAACACGATGCTGCTGGAACGCTCCTCCAGCGCCGAGCGCGAGAAGCGGCTGACGGCCATCCGCGACGACGCCGAGCGGACGCGCAGGCAACGGGAGCGGGCGGCGGCGGACGAAGCGCGCGCGCAGGAGAACGTGCGCAAGCTGCTCGAGCAGCAGGCGGTGATAGATGAACTGCCTACGCTGGAGGCGCAGCATGGCGAACTCGACGGGGAGATTCGCCTGATCGAGACGACGCTCGCCGCGCAGCAGCGGTCGCGCCAGCAGTCGAGCACGGGTCTCTGCCCGTTCCTGGATGAGCCATGCCTGAACATCCAGAAGCGCGGCCAGAACAGCCTGGTCACGTACTTTGACGGTCTGATCTCCGCCGACCAGGTGCGCCTCAAACCGTTGCGCGCCCGCCTGGGTGATGTCGCCTATGCGCTGGAGCGCGCGCGGCAGGTGCAGAAGTATTTCGTACGGCTGCCGGAATATGAGAACCTAGCCGCGACCAACGCCGCCCTGCGCGCTGAATCTGATGAGCGGCTGGCCGCGCTGGACGCTGAAGAGCGGGAGATCGCGCGCGCGCTGGCCACCACGCCCGACGAGACAGCGACTCAGCGCGCCAGGCAGGCATACGAGCGCAGCGACGGCGCCGACCGCCAGCGCGCCGCCCTGCCAGAGTTGCGCGCAACTCTTGAGCGCGCCCAGACGCAACGAGAGAAGGTTCAACGCGATGAGGCGCAACTTGCGGCTCAGTTAACCAGCCTGCGCGCCGCGCCAGAGACGCTGGCCGCGACGCAGGAGACGCTGCGCCAGCTTGGCGATCCACGCGGCGAGAGCAAGAGGTTCGCGCCGATCGCGTCGGAGCGTCCGGCGCGTGAGGAGCGACTCCAACAGGTGACAGCGGCGGTCACTGCCCTGGAGGCGGCGCTGCGTGAGCATGAGCGCGCGCTGGCGCCGTACGCCGGGCTGGACGCCGAGATCACGGCGTTGGAAACGAGGCTGGAGACGGCGCGCGAGGGGCATCTGCGCTTTCTGCGTCACGAGCAGGTCGCGGCGGGGCTGGCGCAGGCGGAGCAATCGCTGCAGACGACGAGTCGCGTCCGCGCGGCGGCGGTCTCGGCCCACGAGAAGGCCGTCGCCACGTACACCGCCGCGAGTCAGCGCTTCGACGCGCGCGCGCTGGAGATGGCCACGGCGCGGCTGGCGGAGCTGAATACCCAGCGTGGCGGCGCGACCGAGGGGCTGTCGAACGCCCAGCGCGACCGGGCGACGCTCGAAGGCGAGATGGCGCGCGTGGAGGGGCTGGTCGGCGCGCTGGAGACGGCGCGGGCGGAGCTGGCGACGCTAGAGGAGCTTGAACGCATGCTCCAGCAGTTCCGCGAGACGATCAAGGAGGCAGGCCCAAACATCCTCAAGGCGGTCTTGCGCGCGATCTCGCAGGAGGCGAACCGCATCTTCGGCGAGATCATGGGCGACCGCTCGGCCGCGCTCTCCTGGGAGCAGGACTACGAGATCGTGCTGCGGCGCGATGGCCGTGAGCGCAGCTTCGCGCAGTTGAGTGGTGGTGAGCAGATGAGCGCGGCGCTGGCCGTGCGGCTGGCGTTGTTGCGCGGCCTCTCGCGGCTGGATATGGCGTTCTTCGACGAGCCGACACAGAACATGGACGGCGAGCGGCGCGGCAACCTGGCCGAGCAGATCCGCCGGGTGCGTGGATTCGAGCAGTTGGTGGTCATTAGCCACGACGACACCTTCGAGCAGGGGCTGGACAGCGTCATCCACCTCGACAAGCGCAACGGTGAGACGATCCTGCTCGAGGATGACGCGCTCGCACTCGCGTGAGCGATGAGGCGAGAACGGCCCTATGTCGCGTTCCGTTGCTTGCCAGACCACCTATAATGGCTCTGACGCGCTCATCCGTCAGGAGATCGCGTGACACTGGGCAAGAGATGGGCGCGCCAGGCAGCGCCCTTTGAGAGAACATTCCAGGCGCGCTGGCCAAGCGGCGGGATAGAGGAGTGGAGAGGCGATGGGAGAACAGCCAGAAGACCTGCACACGAACGCGACTGGCGCAGCGGAGCCAGCCAACTGGAGCGACGCCACGCCACCCGTATCGCCTCTCGCCGACGCCTCACCGGCATACTCATCTGAATATCCATCCACCTATCAGCCCGCTGATGGAGGGGCGTCTCAAGAAGCGCCAGCGCCGACGTATGAGAGCGATGCTGGCTCCTCTTACAGCGCAGTCGACAGCTACGCTGGATGGGCGCCCGCAAATGAGGGCGAGCGTCCCGCCGTCTCGACCGCGGTGCTGGATGATCCATGGAGGCGCCCGTTGGTTCCCTCGGGCGAGACGGCGCAGACCCTGCGCATGGCGCTGCCAGAGCAAGCGCAGCGACCGATTCTGGCTGAACCATTTCCCCGCTCGTGGGCGCTTGGGATCGCGGGAGGGGTTGCGGTGGCGTTCGCCGCCGCGTTCCTGGTCCAGGCGCTGCTCGTGCGCGGCGACTGGGCGGAGAGCGCCCTGGTGGTGGGCTACACCGCCTTCGGCCTGGCGGCTTTCGCCCTCGTGATCGCCGGCGTCCGCTTCGCGCTGGGCCGGCGCGCTATGGCCTTCTACGCGCTGGCGGGCTTGCTGCTCATCATCCTGCTCGCGACCGGAGGCGGTTCGCTGGCGCTGGCGCATCAGTTGCATCGCATCCAGGCGCAGACCTTCGAGAACGCCGGTCAATGGGAGCAGGCGGCGAAGGAATACGCGCTCTATGGCGAGCGCTCGCCCCATGCGCCGAACCTGGGTCGTGTCTATCTGCACTGGGGGCAGGATCTCGCGCGACAGCAGGCATGGTCCGACGCCGCAAATCATCTCTCCGCCGCGTTGGCCGCCAATCCCGGCGACGCCGATCTGGCCGCACAGACCACTGCCGCGCTCTACACAACATTCGCGAGCTGGCTGCGCGCCGACGCCAGCCACGTTCCATATCCCGCCGCCATCGGGGCGTTCACGATGCAGCGAGGCGCCGCCAGTTGCGACGCGACGTGCAAGAGCGAGAGCGTGGCGCTCGAGGCGCAGGCGCGTTATCTCTATGGCCAGGAACTCTCCGCGGCGCAACGGTATGCCGACGCCGCGACCCAGTTCTCGACTATCGAGACGCAGCTCGTCGGCAGCGCCTACGTCGGCCAGGCGCATACCGCCGCCGCCACCACCTATCTCGCGCTCGGCAAGCAACAGGTCGCCAGCAAGATCTGCGCGGACGCCGTTCCCACGTATCAGACCCTGACGAAGACGTATAGCGACACCCCTGAAGGGCGGCAAGCCGCCGCCGCGCTCGTCGCGCCACAGAAAGTCACCGGCACATTCACCAGCCTGCCGACAGGCAATCCGATCCCGCGCGCGCGCCTCTCGAAGTTCGCCAATCCCGCCGCCTTCATCTTCTCCAGCGAATACATCACGGCAGTGGACGGCGCAACAGGGGCATTTACCTTTACAGGCGTCAAGCAGGGAGCATACAACCTCGCCGCCACGCGCGACCTGGGGTACAAGACAGAGTACCACTATTTCCACAGCGCAGCGGGAGACCTGTACTCCGTCAAGGTCGGGCCGTTGTGCACGCTGGACCTGGGTGCGATTACCTACTAGGATGGGTCGGCGGAGCAGGCGCTGAGGAGGCGGTCAGTGCTCTATACCGAGAAGCTGCTCGCCGAACTGGAGCGCCAGCGTGAGGCCTTCGCCCGCTACTCGGCGCGCTTTGGTCGCCAGATCGAGGCGTACCGGGCCGCGCTTGGCTCCCTGGGGACGCGCTATCCGTCGTCCGCGGCGCTGGAAGTCGCGCTCGCGGCGGGAACCGGCGCGACTGGCGCGCGCCCGACCGCCGAGTATGACCGCTGGCTCAGGCTCCATCTACCAGCGACCGCGCCTGCGCTGCCATTCGCGCCGAGCTTCGCCAATCACGAGGAGGCGCGCGCCTGGGCGGAGTGTCTGCGCGGCGTCACGACAGTCGCCGTGGATGGCAGCCAGCTCCTCCCCTGGCGCGACGCCTCGCTGCCGGTCGCGATCGTGCAGGCGGGGATCTACGAGAATCCACACCTGCCGCCAGCGCCCTACCTGAAGGATGTCGAGACCGTCGTGCTCACACCAGAGGAGTTGCTGGGCGCGGACGAGCAGGAAGAGCAGGGCGCTGGCGACGACACCCGCGCCAGTGTCGCGGGGCAGGCGGATCGCATGGTGCATCTGCGGCGCTTCGAGTTGGAGGCGGAGACGCTGATCGCCCGCATGCGCGCTCACGCCGAGCGCCGTGCCAGTGGTCGAGATGGCGCGGAACGGCCCATCGTCGTTTTCTGCGATGGTAGCCTGATCGTCTCCTTCGCGCGGCGGATGTCGCCATGGTACCGCGAGCGCTATCTGCGCGCCGAGCGCAGGCTGCTGGAAGCCTCACAGGAATATCGGGCGCCGCTCGTCGGCTATATCGACACCAGCCTCGCGCGCGACATCGTGGTGATGCTCCGCGCGCTCCCGGGCGCAGAGGGCGCGCTGCCGCCGCCACGCGGGGTGAGCGACGCGCTGCTGTGGCGTGGCGCGCTGGGCTGGGGCGACCGCACACCGGCGTTCTTCGCTGCGCGCGACGATCTCCCTGGGGCGGCTGACGCGGCCAAAGAGCAGGATGTCGCGTTCGTTTACTTTCAGGCGGCCCTGGACCGCCCACCCGCGCGCGTGGAGTTTCCTCGCTGGATCGTCGACGCGGGCCTGCTCGATGCGGTGATGGATGCGGTGCGCGCCGAGACTATCGTCGGCAATGGCTATCCCTATCCTATCGAGGCGGCGGATGCGGTGGCGGTGATTACGACGGAGGACCGCGCGCGCTTCTATCGCCTCTTCCAGGAGTTCGCCGAGCGCGAGGGGCTGCCATTCGGCTTCTCGCGCAAGGTGTTGAGCAAGAGTCGCCGCCGAGTCTAGCGCCTCGCCGCTAGAACAAGTTTTCCACAACCCCATGGAGTTATCCCCAGAAATCGGGCACTTTTGAACATTTGTCCTATTAAATAGGTTCCGCCCGGAACGTGGTGTCTACCTGCCGATGTCGTCTCGCTCCGTCCGAGTGGCGCGCGACATCACCCTTACAGAGTGAGATGGCCAATCATCCAGGCGGATTCGCTATCACTCGTCATCATTCATCCCTGCGACGCGACGAACGTCATCGCTTCCTGGGCGAGCGACAGCCAGGCGCCTTCACGCGCAGGCGCGATGACGATCCATTCCTTCATCACGCGCCCATCGCGCCGTGGATCGAAGCGCTCCCCCTCTTCGGCGGCGACGAGCGCGTCCACCCGCGCCTTGGGCACCTTGACCACCAGCCGATCCCCGACGAGCATAGCGAAGATCTTGTTCTTGACCTTGAGCGCCGAGGAGCCGAATCCGCGCTGCGTCGCTGGCTCGTCCGACGGCCGCGTGACGTCTGGCGCGCCCGCAAACGCCTCTGTGAGCGCGTTAAAGCGCTCTACGGGAGTGGGTGACTCGTGACTCATACGCCGAAGCCTCCTCGAACGAACGTCCAAGCGCACAGCGATCAACCACTGCAGTATATGACATGCCGAGGGCATGCGGTCAGCAACAGTACGTGGCCTGGTAGTGGACTTCATAGCGTGCGAGGATATTCCCTGAGCCACCCCAGAGCCGTGCGCCGAGGAGGCGAAGCGCCATCGCCGGCTGTCCGCCGAAGCCCGGTGTGCCTGCGCCTACCATGACGGGGCCGATCCTCAGGTGGAGTTCGTCTACCAGCTCGTGCGCCAATAGATCAGTCCAGAGGGTATGGCCAGGCGCCTCTTCCGAAATGACTTGGACCTACCGACGTGACCCGCACGTTTACTCGGCGAAGAACTCCGCCACTACCGGCGCGAGGGCTTCCACTGCGACATCGTGCCGTTGACCTTCCAGGGTCTGCCGCCGCCCGTTGGGCAGGGCCGCCGCGAGCGCCTGCGCGGCGGGGCCCATGAACGGGAAACTTGCCCCACCGTCGAGCACGAGGGTGGGAACCATGACGGCCGCGACCCGCTCGGCAGGGAGCGTGTAGTCGCCCATGATCGTGGCGTCATAGGCGAGCGTGTGCGCGAGCCCCTCCTGGGCAGGCCACCACAGGCTGCTGCGCGCCTGGGCGACGAACTCCGCCGGCAGGCCGACCACCTTCGCCATGAAGAACTCGGCTGCGTCGCCGCGCCGACCCGACGCCACCAGCTCGGTAAAGGTCTGCGCTGTATCGGCAGGCGGTCGGGGATATCCATCAGGAATATAGGGCGGCTCCCACAACGCGAGCTTCGTGATCCTCCCGCCGAGCGTGCGCGCCGCCTCCAGGGCGAGCGCCGCGCCGGAGGACGAGCCATACAGATTCGCCGATCCTCCAGCCACCTCGACAATGGCGTCGATGTCCTCCACCTCACGAGCGACCGCATAGGGAGCCGTGTCTCCGCTGGCGCCGCGCCCCCGACGGTCATAGTTGAACACCGTGAACTGCTGTGCTAGCAGCGCCGCCAGGGGCGCGTTCGACGAACGATCAACTGATCCACCGCAGACCAGGATGACCGGAGGCCCAGCGCCTAGCCGATCAAAGGTAATGACTGTGCCGTCTTTCGAGGTGACCGAGTCCATGGGTGTTCCTTTCTGGTGTGATCCTCAGCGCGTATTGGTCGCTGTCGGCGCCGAGCCGTCAGTGGGCTGTCTTCCCATCCTCCACAGACTACCCTCCCACCCGTTCGGCGTAAGATCGCCCGGCTACTGTGTCAGCTATGGCTGCCGGCGCATGCCAGCGCGTCCTCAGGCTCGGGAGTCTCGAGCGCCACGTCGGCGGGCAGGCGGAGGAGTGTGTACCCCATTGTGGCGGCTGCGGCGGCGCAGAGCGCGCCGACGAGGAAGGCGGCGTGGAGTCCGCCATTCAGCGCCGCGCTCTGGCTGGAGCCGGTGGCCAGCAGACTGGCTGAGCGTGAGACGGCGAGGCTGGCGAGAATCGCGAGGCCAAGCGCGCCACCCATCATGAACGAGGTGTTGACGATCCCGGAGGCGAGCCCCGAGTCGCTCGGCTTGACGTCACTCATCGCGGCCAGGAGGACGGGGTTGAACGCCATGCCGGCGCCGAATCCCAGCAGGATCATGCTCGGCAGCACATCAGTGATGAAGTTGCCGTTGACTGGCGCGCGCGCGAAGAGGAGGAGTCCTCCCGCCGCCAGCAGCAAGCCAGACGCCAGGGGCAGTTTGATGCCGAAGCGCATGACGAGCTTGGCGGAGAGACCGAGCGAGAACGCGCCCATAATCAGGTTGGCCGGCAGGAAGGCGAGACCAACCAGCAGCGGGCTATATCCCAGCACAGTCTGGAGGTAGAGCGCAGAGAGGAAGAACCAGGCGAACATGGCGGCGGCCCAGAGTACGCCGATGCCGTTCGCAGTCGCCACGTTGCGCTGGCGCAGGAGGCCGAGCGGGACCAGCGGCGACGGCGTTCGCGTCTCGATCCAGAAGAAGGCCGCTAGAAGCGCGATGGCGATGCCCAGCAGCCCAAGCGTGCGGAGGGAGGTCCAGCCTGCCTCGTTGCCGTTGACGATGGCGTAGACGGCGAGCATCAACGCTGCGGTCACGGTGATCGCGCCGGCGATATCGAGGCGTCCAGAGTTGGTAGGTCCGTTGGACGCTGGCAATACGAGCATCGTGGCGACGCAGACGGCGATACCAATGGGGAGATTGACGAGGAAGATCCAGTGCCAGTTCAGCGCGCCGGTCAGGACGCCGCCAAGGAGAACACCGATGCTCCCGCCACCGGCGGCGACGAAGCCAAAGAACCCCATCGCCTTTGCCCGCTCGGCCGGTTCCATGAAGAGGTTCATGGTCAGCGAAAGTCCGACTGCGGAGACCACAGCGCCTCCCAGTCCCTGGACCGCCCGCGCGCCGACGAGCATCGCCTGCGATTGCGCCAGGCCACAGACCAGGGAGGCTACCGTGAAGAGCGCGACGCCGATCAGGAAGAGCCGCCGGTGGCCGAAGAGGTCACCGAGCCGGCCACCCAGGAGCAGGAAGCCGCCGAAGGTGAGCAGATAGGCGTTCACGACCCAGGCGAGCGAGGTTGGAGTAAAGCCGAGATCCGCGCGGATTGAGGGGAGCGCGACATTCACAATGGTCGAGTCGAGAACGATCATCAGAGTTCCCAGGCAGAGGACGATCAGCGCGAGCCAACGTGTGCGGTCAGTGGTCATGACTTCCCTCAACTGTTCCAGCAATGGGGACGCGGGGTTGATCTGCTTTGCCGCGCGTCCAGGTCACGTTTGGTGATGTAAGGCTATTCTCATTGCATGCTGGAAATTGGAAGCGAAGAGAGGCTCCGCTGAGGCGTCCCTTACCCACCGCTGAGGCCAGAGAAAGTGGGGCTCGGCCGCGCCTCGCCGCCCGTAGAACTAATCTCTGCTTTGCATCAATTGGTCGCGCTCACTGTCATGCGGATGTCTGCCGAAATGACAGGCCATGAGCTGCGAGCGCGCGGCGGAGTTGAGCGAGCGCGTTTGGCCCGATGCCGTGGAGTTGGCTGATCTCGGCCTCGGTCGCCGCGCTCAACTGTTCCAGTCGGGCGTATCCCGCCGCTTCCAGCGCTCGCCGCGCCGGGCTGGCAAGCTCCTCAGGTAGGTCATTGTCCTGCTCGTTACTCCGCCGCCTCGTCAAAGGGGATCCTCCCTTGAGGTGTGCCTGACAGAAGTTACTGGCGTGCGTTTGGCGCACTCGCGGGACGGGGAGCAGTCCGCCTACTTGTGCCAGAGTATCTCTCCGCGTAACGTGCGAACGAACATCCGGGTAGCGCGCCGTTCGGGGGGAGCGCGCGACGCCCCTTTACACACCTGGAGTCGTCGCTGGTCAGGAGGACCTGCCGTGTGGCATATCAACGTTCGCAGATGGATGGCCTACTCCATGGATACTGACGGCTGGGCGCGTATCAGGCGCGCGGCCGCGCCGCTCTGCGCGCTCCTGCTGGTCAGCGCCCTCGCCGCCTGTGGAACGACCACGCTCGGCGCACAGGCCAGCGCGACTGCGACAGCCTCACCGCCAAGTGCGCCGACGCAGTCGTCCACTGCAACGCCCACAGCGACCTCGAAGCCAAACCCGCCTCTGTCCACGACCGCTATTCTGGACGTGCGCCCCTCGTCGATGAGCATCGTTGGGCATCTCGACTGTACCAAAGGCTCCGACTACACCTGCGCCGCGAAAGTGCTGGCACGGTCGAGCAACCAGGGGTCCCTGCTATGGTCCGCGTCAACGAACGTGCCTGGGAAGATCGTCTTCAGTCCTTCCAGTGGAACGCTAGCCCCCGGCCAGACGGTACTGGTGACGATTACAGTCCCACTGAACGATTGCACACAGGGCCTCTTCTTCTTCCATGGGCCAGCCAACACCCACACCATTAGCTGGGCCTGCTGATAGAACCGGTCCGATGTCGTAGTGACGCTGAGCTTATGCGCTTTGGGCAGGGCGGTAGGTGAGCACGACGATGCCGGAAGCAAAGGGCTTGGTCTCGACGAGTTTCAGCGTCTTCGTCTGGTTCTCATCCTGGAAGAGCCGCTTGCCGCTCCCCAGCACAATGGGATGCAGCATCAGGCGATACTCGTCCACGAGGTCGTTCTCCATCAGCGTGTGTAAGAGCACACCACTGCCGGCGAGCAGGATGTCCTGCCCAGGTTCCTGCTTGAGCTTCGAGATTTCCTCGACGACGTTCGCCCTGATGACATGCGAGTTGTTCCACTCTGGGTTCGTCAGGGTCGTGGAGACGACGTACTTAGGCATGCCGTTCATGCGCTCGCCAAAATCACCGGTACCCGTCATCGTCGGCCAGGCTTTGGCGAACCCCTCATAGGTCACGCGGCCCAACAATAGCGCGTCGCTGGCGAACAGTTCATCGTGCTTGAATTTAACTGCCTCGTCGTTGAAGAACGGTCCGGACCATTCCCCCGGCTCATGCATCACGCCATCCAGGGTGACGTACTCAGTCGCGACAATCTTTCGCATCCTGGCTGCTCCCTCTCTGTTTCGCGGGTTCGTTCGCGCACTTTGCGCCCCAATAACACCGTACGAGATGTCCTGTTCTAATTCAAGGCGAAATTGTCGGTTATCCTGCCAAACTGGGGTACAACTGAAAGGGTGGGTCACCCATTGATCCCGTTATCAATGTAGCCGCAGAAAGGCGCCTTCTTGCGCAGGTCGGGCGCCTCCTGTTACACTCGACTGCGGCCAGCCCAAATACGATGCTGAAGATCGTGTCGCCATCGCATCATCTGTGCCCCTAATGCAGCGCAAGGAGTGTGCCGCGTGAAGAAACGGACTGTTGCGGAGCGGCAGCCCCGTCCGCAAGCCAACTCGTCATGGTTGAACGCTGGAGGGCGCGAGCCGCGTCCACCGACGAACTCCTCATGGCTGACCGCTGAAGTGGAGCAACCGCCCTCTCCACCACCTCCGCCATACGCGCCACCACCCTTACCACAGTACCAGGCTCCCCCAGCGCCCGCGTATACGCTCGCCCCTGCGCCGCTCCCGATTCCGGCGCCTGTCCAACGGCCACATAACGGACTTGCCAGGGCCTCGATGGTCCTGGGCGTCATCAGCCTGGTGGGCGTGGTTACAGTGCTGGCGTCAGCATGCGCCGTTCCGCTGGCAATCGTCGGGCTGATCCTGGGGTTCGTGGCGCTCAGACGCCCAGAAGGCCGAAGGATGGCGACTGCCGGTATTGTCATGAACGGTATCGTCAGCCTGCTCTCCCTGCTGATCGTCATGCTCGTTGGCTTGTCGGCGCTCGTCGCGATCTTCGCAGTGATGGCAGGAACTGCGGCCTCGCCGTAGATGTGACGGCCCAAGAGAAAACGAGCGCCGCAGGAGCTGAAGCAGCTCCTGCGGTGTGGTACTTCATGAACCTGGATACTATACGAATCACTGCTTCGCTCGATGCTCTGCGCCAGCCTGGTCGTTCATCTCGGCGCTTTTGCTCTCTGTCGGCGAAGCGACACGATCCTCCTGCTCCCGTTGCAGCGAGAGGGCGAAGGAGGCGGCGGTCTCGCGGGGATGCGCGCCGGTGGGAATCTTGAAGATGACGAAGAGATACCAAAGCGACGGCAGAAGGATCAGCAGGCCAATCAGCGAGGAGATGATCGCTAGCGTCAGCGTCGAGGCTGGGCTGGCCGCATTCTGGACTGTCAGATCGGGCACGACCATGTATGGATACTGCGCGACGCCCCATGCGCCGATGATCAGCGCCGTCTCTGCGGCGACGAGGATGCGCGCCAGCCGGTAGCCTCCAAGGATCAGCGCGCCAGCCGTCGCCAGGCCGACGAGCACGGCGCCCAGCGAGAGCGGCAGCGCTTTTCCAATCAGACCACTCCAGAGCAGTGGATCCTCCCAACGCGCCAGCGCAGCGGCAATAGCTCCGAGTACGGCGGTCACCGCTCCAGCGATGATGGCGCGTGGCAGGAAGATCGCTATCAAATCACGGTCGCCATTCATCTGCGCCTCCGCAGTCAGGTACGTCGCGGCGAGCACGGAGCACAGCCCCAGCGCGAAGGCGCCACAGGCGAAGGCGAAGGGTGTCGTCCAGGTCGTCCAGTAGTTGGCGATCACCTCCTGCCCATGCACGCGGATATCGCCCCCGGCGATCGCGCCCGCGACCATTCCCAGCAAGAAGGGCGTGATGACGCTGGCGACGCTGAAGACACGGCCCCACGCCTGCGCCGCGCCGATGCGCCGCCCATAGGCCGAACGGAAGCCAAACGCCGCGCCACGGAAGATGATGCCGACGAGCGCGAGGGTGAGCGGGATGAAGAGCGCGGTCGAGATCGCCGCGTAGACGATGGGGAAGGTCGTCCAGGTCAGCACGATCACAAAGATGAGCCAGACATTGTTGGCCTCCCAGACCGGGCCAAGCGCGTTGGCGATGGCGGCGCGCTCCTTCTCGGCGCGGGAGCCGCGCGCCAGCAGGTCCCAGACGCCACCGCCGAAGTCGGCCCCGCCCAGCACGGCGTAGGCGATGAGCGCGAACCAGATCAGCGCGGCGCAGATCGTCGCCAGGGTCAGCGTGGACATCGCGCGATACCTCTCGTGCTAGGAGCCTGCTTCGGCTGGAACTGGTAAATGCTCCTCGTCGGCGGCGAAGATCTTGGGCTGGCGTGCGATGCGGCGCAGCAGCAGCACGGTCGTCACCGCCAGCGCGACATAGATTGCGACGAAGAGGAGCAGCGAGAGGCCCACACCCGGCGCCGGCGTCACGCCGTCGCGCACGAGCATCACGTTATGGATGATCCACGGCTGGCGGCCACGCTCGGTGACGATCCAGCCGGCCTCCAGCGCGAGGAAGCTCAACGGGCCGAGCGCCACGAGCGCTCGCAGCAGCCACGTAGAGGTTGGAGTCGTCCTACCGCGCCGATACCACGCGATCCAGTACCAGATCGGCACGAGGATCATCAGGATTCCTAGGCCAACCATCGTATCGAATGCCAGGTGAGTCGTGACCACGTCCGGCCAGTACTCGCGCGGGAAGGCGTCGAGTCCCTGCACCTTCGCGTTGCCGTCGCCGAACGCCAGCCAGCTCAATAGCTTGGGAATCTCGATAGAAAACGGGACCTGGCCAGCGCTGACATTGGGAATACCAAGAATACGTAGCGGGGCGCCCACGGTGGTCCGGAAAAGCGCCTCCATCGCGGCGAGTTTTGCTGGTTCATACTCCGCGACATGTCTCGCGCTGGCGTCGCCGACGATCGCCTGGATCGGCGCGACGACCGTGCCCAGCAGTACGCCGAGCGCGAGGCCACGGCGATGGTAGGCGTTGTTTCGTCCGCGCAGCAGCGCGAAAGCGTAGACGGCGGCGACGGCGAAGCCTGTCACCTGATAGCAGGCAAGCAACGAGTGAAGCGTCTCCGTCGGTGTGCTGGGATTGAAGATCGCCGCGATGGGGTCCACGCTCGTGACCTTACCGTTGACCGCCGTGAAGCCGGCAGGCGTGTTCATCCAGGCGTTGGCGGTAACGACGAACCAAGCCGAGGCGGCGCCGCTTACGACGAGCGGGATCGTACACAGCCAGTGCGCCCGTGGCGAGAGGCGCTCCCAGCCGTAGAGATACAGGCCGAGGAAGATCGCCTCTAGGAAGAAGGCGAAGCCTTCGAGCGCAAATGGCAGGCCGATCACAGCGGAAGCGAAGCCCATGAAGCGCGGCCACAGCAGGCCGAACTCGAACGAGAGTGTCGTACCAGAGACGGCGCCGACGACGAAGAGGACGCCGAACGCCTTGCTCCAGCGCCGGGCGAGCGCATACCAGGTGGCGTCGCGATTGCGCAGACCCAGCCCCTCGGCGACCATCAACAGGACAGGCAGGCCGACGCCGAGCGCGGCGAAGATGATGTGAAAGGCGAGCGAGACGCCCATCGAGGTGCGGGCGGCGGTGAGATTATCCATGACGCCTGCTCCTTGCGAATGACACATATCGCGCAATCAATTGTTGAGCGACCTAGACGGCGCGCCGCCTCCGCTCCCCTTCCTCCGCCACGCCCTCCACCTTCACTCTATATGATAGCGCACACCAACGACCTCCCATGACGTGCGCTCCCTCGCGGCATCGTGTCGCACGGCGACGTAACTACCTTAGAATGTTGAGGCAACTCAGAATGTTGAGGCAACTCAGCTCACAACCTAGTCGCTACCTGGCGGTGGCATCGTGGTCCGATCATGTCTTGCTTGTTCGCGATTGGCCTTGCCGCTCCATCTGGCGCCTGTCATACTGGTAGACACTGCTGTCCCTGGGAGCCGAAGTCCGTACGCTACGCTTGAGGCGCGCGGATGGGGTGACGCGTGGGGGGAGGGTGTCGTGGTTCGGGTGATCTACCTCAACGGCGCTTCCAGCGCGGGAAAGTCGAGCATTGCGCGCGTTTTGCAGGACATGCTTGATGACCTGTACCTGCATGTTCCGCTCGATGTGTTTCTGCAAATGGTCCCACCTCATGGTTGGGAGCGCGAGGGCGGCGCAGTCATGACGCCTCCTCTGGAGGAACAAGGGTTACTGGTTGAATTTGGGCCTCTGTGCCAGACCCTTTTTTCGGGATTCCATCGCTCACTCGCGGCGCTTGCGTCAGCCGGCAACAACCTCATCGTGGATGACGCCCTCCTGGAGCCACGCTGGCTCCGAGAAGCGCTCGAGGCGTTAGCCTCCCATGAAGTCTGCTTCGTCGGGGTCCGCTGCCCCGTCGACATGGCTGAGGCGCGTGAGCGCGAACGCGGCAACCGCATCGTGGGTACCGCGCGAGGCCAATACAACCAGGTCCACGCGCATGGCGCCTACGACGTGGAGGTGGACACATCCCTTCTGACGCCTGATGCGTGTGCGGAGCGGATACTGGAGACACAACGGCGCTTGCCTCGTCCTTCCGCCTTCGAGCGCCTGCGCGGCGGTGGAGAAGATGACGTGTAGGATGTAGCGCCACCACCTATCTGCGGTCCGAGGCCGCCCCCATTCACAATCTACCGCACGCAGAAGCTACCGAGAGCGTGTTTGGTAGGATCTACGAGCGGCAGCATAGGCTACACTGCTTGGCATGAGCACTACCTATCCAAGCAACCTTTCCGATGCCGAGTGGGGCTGTCTCCAACAGCTCTTGCCGATGAGGTCACCATGCAGCCGACTGCGACGGCACTCTCTCCGCTCGGTCTTCGACGTCCTCTTTTATCTGTTGCGTACTGGCTGCCCCTGGCGCTACCTACCCTGCGACTCTCCGCCCTGGCAGACGGTGTACTACCATTTCAAACAA
>Ga0207684_10000456_pt1 | contig 53373 bp, 70 predicted proteins | sample KBSK5501metaG_FD_184342 | JGI IMG/M metagenome (GOLD analysis project Ga0207684, IMG submission 184342) | Corn, switchgrass and miscanthus rhizosphere microbial communities from Kellogg Biological Station, Michigan, USA - KBS K5-50-1 metaG... | ecosystem: Host-associated > Plants > Roots >... | reverse complement strand
TCCGTAAGCGCCGTACGCTGGGCGGTCAGCGCGGCTTCACGCTGATCGAGCTCCTGATCGTCGTCGCGATCATCGGCATCCTCGCCGCGATCGCCGTGCCGCTGTACGCCAACGTGCAGCAGCGCGCGCGGATCGCCAAGGCCCAGGCCGACGCCCGTGCCATGGCCTCCGCCGTCGCGATCTACGGCGCCCACATGGGCGTGATCGCGACCGCGCTGACCCAGCTCACCTCGCAGGTGACCAACGGTCAGAACCAGGTCGCCGGTCCGTTCATGTCCACGGTTCCTGCTCCGCCGTCGGGCTGGAGCGCGTACGCGTTGACGTCCAACACGACGTCGGGCGTATTCACGATCTCGGCGAGCGGTGACGCCACCACCGTGAGCCTGCCCTAACGGGACGGGGCCGCGCCGGTCATCCGGCGAGGCCTGCATGAAGGGAGGAGGTCTCGCGGCCTCCTCCCTTCTCGTTTGACGACATGCCGATACCAACCCTTATCGACGAACCGACGGCGGCGACGGGATTCAGCGACGTGACGGCGCGTGTCCGCGGCCGTCTGGCGGCGCTGGCGCTGCCCGAGCGCATCATCCCGCTCGCGATCGTGCTGGTGGTTGTCGCCGTGTTCGCCGTCGGTCTTCGCAACGAGTTCGTGCGCTGGGACGACCACACGAACCTCGTGGACAACCCTTATTTCCGCGGTTTGGGGCTGCGACAGCTCGCCTGGATGTTCACCACCACGCTGATGGGCCATTACATCCCGTTCACGTGGCTGACGTTCGGGCTGGACTATGTGATCTGGGGCATGCAGCCGGCGGGATACCACTTCACGAACCTCGTGCTGCACGCCGGCAACGCCGTCGTCTTCTACTGGATAGCGAAGCGGCTTCTGTGCGCTGCGCGGCCGGCGGCGAGCGAGACGACGCTGCGCTTGGGCGCGGCGGTGGCGGCGCTGTTCTTCGCGATCCACCCGCTTCGGGCCGAATCCGTTGCGTGGGCAACGGAGCGCCGCGACGTGCTATCCGGCCTGTTCTTCCTGACCTGCGTGTCGATGTATGTGCGGGCCGCGGCCGCGGAAGGCACACGCCGGCGGCGACTGCTCACGATGTCGGTCACCGCCTTCGTGGCGGCGATGCTGTCGAAGTCGATCGTGATGACCTTGCCGCTGCTGCTCGTCGTCATCGACTGGTATCCGCTTCGTCGTCTGCAACCGCCATGGCGGTCGAGCGAGAACCGCCGCGTCCTCCTCGAAAAGGTGCCCTTCCTGGTCATCGGCATCGCCGGAGCGGCGCTATCGTACTGGGCGGTCGGGCACAACGAGTACTTCACGCCGACGACGAAGTATCCGCTACCGTCACGAATCGCAATGGCCCTCTACAGCATCGTGTTCTACGTCTCGAAGACGGTGCTGCCGATGGATCTCTCACCGTTGTACGAGCTGCCCTCGCGAGTGGATCCCCTCGACCCGCAATTCCTCGGCGCCGGTATCGCCGTGGCGCTCGTGAGTGTCGCGCTGGTGGCGCTGGCGGGCCGCTGGCCCGCCGCTCTGGCGGCCTACGCGTGGTACGCGATCGTACTGGCGCCGGTGGGCGGTCTCGTGCATGCTGGCTTCCAGCTCGCGCACGATCGCTACAGCTACCTGTCCTGCCTGCCCTTCGCCGTGCTCGTGGGCGGGGCCGTCGTGTGGCTCGTCGGTGCGCGCACGAGTGGCGCGCTGCGTCCGCCGCTGTTCGTCGCCAGCTGCGCCGCGCTGGGCGCGCTGCTCGCGGCGCTCGCCGTGCTGACGTGGCTGCAAGTGCAGGTATGGCGCGACACGGAGTCGCTCTGGACGCACGCGACCTACGCGACACCCGAGTGCTCGATCTGCCACGACAACTACGGGGCGCTCCTCGTGAATAGCTCGCCCGTGCCTCCGCGGCCGCAGATGATCGCGATCCAGCACTTCGAGGAAGCGCTGTCGCTCAAACCCGATCGCGAGAAACCGTACGGCGGCCTGGGTCTGGCGCTCATCCAGCTAGGACGTCCACGCGAAGCGGAGGCCGCGCTGCGGCGCGCGCTCAACAACCGTCCGGTGGAGCTCGGCGCGCTCAACAATCTCGGCCTCGCGCTGAGTCAGCAACAGCGATTTGCCGAGGCCGAACCGTATCTGCGGCAGGCCGTCACGATGGACGCTCACAACGTCGTCGCACGCACGAACCTCGCCGAGGCCCTTGTGGGCCTCAGACGCTTCGACGAAGCACTCGGCGAGCTGCGCCGAGCGTCGGACGAGCAGCCCTTCGCGCCCGAGCCGCGCATCGGCCTCGTCCTCGCGTATCGGGCCGCGGGCAACCCGACAGAGATGCGCAGGCAGCTCACGATCCTCCGGCAGTTGCATCCCATCGCCGCACGGGACATCGCCGCACAGCATCGCCTCTGACATGGCGCTCGCCGTGGTGGTCGTGTTCGGCCTCGTGCTTGGCAGCTTCCTCAACGTGGTGATCGCGCGTCTGCCAGAGCGACGGAGCCTCTGGGCGCCGCGCTCGGCGTGTCCAGGCTGCGGGGCACCGATCGCCTGGTACGACAACATCCCGCTGCTGTCGTTCGCGCTGCTGCGTGGTCGATGCCGTGCGTGTGCGGCGCCGATTCCGTGGCGCTATCCGTTGGTCGAGGCGGTCACCGGCGCGCTATTCGCCCTGGCGTGGCTGGAGTTCGGACCGACGCCCGAGTTCATCGTGGCGACCGCGCTGCTTGCCGCGCTCGTCGCTATCACCGCCATCGATCTCCGTCATCAGATCATCCCGGACGCGATCACTCTCCCGGGCATTCTGGCAGGCGTCACTGCCAACGTGGCGACCCGCCACCTCTCCTGGGCAGAGGTCGCCCTCGGAATCCTCCTGGGCGGCGGCGTGTTTTTCGTTATTATCGTCGCCAGTCGTGGCGGAATGGGCGCAGGCGACATGAAGCTCGGCGCAATGCTGGGCGCCTTTCTCGGCTGGAAGATCGCAGTCTTCGCTCTGATGGTCGCCGTTGTTGTCGGGGGCGTGTCGGCGGTGGCTCTTATGGCCCTCGGCGTCCGTAACCGTAAGGACGCAATCCCCTTTGGCCCTTTCCTTGCACTTGGGGGAGCCGCCGCGTTGTTTTGGGGCGAAGGAGTCGTGCAATGGTACGTCAGCGGACTGCGGATGTGACACGGCACGAGGCCGGTTTCTCGCTGGTCGAAATCATCGTCGTTGTCGCGATGATCGGGATCCTCGCCATTCTGGCGGGACCGCAATTCATGTCGTACTGGCGGACGTCCGCTACGACGGCGGCGGCGACGGAGCTGGCCACGGTCGTCAATCGCGCTCGACAGCTCGCGATCGCGGGCAATCAGCTGTACTGCGCCGAAGTCACGGGAAATAGCATGCGCTACCGGTCGAACACCAACGCCGCGTGTACGGCTGGCACGATCTGGACGGGCAGCGGGACGGACAGCAACGGCGTGATCAATCTCTCGAACAACATGCGCGCTTCCGGAGGCCCCGTCGTGTTCACGCAGCTCGGCGCGGCCACCTTAGCCGGTACGTTCACCGTGACAAACCCGAATGGTGGAACCCGCAACGTCGTCGTGGCCGCCTCCGGCCGGGTGACCGTGCAATAAGCCAGCGGGCTCGCGGCTTCACGTTGGCCGAAGTGCTCGTCGCCACCGCCCTCGTGACGGTCGGTGTGCTCGCCCTCATCACCGGCTTCCAGTACGCCACAAGCGGCGTTGCCACGGGCGGAGGCGAGACCGCGGCGGTCTTCTTGGCTGAACAGCGGATCGAGCAGCTACGTGCCCAGGCGATGCTGGACTTCGCGGCGCCCGCCCTCGCCGCCGGGACGATGACCGACTACTGTGTGGCCGGTCACATCGGCGGCGGCGCGTCCACCTGCCAGGAGACGGCGCTCACCGGGTCGTCGTACACGCGGAGCACGACGATCACGAACCTCACCGCCGTCACGGGCTGCCCCACCACGCCGCTGTTATGCAAGCAGATCGAGGTCCGAGTGAGCTACCGCCCGGTCACGAGCACCGGCACGCTGGACCAGTCACGCACCGTGGACGTGGTCACCGTGCTCGGGCCAAGAGCGTGACCTTGGTGCTGCGGCGACGCTCTCGCGCAGCGAGCGATCAACGCGGAGTCGCGCTCGTCCTCGTACTCCTGGTGCTCTTGGGCTTGAGCGGTCTCCTGGCGGCGTATCTCGCGGTGAGCACGCTCGAGCCACAGATCTCGCGCAACCTCGCCGCGGCCTCGCGCGCGCGCTACCTCGCGGAGGCGGGGATCGAGCGAGGGTTCAACGTGCTGGTCGCCACCGCTGACGCTGATGGGGGCTGGAGCGGACTGCTCGGTGGGGCCACCACGGCGCGACCCTGGGTCGCCATCGCCGGCCTCACGAACATTGCGGTCGGCGTTGGGGCGGCCGGCACCTTTAGCGTGACGATCCGCAACGACAACGGCGCGCCAGATACCCCGCTCACCGGGCTAAGCGCGACGACGCGGCCGGCGATGGACACGTCGCCGACCGCCGACGCGAACGGAACGGTCATCATGCGATCCGCCGGGACGTTCAGCGGCCTCACCAAGACGATCGAGGTCGTGGTGCGACGAGCAGAGGTGCCGCCCTTCGCCGGCGCCATCAACATCCCAGGCCTGTCGTTGAATACCGTCCTCGACGCCGGGACGCTCGAGATCGATGGCCGTGACCATGGCTGCGCTGGCGACGGAGCCGTCTGTGACGCGCCGTCTAGCTGGGCCGTCACCACGAATCCGCTGAAGTACGGCATCACCGTGCGACCCGGAGCCGAGGGGTCGGTGGAATCGGCGCTCGCCACGCCCGCCCAACGCGACGCCGTGAAGGGCCGAAGCCGGACAGCCCCGACCGGCTCTTACGCGACGGGATACGACACGGTGGGGGGTGACGACGTCCTCACAGCGGCCCGCGTCGACGACTTCGTGAGCGCGATTGCGACCAACCCGGCGACGACCGTGCTGCAGAGCACAGCGGCGTGCCCAATCGTCGTCACGGGCGGCGCGGCGGGCGCAACCAATACGCCGACGATCGGCCACGGCTGCGGCCTGACGAGGTCCGCCTATCTCGGCTCGCGACAGGATCCCCGAGTTGTCTTCGTCCGCGGCGACGTCGCCCTCGACCAGGGGCTTCGAGGCGCGGGGGTCCTCGTCGTGCAGGACGGTCAGTTGACGAGCCTTGGCGACCTCGAGTGGGACGGTCTGGTCATCGTCGCCGGGCGCTCCACCGCAATGACCTTCGCGGGCCGCGGCCGGACGATCATCCGCGGCGCCGCGATCGCATCCGAATCGAGTCCGCAGGGCGCCGGAGCCGCGGCAGACTTCTCGATTCGCGGTTCCGCCGGCAGCGTCTCGGTCCGATCCAGCAAGCAAAATGTGGAAATGGTCCAGGCGATGCGCGCACTGCACTCCATCACCAACTGGCGCGAGATCTAGCGAGCGGGCAAGCGCCGAAAGGGGCGCGCGAGGGCGCTGGAGAGCGGAAAACGATTGGTCGCGACGATCGATACTTCTATACTACTGACTCGACAGGGGAATGATGCTGAACATCCTGAAGAAACTGCGTAAGGGTTCTGACACGTTCGGACTCGATATCGGCACCAGCGCAGTCAAGGTTGCTCAGCTTCAGAACGGAGGCGGCACACCCCGGGTCACTGGAATGGCGTCCGTCGGCCTTCCCGCCGACACCATCGCCGACGGCTCGATCCGCGATACCCAAACTGTGGCCGACGCGATCAAGGAGGCGGTCGCCAAGGCGGGTATCGAGACCTCGCGGGCGGCCATCGCCGTCTGCGGACGCGAGCTGATCATCAAGAAAGTTCAGATCCCGGAGGTCCCGGCCAAGGAAGTTCACGACGTCGTGATGCTCGAGGCCGAGCATCACATTCCCTTCGCCATCGACGAGGTCTTCATCGACCATCACACGCTCGGCCGTTCCCAGGGCCAGATGGATGTCATCCTCGTCGCCGTAAAGAAGTCCAAGGTCAACGAGTACATGGCGGTCGTGGACCAGGCGGGGTTCGATCCGCTCATCGTCGACGTGGACGGCTTCGCTCTCGGCAACCAGTGGGAGCTGAACTTCCCCCGCGAGGCCGACGAGGCGGTCGCGCTCATCGACATCGGCGCCGCGATCATGAAGACGAACGTCGTGCGGGGCGGCGCCACGATCTTCGCGCGGGACATTCCGTTCGGCGGCAACAACTACACGCAGGCGATCGCTCAGCGGCTGAACATCTCCTTCCAGCAGGCCGAGGACGCCAAGCTCGGTAAGGACGTCGGCGTCAAATGGGAGACGCTGGTGCCGCCGCTCGAGGCGATCTCTCGCGAGCTGTCGCTGGAGGTCCAGCGTACGTTCGACTACTTCGCGTCGACGGCGGAATCCGAGCGCATCGGCAAGATCGTGCTGGCGGGCGGCTGCGCCCAGCTGCCCGGGCTCAATGAGTACCTTGCGTCCAACTGGGGAATTCCCGTCGAGCTTGCGCGGCCTTTCGAGCGAATCGAAGTGGCCCCCGCGTACGCCGAGGAGGCCGCCGCGATGGCCCCGGCCCTGGCCGTCGCCGTCGGGCTCGGCTTGCGGCGCGCTGGAGACAAGGAGCAAGCGAAGTGATCAGGATCAATCTTGCGCCTGTCGAGACGCGACGCCGCCGCGGCCCGGGCTTCACGATGCCCTCCCTGCCCATCGGGCTCGGTCTGCTCTTCGCCGTTCTCTACGTCGTCTGCGCCCTCGGCGTCGGGTACGCCTGGTGGAGCCTCCTCTCTGAGAAGTCGCGGTTGATCGCCGAGAACGACCGTACGGCGAAGGAGATCGATACCCTCAAGGCGACGCTGGGCCAAGGCGCCAACGTCAAGGCGCAGCTCGCGGATGTCCGCAAACGCGTCCAGGTCATCGACGAGCTGGTCCAGGGCCAGGGACGGCCGATCCAGCTGCTCGACGCTTTCGTCGACACCGTGCCGCGCGATTTGTGGATCACGTCGTTCGAAGATCGTGGCACCTCCCTCAAGATCGTCGGCACGGCCTACTCGACGCGTGCGGTGTCGGAGTTCATGAGCAACCTTCGCCAATCGGGGAAGTTCAAGGAGGTCGACATCCTGATCTCGAGGCAGGACCTGAACAAGAGCCCCGTCCTGGTGATGTTCGAAGTCACCTGCCGGTTCGAGGTATAGGCATGGCCATGCCGCCGTTCCTCCAGAGCTTCATCGACGGGCCCAAGCTTCCGAAGATCATCCTCGGCGTTCTCGGTCTCGTCGTGATCGTCGGAGGCGGGTGGTTCCTCTTGCTCACGCCCCTGCAGCTGGAGATCACGAACCTCGAGGCGCGGCGTCAGCAGCTGGCCACAGAGCTGGCGCAGTCGCGGTCCCAGGTCGCCGAGCTGCAGCGCTTCCGCCGCGAGCTGGCGGAGCTCCAGGCCAAGCTCGAAATGCTCAAAGCCAAGCTGCCGACCGAGAAGGAGACGCCGGGTCTCTACCGCGCCGTCTCCGAGGCCGCCCAGGCATCGGGGCTCGGGGTGTCCCTCTTTCAGCCGCGCGAGCCGAAGCCCAAGGACTACGTCGCCGAGATTCCGATCACGATCACGGCCGAGGGTGGCTATCACCAGCTCGGGCAGTTTTTCGAGCGCGTCGCTGGGCTCGAGCGCGTGGTCAAGGTCGCAGAGCTGAAGCTGACCGGCCTCACGAAGGGCCGCACGGCCCTTCGCGCGGACCTGACGCTCGCGACCTACATGTATCGTGACGCGCCGCCGGCGCCGAAACCCGGCGCTCCGGCGGCTCCGAAGCCGGCGGCGGCCCTGCCCGGCAAGGAGGCCAGCTCGTGAAGCTGTCATTCACGCTCGGGATGCTCGGTGGAATCTGCGTCAGCGTTGGGGCCTGCGGCGGAACGCCGCCGCCCCCGACACCGACGGCGACGGCTCCGAGTCCGATCGCCGTGCCCGCGGCTCCGACTCCGGTCGCGGCTGCCCGGCCGGCGGAGGCCAGGCCGGCGGAGGTTAATCAGCCCGGCCAGCCCGGTGCGCAGCTCGTGCCGGCTGCGCCGGCTCTGGCCGGCGCAGAAGTGCCGAAATACGAAGACAAGGGCCGTAAGGACCCGTTCACCGAGGTATCGCTGTCTGCGACCACGGGCGGCCTCGCCGTATCGACCACGAGGCTCACCGGCATCGTGCGGGGTCGCCGCTCGACGCTCGCACTGCTCGAAACCCAAGAGGGCATCGGTTACATCCTCAAACCCGGCGACACGCTTGGCGACGGCCGGTTGATGGAGATCGGCGCCGACAACGTGGTCTTTACGGTGGGGCCGAAGGCCGGCACCCCCGCGCAGCGTGTCGTCCTACGATTGGCGGCCAACTAAAAATGACTACACGGCGCGTTGTGGTTTTCGTGCTGATGCTTCTCCTCGCCGCCAGCGGTCAGGTGGCGGCGCAGCAGACGGCAGCCACGGTTAAGCTCAGCGACATCACCGTCGCGACGCAGCCCGGCGCGGTCACCGTGTTCGTCAAGACGTCGGCGCCGGCCAAGTATCAGGCGGAGCTCATCGACACACCGACCCGCCTCGTCATCGATTTCGAGGACACCGATTACGCATGGCGGAAGACGCCGCTCGACGTGTCGGCATCGCCGCTCGCGCAGATCCGCGGCAGCCAGTACAAGAGAGGCGTCGCGCGCGTGGTCATGCAGCTCGATCGCAAGGTCGGCTACGCGATTCGCGAGGACGACGGCGGCCTTGCCATCGTGATCCCGACGTCACTGCAGGCGAAGGCGCCGGCGGACACGCCAGCGTCGACCGCCCTCGCCGGGATGACCGACAAGGCTGCCGACAGCGAATCGAAAGCGCCGCTCAAGGCGGCCGTCGCCAAGCCCGCGCCGCAGGTGCGCGTCGCCCAGGCGCCCACGCGTCCCGCCGCGGCGACGCCCGCGCCCTCGGCGGCCGCGAACCCCGCGGGTCCTGTCGCCCAGGCTGCTCCAGCCACCCCGCCGGGGCCGATCATACCGGCGCCTCCCGACGGCCAGCGTCTGATCTCGCTCGACTTCAAGGACGCCGACGTCGTCAACCTGCTCCGCATCCTGGCTGCCGAGAGCGGACGCAACATCGTCATCGGCGACGACGTGAAGGGCAAGATGTCGATCTCCCTGCGCAACGTCGCCTGGGAGCTCGCCCTCGACACGATCATGGAAGCGCGTGGCCTGGTGAAGACGGAGCGCGACAACGTCATCCGCATCGTCTCGGCCGAGCAGCTGGCCAGGGAGCGCGAGGCCAGGGCACGCGTCGAAGAGGCCAAGCTCAAGGCCGAGGCGGACGTGCGCACCAAAGTGGCCGAGGCGACGCTCAAGGAGGCAGAAGCGCGTGGCAAGCAACTGGCTGCCGAAGCCGCGGCTGCCGAGGCGGTCGCGCGGGGTCCGCTCAAGGAAGAGACGATCCGACTTTCCTACGCCGATCCCGAAGATATAGCCAAGACCCTGTCGGGCATCCTCGGCATCCCAGAGGGGGGCTCGCTTCCCCCGCCACCGCCGGGTATCGCGCCCATCCCCGCCCCGCCGTTCTCGGCCGTGTTCGGACCTGGCGCGGCCCCAGCACCCGTGGCCGCGCTCACGCCGTCGGCGGACGTGCTCGCGAAAGGCATTACCATTCGGGCGCACAAGCCGACGAACTCGATCTTCATCCGTCACTACGCCAACGACGTCGAGCGGATCAAGAAGCTCATCCGCGAGAACCTGGACATCCCGCTGCCGCAGGTGAAGATCGAGGCGCGGCTGAACGAGATCAACCGCACCGACCTGTTCGAGATCGGTGTCCAGTGGGGCGGTGCCGGGACCCGCCGTGATGGTTCGAACATCCTGGTCGGCCAAGGCTTCGCGCCTCTCTCGCGAAGCGGCACGGCAGAGGTCACCCGTCAGGCGGGCGACGTCGTGAGCACTGGGAGCGGAGTCCTCACGCCCACCGCGCTGTTTCCAAGTCCGCCTATCAACCCGGCAAACTCGTTCACCAACCCGAGCTTCCCGCTCACCTCGTTGCTTCCGGTCAGCTTCCTGACGGGCCTTCCGCTCGGCGGCAACGCCGTCAACCTGCTGCCGACGAACCTGCCGACAGGCGGCATCTCGTTCGGCATCATCGGCACGAACTTCAACCTGAACCTCGCGCTGCAGGCGCTCGAGAACCAGACGAAGTCGCGCTCCCTGTCCAAGCCGGAGATCGTCACGGTCGAGAACGCCAAGGCCTCCATCGTGCTCGGCAGCGAAATCCCCTACGCGACCGTCAGCTCGGCTGGGACGCAGGTCCAGTTCAAGGAAGCTGCGCTGCGGCTCGACGTGACGCCGACCGTTGTGTACGAGCAGAACAACGTCAATCGCATCAAGATGAAGCTGACCGTCGAGGACAACTCTGCGGGTGACCTGGTGAACCTCGGCGGCGGCGCGCTCGTGCCGACGATCAACAAGCGACAGACCCAGACCGAGGTACTCGTCAAGGAAGGCGACACGCTCGTCGTCGGTGGCATCACGCAGCGCACCGACACCGAGACGACCCGCAAGGTTCCGATCTTTGGCGATATTCCGGTCATCGGCTGGCTCTTCAAGTCGAGGTTGACGCAGACGAACCCGAATCGCGAGCTGGTTATCTTCGTCACGCCGAGCATCGTCCGGCGCGACGCGCCGCGCGCAAGTCTGCAGAGCGGTAGCGCTTCGCGGTAAGCTACCCGGTCATGGGGGGAGTCTTCCGCTTCCTCACTGCGGGAGAGTCCCACGGTGAGGGGCTGACGGCCGTCATCGACGGCGTTCCGGCCGGCCTGCCGCTCGCCGAGGCCGACATCAACGCCGATCTCGCGCGCCGCCAGCGGGGATATGGCCGCGGCGGCCGCATGAAGATCGAGCGGGACCAGGTCCACATCCTGTCCGGCGTTCGGTGGGGCGCCACGCTCGGCTCGCCCATCACCCTCACCATCGCCAACCGGGACTGGGAAAACTGGAAGGCGACGATGGGCGTGGCCGTCCCCGAGTCAGGCGCGGCGAAGAAAGAGGTCACGCGGCCACGACCCGGCCATGCCGATCTCGCCGGGGCGATGAAATACGGCCATCGCGACATCCGCAATGTGCTCGAGCGCTCCAGCGCTCGCGAGACGACCGCCCGCGTCGCAGTCGCGGGCGTCGCCAAGCGGCTCCTCGGCGAGTTCGGGATCACGGTGCTCAGTCACGTGACCGAGATCGGCGGCGCACGCATCGGCGAGCTCGACATCTCCTGGGACGAGCTGGCTCGACGCGCCGAGGCCTCAGAGGTTCGCTGCGCGGACGCCGTCGCCGAGGCGGCAATGATCGCCGCTATCGATGAGGCCAAGGGCAAAGGCGACACGCTCGGCGGCGTGTTCGAGGTCGTCGCCCTCGGCTGCCCCGTCGGGCTTGGCTCCTACGTGCAGTGGGACCGGCGCCTCGATGGCCGCCTCGCGCAAGCCTTCTGCTCGATCCAGGCCATCAAGGGCTGCGAATTCGGCATGGGCTTCGAGACTGCGCGCCGGCCTGGTTCGGGTGTCCACGACGAGATCCTGTTCGACGCGGCCCAAGGCTTCAGGCGCTCGACGAACAATGCCGGCGGCCTCGAGGGCGGCGTGACGAACGGTCAGGCGGTCGTGGTGCGCGCGGCGATGAAGCCACTATCGACCCTGCGCACGCCGCTGAAATCGGTGGACATGGCGACCAAGGAGGCCGTGGAGGCCGTGGTCGAGCGCAGCGACGTGTGCGCGGTCCCGGCGGCGGGCATCGTCGGCGAGGCCATGATGGCCATCGTGCTCGCCGACGCCTTCCTCGAGAAGTTCGGCGGCGACGGCGTCGATGAAATCCGCCACAACTACCGCGCCTATCTGGATAGTCTGAAGAGCTGGTAGCGCCTTTACGGCGCTATCATCGGAACCTGATGCTGATATCCGTCGACCTGGGCAACCGATCCTATTCGATCGTCGTCGAGCCCGGGGCGCTCGCGAGCGTCGGTACGCGACTGCGCGAGCTGCGCGTCGGCTCCCGCGCCGTCCTCATGACCGACGCCGGAATTCTCAAGGCGCATGGCGCGCCCGTCGTGGCGGGACTCGAGGCGGCCGGGTTGTCGGTCACCGTCCTCGAGGTTCCCGAGGGCGAGGCGGCAAAGACCCTCGCCGTCGCCGAGCACTGCTGGGACCGGTTGCTCGCGGCCGGCGCCGACCGCACCTCGACGATCCTGGCGCTCGGCGGCGGCGCCGTTGGTGACCTGGCTGGATTCGTCGCGGCGACGTACATGCGCGGCGCCAATTTCGTGCCGTTGCCGACGACGGTATTGGCGCAGGTCGACGCCTCGATCGGCGGCAAGACCGCCATCGATCATCCCAAGGCCAAGAATCTCATCGGAGCCTTTCATCAACCGCGGCTCGTCGTCGTGGACCCGGCAGTCGTCGTGACGCTGCCCGATCGTGATTTTCGATCCGGCTTGGCAGAGATCGTCAAGCACGGCATCGTCCTCGACGCCGCGTACTTCGACGATGTCGAGCGCTCGGCCGCCGCGCTCATCGCCCGCGATCTTCCGACGCTGACGAGGATCATCGGAGGCTCGTGCCGGCTCAAGGCAGCCGTGATCCAGCGCGACCCCGAGGAGAAGGGTGAGTGGCGGTTTGCGCTGAACTACGGCCACACGATCGGCCACGCGCTGGAGGCGGCCACACGGTTCGAGACGTGGACCCACGGAGAGGCGGTGTCGCTCGGGATCGTCTCGGAGGCGCGACTGGCCGAGCGGCTCGGCGTGGCCGATGCGGCCACGGGGCGACGGCAGGAGGCTCTATTGCGCGCAGTGGGGCTGCCTGTTGGCGGCGCCAGGGTGGACACCGACGCTGTCCTCGCAGCGATCACGCATGACAAGAAGGCGCGCGACGGACGGGTGCCGTTCGTACTGGCTCCGTCGATCGGCGCCTTCCGTGTCGTGTATGACGTGTCCCCGACTGACGTCCGCGCCGCGCTCGCGTCGATTGCGGGAGGCTCGTGATGGCGGACGAGCCGACCGGGGCCACCCTCTCGTCGCCGGAGGTCGCTCTCGCCGCCGCCATCCGACGGTACGAGGAGCGAGTGGCGAAGGACCCCGGCACGCTCGGTTTCGCCCTCCTTGCCGATCTCTATCGCAAGGCGGGCCGCGTCGACGACGCCATTGCCGTGTGCCGTGATGGCCTCCTTCGGCACCCCCACTATGCGACAGCCCGCCTCATCCTGGCAAAGGCGCTCATGAGCCGGCAGGACTTCAGCGCCGCCCTGACCGAGATCGAGGCCATTCTCCGCGTCAGCCCGAACGACGTACAATGTCATCGGCTCGCCGCGGAGGTCCACCGTCGACTCGGCCGTATCGACGATGCCGCCCGGCACCTCGAGCGGGCGGCGAGCCTCGACCCGGGTGATCGGGAGTCGCGGGCGCTGCTCGGCCTGCTGCGGGCCGGAGCACCGCTCGGCGACTCGGGGATGGCGCGGTTGCTGGCCGACGACACCTTTGTCACGGTCGCGTTCGGCATGCTGTGCCTCGATCAGGGCTTGGCCGACGAGGCGACGATCGTATTCACGCGGCTCTTGCGAAAGGATCCTGAGAACGCCGGCGCGCGGGAGCGGCTGGAGGCCGCGCTTCGCGCCCGATCGCGACGGAAAGGCTGAGCGTCCCATGCAGGTCTCGACGGCAGACTTCAAGAAGGGGTTGCGAATCGTCTTCGACGGGCAGCCGTACGCCATCGTCGATTTTCAGCACGTCAAGCCCGGCAAGGGTGGCGCGTTCGTGCGCACCAAGCTCAAGCACATGCGGCTCGGCAAGGTCATCGACAACACGTTCCGCTCGGGTGAAAAGGTGGAGCTCGTCGAGTACGACGAGAAGCACATGCAGTTCCTCTACAGGGACGACCGCTACCACTTCATGGACATGGACACCTATGAGCAGGTCTCGATGTCGGCCGATGAGGTCGGCGAGGCGCGCGAATACCTCAAGGAAAACACCGAGGTCGACGTCCTATACATCGACGGCGCGCCGACGACGGTGGAGTTGCCGAACTTCGTAGAGCTGGCGATCGCTCGCACCGATCCCGGAGTGCGCGGCGACACTGCCCAGGGCGGGACGAAGCCGGCGACGCTGGAAACCGGCGCCATGGTCCAGGTGCCGCTCTTCCTCAACGAGGGCGACGTTGTGAAGGTCGACACGCGCACCGGCGAGTATCTTGGCCGGGTGGCGGCGGCCGGCTGATGGCCAAGCGTGACACCACAGCCGGCGCCCCCGTTGGCGGCGACGATCGGCTCATCGAGCTGACCCGGCGGCTCGCCGCGATTGCCGCCGAGCTCGGTCTGTCCGAAATCGAGATCGAATCCGCAGGTACGCGACTGCGCGTTCAGCGCACCGCTGCGCCGGCTGCGCCGGTCGTCCACGCGATGCCCGCGCCGGTCGTGGCGAGCCCGCCGCCGACGACGGTCGAGCCCGCGATCGTCGCCGACGTCGCCGCGCCAGCCACGTTCACCGTCGAGGCCCCGATGGTCGGCACCTTCTACCGTGCCTCCGCCCCGACTGCGGATCCGTTCGTTCGTGAGGGCGACGTGGTGAAAGAGGGCCAGATCCTCTGCATCATCGAGGCGATGAAGCTGATGAACGAGATCGAATCGAAGGCCGCGGGGCGCATCGTGAAGATTCTCGTCGAGAACGGCCAGCCCGTGGAGTACGGGCAACCGCTTTTCCTGCTCGAGCCGCCGCGCTGAGCGCGTCCGCCGTGACGCCGTCGGCCGCCGCCGCCCGTCGACTCCTGCCGTCGCTCGTCGCCGGCGCCGCGGTGCTCGCGGCGGCTTTCTGGTGGACCGTTGATCAGCCGCCCACGCCGGACGCCGTCGTCCCGTTCACACGCGCCGACGACGCCGCAGCGCTGACCGACGACGCGATCCGGCTCTACTCCGCGGGCCAGTTGGCTCGCGCGTGCGACCGGTTCAGCGAGGCCGCAGGCGAGCGGCCGGAAAGTCTGGCCCGCCGCGAAGATGTCGGCCGTTGCTTCGAGACGTGGGGCTGGCGAACCCTGGCGCAGGGGCGCCCGGAGGAAGCGGTGCTGCTGTTCGGACAGGGGCTCGCCGCGATGCCAGAGGACCCGGCTCTTCTCAAAGGTGCCGGCGTCGCGGCCGTCCACGCCGGGCGCACGGACGAGGCGCTTGGATCACTCGAGGCGTCCGCACGGTTGCGCGCGGATGCGCAGGTGCGAATGCTCCTGGCGCGACTCTACGATCATCGCGACGAGCCCGAGCGCGCCGTCGCTCATCTTCAGGCGCTCCTCGCCGCCGACTCAGCGGATCTCGACGCCCGACGCCTGCTCGACAAGCTCGAGCGCGAGCGGCGCGCCGAAGCCGCGTTCGTGCGCGAGCCGGCCGGTGCCTTCGTCCTGCGCTACCGCGCCGGCGTCGACGCCAAGACGCGCCGGGCGGTGACAGACGCCCTCGAGGCGGCGCGCCGGCGTGTGGTCACGCAGCTCGGGGACGCGGGCCCGGAGGTAGTCACCGTCGTGCTCTATGACCGGGGCCAGTTCAGCGACGTCACCCGCTCTCACGCGTGGGTCGATGGACTGTTCGACGGCCGCATTCGCCTGCCGGTGGGGCCGACGATGCCGCGCCGGGCGCAGCTCGAGCGGCTGCTGACGCACGAGTACGCCCATGCCGTCATCCACCGCCGGGCGCGCGGGCGCGCGCCGCGCTGGCTGCACGAAGGGCTCGCTCAGGCACTCGAGGGCCGCGTGGCCGATGCCACGCTGGCGTCGAGTGGCCTCACGCTCGGCGGGCTCGAGGCGCTCGTGACGGAGGCCGATCCGCGTCGGGCGCACGCGGGCTATGAGCTGGCGTTGTTCGTGGTCGGCGACTTGTTGGATCGGGGCGGCATGGAATCCATGCGTGCCCTACTTGCGCGGCTCGCGGCGGGAGAGACTATTGAAGATGCGGCGCCGCGCGTGTACGGATGGCGATTGGTCGAGCTCGAATCTCAATGGCGACGGCAACTGGGAGGTTGATATGAAGCGCATGTTGATTGCTGTGTCAGTGACCCTTTTCGCGGCGACCTCGGCCTGGGCGCAGGTCGGCGTCGTGAATCCCAACGTTCCTGTGACGATCACGGTGCCGCCGCCCGCAGGCTCACCGCCCGGAACACCGCCCACCACGCGGCCGAGCGTTCCCTTCACCACCGACCCGAATCAGCTGAACAACCCGTACCCGACGCTGCTGAACGCCGGCGTCTCGGGGACGGGTGGATGGGGTGTCCCGATCCGGAACATCTACATGCCTGCCCAGGCGGTCCCGATCGTTGTCTTCGACCGGTACATGGAAGCGGCCGGAGAGGCCTGGGGCACGCAGTACGCCGAGGTCCCCGGCTACGTCGTCATCGAGACGACGCTCGGATATCTGTATCCCGAGCGCTGGGCTTTGCTGAGCCTCGCCAAGGGCGTGTACCAGTGGCAGCGCGTGCCGTCGGTGTTCCAGCCAAAGTAGGCGCGTGTTCCACAAGATCCTCATCGCCAACCGCGGCGAGATCGCGCTGCGGATCATGCGGACCTGCCGCGACATGGGCATCCGCACCGTGATCGCGCACTCGACGGCGGACGCGCACTCGCTGCCCGTGCGGCTGGCCGACGAGTCGATCTGCATCGGTCCCGACGCGGCGCGTGGAAGCTACCTGAACATGGCGTCGGTCATCTCGGCCGCCGTCGTGACCGACAGTGAGGCGATCCATCCCGGCTACGGTTTTCTGTCCGAGAATCCGACGTTCGCCGACGTCTGCCGCGCGTCGGGTCTGACCTTCATCGGTCCGAGTCCCGAGGCGATCCGCCTGATGGGCGACAAGGCGCAGGCCCGCGTCATCGCCAAGGAGGCGGGCGTTCCGGTCGTGCCGGGCAGCGACCTGCCGCTCAAGAACGAGGCGGAGGCGCTCGAGGTCGCTGACGAGGCCGGTTACCCCGTCATCTTCAAGGCCGCGGCCGGCGGCGGCGGCCGTGGCATGCGCATCGTGCGCGAGCATGCCGGCGCTGCCCAGGCGTTCGCCGCCTGTCAGGCCGAGGCGGGCGCCGCCTTCGGCTCGTCGGAGATCTACTGCGAGAAATACATCGAGCAGTCGCGGCACGTCGAAGTCCAGGTGCTCGGCGATCGCAATGGCATGCGCGTCCATCTCGGCGAGCGCGACTGCTCGGTCCAGCGCCGTCACCAGAAGCTCATCGAAGAGTCGCCCGCGCCGTCACTGGCCGCCGAGACACGTGCGGGGCTGCACCGTGCGGCGCTGCTGGCGGCCGCCGCCGTGAACTATGTCAGCGCCGGCACGGTGGAGTTTCTCGTCGATGCCGAGGGCGGCTACTACTTCATCGAGATGAACACCCGTATCCAGGTCGAGCATCCCGTCACGGAGTCGATCACGGGCCTCGATCTCATCCGGGAGCAGATTCGGATCGCCGCCGGCGAGCCGCTCGGCTACCGGCAGGACACCGTCCGCTTCGAGGGTCACGCCATCGAGTGTCGCGTCAACGCCGAGGATCCCGAGACGTTCGTGCCCAGCGCTGGGCGGGTGACCGCCTGGGTGCCGCCGGGCGGCCTCGGGGTGCGGGTGGACAGTCATCTGATGGCGCCGTACGCGGTACCGCCCTTCTACGACTCGCTGCTCGGTAAGATCATCGTCCATGGCCGGGATCGCGACGAGGCGATCGCGCGCATGCGGCGCGCGCTCCGCGAGACCGTCATCGAGGGTGTGAAGACGACCATCCCCTACCACCTGAAAGTTTTGAGCGACGCCGCGTTCGTGGAGGGTCGCTTCACCAGCGCTGACGGCGCCCGCCTGCACCCCTGAATGGACCCGACGCTCTACGTCGTCCTCGACCGGACGGCGGCGCGCGGGCGCGATCTCGACCTCCTCCTCGCTTCCGTGATCGAGGGCGGCTGCCGGATGGTCCAGCTGCGCGAAAAGGAGTGGCCGTCGGGGCGACTTCTCCCGCTGGCACGGCGGCTGCGGGACCGCTGCCGAACCGCCGGCGTGACGTTCATCGTGAACGACCGCGTGGACGTCGCCGTGGCCGTCGAGGCGGATGGCGTTCATGTGGGCCAGGAGGACCTGCCCGCCCGCCTCGCGCGCCCGATGTTGCGCGCGGGAATGGTGCTCGGCGTCTCGACCCACGGCGTCGAGCAGGCGCGTGCCGCTCGCGACGACGGCGCCGACTACGTTGCCGTCGGCTCCATGTTCCCCACGGCGACCAAGCCGGACTTCCAGTTGGTGGGCCCCGCGCTGATCCGGAAACTCCGTGACGAGATCCGCGTTCCATTGATAGGGATCGGCGGAATCACGCACGACAACGTCGTCGACGTCGTGCGCGCGGGCGCCAACGGCGTGGCAGTCATCTCCGCGGTGTGCGCGGCGCCCGACCCGGGCGCAGCCACGCGGCGCTTCCTCGAGCTGATCCAGAGCGCTCGAACGGCTTGACCGCCCGCAGGCCGCCGCTATATAAAGTGGGCGGCGCGCAAACCCTCGATTCATCAACGCTCAAGGAGGGATTCATGAAGAAGACACGTATCCGCAGCGTTCTCGCGCTCGGCGCGGCGCTGGCCATCGCCCTCCTGCCGCTGGGGTCGGGGCCGGCCGCCCAGGGTAAGACGATCAAAATCGCCACGCAGAGCCCGCTGAGCGGCGGCCAGGCCGCGCTCGGCGAGGGCATCAAGCTGGGCACCCAGCTCGCCGTCGAGAAGTTCAAGGGCAACCTCGAGAAGGCCGGGTTCAAGGTCGAGCTGGTGCCGTATGACGATCAGGCCAAGCCCGACGTCGGCGTCTCCAACGCGAAGAACATCATTGCCGACAAGGCGATCATGGTGGTCATCGGCCATTTGAACTCGGGCGTGGCCATTCCGTCGTCGGAAGTGTACAAGGAAGACACGCTGGCGATGATCTCGCCGGCCAACACCAACGAGAAGGTCACCGACCGCGGCTATCCGAACGTCAACCGTGTGTGCGGGCGCGACGACGTTCAGGGCCCGGTGGGCGCCGAGTTCGCCGCCGGCACCTTGAAAGTCAAAACGGCGTACGTGCTGCATGACAAGACGACCTACGGCCAGGGCGTGGCCGAGGCGTTCAAGAACGATCTCGAGAAGAAAGGCGTGAAGATCATCGGGTTCGAAGGCACCGAGGAGAAGTCGAACTTCGATCCGATCATCACGCCGATCAAGGCGAAGAACCCCGAGCTCGTCTACTTCGGCGGAATCTACGATCAGGGGGCGCCGTTCTTCAAGCAGGCGCGCGAGAAGGGCGTGAAGGCGAAGTTCCTCGGCCCCGATGGTATGGACTCCTCTGACTTCGTCAAGATCGGCGGCAAGACTGTCGTGGGCACGTACTACACGACGGCGGCGGCGCCCGCGTCCAGCCCACAGGCCAAGCAGTTCGGCGAAGACTACAAGAAGAAGTTCGGAAAGAATCCCGAGCCGTACGCGGCGGAGTCGTACGTGGCCACCGCCATCGCCATCAAGGCGCTGGAAGAGGTCACGAAGGGCGGCAAAGCGCCGTCGCGCGAGGCGGTCTCCGCCGCCATCCGCAAAGTCAAGTATGCCGGCATGACGGGCTCGATCGACTTCGACGACAAAGGCGACCCGAAGAAAGCCTCGTATTACGTCATGCAGGTCACCACCGACAATCCCGAGAAGTGGAGCGAGAACAAGGAAGCCAAGCGTCTGGCCATCGCTGCGCCGGCCATGAAGAAGTAGTCGGACTCCGCGGCGGCGCCGCCGGGTCGTCGACCGGCGCGCCGCCGCCGAGCGTCCCATGGACTTCGCACTCCTCGTCGGGATCTTCCCCCAGGTCTTGCTCGACGGCCTGCTGCTCGGCTTCATGTACGCGCTCATCGCGCTCGGGTACACGATGGTCTACGGCGTGCTGGAGTTCATCAACTTCGCGCACTCCGAGATCTTCATCGTCGGCGCCTTCGTCGGCGCCGAGATCCTCCTCGGCCTGAAGAACACCGGCGCGCTGGAGACCCTGCCGTGGGCGCTTGTGCTGCTCGGCGTGATGCTGGCGGGCATGCTCGCCAGTGGCTTGCTGGCCGTGTCCATCGAGCGCGTGGCCTACCGGCCGCTGCGCGCCGCACCGCGGTTGATCCCGCTGATTTCAGCCATCGGCATGTCGTTCTTCCTGCAGGACGTGATTCGCCTCGTGGAGTCACTCTGGCGCAACGCCTTCAACCTTGTGTACCCCACGCTGGAGCCGCTCAACGAGCGCTTCGAGCTGAGCAGCACCATCGACGTGTCCGCCAAGTCACTGGTCGTGATCGTCGTCGCGCTGCTCATGCTGTGGGGTCTGCATGCTCTGGTGAATCGGACGAAGATCGGCGCGGCCATCCGCGCGGTCGCCGAGGATCAGGCCGCGGCGAGCCTCATGGGCATCGACGTCAACCGGATTATCTCGCTCACGTTTCTGATCGGCGGCGCGATGGGCGGCGCCGCCGGCGTGTTGTTCGGCGTGCAGTACAGCCTGATCAATCCCTACACGGGGTTCATTCCGGGGCTGAAGGCCTTCACGGCGGCGGTGCTCGGCGGCATCGGCAACATTCCCGGCGCCATGCTCGGCGGGATCGTGCTCGGGCTCCTCGAAGCCTTCGCCGCCTCGTACATGTCGCTGCTCACGGGCGGCGCCTTCGGCGCCGAGTACAAGGACATCTTCGCCTTCTCCGTTCTGATCCTGATCCTCATCTTCCGTCCCAAGGGTCTCCTCGGCGAAGTCGTACGAGAGCGCGCGTGATCTCTGCGGCGGCGGCGGTGGCGTACGTCGCCCTGTCGAGCGCCGCCGTCGCTCTCTTTCCGCGATCGATCCTCATTTTCCTGATCTTTCAGGGAAGCCTGCTCTATGCCTACGTCGCGAGGATTCCCGGCTGGCTGCGCGCGACCCTGCTCGCCGCCTCGCTGCTCGTGCTCATGCCGCTGATCGGTACCTACAACGGCTACTACCTGGAGGTCGCCACGCAGGTTGGCATCTTCGTGGCCTTGGCCCTCGGACTCAACATCGTGGTCGGCCTCGCGGGACTCCTCGATCTCGGTTACGTCGCCTTCTTCGCCGTGGGCGCCTACTCATGGGCAATCTTCGGCTCGCCGCACGCCAATGTGCTGTTCGGCGGCGGTGGCTTTCCGCTGCCGTCCTGGTGGTTCTATCCGTTCCTGGTCATCGGCCTGACGATGGCGGCCGGCACCGGCATCCTGCTCGGCCTGCCAGTCTTGAGACTGCGCGGCGACTACCTCGCCATCGTCACGCTCGGCTTCGGCGAAGTGATCCGGGTTCTCGCGAACAATCTCGACAAGCCGATCAACATCACCAACGGCCCGCGCGGCATCACGCCGATCTCACGCCCGCCCCTGCCGCTCGAGATCTCGTACGCGGTGGGCTTTTACTTCCTGGTCCTCCTCATCGTCGTCGTCGTCGTCCTCGTCAATCGCCGGCTGGAGGACTCGTACATCGGTCGCGCCTGGGAGGCCATGCGTGAGGACCAGCTGGCCGCCCAGGCGATGGGCGTGCCACTCGTGCGCGCCAAGCTGATGGCCTTCGCGGCCGGCGCCTCCTTTGCGGGCGTCATGGGAGTCGTGTTCTCGGCCAAGCAGGTCTTCATCAATCCCGAGTCATTCACGTTTCTCGAGTCGATCGGAGTGCTGGCCATGGTCATCCTCGGCGGCATGGGCAGCATTCCCGGAGCGATCATCGGCGCCACCGTGGTGACCGTCCTGAATCTCCAGGTGCTGAAGGGGCTGTCGCTGTGGCTCAACGAGCTGAAGAACGCGGGTGTCACGATCTTTGGATACAATCTCGCGGGGTTGCCCACGCAGCTCGAGCCGGCCAAGTACGAGCGCATGATCTTCGGGCTCATCCTCGTGCTCATGATGATCTTTCGCCCGCAGGGCATCTTCCCGGCCCGGCGCCGCCAGCGAGAGCTGGGCGAGCCATGACCGTCCTCTTCGAGGCGGTCGACGTCATGAAGACGTTCGGCGGACTCACCGCCCTGCACCGCGTGACGTTCGCGCTCGACGGCGGCATCGCCTCGATCATCGGTCCCAACGGGGCGGGCAAGACGACCCTCTTCAACGTCTTCACCGGCCTCTATCGTCCCGACGCCGGCACGGTGAGCTTTCGCGGCCAGCCGTTGATCGGCCTGCGTCCCGACGAGATTACCGCGCTGGGCGTCTGCCGAACCTTCCAGAACATCCGCCTCTTCGCCAACATGACGGCCGCGGAAAACGTGCTGGTCGGCATGCACGCCCGCATTCGCCTCGGGCTGCGCGACGTGCTCACTCGGGGACCGCGTTTCGTCGAGACCGAGCGGGGGCTCTGGCAGCGCGCGGTTGCCCTGCTCGAGCGCGTGGGACTGCGCGGCAAAGCCAACGAGGTCGCACGTAGTCTCCCTTACGGCGAGCAACGCCGGCTGGAGCTGGCACGCGCGCTCGCCTCGGAGCCCGCCCTGCTCTTGCTCGACGAGCCGACGGCGGGGATGACGCAGTCGGAGGCGGGGACGCTGATGGGCCTGCTGCGCCAGCTCGTCGGCGACCTGAGCCTCGCGATCGTGCTCATCGAGCACAACATGCGTGTCGTCATGGAAGTCTCCGACCGCGTCACCGTGCTCGACCATGGCGAGAAGATCGCCGAAGGACCGCCGCGCGACGTCCAGGCCGACGCGCGGGTGATCGAGGCCTATCTCGGTCGCCGCGCCCCGGCCCGTCGCTCTGCGCCATAGACCATGCTGGCGCTCGACGGCCTCGACGTCTACTACGGCGAGATCCATGCCCTGCGCGGTGTGGCGCTCGAGGTGCGCGGGGGCGAGATCGTCACGCTGCTCGGCAACAACGGCGCGGGCAAGTCGACCACGCTCAAAACCATCTCCGGGCTGCTCGCTCCGCGCCGTGGCAGCGTCATCTTCGATGGGCGCCCACTGACCGGCGTCGCCGCGCACGAGATCGTGGCCCGCGGCATCGCTCACGTGCCGGAAGGACGCCGCATCTTCAACCGCCTGACCGTCCGCGAGAACCTCACGATGGGCGCCTATCTTCGGACCGACGCCGACATCGACGCCGATCTCGACCGCGCGTTCGAGCTCTTCCCCCGCCTCAAAGAGCGAATCAGCCAGGTGGCGGGAACGCTCTCCGGCGGAGAGCAGCAGATGCTCGCCATCGCGCGCGCCCTCATGGCCCGGCCGCGGCTGCTTCTGCTCGACGAGCCGTCGATGGGCTTGGCACCCGTGCTCGTCGAGCAGATCTTCGAGACGATCGGATCGATCAATCGGCAAGGCACGACGATGCTGCTCGTCGAGCAGAACGCCGCGATGGCCCTGTCCATTGCCCACCGGGGTTACGTGCTCGAGACCGGCACGGTGGTGCTGTCCGGCACCGCCGGACAGCTCGCCGAGAACGAACGCGTGCGACACGCTTACCTGGGAGAATGACGCCATGCGAACAGATGGTCTGGACTATGACGGTCACAAGGTGGGCGCGGTCTATCGCACTCTCGCCCGCACGGTCTCGGAGACGGACATCGTCAATTTCGTCAATCTGTGTGGCTTCGTCGAGCCGCTCTTCATCGACATGGAGTACGTGAAGCGCGAATCGGTCTTCACGCGCCGGGCCGCGCCGGGCGCGCTCACCTTCGCGCTGTCAGAGGGGCTCATCATGCAGACCGGGCTGATCCACGGCACGGGCATGGCCTATCTGGGCGGCGAGTTGCGGATCGTGGCGCCGGTGCTGGAGGGCGACACGATCCACGTCGAGATCGAGGTCGCCGACAAGCGCGAGACCAAGAAGCCAGACCGTGGCATCGTGACCTACCGGCACCGCGTCCTCAACCAGCGCGACGAGCTCGTCCTGGAAGCGCGCGTGCAGCGGATGATCAAGCGGAGGTGACGGGGTGCGTGACGCCGGTGCCCGTATCGTGCAGCTGAGCATCTCGAGCGGCGGAGTGCCCAAGCAGGCTGTGGAGAGCGTGCGTGTGACGCCACTCGGTCTCGAGGGAGACGCGCACCGCGATCGGGAGCACCATGGCGGCCCTGAGCGCGCCGTCTGCCTCTTCGCCATGGAGGCGATCCGCGCGCTGCAGGCCGAGGGTCATCCGCTCGTCCCCGGTGCGCTCGGCGAGAACGTCACCGTCGAGGGCTTGGACTGGTCCGCGGTACAGCCGGGGGTGCGCCTACGGCTTGGCAGCGAGGTGCTGCTGGAGGTCACGCGCTACACGACGCCGTGCTTCAACATCCGGCCGGCGTTTGTCGACGGTGATTATTCGCGGGTCTCGCAGAAGCGCCATCCCGGCCGGAGCCGCGTGTACGCGCGTGTCGTCGAGACCGGCACACTCCGTCGTGGGGATCCGGCCCAGCTACTCTGAGCGAGGGAGTCTGTCGGGCTCAGCCGCGAGCGGCTTCACCGCGCGGCGAGTCGCCCACGGCGACGACCACCAACGCGCCCGGTGCCGGCACGGGCTGCACACCCCGGCCGTACGCCGCGACTTCATCGACGAGCCACCCGGCGCACGGCGTGGTCTCGTCCACCTGGCCGCGAATCGCCGCCCACTCTTCGCGTGCGGCGGAGCCCAGCTGCGCGTGTCGTGCGGCCGTCTCGATGACGAGGACGAGCCGCGCCGGGCGGCCGTCGAGGCGCTTGACCGCGGTCAACGTCGCATCCGCGGCGCCATGCACGAGCGCCTCTGACGACGTCCCGCCCGTGGCGTCACTCCAGCCGAGCCCCGTCGCATACGACGCCTCCAGACAGGCCACGCTCACGCGCGGCTCGGTCTTGCCGTTTCCCCCGTAGAGCACCGGTGAGGCAAGCACGCCGCACACGGTTCGCATCTTAGGCCCCATGAAGTCACGCCAGGAGTCGAGAAACCGCAGGGCGGAATCACCCGCGTCCGGACGCGCGAAGGCGATGCCGAGACCGCGCGGGTACCGAGCGCGGAAAGGCCAGCCCGAGAGAATCAGGCGCGCCGCCGCCTGGCTCGCGTCAACGATATCGCGGCCAGTCGTGGCTGCCACCCCGCTGGCGGCGCCGTCTGCGTTCGCAACGCAGACGACGAGCGCGCCAGACTTCATGGGGCCGTCATCCGTCAAAAGCGAGGCGGACGAACCGCCTGCGAGCTGGATCCGTCCCAGAACACTTCGTGCCTCCGCCATCGCGTCGCCGGCCGGCGAGGCCGTCACCACGAGGGCGAGGTCGGGCGTGGCGCCGTGCAGCCGCGTGATCGCGGCGTTCGCCGCACGGGTCACCGCATCGCGTCCGCCAGAGGCACATCCGAGACCGATCTCCAACATCGAGGCCGAAGGCCCGCTCAGTGTCGTCGTCATGCCGCGGAGGGTAATGCACCGTGGGTGCCAAAGCGTAAATAGCCTAAAATATTGACGCTTAGGCTTAATTGCAAGCTCGTGGGTGTCCGTACGACACACACCCAGTGACAGCTTTCGTCGGGGGAAATCGGACCGTGCGAGGCGGCTCCAGAGAAGCGTCACTGATGGGAGCGTACCGGCTAGCCGGGCCGCAGGTAGTGGAGCGTCACGGGTTCGTCCGGCTACTGGGGTTCCAGAGGAGCGGCACGGCTGGGCCGGGCCGCTCCGAACGTGTGGGGGTCTGGGGGCCATGTCGGGGCCCCCAGTCTTACAGGACGCCGTACTCCTTGAGCCGCCGGTAGATCGTACGGCGGGAGATGCCGAGCGCGCGGGCTGCCGCCTCCTTGTCGTCCTTGAACACGGCCAGGGCTTTGAGGATCAGCTCGCGCTCGACGTCAGCCAACGCCGGCACGCTTTCAGGAGACGTCACCGGTGTCGAAGACATCGGCGTCTTACTAAGGCTCGGCAGATCGGTCAGCGCGATTTGCTCGCGCGCGCCCATGGCGAACGCGCGCTCGATGAGGTTCTCGAGCTCGCGCACGTTGCCGGGGAACGTGTAGGCCGTCAGCGCGGCCAGCGCCTCCGGCGCGACACCCCGCACGTCACGATGGAAGCGCTTGTTGAAGCGCCGCAGGAAGTGATTGATGAGCGACGGGATGTCCTCGCGCCGCTCGCGCAACGGCGGCAGCGTCACGCGGACGACGTTGAGGCGATAAAAGAGATCCTGACGGAACGAACCCTCGGTCATGGCCCGCTCGAGATCGCGGTTGGTGGCCGCGATCACCCGGACGTCGACCGGAAAAGCCTTCGTCGAGCCGACCGGTCGCACCTGCATCTCCTGGAGCACGCGCAGGAGCTTCACCTGAAGCGCCGGGGACAGCTCCGCGATCTCGTCCAGGAAGATCGTGCCCTCATCCGCGCCGCGGAACAGACCGAGCGCGTCGGCCACCGCGCCAGAGAAGGCGCCGCGCACGTGGCCGAAAAACTCGGACTCCAGCAGATCCTGAGGAATCGCGCTGCAGTTCACCGGGATGAACGGACGCTTGGCGCGCGACGAGAGTCGGTGAATGGCTGCGGCCACCAGCTCCTTGCCGGTCCCGCTCTCGCCCTCGATGAGCACCGGTGAATCGGTCACGGCGACTTTGCCGATGATCTCCTTGACGCGCTCCATCGGCGTCGAAGTGCCGATCAGCTCGTTGACCGTCAGCTCCTCGCCCAACCGCGCTCGCAGCGTATGAATCTCGCCCCTCAGAAACTTGCGCTCCATCATCCGTGACATCAGGTGACGGAGCTCGTCGAGGATCAGCGGCTTGGAGAGGTAGTCGTACGCGCCCTCCTTGAGGGCCTGCACCGCCGAGGCGATCGTCGGGTAGCCGGTCATCATGACCACTTCGATCGACTCGTCCTGCTTCTTCACCTCGCGGAGCAACTCCAGGCCGCTCATGTCCGGCATCCGGATGTCCGTGATGAGCGCGTCGAAGAGCTCAGACTTGAGGATCCCCAGGGCTTCCGTCGCCGAAGCGACGGTCGTAACCTGATAGCCCCACTGGCTGAGCGCTTCTTTCAACAGCACGAGGATGGAGCGTTCGTCGTCGACGACCAGGATTTTGGCGGGGTCCATGTCTAAAACGACTTTAGCACGTTGGAATGTCAAACTGACAAGGAATCGTCGGTTTCGACGACACCTCAGGTTGCGTGGTTTCGCTTGGTATGTTAGCGTGGCGGTTGACTTTTCAGGGAGGAGACCCCGCCATGGCCGATGCCGTCCACCTGACGGAAAAGAATTTCGACGAGACCCTCACTCAGCATGACGGCCTCCTCATGGTGGACTTCTGGGCCGAGTGGTGTGGCCCCTGCCGAGCGATCGCGCCCGTGCTGGAGGAGCTGGCCCGCGATTCGGGCGGGCGGATCACGCTGGCGAAGGTCAACGTGGACGAGAACCACGCCCTCGCGGCCCGCTATGCGATCCGGTCGATACCCACGGTCCTCTTCGTCCGGCAGGGCAAGGTTGTTGACCAGCTCATCGGGGCTGTCCCAAAGGCGAAGATCAAGGAGAAGCTGGACGCGCTCGCCTAGCGCGCCGCCGCTTTCCGTCGTATCAGCGCCGCCGGCTTAGCCATTCCTACGCTGTCTCCCACGCGCGACGAGTTCCGAGAGCTCGCCGGAAGGGGAAACCTCGTTCCCGTTTTTGCGGAGCTTCCGGCGGATCTCGATACGCCGCTGTCGGCGTACCTGCGACTTCGACCCGGCCCGTACGCCTTCCTGCTGGAGTCGGTGGAAGGCGGCGAGAAGTGGGCGCGCTATTCCTTTCTCGGCAGCGATCCGCACATCGTCCTCTCCGCCAAGGACGGGCGGATCACGGTGCGGCGCGGCGGGCGCATCGAGCGATTGCCCGACGGCGATCCCCTGGAGGCCCTGCGCGGCCTGCTGCGCGACTTCCAACCCGTCGCGGTGCCGGGCCTCCCGCGCTTCCAGGGCGGAGCGGTCGGCTATCTCGCGTACGACATGGTCCGCCACATGGAACGCCTCCCGGCAGCCGCGCATGACGACCTCGGCCTCCCGGACGCCGTGTTCATGCTGAGCGACACGCTGCTCGTATTCGACAACCTGCGCCACCGGCTCCTCGTCATGGCCAACGCGCACATCGGCAAGCGCGATGCCGCCGCCCTGGACGCGGCGTACGACCGCGCGGCGCTGAAGATCGGCATGACCCTGGCGAAGCTCTCGCGCCCTGCGCGCGCGCCAGCGCCGTTGCAGCTCGCGGCTCCCGGGCCGCTGCAGGCGCTCGGCGAAGATGGCTTCACCTCCACGATGGACGAGGAGACGTTCGGCGATGCCGTCCGCCGGGCGAAGGAGTACATCGCCGCCGGCGATGCCTACCAGGTCGTGCTCGCACGACGGCTCGACTGCCGCCTGAAGGCCGATCCGTTCACGGTGTACCGCGCGCTTCGCACGATCAATCCATCGCCCTACCTCTTCTTCCTGCGCCTGGGCAAGACGACGATCGTGGGCAGCTCCCCGGAGGTGCTGGTGCGCGTCGAGGGCGACCGGATCGAGGAACGCCCGATCGCGGGCACTCATCCGCGCGGCGCGACCGAGACGCAAGATCTGGCGATCGAGCAGCAGATGAAGACGGATCCCAAGGAGCGCGCCGAGCACGTGATGCTCGTCGACCTCGGCCGCAACGACGTCGGACGCGTGGCCGAATCGGGCTCGGTGAAGGTGACGGAGTTCATGGTCACCGAGCGGTATTCGCACGTCATGCACCTCGTCAGCCACGTGGTGGGCACGCTGCGCCCGGGCGTCGACGCCTTCGATGTCCTGCGCGCGTGCTTCCCGGCGGGAACGGTGTCGGGCGCACCCAAGATCCGCGCGATGGAGATCATCGACGAGATCGAGCCGACGCGTCGCGGGCCGTACGCCGGCGCGGTGGGCTACGTCGCGTACTCCGGTAATCTCGACTCGTGCATCACGATTCGCACGATCGTGTGCCACGGCAACCGCGCGTCGATCCAGGTCGGCGCGGGCATCGTCGCCGACTCAGACCCGAAGACCGAGTGGCTCGAAACGTGCTCCAAGGCGCGCGGACTCATCCTGGCGCTGCGCATGGCGGCGGCGGGGTCCCCCGCATGATCCTCGTCATCGACAACTACGACTCGTTCACCTATAACCTCGTGCAATACCTCGGCGAGCTCGGGGCCGAGCTGCACGTCGTCCGAAACGACACGATGGACGCCGACGGCGTCGCGGCGCTCGCTCCGGAGCGGATCGTGATCTCCCCCGGCCCCGGCACCCCGAACGACGCGGGCGTGTCGCTCGAAGTCATCCGACGATTCGGGGAGCACACGCCGATCCTCGGCGTGTGCCTCGGGCACCAGGCGATCGGGCAGGCCTTCGGTGGTACGGTGGCCCGCGCGAAGACTCAGATGCACGGCAAGACATCCGAGATCCGTCACGACGGTCGAGGCGTGTTCGCGGACCTGTCGAATCCGTTCACGGCGACGCGTTACCACTCGCTCGTGATCCTGCCTCACACGGTGCCCGCAGACCTCGAGGTCACGGCGTGGGCCGACGACGGCGAGATCATGGGCGTGCGCCATCGTCGCTGGCCGGTGGAGGGCGTTCAGTTCCACCCCGAATCCATTCTCACTGTCGAGGGCAAGCGGCTGCTCGGCAATTTCCTGGGCAGGACCGCCGTCGCCCCGTGAGCGGTGACAGACCGGGCGAGGACGACCTCGTCCGGCTGATCCGCGAGCTCGTTCGCCGGCGCGCACCCGGCCTCTTGACCGGCGTCGGCGACGACTGTGCGGTGCTCGAGACGCGTGGCGGCGCCTCGCTCCTCGCCACCACCGATCTGCTCGTCGAGGACGTGCACTTCCGTCGTCGCTGGGCCGAGCCCGCCGATATCGGCGCCAAGGCCCTCGCCGTCAACGTGTCCGACATCGCGGCCATGGGCGGGACGCCACGCTGGGCCCTCGTCGGCCTCGGCTGTCCGGAGGGCACGGGAAGCGACGAGATCGAGGCCTTCTACGAGGGCGCGCTGACCGTGGCCGACGCCTACGGCGTCGTCATCGTGGGTGGTGACACCTCGACTGCATCCGGATGGGTCGTGAGCGTCACGCTGCTCGGGGATGCGGCCCGTCCCGTCCTGCGCTCCACCGCCCGTCCTGGCGACGTCATCGCGGTGACCGGCACCCTCGGCCAGGCCGCGGCCGGGCTCGCGATCCTGGAGCGCGAGACGGCCCCGCACGGCATCGAGGCGGCGCGGCTCGACGAGGTCACGACCGCGCACCTGCGGCCGCGCCCGCGCGTCGACGAGGGACGCTGGCTCGCCGGCGCAGGAGGCGTCACGGCGATGATGGACCTGTCCGACGGGCTCGCGACCGATCTCGGGCGTTTGATCGCCGAGAGCGGCGTCGGCGCGCGCGTGGACGTCGAACGGCTGCCCGTCGCCGCGGCCACGCGGATCGTCGCCGACGCGCTCGACGTCGATTCCATGGACTGGGCCACCGGAGGCGGCGAGGATTACGAGCTGCTCGTCGTCTGCGAACCCACGGCGCTCGAGCGGTTGCACGACGGGCTGGCCAAGGCGACCGGGACAACCCTCAGCGCCGTCGGAGAAATCACCGGCGGATCCGGCACGCGCTGGCTCGACGGCCGTGGCCGCGCCGTGGCCGTGGCGCCGGGATTCGAACACTTCCGTGGGTGACAGCCTCGTTCTCCAGTTCCTGCTGCTCGCGACGCTGATCGTCGCCTCGGGATTGCTCTCGGGCGCCGAGGCCGCGTATTTCTCGCTCGGCCGCGCCCGGCTGCGGCGCATCGCCGCCGACCGGCCTCAGGGCGCGTCGGCGCCGGTCGTCTCCCGGCCGCACGACCTGCTCGTCACGCTTCTCGTCGGCATCACCGTCATCAACATCGGTGCCTCGGCGCTCGCCACGCACGTCGCCCACTTCCTGTTCGGCCCGCGCTGGGGCCTGCTCGTCGAGCTGATCGCGATGGTGGTGCTGCTCACCACCTTCGGCGAGGTGTTGCCGATGACGCTCGCGGTCAAGTACCCCGAGCGGTTCCTCGCCGTCGTGGAGCGTCCAGTGCGCTGGCTCGAGTGGCTCCTGGCGCCGATCCGCGGTGTTCTCGCCGGCCTCACCATGCTGACCGTGCGCCTCGTGGGCCGCGGTGCCGAGGGGCAGGCGGCCCTCAGCGAGGAGGAGCTCAGGACGCTCGTCGACGTGGGCGCCAGCGAAGGCGTGGTCGAGCGCGAAGAACGCGAGATGATCCACAAGGTCTTCGAGCTGGAGGACACGCTCGTTCGCTCCGTGATGGTGCCGCGGACCGACATGTTCTGCCTGGCCGTGGACACGCCGGCCGCCCAGATCCTGCCGGCCCTGCGCGAGCAGCTGCACTCGCGCGTACCCGTCTTCGAGGGGTCGATCGACGTCATCGTCGGCGTGCTCTACACCAAGGACCTGCTCCCGTACGTGCGCGGCCTGCCGGCCGACTTCGATCTGCGCGCGCATCTGCACCCGCCGTACTTCGTGCCGGAATCCAAGCGCGCCGACGCGTTGCTGCAGGAGTTCCAGGCCAAGAAGCTGCATATCGCGATCGTCGTCGACGAATACGGCGGCACGGCGGGCCTGGTGGCGCTCGAAGATCTCTTGGAAGAGCTCGTGGGCGAGATCGCCGACGAGCACGACGAGCCCGAGCGCCTGATTCAGAAGATCGATGCACGAACCTACCGTGTGGCGGGCAAGCTGCCGGTGGACGATCTCAATGCGGCCACGGGCCTCGCCATCTCCAACCAGGCCTACGACACGGTCGGCGGCTGGGTCCTCGACCTCTTCGGCCGCGTGCCCCGGCGCGGCGAGCGTGTCGAGACGCCGGAGCTCTCCGTGACGGTGGAGAAGATCGAGCGCACCCGCGTCGTCGAGGTGCTCCTCTCGCTTCGCACGCCGCAGTCGACGGAGAAGGCCGCGTGACGCTCGCCTGGATCGCCGGTCTCTGTCTGCTGACCACGATGTTCTTCTCGGCCGCGGAGATGGCATTCATCGCCGCCAACCGTCTGCGCCTGCGCCATCTCGCCGAGGAGGGCAGCACGACCGCCGCGCGCTATCTCGAGGCGTTCAGTCATCCTGAGCGGATCCTGTCCACGGCCATGATGGGCGTGACCATCTCGCACATCGTCGCGTCGTCGATCACGACGCTCGTGCTGCTGGAGACGTTCGGGGGCTGGGCCTGGCTGGTGGCCACCGCGGTGATCACACCCGTCATGCTGGTGTTCGGCGAGATCATCCCCAAGGCGGTGGCGCGGGAGTTTGCCACGAGCCTCATCCTCAGGCTGTTCCGTCCGCTGCGCTGGGCCGCCGCGCTGCTGGTGCCGTTCGTCTTCACGGCCAACCTCATCGTGTCCAGCGTCTTGCGTCTCTTCGGCGGGCCGCGCGCCGACACGCGCCACTTCGTCTCGCGCGAAGAGCTCAAGGCCCTGCTGGCCATGGAGCCGGGGGAAGCCGAGGTCACCACGCAGGAAGCGGAAATGATCGACAAGATCTTCGACCTCGGCGACACCACCGTGCGCGAGATCATGGTGCCGCTCGTCGAGGTGGCGATGCTGCCCGACACGGCGACGCCCGACGACGCGATCGCGCTCGTCCAGCGGCGCGGATTCTCGCGGATCCCGATCTATCAGCAGCGGGAGACCAACATCGTCGGCGTCGTTTCCGCCATGGACGTCCTGGCCCGAGGCGCCGAAGCGACCACGCTGCTGCAGCTGACGCGTCCACCCGTGTACGTCCCGGAGACCAAGCGGATCGACGACCTTCTCCGCGAGATGCAGCGCTCGCGCAATCACATGGCCGTGGTCGTGGACGAGTATGGCGGCTCCACGGGCGTCGTCACGCTCGAGGACATCCTCGAGGAGATCGTCGGCGAGATCCACGATGAGCACGACCGTACGCCCGCCGCGGTGGAGCGGCTGCCCGACGGCAGTTACCTGGTGGCGGCGCGCACGAATCTCGAGGAGCTCAACGAGGCGCTCGACTGGAATTTGCCCAAGCGCGACTACGAAACGGTGGCCGGGCTCGTGCTCGCGACGCTGCACCGCATCCCACGCCGCGGCGAGGAATTCCAGGTGGACGGGTATACCATCACGGTGCTCGAGGCGGACCCGCGACATGTCACGGCCGTGAAGATCACGCCGCCGGCCGCGGGTTCCCCGCTCACCTTGTAATCAAAGGAGACCGGCATGGCAGGCAGGATGGTGCAGTTCCCGTCCAACGGCGGCACGACGTCGGGCTATCTCTCGACCCCGCAGTCGGGCAAGGGCCCGGGCGTGCTCGTGATCCAGGAGTGGTGGGGTCTCGTCGGGCACATCAAGAATGTCTGTGACCGGTTCGCCGGCGAAGGCTTCTCGGCGTTGGCGCCGGATATGTACCATGGCAAGACGGCCAACGAGCCTGACGGCGCCGGCAAGCTCTTCATGGCACTCAACATCGCGCAGGCCGAAAAGGATCTGCGCGGCGCCGCGACATTCCTCGCCGGCCACTCGTCGACGTCGAAGCTCGGCGCCGTCGGCTTCTGCATGGGCGGCCAGCTCGCGCTGTTCGCCGCGACGCTCAACCCGAGCGTCGGCGCGACCGTCAACTTCTACGGTATCCATCCCAACGTCAAGCCCGACTATTCCAAGCTGTCGGGTCCAGTGCTCGGCCTGTTCGCCGAGAAGGATGGCTTCGTGACGCCGCAGGTCGCAAAAGATACCGACGCCGCCATCAAGAAGGCGGGCAAGCAGTCGGAGATTCACATTTACCCGAACGTGGATCACGGCTTCTTCAACGACGAGCGGCCCGACGTCCACCACAAAGCCTCCGCGGACGACGCCTGGCGCCGCACGCTCGGATTCTTCCGGCAGCACCTCAAGTAACTTGCCGCTCGGCCGGAATCAGCCGCGCGGCTGATTCCGGCCGATTCGCCGGCACACGCGTTGCACGTCATCGCGGTCATGCGTACGAGACGTCTGCATCACGAGCCCACGACACTCGAAGTCATGGATCACGTGCTCGGCAAGGGGATCCTCGTCGAGGGCGAGGGCGCCGACGATACGACCGGACGACGCCGCGCGATCGATGGTCTCGGCCTGTTCGAGATCGACACGCACGTCGAGATCGTCACCGCTCTCGACGGCGGTACGCTGAAGAACACCCCGGGCGCGTGAGACGACATTGGCCGGAGCGGGCGCGTGGGCCGCCCGCTCCGGCCGGTGTGCCGTCCGCTACGCGGTCGCTCGATGCACGTAGCCGTAGCGGCGGTTGCTGCGCATGCCGCCCGCCGCCACGTACTCGGCCTTGATCGCAGCGATCTTGTCGCCGGTGATCTCGCCGAGTGCCGCGCGCTGGTTGATGCGATACAGCCGCGCGGCGTTGCCTCCGAAGATCGCGGTCTTGATCGGCCCGTCCGCCGCTCCCAGCGCGGCGAAGTTGTGCTTGCGCCGCATCTCGTCCGGGATCTCGAGCCGCCGCAGCGCCTCGATCTGCCACTGCGGCGATCCATACCAGACCGAGTCGCTGCCCCAGAGCACATGGTCGGCGCCGAGACCACGCACCAGGGTGCCCATCAGCGCCGCCGCCATCCGAGGATTCGCCACGGCGCAGGTGGCGAACGACGTGCCGACTTCGCCGTACACGTTGCTGACTCCGAACTTGCTCGGGATCTCGGTGAGGTCGGTGGCCCACTTGATCCGCCCCGTCTGGTCGAATTCGGCGAGCGCGGCGTCCGGCGGCTCCAGGAACGCGCGCAGCGCGGAGTGATAGATGACGAAGTTGATCTGCGGCCAGTCCTTCGCGGCCTTGCCGAGATCGCTGACCGTCGCGTACTCCCAGACCTTCGGCCACGACTTCTCGTAGTCGAGCGGCAGCAGCCCCTTGTGAATGCAGACCGTGTTGATGCCGGACTTGGCAATCTTCTCGTAGAAGGGGTACATCAGCTTGTCGTCGTCGAGCCGCCAGTAGGAGCCGGCTTTCGAGGGGAACAGCGGGTCGCCGATCGTGTAGCCCTTCCAGCTGTCGGGCTTCAGCTCGGCGATCGCGCGGTCGACCTCGCCCATCCAGCCGTTCTTCTTGGGGGTGAAGACGGCGTGCGAGAGCAGGCGCCGAGAGTCGGCGATGCGATTGATTCCGGCGCGCGCGGCCGCGATCTGGTCGTTGGTCAGGAGGTCCCACGTCGGATCGTCGAACGGCGCCCCTGAGAGCAGTGCCACTTTCGTGTCGCTGTCCACGAACACTTCACGCACGTAGTTCTCGAACTTGAAGCGCGCGAGGTCGTTTTCGCCCGTCAGGGCCGGGTTCCAGTTCTGCTTGGCGTACTTCGCGAGATCGAGCAGACCGGCCTGCTTGAAGTCGTCGCGGACGAAATGCGTCTGCACGTCGACGATGAATTGCCCGGCCAGCGCGCCCGCGCGCTGGGTGGCCATGCCCGGCTGCTGGGCCTCGGCGCGTGACACCTCGAAGACCGGGCCGAAGACGTCGTTCATGGCGAGAAACGCCGCCGCCATTCCGGCGCTGCTGGCCAGGAACGCCCGCCGGCTCAGCCCGTGCCGCGGGGCCAGATCGTCGGCGAGCTGCTTGATGCGCGCCTCGACGCGCCGCTGCTCGCGTGTTTGCGGCAGCGGGTTGTACTCACCGTTGGAGACTACCTGCGTGGGGATCGGCGACTCGAAGGACTCGAGCTCCGCCGGTGCCGTCTGTCCGAGCTCATGCGCGCTGAGGTAGTGAGGCATCGTCGCCCCTCCATTTCGGACTACGGTTGTGAGCCTGCTACGCGGGATAGCGCCGCGCCAGGCCGTCCGCGTACGCGACGAGCAGCTCGTGCATCTCGCGCATCGCAGCCTCGGCGGCGTGGCGGTCCTCGGCGGTCTTCAGATGGCCGAGGATCGTCTTCTTCGTCTCACCCGATTCTTCCTGCTCGATCGCCTCGTGCACCGTGTAATTCGCGGCGCCCCACTCGGGACGCACGCCGTAATGCTCGACCAGGGCACGGCCAACGGTGCGGGCGATCTCCACCACCTCCTCCTCCAGCAGGGCCGTGGCACACAGCGCAGCCGACCATGGCACCTCGTGGGCCAGCCGCCGAAAGAACGTCAGGATCGCCGCCATCTCGGCCACCGGCACGATCTGCGCGTACACGTCGCGCGGATAGCCCAGATCGTCGCCGATGCGGCGAAACAGCTCATCGTGATCGGGCGTGCCGCCAACCTTACCCTCGAAGTAGCCGAGATCCTCGACGAGCAGATGGCGCGCGCAGTCCTTACGAACCTCGAGATCCTCACAGCGCGTGTGGATCCCGCTGAAGATCCGAGGGAACCAGGCGATCAGCAGGTAATGCTGGGCGATGTGCCCCCAGATCTGCTCACGGGTCAGCGTGCCCGAGGCGAAGCGCTTGAAATAGTCCGAGCGGCGGAACGGGCTCTCGGCGAGCAGGGCAGCCGTCAGCCCCTCGTACCACTCCTCGGTCGTCATGGCCGGCAAGTATAGCGCGGTCTACGGCAGGGCGATCCCGGGCCGCGGCGGCTGAGCGAAGTCGAAGGCCTCGAGGAAGGCGGCGGCGTTCCGGTCCCGCGCGGTGAGCGGCTCGAGCCCCCAGCGCCACTCGATGAGCTTGAGGATCGAGGCATGGTCGTACTGACCGTGCGCCACCACCCCACGGCGCGCGTAGGGCGAGACGATGAGCGCTGGCACCCGCGAGCCGAGGCCGAACCGATCCACCACGGGCGGCCGCACGTGATCGAACCAGCCGCCGCCCTCGTCGTACGTGATGACGACCGCGGTGCGCGGCCAGTAGCGGCTCGCCATGATGTCGCGCACGGTCTCGGCGATCCACCGATCGCCCGCGCCCACGCTCGAATACGCCGCATGTGCGTTGCGCGGCGCGTGCGGCTTGACGAAGGCGACCGCGGGAAGCGTGCCGTCGCGCAGCGCCGCGGGAAAATCCGCCGCGTCCCGGATGTGCTCGCGCCCTTCGGGCGTTTCCATCACCCGCTTCACGTACTGGAAGGGATTGTGATGCGGCATCAATCCGGCGGCCACCGCGTCCGTGCCGGCGCTCCAGCCGCCCGCATACCAGCGCCACGACACGCCCTTGGCGTCGAGGCGATCGCCGATCGTGGGTTGCGTGAACGGCTGCTTGACGACGGTCTTGACCCGCTGGGGCGGGTACGGCGGGTCGAGGTTGTTCACGAGAAAGCCGTCGGGACTCACCTCGCCGTCCTTGACGATCGAGCCATCGGCGGCAGCCACCGCCCGGTACTCCGGATCGTCGCCGACGTGCGCGACGGCGGCGCTCACGAGGAAGTAATGGTTGGCGAAGGACCCGCCGTGAATCGCCTGGAAGTACCGATCGAGGAGGACGAACTCGTCCGCCAGACGCCACTGCACGGGGCTGGCCGCACGGTCGTAATACCCCATCGTGATCCCGCCGCTCGTGCCCTCGGCCACCCAGCGCCCCATCGGCACGCCGTCGGCGCCGGGACCGTACTGCCGCTGCATGTGATAGAAGCGGTGCACCGGATTGTTGGTCAGATCGAACGGCTGCACGAAGCGGAGCAGTGGAAACGGCGCATTCGGCAGATCCGCGGGGAATCGGACATCCGGCTTGCCGTCGCGGCCCAGCGGCGGCGGCAGCGTCGCGTAGGTGACGCCGCGCGCGTCCGCCTGCTTGCCCGTGTAATTCGCGAGGCCGTCGGCGCCGGGATAGGTGCCGAAGAGGTGATCGAAGGAGCGATTCTCGAGGAACAGGACGACCACGTGGTCGATCGGCGCGCGGTCGCCCCGCGGGTCGGCGCCGACGCCGGCGCATGCGGCGAGCAGTGCGGCCAGCGCCGCCGCGCGGAGGAGCATGCTCAGGCGGATGCGGCGGCGGCCTTCTCCTTCTTCTTCCGCTTGCCCTTCGCGGCCGCGCCGCCCTCGGCCTTCGGCGCCTTCTCCTTCTTCTCGGCGCGCTCCTTGCGGTCCTTGTCCGTCTCCGCGCGGTCGACCAGCTCGAGGATCACCATCGGCGCGTTGTCGCCCGGACGCCGTCCGGTCTTGATGATGCGCGTGTAGCCGCCGTTGCGGTCCGAGAAGCGCGCGGCGATCGTGTCGAAGAGCGTGCCGACGACGGCGGCGTCCGGCACCATCGTCAGCACCTGCCGCCGCGCGTGGAGGTTCTCGCGCTTGGCCAGCGTGATCATGTGCTCGGCGGCGCCACGCACGGCCTTGGCCTTGGCCTCGGTCGTCGTGATCCGCTCGTGGCGGAAGAGGGCCACCAGGAGGTTGCGAAACAGCGCCCAGCGGTGCTGGGTGAGGCGTCCGAGCTTGTAGTTGGCCTTGCCGTGCCTCACCGCAGCCCTCCTGCCGCGCCGCGTCCGAGGGCGCCGAGGACGTTCGGGTCGATCCGCATACCGAGCGACAGCCCGAGCGTCGCCAGCGCGGTCTTGATCTCGTCGATCGACTTCTCGCCGAGGTTCTTCACGTCGACGAGATCCGTCTCGCTCTTCTGCACGAGGTCCGCCACCACGTGCATGTCGGCGCTCTTGAGCGCGTTGATCGCGCGGGCGGGCAGGGCCAACTCCTCCAGCGTCTTGCCGAGCGACTCGCGCAGATAGGCCTCGCTGGAGGCGACCTCCGCCTCCTCGTCCTCTTCCGGCGCCCCCGTCGTCAGCGGCGCGAAGTGATCGCGCAGGAAGGTCGAGGCGCGGGTGAGCGCGTCGTCGGGACTCACGGAGCCGTCCGTCCACACCTCCACCACGAGCTTCTCGTAGTCGGTGATCTTGCCCAGGCGCGACATCTCGACGTTGTACGCGACGCGCGTGATCGGCGAGAAGGCGGCGTCGACGACGAGCGCGCCCGCCGGCACCTGCCGCTTGTGATCCGCCGCTTCGTAGCCCCGGCCGACGCCGATCCCGAGCTCCATGGTCACCCGGGCGCCGGCCTCGACGGTGAACAGCGACACCTCGGGATTCATGATCTCGACGTCCGTCTCCGGCACGTCCTCGCCCTTCACGGCCTTCGGGCCGGCGACCTCGAGGCGCACCACGCGCGGCTCCTGCGAGGGCACCTGGACCGACAGCTTCTTGAGATTGAGCAGGACGTCGGTCGTGCTCTCGACGACGCCGGGGATCTTGGTCTCGGCGCTCCGCACGCCGTCGATCTTCACCCACGACACGGCGGCCCCCGGCACGATCGACAGCAGCGTGCGCCGGAGCGAGTTGCCGACGGTCAGGGCGTAGCCCTTCTCGAACGGCTCGGCCACGAGGCGACCGTAGCGGTCACTGAGGATCTCCCACTCCACCTTCTTGGGCTTCTGAAACGGGATACGCGGCATCGGCGGTCGGCTCCTACTTGCTGTACAGCTCGACGATGAGCTGCTCGCTGACGGGAATCTGGATGTCCTCGCGGAGCGGCAGGCTCCGCACCACACCACGGCGCTCGTTCGGCTCGATCTCCAGCCACTGCGGCAGCTGGCCACGGCCGGCGTTCACGTTGTCGTCCACCCGGGGGGCCATCTTCGAGGTCGTCCGCAGCTGCACGGTGTCACCGACCTTGAGGAGCATCGAGGGCACCGACGCCTTGCGGCCGTTGACGGAGAAATGGCCGTGGGCCACCATCTGCCGCGACTCGCGGCGCGAGGCGGCGAAGCCCAGGCGGTGCACGACGTTGTCGAGACGCAGCTCGAGCAGCCGCAGGAGGTTCTCGCCGGTCACACCCTTTTCGCTCTCAGCCCACTGGAAGTACTTGCGGAACTGCGACTCCAGCACGCCGTAGATCCGCTTGGCCTTCTGCTTCTCACGTAGCTGGATGCCGTACGGCGTGAGCTTGCCGCGGTTGAGGCCGTGCTGCCCCGGCGGGTAGTTGCGGCGCTCGATCGCGCACTTGTCGGTGAAGCAGCGCGCGCCCTTGAGAAACAGCTTCTGACCCTCGCGGCGGCAGAGCCGGCACTTCGCGTCGCTGTATCGTGCCATCGTCGCCCCCTACACCCGGCGCCGCTTCGGCGGGCGGCAGCCGTCGTGCGGGATCGGTGTCACGTCACGGATCGCGGTGATCTCGAGTCCCACCGCCTGCAGTGAGCGGATGGCCGCCTCGCGGCCGGCCCCCGGCCCGCGGACGAAGACCTCGATCTGCTTGAGCCCATGCTCCATAGCCTTGCGCGCCGCCAGCTCGGCCGCGGTCTGCGCGGCAAACGGCGTCGACTTGCGCGACCCCTTGAAGCCGGCACTGCCCGCGCTCGACCAGGACACGACGTTGCCCGTCTTGTCCGTGAGCGTGACGATTGTGTTGTTGAACGTCGCCTGGATATGGGCGACGCCCGTGCGCACCTCGCGCCGCTCCTTGCGCTTGCCGCCCTTCTTGCGCGGCGCCGGCTTGCCTTGAGTCTGCTCGGCCATGACTTACGCTCCTGCCTTGGGCGCTGCCGCGGCCGCGGGGGCCGCCGGGGCCGCCGCCACCGGCTTCTTCTTGACCATCACGCCGCGGGTCTTGCCCTTGCGAGTCCGCGCGTTGGTGTGTGTGCGCTGGCCGCGCACGGGCAGGCCGCGGCGGTGGCGGATACCGCGATAGGAGCCGATGTCCATGAGCCGCTTGACGTTCATCGAGATCTCGCGCCGCAGGTCGCCCTCGACCTTCAGCTCCCGCTCGATGATCTCGCGCACCCGCGCCGTCTCCTCGTCCGACCACGCCTTCACCCGCTTGTTCGGGTCGACGTTGGCCTTCTTGAGGACGTTGATCGCGGTGGGCTTGCCGATCCCGTAGATGTACGTGACCGCAATCTCGCCCCGCTTCTCTCTCGGCAGATCGACGCCCGCCACTCTCGCCATACGCTCTCTCCGTTAACCCTGACGTTGCTTGTGCCGCGGGTTCTTGCAGATGACCCGCGTCACGCCCTGTCGCTTGACGATCTTGCAGTTCTCGCAGCGCACCTTGATCGACGGTCGGACTTTCATATCCCTCTCTACTTGAATCGGTACGTGATCCGGCCGCGCGTGAGGTCATACGGCGACAGCTCGACCTTCACGCGGTCGCCGGGCAGGATCCGAATGAAGTTCATGCGCATCTTGCCGCTGACGTGCGCGAGCACGCGATGGCCACTCTCGAGCTCCACCCGGAACATCGCGTTCGGCAGCGGCTCCACCACGGTGCCTTCGACCTCGATCGCGTCTTCTTTCGCCATGCCTGTCACGCCACCTCGACGGAGCTGCCCGTCCGGCTCGTCAGGACCTCGGGCTCCGTGTCCGTGACGGCGATCGTGTGCTCGAAATGCGCGGCCAGGCTGCCGTCGCGCGTGACGGCCGTCCAGCCGTCGTCGAGCACCTTCACTTCCCAGCTACCCATCGTCACCATCGGCTCGATTGCCAGCACCATGCCCGGACGCAGCTGCGGTCCACGGCCGGGATCACCGAAGTTCGGTACTTGCGGATCCTCGTGCAGGGCCCGGCCGATGCCGTGGCCGACGAAGGCCCGCACGACCGACAAGCCATGGCGCTCCACATGGGCCTGCACCGCATGCGAGACGTCGGAGAGGCGGCGGCCCGGTCGGCACTCCTGGATGGCCTGATCGAGGCTCTCGCGGGTGACGTCGAGCAGCTGCTGCACCTTCGGGGGCACGTCGCCGATCGCGAGGGTGAACGCGCAGTCCGCGTAGTACCCATCCACGATACACCCGAGATCCAGACCGACAATATCGCCTTCGTTGATGCGGCGGTGCGCAGAGGGGATTCCATGAACCACTTCTTCGTTGATCGAGATGCACACGGTGGCGGGGAAGCCGCGATAGCCCTTGAAGGCCGGCTTGGCTCCGCGCCCGGTGATGAAGCTCTCGACGTCTTCGTCGATCTGAAGCGTCGACATCCCGGCTTTGACCGAGTGGCGCAGCCGGTCGATGACGTCGGCGAGAATGTGGCCGGCCCGGCGCATGAGACCGATTTCGCGGGCGGACTTGAGCTCGATCACGCCGCCGCTCCCTGCGCCGCATCGCGGACACCCCGGCGGATATCGGTGATGGCGCCCTCGCCGGGCACGGAGGCCAGGAGGCCGCGCCCGCGGTACCAATCGAGCAGCGGCGCGGTCTGCCGCGCATAGACGGCGAGGCGATTGCGTACGGTCGCTTCGCTGTCATCGTCGCGCTGATAGAGCTCGCCGCCGCACCGATCGCAAACGCCCGGCGTCTTCGGCGGCGCCGAGACGAGATGGTAGGCGGTCTGGCAGTTGCGGCACACACGGCGCCCAGTCAGCCGCCGCAGTAGCTCGGGCTCCGACACGTCGAAGTAGACGACACGCTCCAGCGACTGGCCGAGATTCTTGAGCAGACGCTCGAGCGCCTCCGCCTGCGCGATCGTGCGCGGAAAGCCGTCGAGCAGGAACCCGGCGCGCGCGTCGGGCCGCCCCAGACGCTCGGCGATCATCCGGATGATGACGTCGTCCGGCACCAACGCGCCCTTGTCCATGTAGCTCTTGGCCTCGCGGCCCAGCGGGGTGCCGGCCGCGGCGGCTTCGCGGAGCATGTCGCCGGTGGCCACATGCGGCACGTTCCACTCGCGCGCCAGGTCGCGGGCCTGGGTCCCCTTGCCGGCGCCGGGTGGGCCGAGGAAGGCAACGCGCACCCTCAAGTCCTCGAGAACGCGCCCGAGCGCGACCGCGACTTCTTGAGGAAGCCTTCGTAGTTGCGCATGAGCAGATGCGACTCCATCTGCCGCACGGTGTCGAGGGCGACGCCGACCACGATCAGCAGACTGGTGCCGCCGAAGTAAAACGGCACGTTGAAGCCGCGAATCAGCATGTCCGGCAGCACCGAGATCAGCGCCAGGAACAACGCGCCCGGCAGCGTGATGCGCGTCAGCGTGCGATCGATGTACTCCGCGGTCTTCTTGCCGGGCCGCACCCCGGGGATGAAGCCACCGTACTTCTTCATGTTGTCGGCCAGATCGATCGGATTGAAGACGATCGCCGTGTAGAAGTAGGTAAAGAAGACGATCAGGGCCATGTAGAGCACGGTGTACGTGAGCCGGCCCGGCGACAGCGCGTCGGAGATCGCCTGCATCCACGGATGAGGGGCGAACCGCGTCAGGGTGGCCGGGAACAGGATCAGCGACGAGGCGAAGATCACCGGGATGACGCCCGCCGTATTGATGCGCAGCGGGATATGCGTGGACTGGCCGCCGTACACGCGCCGTCCCACCACGCGCTTGGCGTACTGCACGGGGATCTTGCGCTGCCCCTCCTGCATGAGCACCACGGCCGCCGTGACGAGCACCATGGCCGCCACGATGATGACGAAGGTGAACAGGCTGAGCTCGCGGTTCGCGATCAGCGTGTAGGAGGCGGCCACCGCCGATGGCAGGCGAACGGCGATGCCCGCGAAGATGATCAACGAGATGCCGTTGCCGACCCCCTTCTCGGAGATCTGCTCGCCGATCCACATGATCAGCGCCGTTCCGGCCGTCAACGTCACCATCGTGAGCAGGCGGAAGCCCCAGCCCGGAGAGGTCACGATGGCCACGCCGTCGGGTTTCATCGACTCGAGGCCATAGGCGATGCCCAGCGACTGCACGATCGAGAGCACGATCGTGCCGTAGCGCGTGTACTGCGTGATCTTCTTGCGCCCGGCCTCGCCCTCTTTGGCGAGCCGCTCGAGGGCCGGAATCACCACCGTCAGCAGCTGCAGGATGATCGACGCCGAGATGTACGGCATGATGCCGAGCGCGAAGATCGACAGCCGGCGCAGGTTGCCGCCCGAGAACAGGTCGACCATGCCGAGCAGGTTGTTCTGCGCCTGGTCGAACACCCGCGCCAGCGCGTGACCGTCGATGCCCGGCGTCGGCACGTGGGCGCCGATGCGGTACGCGATGAGCAGCCCGGCGGTGATGAAGACGCGGCGCTTCAGCTCGGGGATCTTGAAGACGTTCTGGAAGCTCGCGAGACCTTCGATCACGAGGCCGATACCTTCTTGGCGTCGAGGACTTCGACGCGCCCGCCCTTGGCCTCGATCTTCGCCTTCGCCGATTCGCTCACGGCGTGCACCCGCACGGTCAGCGCGTGCTCGACCTCGCCGCCGCCGAGGACCTTGACCTTTCCGCGCTCGCCATTCTTGATCAGCCCCGCCTTCACGAGGCCTTCGGGATCGACCACGGCGTTGGCGGCGAAGGAGCCCAGCGACTTGAGATTCACGATCGCGTAGTCCTCGCGGCCGCCGTGAGGGAGAAAGCCGCGCTTGGGCAGCCGCCGGTACAGCGGCATCTGGCCGCCCTCGAAGCCCCCACCCTTGCCGCCGCCGGAGCGTGCGTTGTGACCCTTGTTGCCCTTCGTCGACGTCTTGCCGTGGCCGGAGCCCGGCCCGCGGCCCACGCGCTTGCGGGACTTCACCGCGCCGGGCGCGGGACGGAGATCACTGAGCTTCATGGCTCACCTGCAGCACGTGGGGGACGGCGGCGATCATGCCGCGGATCGTCGCCGTGTCGTCGTGCGAGACGGACTGGTGCATGCGGCGAAGGCCGAGGGCCTTCACGGTGGCCTCCTGCGTGGGCGAGAGGCCGATGATGGACCTGGTCAGCGTGATCTTAAGCTTCTTGCCGGGCACCGGCCGTCTCCTCCACCCCGCCGTCGATGGCGCCCTTGCGCCGTGCGGCATACAGATCTTGCAAGCGCTTGATCCGGCGGAGAGCGTCGATGGTGGCTTTGAGCACGTTGTGGGGATTGTTGGTCCCGAGCGTCTTGGTGAGGATGTCCTGCACGCCGGCCGCCTCGAGCACCGGGCGCACGGCGCCGCCGGCGATGACGCCGGTGCCGGGGACGGCCGGCTTGAGAAACACGCGTCCGGCACCGAAGTGCCCCGTGATCTCGATGGGAATCGTGGTGTCGCGCAGCGGCACGAAGATCAGATCCTTCTTCGCGTGCTCGACCGCCTTGCGGATGGCCTCCGGCACCTCGTGGGCCTTGCCCAGCCCCACGCCCACGTGACCGCGCCCGTCGCCCACGACGACCAGCGCCGTGAACGAGAAACGCCGGCCGCCCTTGACGACTTTGGCCACGCGATTGATGGAGACCACGCGGTCGTTCAGCTCCAGCACGCTCGGATCGATCCTCGTTTCGGCCACTCGGTTGTCTCCTGCTCCGTTAGAAGGTGAGGCCGCCGGCGCGCGCGGCATCCGCCAGCGCCTTCACCCGGCCGTGATACTTGTAGCCACCGCGATCGAACACGACGCTCTGGATGCCGGCGGTCTTGGCCTTCTCGGCCAGCAGCGCGCCGACCGCCTTGGCGGCGGCCACGTTGCCGCCGGTCTTGTGCTGTTCGAGGAACGCCTTGCTGCGGCTGTCCACCGCAAGGACCGTGCGCCTGGCGTCGTCGTCGACAAGCTGGGCATAGATGTGGCCGAGGCTACGGAACACGGCCAGTCGCGGCCGCGCGGAGGATCCGCGCACGTAGCGCCGCAGCCGATAGTGCCGCTTGTCCCGTGGGCTGCGTCGATCCCGCGTGATCACTTCGCGCCCGCCTTCTTGCCGACCTTGCGACGCACGTACTCATCGGTGTAACGGATGCCCTTGCCCTTGTAGGGATCGGGCTTGCGCAGCGCGCGCAGCTTGGCCGCCGTCTCGCCGAGCAGGGCCTTGTCGGCACCGCGCAGCGTGATCGCCGTTTGCTTGTCGATCTCCGCCGTGATGCCCTCCGGCAGCGGGAAGATCACCGGGTGCGAGTAGCCGAGCGCCAGCTGGATCGCCTTGCCCTGCATCTGGGCGCGGTAGCCGATGCCCACGATGTCGAGCTTGCGCTCGAAGCCGTCCTTGACGCCAAAGACCATGTTGGCCATCAGCGCACGCGTGAGGCCATGCAGCGCACGGACCTTGCGCTCGTCGTCCGGGCGTCCGATGACGAGCACGCTACCCTCCAGCTTCGCCGAGAGCGGCGAGGGGATCGGCTGGCTCAGCTTGCCCTTCGGCCCCTCCGCGCGCACGACACCGTCGCCGACCTGGACCTTCACGCCCTGGGGAATCGGGATGGGTTTCTTGCCGATGCGAGACATGTTGGGCTCCTACCACACGTAGGCGAGGACTTCGCCGCCGACCTTCTGCTTACGAGCCTCGCGGTCGGTGAACACGCCCTTGGAGGTGGAGACGAGCGCGACGCCCATGCCGGCGAGGATCGATGGGACCCGGTCGTGGGTGACATAGACGCGCCGCCCCGGCGTGGACACGCGCACGAGGCCGGAGATCATCTTCTCGTTGCCGGTCCCGTACTTGAGGTACACGCGCAGCATGTTCTGCTTCTTGTCCTCGAGCACCCGGAAGTTCTTGATGAAGCCCTCCTCCTTCAGCAGCTCCGCGATGCGGACCTTGAGCCTGCTGGAGGGGATGTCGCACTTCTCGTGCTCGGCGCGGCTGGCGTTGCGGATGCGCGTGAGGAGATCGGCGATGGGATCGCTGCGCATGCCTACCAGCTCGCTTTCACGATGCCGGGCACCTCGCCCTTGAGCGCGAGCTCGCGGAAGCACAGGCGACACATCTGGAACTTGCGGATGTACGCGCGCGGACGTCCGCACAGCTTGCAGCGATGATAGGCGCGCGTCTTGAACTTCGGCGGCGCCTGCGACTTCATGATGAGCGCGGTTTTGGCCATGACTATGACTCCCTGAACGGCATGCCGAGCTGCGCGAGGAGCGCCTTGGCATCCTCGTCGGTCCGGGCCGTGGTCACGAAGATGATGTCCATGCCGCGGACCTTGTCGATCTTGTCGTACACGATCTCGGGAAAGATGAGCTGCTCGCGCAGCCCGAGCGCGTAGTTGCCGCGGCCGTCGAAGCCCTTGGGCGACACGCCCTTGAAGTCGCGCACGCGGGGCAGGGCCACGTTCACCAGGCGGTCGAAGAATTCGTACATGCGCGCGGCGCGCAGGGTGACCTTGGCGCCGATGGGCACGCCTTCGCGGAGCTTGAAGTTCGCGATCGACTTCTTGGCGCGCGTCACGATGGGCTTCTGGCCAGTGATCGCCTGGAGATCCGCCGTCGCGAAGTCCATGATCTTCGCGTTGTCGCGACCCTCGCCCACGCCCATGTTGATCACGATCTTGTTCAGTCGCGGTACCGCCCACACGTTGTCGTAGCCGCGCTCCTTCATGAGCGCCGGCACGACCGTCTTCGCGAAGTTGTCCTTGAGGCGCGCCGGGACCTGGCCCGTGCCCTTCGGTCGTCCCTTCGCGATGGCCGGCTGGGTCTCCGGCGCCTTCTCCTTGCGCGGCTGCCCCTTGCCCTGCGGGGCCTTGCCGCCCTGCTGCGCCGGCGGCTTGGGGGCGGGCTTCGTCGCGTCAGCTTTTGCCATGGCTCTAGCCCCTGTCGATCGACTCGTTGCACCGACGGCAGGTGCGGACCTTGCGGCCGTCGGTGAGGATCTTGACGCCGGTCCGCGAGGGCTTGTCGCACCGCGGGCATACGACGAGCACGTTGGAGAGGGCCAGCGGCCCTTCCCGCTCGATGATGCCGCCCTGCCGCAGCTTCTGCGTCGGGCGCTGGTGCTTCTTGATCATGTTGACGTGCTCCACGAGCACACGGCCCTTTTCCGGGAGCACGCGCAGCACCTTCCCGCGCTTGCCCCGCTCGCTGCCGGCGATGACGCCCACGGTATCGCCGCGACGGATGTGAATGCTTTGTTGCATCAGATGACCTCGGGGGCGAGGGAGATGATCTTGGTGAACTGCCGCTCGCGCAGCTCGCGCGCCACGGGACCGAAGATGCGCGTGCCGACCGGATTCTCGTCGGCCTTGATGAGGACGACGGCGTTCCGATCGAACCGGATGTAGGAGCCGTCCTTGCGGCGGACTTCCTTCACCGTGCGCACCACCACCGCCCGCGCCACCTCGCCCTTCTTGACCGTGCCGTCCGGCGACGCCTCCTTGATGGCGACGATCACGGTGTCCCCCAGCGAGGCGTAACGCTTGTTGGAGCCGCCCATCACCCGGATGCACTGCACCTTCCGGGCGCCGGAGTTGTCGGCCACGTCGAGCATGGAGCGCGGCTGGATCATCGCGCCGCCTTCGTCAAGATCGAGCGGATGCGCCAGCGCTTCTCCCTGGACAACGGGCGCGTCTCCTCGATCAGCACGCGGTCGCCCACGTGACTCTCGTTGGCCTCATCGTGCGCCTTGAGCTTCTTGCTCATCCGGATGACTCGCTGGTAGCGCGGATGACGGAAGACCCGCTCGATGCGCACCACCCGCGTCTTCTGCATGGCGTCGCTTATCACGACGCCCTCACGACTCTTGCGCTCGCCCACGGCTTACCCTTTCGCTGTCTTCTTTTTGGCCGCGGCCTTCGGTGTCTTGGCGGCCTTCGGCTTCTTCGCGGCCTTCGCTGGCTTGTCGGCGGCCTTCGCCTTCGCCGCGATCTTCTTGGCCGTGGGCGCTGGCGCCGGCGCCGCCACCACCAACGGAGCCCCGCCCCGCTCGCGCTGGATCGTGTAGGCGCGCGCGAGGTCGCGCCGCGCCTGCCCGATCCGCGACGGGTTCTTGGCCACCCCCATCGAGAGCTGGAAGCGGAGATTGAAGAGCTCTTCGGACAGGTCTCGCGCCTTCTGCGTCAGCTCGTCCTCGGACAGATCGCGCCACTTCGCCGCCTTCATGGTTAGAGACTCCGGGTCCGCGTCACGAACTTCGTCGCGATGCCGATCTTGTTGGCGGCCGTGCGGAACGCTTCGCGCGCCGTGTCCTCCGGCACGCCCTCCATCTCGTAGAGGATGCGTCCCGGCTTGACCACGGCCACCCACTCCTCGGGATTGCCCTTGCCCTTGCCCATCCGCGTCTCCGCGGGCTTCTTCGTCACCGGCTTGTCGGGGAACACCCGGATCCACACCTTGCCGCCGCGCTTGAGACTGCGCGTCAGCGCCACCCGCGCCGCCTCGATCTGGCGGTTCGTCACCCAGCCGGGCTCCAGCGCCTTGAGGCCGTACTCGCCGAACGACAGCGTGGAGCCGCGCTGCGCCTTGCCGCGCATGTTGCCGCGCTGGGCCTTTCGGTACTTGACCCGCTTGGGCATCAGCATGGGCCGGCTCCTAGGCCTCGGTGGCCGAGGCGGGTCGCAACACCTCGCCCTTGAAGATCCACACCTTGACGCCGATCGTCCCCGCCGTCGTATGGGCCGTGGCGAGTCCGTAGTCGATGTCGGCGCGGATCGTGTGCAGTGGCACGCGCCCGTCGCGGTACCACTCGCGACGCGCGATTTCGCTGCCGCCCAGGCGGCCGGCACACGCGATGCGAATGCCGTCGGCGCCCAGCCGCAAGGCCGAGGTCACCGCCTTCTTCATGGCCCTGCGGAACGCGACGCGCTTCTGCAGCTGCAGCGCGACGTTTTCGGATACGAGCTGCGCGTCGAGCTCGGGATGGATGACCTCCTCGATGTTGAGGTAGATCTCCTTGCCCGTGCGCGCCTGCAGCTCGTTCTTCAGCTTCTCCACCTCGGCGCCTTTGCGGCCGATGATGATGCCCGGCCGCGCCGTGAAGATCGTGATCCGCGCGCGGTTGGCCGAGCGCTCGATGTCGATCTTCGCGATGCCCGCGTGGTAGAGCTGATCCTTGATGAAGCGTCGGATCTTCACGTCCTCGTGCAGCAGGTCGGCGTAGTTCTTCGTCGCGAACCAGCGCGACGACCAGGTGCGCGTGCTGCCGAGCCGGAAGCCGATCGGATGCGTCTTCTGACCCATCGCCTATTTCTTCTCCTTGGGGCGGCGAGCCGCGCGCGCGGGCGCCTTGGCCGCCGCCTTCGGCGCCGCCGCCCTGGCGGTCTCGGCCGGCCGGACGGCCGGCGCGGCCGCGCCGGTCTGGCGCGCAGCCGGCGCGCGCAGGCTGATCCGCCCCGGCTCGTCGCTCACGCCGATGGTGAGGTGACTCGTTCGGTGCCGGATGAAGAACGCCCGCCCCATCGCCCGGGGCTGCACGCGCTTCATCGAAGGGCCGCCGTCGGCGATCGCGTGCACGACCCGCAGGTCGTCGAGGTTGCGGACCTGGTGGTTGTGCTCGGCGTTCGCCACCGCCGAGCGCAACACCTTCTCGACGAGGCGCGCGGCGGCGCGCGGCGTGTACTCGAGCGTCGCCAGCGCGTCGCCCACGGACTTGCCGCGGATCTGGTCGAGGACGAGCCTCGCCTTCCGCGCGGAGACGCGCACGAACCGGGCGCGGGCGCTCGTGATCATGGGACTAGGTCTTCCCCGTGGGGGAGGCGGCGGCCTTCTCGGCCTGGCCATGCGCCTTGAACGTGCGCGTGAGCGCGAACTCGCCGAGCCGGTGGCCGACCATGTTCTCGGTCACGTACACGGGAATGAACTTCTTGCCGTTGTGCACGGCCAGGGTGTGACCGACGAACTCCGGAGCGATCGTCGAGCGCCGCGACCAGGTCTTGAGGACCTTCTTCTGGCGGGAGCGATTGAGCTCCTCGATCCGCTCGTACAGCTTCTCGTCGATGTAGGGTCCCTTTTTGAGCGAACGTCCCATGCCCCGCTCCTATTTCTTTCGCCGCGTCACGATCATCGAATCCGAGGGACGCGCGCCCCGCCGTGTCTTGTAGCCTTTGGTCGGCTTGCCCCACGGGGTCATCGGGTGGTTGCCCTTGCCCTTGCCTTCGCCGCCACCCATCGGGTGGTCGACCGGGTTCATGACGGTGCCCCGCACGGTCGGGCGGAAGCCCTTCCAGCGCACGCGCCCGGCCTTGCCGACCGACACGTTCTCGTGGTCGAGGTTGCCCACCTGGCCGATGGTCGCCATGCACTCGAGCGCGACGTAGCGCACCTCGCCGGAGGGCAACTTCAGCGTCGCGTGGTCACCCTCCTTCGCCAGCAGCTGCGCCTGCGCGCCCGCGCTGCGGCAGAGCTGCGCCCCGCGCCCCTTCTGCAACTCGACGTTGTGCACGAGCGTGCCGACCGGAATGTTCCGAATGGGCAGCGCATTGCCCGGCAGAATGTCCGCCTGCGGTCCCGACATCACCACCTCGTCCACCTTCAGGCCATGGGGCGCGATGATGTAGCGCTTCTCGCCGTCACGGTAGTGCAGTAGCGCCAGCCGCGCCGAGCGGTTGGGATCGTACTCGATCGCCGCCACGCGTGCCGGGATGCCGAACTTGTCGCGGCGGAAATCCACCTCGCGTAGCATCCGCTTCGCACCGCCGCCGCGGTGCCGCACGGTGATGCGGCCGTACACGTTGCGGCCGTTGGTGCGCCGCTTGGGCGACAGCAGGCTCTTCTCCGGCTCCGTCTTGGTGATCTCGTCGTACGTCACGTACGTGAGATAGCGGCGGGCCGGCGAGGTCGGCTTGACGGTTCGGATACCCATGACGGTTGTCTATGCTCCCTCGACGAGCTCGATCTTGTGGCCGGGCTGCAGCGTCACGACGGCTTTCTTCCAGTCGGGTCGGCGCCCGGCGAAGCGGCCCATGCGCTTGAGCTTGCCCTCGTAGGACGCCGTGCGAACGGCGGCCACCTTCACGTTGAAGACCGCCTCAACGGCGGCGCGGATCTCGACCTTGTTGGCATCGGGACGGACGCGGAAGGCCACGGTGTTGCGCTCTTCCTTCTCGCGCATCGTCTTCTCGGTCATGACCGGACGGATGAGCACCTCGCGCGGGTCCCTCATTGGCGTAGCCCTTCCTGCAGCGAGGTCAACGCCGCTTGCTCGAACACCACGTGCCGCGCGTGCAGCAGCTGGTAGACAGAGACGTGGGCCGGCGGCTCCACCGTGAGCCACGGGACATTGCGCGCCGCGCGCGCGAGCGGCTCCCCGAGCTTCGCCGTCACCAGCAGCGTCGGCTCCCCGGCTACGCCCATCGCGCTCAGCGTGGCCACCAGCGCCTTCGTCTTGCCGTCGGACGGCATGCCGCCCTCGACCACGCGCAGCGCGCCGTCCGCGATGCGCGCGGCCACCGCCGCCCGCAGCGCCTCGCGCCGCATCTCGCGCGGCAGGGCCTTGGCGTAGCTGCGTGGCGTCGGGCCGAACGGCTTGCCGCCGCCCTTCCACTGCGTGGCGCGGATGCTGCCCTGGCGCGCGCGGCCGGTGCCCTTCTGCTTCCACGGCTTCTTGCCGCCACCCGAGACCTCGCTCCGCCCACGCGTGTCGTGCGTGCCCGCGCGCCGGTCGGCCAGCTCGCGCACCACCGCCTGGTGCAGCAGCGGCACGCGGATCTCGACGCCGAAGACGTCGGGCGTGAGCTCGACGGCGCCCTTGTCCTTGCCCTTCGTGTCTACGACCTTCACGCTCGGCATCACTTCTTCTCCGACGCCTTCTGCTGCTGCGCTTTCGTGGTCTTGATGCTCTTGCGCACCATCACCAGTGAGCCATTGGCGCCGGGCACGGCCCCGCGGATCAGGATCAAGTGTTGCTCGGGGAGCACGCGCGCGACGGTCACGTTGAGAACGGTGCGCTGCACGCCGCCCATGCGCCCGGGCAGCTTGTGCCCCGGCCACACACGCGAAGGATCCGACGACGCGCCGATGGAGCCGGGCGCGCGATGGAACATCGAGCCGTGCGACGCCTCGCCGCCGAGCCAGCCGTGGCGCTTGACGCCGCCCTGGAAGCCCTTGCCCTTCGTGACGCCGACGACGTCGACGATCTCGCCCGGCGCGAACAGCTCCACGGTGAGCGCCTGGCCGACCTCGTACGGTTTCTCGACTTTGTCCAGCCGCACCTCGCGCAGGATGCGCGTGGGCGCGACGTTGGCCTTCTTGAAGTGACCCGCGCGCGGCTTCGACACGTTCTTCCTCGCCGGCTCGAAGCCGAGCTGGAGCGCGTCGTACCCGTGGGTGGCCTTGCTCCGGATCCCGACGATCGTGCAGGGGCCGGCCTGGACCACCGTGACCGGCACGTGGTTGCCGTCGTCGCCGAAGATCTGGGTCATGCCGACCTTGCGGCCGATGAGGGCTTCTTTCCTGGCCATATCTATCTCGTGTCCGAATGCGACGTCGAGTGACGAGCACCACGAGGCCCCGCAGTGCGAGCCGCAGGACGTCGTGGGGCTGGGGCCCCACCGTCCGAGGCGAGCCTACAAATCAAAGACGAGCCGACCGGAGCGCGCGAAGTCAATCGGGGCATTAGAGCTTGATCTCGACGTCGACGCCGGCGGGCAGGTCGAGCTTCATCAGTGAGTCCACGGTCTGCGGCGTGGGATCGACGATGTCGAGCAGGCGCTTGTGCGTGCGCATCTCGAACTGCTCGCGCGAGGTCTTGTCGACGTGCGGCGAGCGCAGCACCGTCCAGCGATTGATGATCGTCGGCAGCAGCACTGGGCCCGCGACGCGGGCGCCCGTGCGCCGCACCGTCTCGACGATCTCCTTGACCGACCGATCGAGGAGGTGATGATCGTAGGCCTTCAGCCGGATGCGAATCTTCTGATCGGCGGTCAGGGTTACCATCGTCTTACTCGCTGATCTCGGTCACGACGCCCGCGCCCACCGTCCGCCCACCCTCCCGGATCGCGAACCGCAGCTCCTTCTCCATCGCGATCGGCGTGATCAGCTCGATGCTCATCGTCACGTTGTCCCC
>Ga0207684_10000455_pt1 | contig 53576 bp, 68 predicted proteins | sample KBSK5501metaG_FD_184342 | JGI IMG/M metagenome (GOLD analysis project Ga0207684, IMG submission 184342) | Corn, switchgrass and miscanthus rhizosphere microbial communities from Kellogg Biological Station, Michigan, USA - KBS K5-50-1 metaG... | ecosystem: Host-associated > Plants > Roots >... | reverse complement strand
AAAGATATATGAGTTCTCGTTGGCACCGATGACGGAGTTTTTAGCCGATCAGCCAATCGAAGCATCGGCAAATAAAACCCTGTCTAGCCGCTTCTTTTTGTGGCCCCCGTTTTGCGGACCCGGGGGGATAAGCTGTTGCCTTCGAGCCAGTCTGAGATGTCGCTTGGATCAAAACGAAGTATCATGCCGACCCTGAAGTACGGAATGTGGCCTTGTCGGATGTGCTTCCGAACTGTCCCTTCTTCAACTTGGATGATTTCGGCTAGATCGCGGACGTTGAGAGCCTGCTTGCGAGTTCTGGGTTGTTCTGCGATGGTCATGGGGGCAATATAACGATGCACCCCTAACGGGAAGCAGCCAAGAACACGTCCTCCACTCAAGATCTGCTCTGCAACCTTATCTATCGGCACCAAGGAGTCCGTCGCATCCTGGGCGTGCTCTCGTTGGCCGAGAAGTGCGGTACAGTGGTCACGGAAGATGCGCGGATTCTGGCCGAAATTCCAGATCTCATAGACTCCTCTTTCAAAAATGTGGGGTTCCTTAACTGCGACCAACCGTAAATGCCTCTGGCTCATACTTGCGCTCTCGGGCGCGAAATTGCACAATGTCCACCCAAGCCCCAAGGGTTTCATTCCTGGTAACGCTCTGGTTACGAACAGCTAACAGAACCGCCTTTAAGAGTGAGCTTTTATGCGGTACTCCCGAACGGCACGATCTTGGACCGGTCGACGACGATCGCGAGGTGGATGGCCTCGCGAACAAAGAGAGCTATCTATGAGGATGCTTAAGTTCAGCTTCAACCTATTGTTGGTGATGTTCTCGATTTTGCTGCGGGCCCAAACCGCCGGATCCATCAGCGGCACCGCGAGAGATCCGAGCGATGCGGTTGTGGAGGGGGCTCGGGTGACCGTGACGAACAACGCCACCGGCTTTCACACCTGAGACGACCTTCCTCGGGCATCTCGGAGACGAAGGACGCAACCAGTTTTATGGCCCACATTACACCAATGCTGATATTACGTTGATGAAGAATGTCGGGTTCACCGAACGAGTTAAGCTGCAAATACGATCCGAATTCTTCAATCTCTTTAACCACCCGCAATTCAAGCAACCGGGAAAATCTCATCCAGCAGCCAAGCACGTTGGGACTTTCGACCGCAACCCTGACGCGTTCCGACGGGACCACTTCAGCCCGGCAGATTCAGCTGGCTTTAAAGCTGATTTTCTAGAATGGAGATCTCTCAAGGAAGCCTGTGTCAGAAAGCGCGGGCTTTTTCTACCGGTGGCGGTGCAGGGTGTCGTCAACGATGGAGATTCCTGAAAAAGTCTGCCACCCCGCTGAATTTCCTACCGCATGGTGAGCCTCAGGCCAGCACGGCACCTAGGACGTGCTTGCGCGCTGATGAAAAACGCAAAAATTGAGGCCTGTCATTCTACGTCCGCACGAGCCGGGACTGCGTGGTTGTTTTGTGATAGGTTGCAGGAATTTGCAACCCCTTAGGGATGAATTTACGGTCAAAAGATACCCTCTTCCCGGCTAAGAAAATAAAAAATATGGAACACGTACTTGACGTCAGTTTTGGGTTATAATCCGCGCCCGGCATGGTTTTCCTTCCCTGCTTTTGAGACTCCGCATCTCTCAAAGGCTCGTCATAGGAATTTGGCAGAATGACTCGAGTGCACGGATCTCGCCGTGCATGTTCGGTGTTTTTCGATTTATCGGCGAACCAGCACTTGTCATCGAGGAGATTTTCTATCTGTTTGGATCGGTGCGCATCCGTTGAGATACGCAGGAACGACGATGCCGCTGACTGAGTGGGTTCGTCGGGGAAACGATTGTGAGCCTACCTTTCGTGGCCCGAAGCAGTTGCGAGTATGTAAGCGTTCAGGAACGTTGCGAACGAAATTACGGCACCTTAGTTGCTCCTCTTGCTGTTCAGAGTTGCAAGGGGTGCAACTGCAGGGCTCAATGGCGACCGGAAATGTACGGGCTCTGAATGCTCAAAAAAAGTGAGTAAAAAAATTATTAAAACATGGTATTGACGTGATTTTTGCGCTATAATTCGCGTCCAGTCTGGTATCTCCCGTTCCCCCTCCCAACTTTGAGATCCCGAATAATGAGCCTCTTTGCCCAGCGTTGGAAGGACTCCGGAATCAACGGGCAGCGCGGCTGGTCTCGTGCCGATGTACAAATGACCCGCTATCCACGCGGTGCTCAAAGGAGAGGATTTCTATGAAGTGCCACATCCATATCGCGATCCTGTTGGCGTGCTGTCTGCTAATGACGGTGCCGGCGTTCGGTCATGGCAATATTTACTTGACTGGTCACGACCTGGATTTTCACTGCGCGCTGCAGCCGCTCCCGACCTCGTGTAACGCGTTTAAGATTGCCGTGCTCTTTGCGGTAGCCGGCGCCCCGGACAAGACAAAGCACGTTCTGTTCTTAGACCAAAACACTGCCCCGGGCCAGTTGGCGACGGCAGCGACCAACGCTGGCCTTACTGCAGCGGGGATTACTTGGGATGTGGTGGATCCAACAAGCGCAACCTTCACCGGCCACTGCGATGGCTGCACACCTCTTGCCCTGACGGGCGTGAGCGGTGCGCCAAACTACAGCGCCATCGTATTCGCGTCAGATTATACGTGTGGCGGTTGCGACAATGACGTAAATGGCGAGAACGCCATAAACGCTCGCAGTGGAGCTATCGCCAACTTCTTTCTGGCCGGCGGCGGTCTGGTCTACCTCTCAGCGGGCGAGAATTTTGTCTGTGCTGACGAGGGCTGCACCCACTTTACTGACACAGGCAGCTGGGCAAGGTACTACAACAGCGTTCCGTCTGCATATGGGGTTGCAGGTATGCGCACCAGCCTAGATGGGGTAAATCCTCAAGCCAACGGCTGTCTCACGAATACGCTGACCGGGCCATGTTATCAGCTTACGGCGGCAGGGATTGCGCTGGGTTTGAACAACAATGACGCCAACTGCTGCTTTACTCACAACAGTTTTTCTCTTTTCGAAGGCAACCAACTGACGATCGCTGAGACGGACCCCGTCGTGAGCGAGTCCGGAGGTAACCCCATAACTCTTTATGCCTCTGATGCCCCTCCCGGAAGCCAGGCGGCAGTGCTCACGTTCACACCGGGAAACAATGTGTCGCGGACCGGCTTATTCAATTGTGGCGCAGCGGCCCCCCCGTGCCCAAACGCTAACGCCAACTCCATGAAATTTACCTTCACCACCGTGAAGAAGACTTTTACGGTTGTGTTGAGCGCCACAGAAGTGTCACCAAGCGGCACTTGCACGATCCCTCCGAGTGGTAACGCCAACGACGACACCACCAATTTCGGCTGCCGTCTTGCGAATTTCTTCGCCGATCAGAAACCCATCGGAAACTACACTATTCACCCCTACCTGTTTCCGCCGAACACGCTACTGAACGTACCCTCCTGCGTTCCTTACAGCAACGGCAACTGCGTGTTCTACAGAATCCAGAACCCGCCAAACAACACAAACTCTCAGTTCTATACTGGCGACATCAACTTCTACATCGCGTGGAACTCTGCGATCACGCCGCCAGCCGGTTATGCCAATAACCCGCAGATGTACGATGATCCCAGCAACGACCAGGACGCTGCTGACTATCCTTCAACGCCAGGTTTCCCCTATACGCCGGAGGATCATCAGTTCGTGTTCAATGTCACAACCTACTTTAATCCAAACGGTCAGGCGGGACTGGGGGATCCCGGAGTAGGTGGTCGTGGCAGGACACCGAACGATTGGGTCATTGCCTTCCCCCTGGCCTCTCCCGATAATGCCCAACTTGTCGTACCTTTCGCGATGCCCAATCCCGCGATCTATCTGGCGGGCTTTCCAATGCCGGTGGTATTTACGCTGGAGAACAAGACGAGCGATGTGTCGGACCCGAGTGCGCTTACGCGTCCTAACTACGTAAACGCTGCGGTGCTAGATTCCACTGGAGTCCGGCAGAGCGTCCAAACCTTCCCTGGGGCTCCAAAGACCTTTAAGTATACGAGTCGTTCCCCGTTTAACGATGACCCGTTGTACTACATCTTTTTGGATCCAAGTCTCTATACGTTGAATAAGGTGTATCAGCTACAGGTGCAGTCCAACCTGTTTGACGCACCGCTGACGAAGAACTTCAAGGTGTGCACCCTGCAAATGGTGGTTCAAGGGACTTGCAAGTAGAGCAAGGATCACATACTGCTGGAAGAACAGCCGGGTCGAAACGATCCGGCTGTTTTATTTCTGCGCGGTCTGGGACCAGCGGGTGGCTTCGGTGTGGATGTTCTTGAGATCGGGACGCTGCAGCAGCGTTTCAGCGCCGGGTTCTTTGCGCACATCGTCCAGGATGCGGGTAGTCTCGCGGTAACGGGGGGCAGCCTCTGCGGCTTTGCCGCTCGCCCGAAGTAGTTCGCCGAGAAAATAGTTGCTTCTTGACGAGAGCATTCGCAGCCCAAGCTTATCGCTTCGCTCGAAGGCGCGCTGCAGTTCCTCTTGCGCACGGGAAAACTGCCGGCGGTTCATCAGAGCCTCGCCATAAGAAAGGGACGATTCTATCGCCAGGTACTTCAGTCCGATGGCATCGGCCTCGTTCGCCAGGCCCCTAAGACCTTGGATGGCTACTTCGATTTGCCCCTGCTTCAGCGCGAGCTTGGCAGCATCGAGTTTGGTTTGCAAAATGAGACTGTGGTCCCCGGTCCCCGGGGCAGTTCGAAGGGCCCCTTCAAGCAGGGGCTTGGCCGATGGCAAGTCGCCGCGATACAAATAGCTTTCTCCTTGCCAGGCGGAGATCTGAGTAAGGAGAGACTTATTCTTCAATTCCCCGGCCAGATTCAGTGCGTCGTTGAGAGCCTTGGTGGCGTCGTCAAACCGTCCAACTTGCACGAGTGCGTGACCGTACCCACCCAGAATAGACGCCATCCAATAGCTACGGTCCTGCAGCTCCCGAAGGGTTCTTACAGCTTCTTCTCTGGCCTTAACCGCTGCACCGTAGCGACCCTGGTACTCGAAGAGGATGCCCAAGCTGTCCGATTCTTTGGCGGCAGCTAGCTTGTCGTTAACACTGCGGCGAAGGTCCAAGGCCCGCAGGTAACGAGCCATTGCCTTATCGTATTGGCCGGTCATCATGTCCGTTTCGGCCAGATTATGGAGAGTATCCGCTATGTCGTTGGGAACCTTGAACTTCTCGCGGAGCTGCAGGGCTTGCTCAAAATAAATACGCGCGTTTTCGTAATCAGCCTTCAATAGATAGGTATTGCCGATGTTATTCAGGCATAGGGCCTGGTTGCTCTCATTCCCGACTTCGCGCTGAATCTGAAGCGATTCTTTGAGCAGCTTTAAAGCATCGTCGTATTTTCCATGGTCATCGTAGAACTGGCCGATGTTCAGCAAAACGATACCCGCGTCTTGCTTGTCCCCAATGTCGCGATACGTTCGCAGGGCTTCCTGGTAGTTCTTCAGTGCCAAATCGGACTTTCCGATGCCCACATAGACCAGGGCAACCATGTTGAGAGTATCGGCAATACCTTTTTGCTGCCCCAAGTGACGCCTGATCCGTAAAGCCTCCTGATAATTCAGCAATGCCTCGTCGTTCTTATTAAGATCTGAATACGCCATCCCCAAAAGGTGAAGGATCGACGCTCTCTGTTCCTGGTTGTCGACCTGCACGGCAAGACCAAGTGCACGAGTTAGAGGCTCTAGGCTAGCTTGGTCATTGCCGCTCATGACCTCAACCCGACCGATCGCCACCAGGGCGGTAATGTCCTTGGGACTGAGGGCTAGAACTCGCTGATAGTGCAGCCGGGAATTGGGAAAGTCATTGGCATTCTCATAGTTTCGGGCAAGCGCCAACTGGACATCGATATTGTCGGGCGAAACCTGCTCCAAATTCTCGTATGCCTCGATAGCCTTGCGATAATTCTTACTTATCTGGGCATCGGTAGCGGCGATCAAGTACTTCTCTGCCTGGGGCAGGGTTTCGTCCAGCGCCAGCGCTTTTCGCGAAGCTTGCTCGGCTTCATTGTCATATCCCAAATTGGCATAGGTTTGCGCCAGCTTGGAAAAAGCTAAAGCAAACGAAGGATCTTCCTTGGTGGCCGCGTCGAAATTCTTCGCCGCCTCGAGATTCTTGCCCTCACGCATCAGCTGGATCCCCTGGTTGTATTCCCGAAGCGCGGGTACGGATTTCGAGGAAGGCTGGAAGGAACTACCACGGAGTTCCTTGATGAGATCCGGTGACACCGAGAGATTTTGCCGGATGGCTTCCGCCAAACGGTCAACCGCCCCGGGAACGTCCTTCTCACTTACACCTTCAATTTTCAGTGACACCCGACGGTCACGTTTCAGGTCTTGGAGCGTGGCGTCGATACGAATCTGGTCACCGAACTTGGCATATTCCCCCCACACCACCGTGTCTGCATTGCTGAACTCGGCGATGCGGCCCACCATCGTTGGGTCGATTGCCGCCCCCGAAGTGATCCGCAAGTCCGCGAGCACCTGGTGTAAGCGGTCGGGTGAAATCGTGCGCAAACGTGCCGACTGCCCTACGTCGGTGCTCAGCATGTTTGCCAGGCTGGGGCCCAGCCAATCCAGCGCCGCATCACCGGAGGCGTTGCGGAACGGCAAAATGCTCAGTGAAACTTCCGGCTTGGGCGGCGTCTGCTGCGTCGTTCTCGGGGCAAACAGCTTCTCTCCGTATCGGATGCCCACGAATGCCAGAACCAGCACTGCTGCCACGATGCCAATCCAGGGCCAGGCAGTGGGCGCCCACCGCCGCACCTCGGAAAATTGCAGGGTTGCGCCCTCGGTTTTGCCCTGCCAGCCATCCAGGACAGCCAGCAGTTCCTTCGAGGACTGGTAACGCAGATTAGAATCGCGCTCCAGGCACTTGCTCACGATTGCACTCAGTGCCTCCGGAATCGAATTGTCGTGATCCGAGATCGGCGCCGCTCGTTCCTGCGTCCGCTTGATCAGGCTGGCCAGCGCGCTGTTGGCTGCAAACGGCATCTTCCCGGTGAGCAGCTCGTAGAAGATCAGGCCCAACGTGAACAAGTCAGAGCGCTGATCCAGGTTCTCGCCGAGCGCTTGCTCCGGGGACATATATTCCATAGTCCCAACCAGAGCTCCGGTTTGGGTCATGCCGTCGCCTTCGACCATGCGGGCCAGGCCAAAATCCATCAACAGGATCCGGCCGCTCTTATCGCGCATGATGTTCTGCGGCTTCAAGTCGCGGTGGATCACTCCCACACTGTGCGTGGCTTCCAGGGCGCGGCAGATCTGTTGCGTAATCTCGACTGCTTCTTCCGGAGAGAACTTCTTCTTTTCATGGATCAGTGTGCGCAGATCCTGGCCTTCGACGAACTCCATGGTGATGAACTTCACACCATCGGCATCGCCTAAGTCGTAGATACGGATGACGTTTTTGTGGGTCACCTGATGGGACAGCACGAGCTCCTGCTTGAAGCGCTCAAGAATGGCGACATTCCCAGTCAGTTCCGGGCGGATGACTTTAAGCGCGACAATGCGATTCACTTCGCGGTCCCGCGCGCGATAAACCGAACCCATGCCTCCTTCGCCAAGAAGCTGCATGATTTCGTATCGGCGCCCCAGTATGGCACCTTCCCGCAAGACGGTCTGGTTACTCAAATCGGCAGCGCGAATCGTTCGCAGACTGGCCGGGGAAGTTCCTTCCGCAATAGTAGGAGCATCCGGACCGAGGTCCAGAAGAGTCGGGGACGATCCCGAAGGGAAACTGTCTGGTGCAGCAGAGGAATCAGAGCCCGAAGGAAGTTTTAACGCGGCAGTGCCATCCGCCTTGGTCGAAGGTCGGTCATCAGGACGGCCCACATAGCGTCCTTCCATGGCTCTGTCTCCGCAAAAAGGGACGGGGGAACGTCGGCAAAAAGCGCGCCAGCCGTGCAGAACTCGCCCCGGGAGAACTGGCGGAACCTGCCGCTCGGTTAAGGGAGTATACAACACCAGCCGGTCTCCGCGTTAGCTGGTTTTGGCTCCCTCCCATTGAAGGAACAGGTTCAGTGGCGCTTCAGAGATTGTGAATTTGATTTAAGCAGAGGGGTGTCATGTCAACGAACGAGGCAATGTTGTTGGATACTACTGATCTACTGATCTACAGGAAGGCGCAGACTTGCGCCAATCGAAGCGCCTCACATTTCGAAGCCTAGTACTCCGAGGCTTTCATCTGCGGCATGCGGGGCCTCACGACGTCCTCTCGGACAAAGGTGCAGCCGCCCTATCGTGCGGTCACTTTCTGGTTCGATCTGGAACGGCCACATCGGCGCACGCAAGACGCGGAGATCGGCCGCACCAGTACCGGTAATTCGACAGTTCACTGAACGCCTGGAGATGCACCGACTCCACTTTAGAGAGGCTTCTTGAGGAGCGCCGCCTGCCTTCCAACATCCGCAGCGATAACGGCTGACAACCCGTTCGGCCCGAGGTTGTTACCTATGTAGCCGGTACATTCTGTAACCCATGTCTCCGAGTTGGACCCTTTGAAGAATGGAGCCGACGAGCGACTTGAACCGCTGACCTGCCGATTACGAATTATCGTCTGGTCCTACCGCTGCAGCAGCTAAGTCTATTGCAGCAAAAGACTTTAGCAAATTGCAGCCCGCACGGAAGGAAGTTGTGGCGATGCATGTACATCGGCTGAGGGCTGGATAAACTGCTCTGACAGCAGAACGCCAGATTGTAGTGGTTACTCGGAAAACTGCGGATTGAGCCGCATCGCCTCGCGGTAGGCCGCCTCCGCCTCCTCCGGGCGATGCTGCTGTGATAGCAGATTGCCCAGGTTGTAGTGCGCAACCGCAGAGAAATCTACGTCACAAACCACGTCACAACGAGCTGAGGGTACACTGAAGAGTGACGGTAAGTGATTGAAAGAATGGAGCCGACGAGCGGACTTGAACCGCTGACCTGCCGATTACGAATCGGCTGCTCTACCAACTGAGCTACGTCGGCCTGATCTTGTATCCCCGTCATTCTACACTCCTACTGCGTCTTCGTGTCCCCCGTTGAGAGAGAGTCCAGAGCACAAGTCGAGCACAGAACCGTATCCAGTGCGGCCATGGCGCGCACGGAATCTTCGCTCACCGGCTTGATGTAGTACTCTTGTCCGCGCCGGTTCCGCCAAGACGGAAAGCATGACCCTGATTTCTTCGACGGAATACGCGTACGTCTCGGCGGCCGCAGGGGCTTGAGGGACCATGGCGCCGATGACAGGATTCACGCCATCGACATATCCGAACGACTTCGCGTGTGTGAAGATCGCCGAGAGGCATGTTTTGAGATATTGAAGCGTCCGCTTCTTCAGCAGTTCGCCTTTTTTGTTTCGATCGGTCGCGGCGATCTCGGAGAGCCAGTCGTATACGTTCGAAGTCTTCGTATCCTTCAGGAGCTTGCGCGCAATGTTCGGTCGCAATGCGAAGTGAGTTTCCCACGCATCCTGATATCCCCCCGCGGTCGATTGCCTCTTGTTCGCGAAGGTGAAGGGAAGATAGACGCGCGTCACGAAGTCCGCGAGCGTGACGATCAGCTCCGGCTTTGATGGACGTCCGGCTTCGAGTTTTCGCAGTTCTTCCTTAGCCAGTGATCTCGCGTCCTTGGTGGGGGGTGGACGCAGGACAGAATGGCTTCGCTCGCTGTACGGCCTTTAATCGCGGAGACGGACTGCATATCGTTCCCGAACCGCCTTACGCTGACGTCGGATGCGGAGCAACGCTTTGCGCTCGGTGTCATGCGTATGGTCACACTCGGCAATAACCTCAACGACCGTTGGCAAGTCGGTCTGCTGGTCAATGGATGTTGTGTAGAGTTGTCCTTTGTAGGCGGTTTTCTCCTTCACATCGCCAACTCCGCGTATCCCGGCAGCGTGTGCAGCTTCTTGTAGAACGCAGCCTGTTGACGTTTGGACAGCAGATTGAATTCAGCCAATGTGGGCTTCGTTGACCACCCGCTGTGGATGACTTGGACTTCCAGTGCCAACGGCAGTTCCAACTCCGGGTGCTTGCGGCGGAACGCGTTGTACTTCGCCTTGGTACTTAGCTTGTTCTGGCGGATGATTGTGCCTACGCGGGTCTTGCTGAACGGGGCAGCGGGAACCCTACCGACCGCAGCTTGACGATCTGTTCCGGGGTCAGTTCCCCGGCGATGAACGCACGCTTTTGCTCTTTCTCCCATGCATTCAGTTCCGCATCAGTGATTTTTCGTTTTGCCATGATGTCCTCCTACTTTCTTAGATGCGAAACGATGCAGAGATTATTCTCTCCGGCGCATGGCACACATGTGTAGTTACTCTGGTAAGAGACTGCGCATGACGAATTCCGTCACTCCCAGCTTATTCGAGTCTAAACACCGCTCTGCTAGCCCGTTTAGAGCTAACAGAGCCTCTTCTCTACCTCCGTTATTTTTTGTCGACCGTTTCTAACGATCTTCCAAAAAATCGTGAGACTTTTCCTCGTGCGGCGCACATCAAAGCAATGAGGAACAATCATGACCCGTATTCTTCTTGAACAGAACCGCAAGACCGGAGAGATGGAAATAAAGGGCAACGCGCTGCTCGACACGCACGGTCTGCACGACTGGCGCATCTCGTTCGAAAACTTGCGGAATGCGCTGTATGCTCCGAACGAGGGAGATAGGGGATTCTGGGGGCAGTGCGACTTTGATAACAAGGTCATTAGGATTGACTGGCGCATCGGTCGCAGGTTCCGGCAGACCATGCTTCACGAGATTGCGCACGCCTTGGTCGGCAAGCCGGGGCACGGCGAAGAATGGATCAAGAAGGCAGCAGAGATAGGCTGCACCGAAAACGAGCTTTGGCGCTACAGGATGGAAATCGAATGCCAGCCCTAACATCAAGTGATCTGCCATAATCTCCTCCATGTGCGGGCGCTACCGACTCTCGCGGCGGAAACAGCTTGTCGAGGAATATTTCGAGAGCGCTCCTTGGGATGATGAATGGAGTCCTCGGTACAACATCGCTCCCGCGCAAGGTGTTCCGGTGATCCGCCAGCATCCAAAGGAACCAGTCCGTCAAATTTCGCTGATGAAGTGGGGTCTCATTCCACACTGGGTGAAGGACGCCTCTGGCGCTGCAAGCACGATCAACGCACGGTCGGAGACAGCCGCTACGAGGCCCGCGTTTCGCGATCCGTTGAAGTATCGGCGTTGCTTGATTCCGGCTAATGCTTTTTATGAGTGGTCGCGGAAGGGGAAAGGCAAGCAGCCGTTCTGTTTCGAGGTTAATGATGGGGAGTTGTTCGCTTTCGCCGGACTGTGGGACGGGTGGAGGAACTCAAGCGGGCAATGGGTGAAGACCTGCTCGATTCTGACAACTACTCCGAATGCCGTGACCTCAGCGATTCACGACAGGATGCCCGTCATCCTCGACCCTGACAGCTACGATCTGTGGCTCGACCCCGAATGCAGAACGTCACAGCGATCTCAGAACTGTTGAAGCCCTTCGATGCTCGGCTGATGCGCTACTATCCGGTCAGCACGCGGATCAACCACGTGGCGAATGATGACGAGGAATGCTCGCGACCTGTGGAGCTTGCGGAACGTCAGAAACGGCTTTTCGCGTAGGAGGAACTCCGAGTCTCGTGACTGACGTTTCCAAATCTTCGGTCGTGTTGGATCACGAACTTGATCAAGAAAAGAAAAACGATTCGTCCGGCTCACGCATCCGGTGCCCGCTCTGCGGGTGGTCGCCCCGCAAAGAAGACCGATGGTCTTGTAGCTGTGGAAACGAATGGAACACCTTCGACACGGGCGGCGTCTGCCCAGCGTGCCTCCAGCGATGGACTGAAACGCAATGCCTGTCGTGCAGCCGATGGTCGCCGCATTCGCTCTGGTACGCGCATTCGTGAGAATAGGAGGCGGTCAGGTGAGAGTGGTTCTCTTCGGAGCGACGGGCATGGTGGGGCAGGGCGTCCTGCGCGAGTGTCTACCCGATCCCGATGTCGAAAGCGTCCTAGCGATTGTCCGCAACCCCAGCCTGTCCGAGCAAGACAAACTGCACGAAATCGCACACCAAGATGTTTCTGATCTCTCAGCGATTGAGGGCAGGCTGTCGGGCTACGACGCATGCTTTTTCTGCCTCGGCGTCTCGGCAGTAGGGATGAAGGAGCAGGCGTATCGGCGGGTGACATACGACCTCACAGTCTCAGTGGCTAGAACCTTAGGCAAGCTCAACCCGACGATGACCTTCATTTACGTGTCCGGGGCAGGAACCGATAGCACGGAACGCGGGAGACTCATGTGGGCGAGGGTGAAGGGCGGGACGGAAAACGCTCTGTTGAAGATGCCATTCAAGGCTGTGTTCCTGTTTCGCCCTGCCTACATTCAGCCTCTACACGGCATTCGAACCAAGACGGCATGGTATGGCACAGCTTACGCATTGATGAGACCTCTCTATCCGTTATTGAAGATGCTTCTCCCGAACTACGTGACAACGACTGAATGCGTGGGACGCGACCATGCTGAATGACCAAGCGAGGTTTCCCAAAACCTGTCCTTGAGAACCGCGACATTAACAATATGTGCGCGAAGGACGCGTGATGCTCTGAGGTTACGACTGTCAGGACTAGCTGTTCACACGCCAGCGACTGTCACTACTTCTTTCTGGCTGCTGGCGGCTATCAAGTCAGCGAAAACGAAACGGTCGCGAGTGACGATCTCTCCCACTGTCACTCGAAGATCGCGCCGGAATATCGGTGCTGCATAGACGAATGAATGGAATTCGCCATTCTCACCGCAGGGGTCGATTTGCGGCGGAAGGTCAGACAGCAATTGCTCATCGAACTCTCTGCCCACGAACTCCGGCGATAGATACTGGGAATCGACACAAGTGAGCTTCGCCTTCAGCCCGGAAGCGATCATCGTTCGAGCAAGCTCGTGCGTCGGGAGTCCCCAGACCGGGAAGATAGGCGTCAACCCGGAGTCGTGTAGCTGCCTTTCGCGGTATTCGCGTATGTCGCGCAAGAATAGATCGCCGAACGCAACGCATTCAATTCCCGTTCGAACAGCGGCTCTGCACGCTTCACTCATGATGCTCTCGTAATCAGCATTCGAGCACGGTGATGGCAAATCCACATCCCAGAGCGGAATACCCGCCGCTTCTGCCTGCGCTTTAACTAGTTCACGACGAACTCCGTGCATGGCGACTCGATTTGCTTCTCGGTTGAATGTCGTGAGCAGACCGACGATCTCATACTCACCCTGCTGCCGAAGAACATGAAGGCTCCAAGCACTGTCTTTGCCGCTGCTCCATGAGAGTAATGTTCGTTTCATTGACTCGGCTATTCGCCCCTCGGCTGCGGCACCGCGTCCGGGTGGTCGAGCAGGAAGATTGTCACTTGCTCGTAGGGTTCCTTGCCGACGTTCACGGCGCGATGAATGCGCTCGGTTGGCTCTTCCCACTCGACTTGTCCCGGCGTGATCCCAACGCGCTGGCTCTCGCCTCCGTCGCGGTATTCGATTGACAGGACATCGCCGCTTAGCACCACTGCGACTCGATGGAACGGATCGCGATGCCACGGCATAGCTTCGCCGGGAGCCAGCCGCAGACGGCTCACCTTAATGGTTCCATGGTGGAAGAGAATTTCGTCAGCCATTTTTGATCGTTGCGCCCCTCTCTTCGATTGCAGCTTTCATTCCATTCAGGGTGTCTTGAGTTTCGCGGGCAATTTTTCGTCTCGCGATTAGGTTCAGCAGCTTGGCTTTCAGAGTCGGTGTGGAGTAGTAATGGCTGATCTCTATCTTCGTAGAAGACTGCCCGACACGATGAAGCGTCGTTTCGACCACGTAGTCAGGCAAGATCTTGCTTATTCCGAACGTGTCCTCCGGCAGTACAGTGACAAGCTTCTGCATTGGAACGATTTCGATGTCCTTCTCAACGCACATGTGTTTTCCGCCTGAGAGGTGGCATTGGTACGAAACGCCCGGCTCACGGAGAGCTTTTCCTGAGAGTAGCTCCACTTTGACTGCGCGGGGATGAAAGGTAGGGATTTTCGTAATATCCATGTTGAACGCCCACACCGTCTCCACCGGAGCGTTGATGATCACTTCTTGCTTGGAGCGAAAGGGCGGTCTCATGTGTTTCTCACGAAAGTTTCTCACACACACGCGCACCAAGCCGAACTGCTATGGTAGTGTCATCGAGCGGCATCCCTAACGAAGCTTATGGAATCGACCGAACTTGCGCGACTAAGGCGGGTAGCCGAAAAGCACACCACTCGGCTGACCCATTATGGACGCAAGACTGGGAAATCTCACCAAGTGACGATCTGGTTCGTTCTGGATGGCGACAGGCTCTACATCGGCACCGCGAGCGTGAACCGCCAGTGGGTGCGCAACGTTCAGAAGACGCCGCAGGTTAAGCTGTCTATTGGCGGCGAGAATTTCAGCGGCACGGCTCGTTTCCTCACCGACCGTGCCGAGCACGAACGGGCGATGGCTGCGATTCGGCGGAAGTACTGGATGTTTCGACCGATCCTCGCGCTTGGGCGTACCCTCTCAGCAAAGGGTCTGATGCGCGACAATACGGGATCGTTTGAGGTCACGCTGGCTGGCTAGGTTCTCAGATAGCCTTCCTGAAGATCGCCAAGTACAGGAATAGTAAGAGCGCCATAGTGCTGAGCACGCTCCGCACCGCGTGAAGACTGCCCCAGCGTGCGAGCAGACGCTCGGCTTCGGCTGACCGCCGATCCAGTGCCGGGCTGAGCAATCGCTTGTTGGTGGGCAGGATCACGATCAGAGTGAAGGGAATGACCGAAACCTGCAAGATTCCTGCCACGACCCACCAAAATGTTGCCCCCGCAAGCCAAGCTGCAATAGAAGACAGCAGGCACACGACTGCCAGTGTCACCTGCATGATGGTTCCCCGGCGATAGCTCGGAGGGAATTCGGTCGCAGCCAGTTCTACCCCACATTCCATTCTGGCCGGATGTTCAACGAGGTTGACGTACAAGGCGGCTCCCGCGAACAAGCCGCAGGCGAGCACAGCGATGAATTCAGCAATTTGGCGCATCATCTATTCCTGTTATTCTTGCGCAAGAATGGGTGTTACCGCTCGTTCCTGCGCTAGACTCTGAACCAAAAAGATGACCTCTATCGCCCATGTGAACCTTGCCAGTTCTGAGTTCAAGGCAAACCCGTTTCCGTTCTATGCCCATCTCCGTAATGAAGCTCCTGTCTTTCGGACGAAGCTGCCCGACAAACGCACGGTGTGGCTGATCACGCGCTACGAAGATGTTCTTTCTGTTTTGAAGGATGATCGTTTCCGCAAGGACAGGACGAAGGCCCAAGCGCAGCCATGGATGCCGGGTATGTTCAAGCCGCTCATGCGCAACATGCTCGACTTGGATGCTCCGGATCATACCCGCTTGCGCGGACTCGTGCACACGGTCTTCACGCCGCGTCTGGTTGAAAATCTGCGAGGGCGTGTCCAGAGCCTCGCGGATGAATTGCTCGACCATGTCGAAGCCCGAGGGCGAATGGACTTGGTTCGCGACTATACAGTAGAGATACCCACGACCATCATCGCGGAAATGCTCGGCGTTCCAGTGAAGGATCGCCTTAAGTTCCGTAATTGGTCGAATGCGGGTACCGCATCGAGCGCCTCTCGCTTTGGAATTCTGAAGGCGATCCCCGACATAGTACTTTTCATACGCTACGTTCGGTCTCTGGCGAAGGCTCGGCGTGTGAACCCAGAGGACGATTTGATTTCCGCACTAGCGCGAGCGGGGCAAGCCGGAGACCAGTTGAGCGAAGACGAACTCCTCGCCATGATCGTGCTGTTGCTGGTAGCGGGACACGAGACTACGGTAAACCTGATCGGAAATGGAGTGCTGGCACTGCTGGAAAATCCTGACCAACTGGACAGGCTCCATAACGATCCCGCGCTAATCAAATCTGGAGTGGAAGAATTGTTGCGCTACACTGGCCCACTCGAAACTGCAACGGAACGTTATCCTCGTGAAGACACCGGCGTTGCGGGAGTCACGATACCGCGTGGCGAGTTGGCGTTCGCGGTGCTCGCGTCTGCGAACCGTGACGGTCAACAATTCGAGAACCCAGACGGACTCGACCTCGGCCGGGAGTCGAATCCGCACATCGCGTTTGGCTATGGAATGCATTACTGTCTCGGCGCATCACTTGCTCGACTGGAGGCACAGATCGCAATTGCCACTCTCTTCAGAAGAGTTCCGAACTTGAAACTTGCCATACCATCGAACGGTCTCCGCTGGAAGCGCGGCCTAGTGCTGCGGGGGCTGGAGAGCTTGCCCGTCCGATTTGATGGCTAGTTTCTTTTGGCCGCCAACCACAGAACATCGCATCGAACCCGACAAAAGGAGTGGGTGTATTCCGTGGCGAAAGCGGCTAAAAGCAACGATTCGGACTCATTGAACGGCTGGCAGCAAATCGCCGCGTTTCTAGGCCAGCCAGTCTCAGTAGCGCAACGCTGGGCGGATTCAGGAATGCCAGTCGAGAAGCGCGGACGATATGTCTACTCTTCCCGCGAAGAGTTGAACCGATGGCTAGGACGCGAATCTGCTGGCGAGCCTGTCCAGATCGCGACCCAATCCGCCGATCTTGCAGCCGATCTCAGGCGTGGTCTCGCCTATGCTCGGGAGCACTCGCCTGTCCGCAAGAAGAAGAGAACTGCCTGAGACAACATTGCCTTGGAATCAGTTCTCTGTGCTGTCAGGCAACTTTCAGCACTATCTTGCCGCGAGCGTGCCCGGTCTCATTGAGTTCGTGAGCCTGTCGAGCTTCGGACAGCGGCAGCACCTTCTCGACCATTGGCTTGATTTTCCCCGAATCAACGAGTGTTGCGAGTTCAGCCAGCAGGGATGAACCTCCCCGAGCAGATAAGAACGCCGACCGCACACCATGCTTTTTGGCCTCTTCTTCGGAGGGCGGGCCGACAATCGAAACGAGAATCCCACCTTTCTTTAGAGTCTTCCACGAACGCTTCTGAGTGTCGCCGCCGATGGGATCGAAGACAACGTCCACGTCATGCACGACATCCTCAAATCGTGTCTTCTCGTAATCTATCGGTTCGTCCACTCCCAACTCCCGTAGAAACGCTTGATTCCGGGTGGATGCTGTCCCGATTACATGCGCTCCCTTCCACTTCGCGAGTTGTGCTGCAAAGCTGCCGACGCCTCCCGCTGCTCCGTGAATCAACACCTTCTGGCCTTCCTTCAGCGCAGCGGCGTCGAATAGTGCCCGCCACGCCGTCACCGCCCCAACGGGAATCGTTGCTGCGTGCACATGGTTAATCGACTGTGGTTTGAGCGCCGTTTCGGTCTCTTTCGCCACGACGTATTCCGCGTAAGCACCGTAGCCATGAGCGGTGACATCCGGGCGGGCATAGACTTCATCGCCCTTCTTAAATTTAGTGACATCGGTGCCCACTGCTTCGAGAACCCCTGAAACGTCCCAGCCCAGAATAAAGGGCAGTGGGAGAGGAATGTAATCCTTCATGTAGCCTGCGCGGACTTTCCAGTCGATGGGATTCACCGAAGCAGCATGGACTCTTATGAGTAATTCACCGGAACCGGGCGTTGGGCGGGGTGCATCTTCGAACCGGAGCACTTCCGGCCCACCGTAGTTGTGCACTCGCACTGCTTTCATGTTTTCCCATTTTGCATATCTCCTTGAACAATTCACAGTTGAGGTTGGTTGGTCGCTCTACGCTGGGAGTAGCTCAGCCGAGGCATGTTTTGCGATCTTGGGCATGAACGGTTCGAGCAACGACTTGAGGCGAGGACTCAATCGCAGTTCTTCACTTTCCTGCTCAAACAGTTTCTGTGGATCAGTTGAGGTCTTCAGCGCGTAGCGGAGGTACGACAGCCGCATGAGCCAGAGGGCATGGGTGAGGTCTTCTTCACTGCGCATCCGGAAGGTGATCCAGCCTGAGTTCGGAACCCAGTGGTGTTCCTCCGCAAGACCCTCTGCCAAGAGTGCATCGCGTACTGAACGCGGGAAGGGTATGTCAACGATCCCGCCAATATGGATGTGCCCTACTTCCGCGCTACCGAATAGGAATTCCCGACCTCCAAAACGATGTGGATGCACCGATACGTTCGGCCATGCGGAGACTACATCTTCAAGCTTCTTCAAGTAATTCATACTCCACACTCCATTGGCTGCTGTTTTCGATGCCGGAAAACTGCTACTCGATTCAGCGACGGCACTCGGCTGCTGATCCAAGCTAAAATGAGGTTCGATCGTCTGGTGAGGTGGAATTCATTATGCAGCGGGCTTTCGGACTGGATATTCCGCAAACGCTGGAAGACATTTGTGATCCGACACGATTGGCTTTGGTCGTGTACGACATGCAGGTCGGGATCGTGAAGCAAATCGAGAATGGCCAGCAAATCACGGACAGAGTGGTTCAGGTTCTCGAAGCGGCCCGCAAAGCGAGGGTTCGGGTCTTCTTCACGCGCCACATGTCACTACCGAAGGAACTGATGGGCGTGTCTCAGTTCCGCATGGCGATGGCTTGGCAAAGGGTAAATTCGGCAAACGAGGTCAACCCTTGGTTCTTGCGGGACGCGCCGGGATTCCATCTGATTTCGGAGATGAAACCACTGCCCAGCGAAGCCATCTTCGACAAGATCACCATGTCGGCGTTCGAAGGTACGCCGCTTAACATCGCGTTGCGGGATTGCGGCATCGATGCCTTTGCCATTGTCGGCATCGCCACGGAAATCGCCATTGAACCTACGGTGCGGCACCCTCTGATCTTGGTTACATCCCTGTGGTGGTTAAAGACGCCTGCGGTTTCGGTCATCGCGATGCGGCAGAGCGTTCACTTGCGAGCCTCGAATTCGCAGGCGATGCTTTGCTTACAAACGTCGAAACGATCTGCGCCCAGTTTCGGCGCATACAATCGCAACAGGCGGTGGTCAGGGCGTGATCGAAGGGGTGCGTCCCGGCGTGCTCGATTACAGATGTACGTGCGGTACCTGCCTGAGTGTCACACGAAAGCACCGCGACCGGATTTCTGCCGTTCATCGGGAGCATGCAGCGACGTTAGTCAGTGCTCTCTGCTTTCATCCGAGAGCGACGCCAATCGCTTTCCGAGAGCGGGGGCGGCATCCACAACGGGTCCAACAGCAAACACAGGCCAAGAATTGCCCCATTGCGCTTGCTTCCCATAGAGCACAGCCAAGTCCCAAAGTATACCCTTGCGCTCGCAGCAGCTAGGCTCCGAGGAAAGCTGGCGGCGCAAAGCCTCTGCGACGAGATGGTCGTTGTCCCAGTACTGGATGACCCGCGTGTCTGAGATTCGGGATTCAACCATACCGCTGGGTCGCGACCAATCTGTCGGCAGGATTGGCTCCCACACCACAAGGACACGGATCGGCAGTGCATGCTTCTGTTCCAGCAATTTCTCGATTGCGGACGCCCCCCGCAAGCATGTCGGTCAGGTCGGCGACACCAGCAGCACCAACCGGGCTTCATCTCCTGCGCCATTGAAATCATTCTTAAAATGGTCGAGGTTGTATTGTGTCAGTGATGTGAGTGGCGGCTGACCGGGCGGCGTTCCCTTCGACACCCAGAGGTACCAGACGATCACGAGCGCGGCGATGATCCCGACCAGCCAAAGCACGTATTTGACCCTTCGCGTTTGCATGTCTTACCCGGCAAGCAAGCTGGCTATCAGTTGTGGGAAGAGGATCACAAGAAGGACGACAACAGTGGCAACCCAAAACAAGGCGATGCTCAGCGGGCTTCGCTTTTGGCATTGCTTGCGCCGAACGTACAACTGAATGAAACCGATGCCGAGCAGGACGGCTGCACTGCCGAGAAGCCAAGGACGAAATGACTGCAACCGGGCGCTCGCCCCTGCCAGCCCCAGCGCTCCCAGAAACGTGAGAGGCAAACAGCAGGACAGCGTCGATAGCACAGCGATCACTGCCGCCACAGGCGTTGCTCGTTCTGCTACTGGCATGCGAATTTTCACTCCCTCCGCTTTGCGTCTGAAATCGCTGTCCGTAACAGTTCCTCTGGCGGAATGCCACTCCGATTTTCATACAGGCGACACGCTAAGCTCGGTGCGCTCGTCAGATGCGGTTCGACATCCTCGCCGTTGACGCGAACGGTAGGAGAGCCGGGGAACAACAGAGCCTTCGCTTCGACTTCGGTGGTCACACGTATCCCCTGAATTCCAGTCTTCACCGCTTCAGATGCCAAGACCGCCTGAAGTCTCTCGAACGTAGGCTGGTAATTCGGGCAGCCGGGGACGTACAGAATTTCAATCCTCATTGACTCACTCCTGCTACTTCTTCGAGAACCGGGCAAGCGCAGGCTACGTGCCGCCGCCGATGATTTAGTTCACGGCTGCACTTGCGAAAATCCGCTCCAAGCTCCCTCTCCAGTCGCCTTACCTCGCGCATCTTTGCACGCACGTCAGCCAGTTTCGCCGTTAGCAACTGTCTCACTGACTCGCAGGCTTCTACCTTTCGCTCTCGCAACTGGATCAGTTCACCGACCTCCCGCAGGGAGAAACCGAGTCCCTGCATTTGCTGGATGAAGCGAAGGCGCTCGACACTGCTCTCTCCATAGAGGCGGAAGCGACCTGCGCTGCGAACCGCCCTGGGCAGCAGCCTGCGTTTCTCATAGAATCGGATCGCGTCTACTGTCAGGCATGTGCGCTTCGCGATCTCGCCGATCTGCATCATGGTCACGGCTTGATGGTTTGTTGCCATAACGAAATCATACAATCTGGAGTGCAGTCCAGAGTCAAGGGCGGGAGGGAGGTCGAGAGCGGTGAGCGGTGGTGGAAAGGTTGGTTCCCTCGGTGGAGGGTTGATATGACGCTATGGAACGCCGCAGCGCAGGCACGTGCGAGCGAGCGATGGGCAGAATGTTCTGCCCTTTGGAACACGGCGATGACGGATGCGCTGCTCTCTGCTGCGGCACTCACACCCAATTCAGTCGTACTGGACTTGGCTGCCGGATCGGGAGACCCGGCGTTAACAATTGCCGACCGCGTCAATCGCGGAAGAGTCATCGCGCTGGATAGCTCCCGCACTGGTCTGTTGCTCGCCAGCGCACACGCTCGGCGGCTTGGCTTGGGGCGAAAGGTCACCTTCGCTCAGGCGGATGCACATACAATCCCCCTTACGTCGAATTGCGTCGATCGGGTCACGTGTCGCTGCAGAATCATGTTCTTCGACGACACCGGGCGGGTCATGTCAGAGGTGCTGCGCGTGCTTAAACCCGGAGGACGCGCTGCCTTTCTAGTCTGGGGTTCGTTCGAGCAACCGTTCTTCGACGCCACGGTTTCGGTTGTGCTTAGGCTACTCAGAGATGCTGAGATGCCGACTGAGGCTCGTAAAATGTTCCGATTTGCTGCGCCCGGTTCGCTGGAAGGTGTGCTGAGAGCCGCGGGCTTTTGCAACATCCGTGAAGAGTCGCTGACAGTGCCAAGAATCTGGTCGGGAAGTCCCGAAGAATTGTGGGCGTACCAGCAGGAAATCAGCACACTCTGTCATCCGCTGTTCGACAGCATCCCGGCAGACTCCCGCTCTAAGATCGACGCGGAGATATTGGCTTTGCTATCTCGCTTCCAAAGCGGTAACGTTCTGAGCGTTCCTGTCAATGTGATCTTCGTTTCTGGACAGCGACCTTAACGGGGGGGGCAAAGTCACGTGCTTGCGCGAGTCTCCAAATGAGCTTTTATAGAGAACGCATCTATCCTCATCTCGTAACCGTTCTTGGGAACCCGAAGCCCATTGCCCAGATTCGGCAGCGCATCGTGCCGTTGGCACAAGGTGACGTTCTTGAGATCGGCGTAGGACCGGGCGTGAATTTTCCTCACTACGATGCGGCAAGAGTACAGAGAGTTTATGCGCTGGAACCAAATAAGGGGATGCTGCGTCGTGCCGAAAAAGAACGATCAAAAGCGAGACTTCAAATCGAGTTTCTCGATCTGCCCGGAGAACGCATTCCGCTGGCAGACGCGAGCGTTGATACGGTTGTGAGTACATTCACGTTATGCACGATCCCCGGAGTGGTAGAGGCACTTCAAGGTTTGCGAAGAGTTCTAAAGCCGGGAGGGAAGTTCATTTTCTTTGAACACGGACTTTCACCGGACGCCGCCGTACAGCGCTGGCAGAAACGGACTGAACCTTTGTTCCAATGGGCTTTTGAAGGGTGTCACGTAACCCGCGACATTCCCGCCCTCCTCAGCGAGAGCGGCTTCAAACTCGAACAGATGGAAGCCGGGTATGTCTCTCCCTTTCCCAAGTCGGGGTCATATTGCTGGTGGGGTGTAGCGGCACAGCAACCACTCAAGTAAGGAAGTTACCATCTGACTCAGTAAATAACGGCACAGCCAACTGTCTTCGGCTACATTCGGTCATGGGTGGGATGCTTTCCTTGGGGCGGTTCAAAAGGGTCTCGCCGGCACGCCTGCAAGCCGTTGAGTAATAAGCGACAGGATCGGCGGTCTCGGGTGGTCAGCCGGGTAAAGGTTCGAACCAGCAGTCAAGACCGTCCTTCCTTGTGTCCCTCAGTACGCCCTTCCGGTGAATCCTGCACTGTGTAAATCCGAAGCTCAGCCCCGTGGTTGGCGCGAGCAGGAACGGCGACGTACAAGCGGTCGAAGCCTTTCTTCCCTACCTTTCCTGCATACCCGGACGTGCGTGCGCCCATAGACGAGGGAACTTTGGCTAGTAGCTCGTAGTGATCGGCATCTTTCTGTTGGAAGACGCTGATGTAGCCCTCTCCACCTGTCACATATATCCGCTTGCGTGCGGAATCGTAATGGAGATCATCCGCGTCCTGCGCACATGGAAGCGCCGTAATCAGTTGCCCCGATTTCGTGTTGAACACCGCCATTCTGGAAGGTGTGCGGCCGGCTATGAACAGCCTGTCGTCGGACTCATCCAGCGCCATCGGGAAGTTTGCGCCCAGAGAGAGCGTCCATCGCGAAATTGCACGTGTCTTCCGGTTGATTACTGCAATCTGCTTGAGGTCAGGGAGATTCACATAAATATTCGAGCCTGACGTTTCGAGTTGGAAAGACTCCGGGTGTGCTCCAGTCTTGAACTCTTCGTCCAGACGTTTGTTCGTGGTCGCGTCCACCATGCCGATTGCCGCAGTCTCATCATCTCCATAGCCCACGTAGACGCGCTTTTCTGCCGGGTCGTACCGAAGGTTGTCGGCATCTCCGTGGAAATCAATCGTGGATAGGAGGTCGAATGAGGTTCCGTCGTAGATGTAGAGCTTGCCTTTGGTACTCGCAACGAAGAGCTTGTTTGTCTCAGGCGAATACACGACGCCTTGAGGCGCGGGCACTCCGGAGATGGTGTGAACCACCCGTTGGGCGCTGAGATCGATGACCTCCTCCGTATTGTTGCCGAGCGCGGAAACGAACAGCCTGTTCTTCGGATCGAACCCGAAATGGTCAATACGACCGTGGACGTTTTCAAGAGAGATCGCCCCCGTCAAGACCAGCGGGGCAGACTGGGCGTCTTTCGGAGCCCTCCGAGCGGATAATTGCACTGTCACGACGGCGATAGCTGCCAGTGAAAGACCAAGAGCTTTTTGCATGCTTGCCTCCCTCCATCCTCTTGGGCATGTACGATACGGCATCCGATATTCGGCTATAGTGACTGAGAACGCAGGGGTTCGCAAATGCCACGGAAGAGTGACGATCTCAAAGACCGCCTCGCCCGCTACCGCCAGATCAAGCTGAGTGTGATCGGCAGGAAGTCTGGGAAGACAATCTCGATTCCGGTCTGGTTCGTGCTGGAAGGCGAGAAGCTTTACCTCCTACCCGTGCAGGGCTCGGACACCCAGTGGTACAAGAACGTGCTCAAGAACTCGTCAATTCGGGTTGATGCGCGAGGCGCTCAGGCGGAATTTCGAGCCAAGCGGATCATCGAATCCGACGCGGTGAAATCCGTGATCGAGAAATTTCGCGAGAAGTACGGCGCTAAGGACGTGAAGAAGTATTACTCGAAATTCGATGTGGCGGTTGTGGTTGAGCTAAGTTAAGGTTCCGATGTTCGTGTTGACTGGATCGCGACCAGCCGCCAACTGCCGTTTTCCTTTGTGTAGACGCGGGTCACAAGCAACTTGCCGCTAAGGCGTTTTCCCTTGTAATTCCCAATGATGTCCGCGTGACTGGTTACTATAGCCGTATCACCGTACAACCGGATTTCTCGCTTGCTATAGGAAAGCCGCTCGTAGACCAGATCATGGGAGCCTACATCCGCGAGGATGGAATGCTTGTCGTCCTCACCACCCATTCCTGTGATCATAGTGACATCGTCTGCGAGAATTCGATCCAGAGTGGCTGCATCATTGTGTAAGTAAGCCTCCCGCCGCTCGTCGTCGATACGCGCAATTTCTTCTTTAAGATTGGAACTTGGGGAAGGCGCTGGCTGCTGCGGGCGACGTGTGTCCTCAGCGGACATGCCACCAATGATCTGCCAACGCTGATCTGTTTTCATCCACGTATGCGTCAATCGGGCACGGCGTGTCTGTTCGTCCTTCCCATTGCTGTCGGTGCTGTGTATGGTTGCACGATATAGAGTGATCACAATATTGTCGCCATACTCCCGCACAGACAGCGGTTCCATTTTGTAATCGAGCACCTTGCGGTTGAAAATAGAATCATCACGCACCTGCTTGAGGTCTTCGCGGATTCTGTCCTTGTGAATGGGCTCGGATTCGGTACGCGGCCATCCGGCAAACCCCTCGTCCCACAGGCTTAGGTAGCTCTCTCGGTCGCCCGCTTTGAGAGAGCGCCAGTAGGCTTCCTCTTCGTTCCACACAGCCTGCTCTGCTGCCGACACCTTCAGCATCTCTCGGGTCGAATTGGACTTTGGTGCCGACTGCTGCGCCGAAGCGGATGAGACGCACAGCCCGAGAATTACAAGAATGCGAAGGAGTGGCAATCTCACATGACCTCCATGAGCGTGCGTTCGCACTAGCACGGCTGCGCCGCGGTGTTGCAGCAGGAGTATACTCCGCACGATTGCCGGAAGACTTGAGGAGAAATGCGATGCTGAACCAACTGAAATGGATCGCAGCCGCCGTACTTGCGTTGGGCATTGTCCCGGCAGGTTCCGGGCAGGCGGCAAATCAGCCGGAAACCAATGACCCCGTTGCGCAGTCATTGATCGAAATGGAACGCCAGTGGTCGGAATCGGCAACTCCGACCGACGAAATCAGGGTGGTGCAAAAAATCTTTGCCGAGGATTTCTTGGGAACGGATACCGATGGGAAGCTCTATACCAAGTCAGAAAAAATTGCCGAGGAAAAGGCTCGGACTTCGACGGGCGAAGTTCTGTCGCCCCATCTTGATGAAGTCAAGGTTCGCTTCTTTGGCGATAACCTCGCGGTATTGTACGGACGCGAGTCGTCTATCAGGAAATCGAAAGAGGGTAAGGAATACACCCGAAGGGTGATCTGGACAGACACATGGTTAAAACGCGTTGGGCGCTGGCAAATCATCGCGGTGCAAGACATGGTAGCCCAACCGAGTGTAGCTTCGCCATTGCCTGCCCAATCTGAGTCCCTACTCATCGAAGACCTCACGTGGACCGAGGTTCGCGATGCCATCGGCGCAGGCAAGACGACCGCGATCTACTACGCTGGCAGCACAGAGCAAAACGGCCCGCATATGGCGCTGGGCAAGCACAACTTCATCGCCCGCTACGTGTCGCAGCGCATTGCCGAGAAGCTTGGAAATGCTTTGGTTTATCCAGTCATGCCTTTCGGCCCGACAGGCGACATCGCAAGACGGATCACATGCATTTTCCCGGCAGTGTCTCTGTTTCTCAGGACACCTTTGGCGCGGTGGCTCGTGAAGTTGCTCTCAGCGCAATTGCTGCTGGATTCAAGAACGTTGTCCTCATGGGAGATCACGGAGGCGATCAGGAAGCACTGAAGAAGGTCGCCGACGCGTTGGACCACGACTGGTCGCCGACGGGAACTCACGTCCATTACATTCCCGATCTTTATTACAAAGAGAAGGAACAGATGCGTGAATACCTCACCAAGCGGAATATGGCCATCGACCAACATGCTGGTATTGATGACACATCCGAGGTGATGTTTATTGACATGGATGGGAAGTGGATTCGCAAGGACAAACTTGCGCCGGACAACGGAAAGATGGGCGTCGAAGGCGATCCTACGCAAGCCTCTGCTGAGCTAGGCAAGATGTTCATCGACTTCAAAATACAGGATGCCGTTGTGCAAATTCGAGACTTGGTTGAAGGTCGAAAGTGAACAGTAAGAACCTCAGATTCGTTGCGACACAAATCGTCACTGAAGGCTGCGTCTCCGTTTCGACGGGATTGCAGACCAATTGACCCTGCCCTCTGTCCCACCTAACATGTCTAGCCAGTGGCCACGCCCTCTCAACCCGTGGGGCAAACTGTTTCCCATTACCGCATCTTGCGCAAGATTGGCGGCGGTGGGATGGGCGTCGTTTATGAAGCTGAAGACCTGAAGCTTGGTCGTCACGTCGCCCTGAAGCTCCTTCCCGACGAACTCGCCAACGATGCGCAAGCTCTAACCCGCTTCCAGCGGGAAGCCAAAGCTGCGTCCTCGCTGAACCACCCGAACATTTGCACAATCTACGAAATTGACGAAGTGGATGGACGAGCCTTCATCGCGATGGAATTGCTGGAGGGGCAGACGCTCAGGCACCAGATTTCTGGCAAGCCGAGAGAAATCGAAACGGTACTCGATCTAGGCATCCAGATCGCAGACGCTCTCGACGCTGCACACTCCAAAGGCATCGTGCACCGGGACATCAAGCCTGCGAACATCTTCGTCACGAATCGAGGTCAGGCGAAGATTCTCGATTTTGGACTGGCCAAGGTCTCGCTAAAGCCGGAAAGCGTTGCCCTGAATGCCCCGACCATCGACTCAGAGGAACATCTCACCAGCCCCGGTTCGACGCTGGGCACCGTGGCGTATATGTCTCCCGAGCAGGTCAAGGGAAAGGAACTCGACGCTCGCACAGACCTTTTCTCTTTCGGGGCAGTGCTGTACGAGATGTGTACTGGCATGCTTCCATTTCGAGGCGACACCAGCGGTACGCTCTTCGAATCCATTCTGAATAGAGCGCCAGCGCCAGCACTCCGATTGAATCCTGACATACCGCCAAAGCTCGAAGAGATCATCAACAAGTGTCTGGAGAAAGACCGCAACCTGCGCTACCATTGCGACGACAAGAAGGAGGACACCATGCGTAGACAACGAGCACTGAAGGTCGTGCTTGTGGTGGTGGGATTGCTCTTTTGTGCTGCCGTTTATCCGCTAATTCTGATGGTGAAGCAAGACCCCGCGCTGGCGATGATGATGAGCCTTTACGCAACGCTAGGCATCTTCCTACTGCTTGCATCCCGCAACCCGTCCGCGCACCACAGCCTCATCGCCTTCACAGCATGGTCGAGCTTTGCGCACGCCACTGTCATGGGAGTGCAGGCATTCCTAAGTTTGATCGCTCGCCGCGAACTGCTAGGAGTGGCTACCTTCATTGTTATCGGCATAGCTCTGATCGCTCTGGCTCCGGCGAAGTCAGTCGAGCGGGTATCGGCAGCCGTTGCGTAGGCAACGCCAATCCCAATCTGAAAACGAGCCAACGCCGAGTACGCGAAGGTGCAATAGCCTGCACGCGCTACCATGTGGTAATTGTGTCCACAGACAGGAGGGCACCATGTGGCGAGAACGGGCGCTGAAAGTTGTGTTGGTATTGGTGGGGCTGCTCTTTACGGCTGGCGTTTATCCCCTGATCGGCTCTTTACTGCATCCGGCTGATTCGGATACTGGCGATACGATGATGCTTAGCCTCTATGTCGCGCTCGGCATTTTCCTGCTCATCGCGGTGCGGAATCCATCGGCGAATCGCAGCCTGATCGCCTTAGCAGCATGGTCAAGCTTCGCGCATGCCGTGGCAATGTCGATACTGGGACTCGAAATTCCTAGCCAACGCACAGGATTTCTGATCGGATCGGCTGCGCTTGTCGTCATCGGCGTAGCGTTGATCTCGCTGGCTCCGGCGAAACAGCCAGTCGAGCGAGCGTCCGCCATGGTGGCATAAGCCTTGCACTGCGACACTCTTGTCAGCGTGTCTTGTCGCATACCATTAACCCCGCGAGGGCGGCAGCCTTCTCGTCCTGCGTCCACGGCGAACCCACGATGCTGCGGAGATCGGAGATGCGTTGGCGCACACGGACCGCAGCCTTACCAAATATCGCGGTTGCACGCTCATCGAGTTCACGCTCACGAAAACCCACGACAGGGATACGGCAACGTTCACACGCTGCGCGAGCAACCTTGCGAAAGAACTCTCCTTCGGCTGTATGAACCAGAGCGTGAGAGGCTACGATGTTCGGAAGAGCAGGCAATGCGCGACCTGAAGCAAGCAGTATCGCGCAACCGACTATCCGATAATTACGTGCATTCACCGCCTCCAACACCTCACGTATAGCACCTAAGGCAAGGCGTTCCGAAACCGCTGCGCATTTCTGAAGATGACCTTCGGCTTCTTCAAGCGGCAACGTCTCCACAAAGTGATAGGGTTGCTTCGCGCCTTCCATTGTGGGTTCGACAACGACAATGCGTCTTCGATCAACTATCTCTGGCGCGGAAACATTGCCAGAGATGCAAACGAGCACTCCCCAACCCGAATGCATCCGAATACCAAAGGCTGCGTTTTTCATGCTCACTGAGGACGACCCCCGGAATGCTTCCGGAATCAAGCCTATTCTAGAGAAAGGTAAGGCGCGACGCGCTAATCGGAGGAGATGGGCAACAGATTTCGAAAGAGTGTTGCGCAGCGCCTTGTCTCGTGAACACCTCATCACAGATCAAGCATCTGCACGTCTGTCGATCAAGGACGATGAAACCCTTCCCGATCTGGTCGGCGCTCGTGAGTGCCCGCCGAACGTCTTCGGAATCGCTCACAATCCCATCAACCGTTTTCCTAAACATGCGCCTCCTGCACGAAGCTGGCATCCTTCACCACAACCGCAGACTGACTGCCCATCATCGCGGGCGAAGCATGCGTTTATCAGGACTGATCAGGGCCCAGCTAAATCGGAAGCTGGGGAAAGAGATTGGGTGCCATCTGCACCGCGAATTTCTTGAAGTACGCGGCGGCCGCCAGTCTTCCGAAACGGCGGGGTTTCCGGTTTCCGATCAAGCCCATTGTCCAGTGCCATGACTCGCTAGCCGGAATGAAACTTCATGCCCGGTCCGAGTCCCGCGATGAACCCTATCGCCAGAACCACTGCGGCAATCACCCATCCTCGGTTGCGCTCGATTTCGGGCATCTGCAATTCGCGGCTTGGAATGCGTTGGCCATAGAGTAGTTTCCACATCCGTGCCAGCCCGGAGTTCCCACCAAATGACGCAGCCGCAACCGAGATCAGAATCAACAGAGGCCCGACCGGATTGAGTGCGCCAGCAGCGCAGGAGAGGAGCCCGGCAGTGAGATAAGGCACAACCGTGAGTTGGCGCGCGCGGCACACGGATCTACGCATCCTTTCCTAAAACGGACGCAGTTCGCGCAAGGACAGAGGCACAAACAAAAAGAAATAGGTTACGCTCCCCAGCACAGTCAGGCCCAGGCGCCACGCCCACGCCGGCTGCCATCCTGCTACTACTGCCGCCCAGTCGCCAATGCCGGAGAACAGAAAATATCCGCCTGCCTGAAACAGATTAAAAGTCATCAGCAGCCAGAAGAAGTACCGCCAAGATGGCGACTGTTTGATGGCTTGCGAGGCGCCCCAGAACAGCGCCCCCAAGATCAGATTGACGAGCGTCCCGCCCGCTACGACCAGACGTGTGTCCACGCTGGCAGGTATTCGGGTCGTACTGAGAATAGTGTTCGGCGAGTGCCCCGAGGCGCACCAACTGAGGGCTATCGGCTTTGAGAAAGCCAAAATTAGCTGAATTGATAGAAATCATGGACTGTGGCGCTTGCGAACTGTCTATCAGATCAGGATTTTGATGTCAGCGTGAAGGTTTTGCGCGCGGAATACCCTTTCATCCTTCAATCGTTGACCAGCACCTGAACGGGGGAACACCAATACTACTGCATTCCATGCAAAATTCGTTACGTGATCAGGTGCGGCGCCACAATCCCGATAAACTCACGCGGCGTTATGATCTTGGTTTTCTTCCAGAATCGCGGAAAATGCCTCAGATTGCCCGTCACCAAATAATCCGCTCGGGCAGCATCGGCACATTCCACGAACATATTGTCATCGGGGTCGCCTGCCACTTCGAGGCGGCGTGTCGGAGCGACGGTATAGCTATGGTTTTTGATGACCTGCAGCAGTTGCCGCCGAAGGCCTTTGCGAATCTTCAGTTCCGGGCGGGCAAGCACCCCGCATGTATTCCTCCAGGATGGGACGGGAGACATAAAGGCGGGCCGGTTTAGTGATGGCAAGCAGCAGAACGGTGCGCTGCAGGCCGGCTGGCTTAATCGCAGCGGAAATCAACACATTCGTGTCAATTACGAGCCGCAGCGGAAGCATTACCGCTTTGATCTCTGCGCGCGGGATGCCTTGATAGCCTGCTCGATCTGGCGCGCCGTCAGGGTATTGGTCCCCTTGCGCTCGGATTCCTCGCCGATGATCCTTAAGACCTCGGGCTCAGGCGCGGCAAGCTTCACGTAATCACGGATGCTGAGCAGTACCGCCTTGGGTGTACCGTGCTTTTCGATAACGAGCGACCGGCGCTCGTCCTCGACACGGCGCAGGAGCTTGCCAAAATTGGCGCGGGCCCGCAACGCGGAGACCACTATCGTGCCGTTCTTGTCGGTGGTAAGGGTAGCCATGAACTCTCCATTTAGATTATCTGAACTGTACAGTTTGGCCAGGACAGAGTCAACGGCCTAGAAGAGCGCCACAACCGCGATACAGAACACCGCAACCGTCAGCGTCGGAATCCAGAACAAAAATACTCTCAAGAGGTTATTTCTGAGTCGACTGGCCGCATAAAACAATGCGAAAAACAAGACCGCGAGAAGCCAGAATGGAGGCGAAAAAACGCTCTCCGCGAGTCCACCCGCGAGGGCAACCAGTCCAGTTGCCTTCTCCCGGCTGATATCCCTAAAAACCAACCAAGAACCCGGGACACACTCCGCGAGAAATATCGCAGCGAATCCGCTAAGGATGCCCTTGGAGTAATCCATATCTCTTTGGTGGTGCGCCGGATTATACGCCAGAGGCATCGCCAGGGCGACCCGATTCACTGTCGTAACATCGCGAGGGTTATGAGTGTAACGGCCTGATCGTCAGTTGTCCTACGACGACAGTCGTTGGCCGAAGCGGCGCGACGGTTTCAATTGCGGTGATTTGATCGGTGAGAGGTCTCACCAAATGCGTTTTCCCAATCCAGATCTGGGGCAACATTTGCGTCGCTTTTGTGTTGGCAGGTTCCGCGCGGTGGTGGTGCGGCGGCTGTGTCAGTTTGGAAAGGCCATTTTTTTCAGCACTGCCTGGAGCCGGAAATTTGGGATGTCCCCATTGTCGCAACCAGGAGGATTATCGCGGGGGTAGTATGGCAATCCATTCAGCGCGACGCCCGGCAAGTCGAAGTTCGCAAAGTTGAAGAGGTTGTAGAAGCCGACGCTCGGCTCTAGTTCTAGTGCCAGTCCTTCTCGAATCGCGTAGGACCATGCAAGTTTCACATCAAGAGCGCGCAGCCAGGAAAGATTCGCTTTCGCCAGGAGGCGCGAGCGGTACGGGTGGAGCGATGGCACACAGTGAGTTAACTGGCAAGTTATCTGCGTTGTTGTAACACAGCGAATTGTCAACGCCAAGTTGAGCCGCGGTGAACAAGCCATTCTGGAGCAGGATTCGCCGGTCGGCGTCAAATGAAGGGCGGTCACACTGTTGTAATTTGCGAGCACCGTATTGATGTTGGAACGCTAACACCGCGATCAAAGCTTCCGACGTGGGTTCCAGGAATTAGATCTTGAACGGTGCCGGGCACCGAAGTCGGCAGAAGAGGTCAAACCATTGTTAGGCAAGCGAGATATCGAGGTAATTCGGATCAGCGGCAACTCGCTCCACCGGTCCCCTTTTTCCCCGGAACTCGCCGGCGATGATGCGCACGAGTATACCGTCCCGGCGAAGGCTTCACATCGGCAACATAGATCGCCTGCGTCTCACCCGACCGTAGCGGAAGTCACACACCGCGGTACGGCTCGTGTTTTCAATCATCCTACGAGCCCAAAAAGCTTTGCTGGAAAAGAAAACACCAAGTCTTCGGAATCTCAAAACTGAGACTTTTTGCGCGCCCGTTCTTGTGATCACTTACCTCGGCGAATTTCAGAACAATGCTTGGTCTGTATCTGCGATCGGAACCTCCGGTGCGCACTCCTCATCATCTTTGCCCATTCCGCACCCATTTCTTATTGATGTTTCGGGGATCTCGGCTGGCACATCGATCGGCTCTGCAGGACCTCCATCTCTGACCGGCCCATTGCCATTTTGGAATGTCCAATACAAGTCGTCATCGACGGACCGAGACCTCGCCTGCTTTCGGGCGTTCCGCTTCGGAGGACACGTGTCCTCGCTCCGACTGGACGCCCTCTCGCAACATCTGTTGAGGGGGAAGCACCGCACGTTGACTGACTAAAAAAGTCTCTCGTGTTTCTCTCGTGTTAGCTCACGACTCACCGGCAACCCACACGAATTCAGTGCCTGAAAAGCGAATTTTAACATGCTTCTACGGGTGTAAGGCCTCGAGGAAGCGGGAGGATTGGTCGACTTACGAATCGGCTGCTCTACCAACTGAGCTACGTCGGCCTGCACTCGATTCTAAATGGGAGGGAGACAAGCGTATAGCGAAGGAACGCGTATCGGAGGTCGAACAAAACCAGCTTCACGAGCGTTGAAAAACCCCGCTCAGCGGACAGCGGAGAGCCTGAACTGAGCGAAGTCGAAGGGCGGCTGTCTTCACACGAGCTCCACATTATCGAAGATCGATTCCGGCGCCTTAGGCGGCGCGAGCGGCCACCATTGCCTCGTATTCCTGTTCCGCTTGGCGGGGAAGAAGAACCCACATGGTGTAGACGCCGATCGCCGTTCCGAAAGGAATATTGAACAGCGAGATGAAGCCGAGGACCAGTGCCACGATGCGGGCCCAGGGCTCGCGCTGCAGCAGACCCCATCCCGCGATAAATCCGAGAGCAGCCTTACCTAGAACGAATATCCCAACCACGCTCAGCAAAGGACGCAAGAAGGCTGGCGCTCCCGTCCCTCCTCCGGGCGCGAAGAGCGTGTTCGCGATGATATAGACAACCACGCCGCCAATCGCGTTGAAGGCAGATAAGGCCAGCCAGAGGATTCCTAACAGATGAACATGCCGTTGCACGCGGCCGGTGCTTGACGGTAGAGCGGTCACTGGCCCTACGAATTGTTTGCCGCAGCGACTGCAGAAAGCTTGGCCGGCCTGCACCGGGGCACCACATCCATCGCAGTACATGAGAACCTCCGTTGTCGACGCTCAATCCCGGAACATTCAATCCCAGGAAGAGCATTTTCGCGTCCGCCTTGCGGCAGCATTGTGCTTAATTAACACAAGATACTCAAGCAGCGGCAAACAGTTCAACGAATCGGTGTGCACATTGTTTCACCGCCACTCGACGCAAGAAATCAAGACGAGAGACAAAAAGGCCACCCGGCAACATGGGTGGCCTTCTCTTCAAGGGAGAATAGTTCCAACGGAGGCGAAAATTCCGTCAAAACTTTCTGGCGAGATCTTATGAGCCGAAAAAGCAGGGTGTCAAGGGATTTTTCGGAAATAAATGTCTTTATTTTCAATCACTTACACAACCAATTAATATCATTGGCAAGTGTAGCAATTTGAGACAGGCACAGGTGAAATCCGTCCTAAGCCGATATGTCTAAGGCACTTAACCAAGGCCGCGAGGAGTCTCCGCCGTCCCAGCGACGGCGTCGGACGACTGGCCCGAGGAGCCTTCGGCCATTTTCTCAGCGAGGTGCAATGAAATGAATTCCATGTGTTCCGGACGATCAAAAACCTTATTGGGAAAGAACCGCTTCACCAAAATGCGAATGCCACCAAAACCAATGCCCGCGACGATCGCGATGGCGCCGAGCACGAAACATAGGATGATGACGTTGACTAGCAGTGCACCGACATTGTTGTTCTTGTCGAGATAGGTGTTCTCGTTCCACGTGACGTTGGCCTCGTAGTTGACGAATCCTAAGAGCACATTGGCATCGCTTTCGGAGAGAGGTCCGGCAGCGATGGCGATAATTGGACCGGTGCGCTTATCAAAGAACGGGCCGCCGTTTTCGATGCCAGCAACTCCCGCCTGCGGTGGGGCCGCTTGACGAACCGCATCGATACGGCGCAAATGTTCCGCGGCTAGCTGCGGCGTCGGATATTCAATCAACACCAGGGTAGCCTGGCCGCCCGGGCTGGTGTATTTCCCCATTGCCACTTCGGCGCTGGCAGTGAAGTCAACTAGTTGAGCTGTAATGGGAGAGGAGAGTGCGCCGAAAGCCAGTGGTCCCAATGCATACTTTTCCGTATTCGCTACATAGCCTCTATGCGGCATGAAGGCGAGGATTGGCGGCAGATTGGCGGCGTTTCCGCTGGGGCGCGGCAGCACTCCGGCCAGTTCGCGCAGTTCCGCGGCCGACATCGCTGACAGGCTGCTGAAGGCGGCATCGACCAGCACATGCCCGCGATAAAATAAGACTCGCGAGTTGAGCGAAGCTGCCTGGTCACCGATTTGCTCTTTTGACATGTTGGGTTGCAGGTAAAACGTATAGGCGCCGAAAGCTCCGCTGGCATCGGCAAAGCGAGCTGCGCGAACTTTCAGCGTGCGGCCATCATCGCGACGGTATGTAGCTGACGCGAAATCGCTGAAGCCGAACTCCTTGAGAATGGCTGCGTTCGCGGGGTCGGCGATTCCGGCGTCTCGGCTGGTTTGGGCGGCGCCCTGCACTTGCCACCCGGCAAAGCCCTGGGGCAAGATGGTCGACTTCGCGTCGGCAGCGACCGGCGGGGTGTTGGCGGCGAAAGCCAAGCCAACGGCAGACACGGCAAGAACCAATATGAGAACAGACTTTGAAAAGCTCATGAAGGTACGCGGGAACCGTCCCCCTGTGTTAATTAGACCACACAGAACAGGAAAAGTTTCCGAAACGAACCGGCAGGATTGAACCTACGACGGCTGGGATGAAGGCTAGGAACCCAGGGGTCCCCTTCGACGGGCTCAGAACCGGCTTGCGCTTCGCTCCGGATGACAGGGCGCGGGTTGTGCGTACAACCCCGATCCAGAAGAAAGAAACAAGTTATTGGCCGGCCGCCTTGTCTATCTTGCTCGCAACCTTCACGCCGCTTAGGCCGTTAACGTATTTGGCGATGCCGCGGTAGAGCGACTCAGCGATCCGGCGGCGGTATTCGGCGGTTTCTAAGTGATGCTCATCGCTGGGATTGCTCACGAAAGAGATCTCGGCAAGGATTGAAGGCATGTTGGCGCCGATCAGTACGATAAAGGGAGCCTTCTTTACGCCGCGGTTGCGGATGGCGGGACTCTTCAGGGCAAGGCCGCTGTGCAGCGACTGCTGCACGTCCCCGGCGAATTCGCGAGACTCCTCGATCTTATCTTTGAGAGCGATCTTCTTCACCAGGTCCTGAAGTTCGTAGATTGATTTCTCTGAAACCGCATTTTCACGTGCTGCCACTTCCAGCGCTTCGGGCGACGAGGTGAAGTTCAAATAGTAGGTTTCAACTCCGCGTGCGCCGGGATCGCGGCTGGAGTTGGCATGAATGGAAATGAATAGATCAGCTCGCTCCTGGTTGGCAATGGCGGTGCGAGTTTCGAGCGGAACAAAGGTGTCATCCTTGCGCGTGTAAACCACTTCTGCGCCCAGCCGCGTCTCCAGCATCTTGCCCAGGCGCCGGCCGACTTCGAGCACCAAGTCCTTTTCTTCCAAGCCGTGCGGACCAATGGTTCCGGTATCGTGGCCTCCGTGCCCCGGATCGATCACGATTCGACCAATCTTCAATCCCAGCGCGCGAATGAGCGATCGCTCGCCGCTAGCTGTGGGCTGTGCCTCTCGCACGTCGAGTTCCGCCGCCAGATTGCCTCTTTTGCGTCCCGGCGTCCCACGGGAAAGGGCATGAATAGAGCGGTTAGCGCTGGCAGCAGGTATGCCCGCCACGACAAGGCTCTTTGGCGTGGACGAGGAGTGGTTGTCTTCATCATCGGCTTCCACTACTTTTTTCACCGGCAGAGATTCAGGTTTCGCCAAACGGGACGCCACCGCAGGTGAAAGAGAAGCGGCGCGGCTCTCCTGTGGAGAGATCCTTGCATCGTCGGCCACGTCCATGCTCGCGACCGGCGCCTTTCCTGCTTCGGCCTTGATCTCCGCCTTGATTTCTTGTTTCAAGCTCGAATTCCCGCCGCTTGTGTCTGTTGCCTCTGAGTCATCGCTCGCGGCCAGTTCGATATTCTTGGGCACTTTGGCGGTCGCCTTCTTGCCATGAATATCGATAATCAGCCGGTAAGGATTGGGCAGGAGAAACACTTCGTAGTCAGAAAGGTCGTGCACTTCGAGCACCACGCGGGTACGTCCGGGTTGGTACTGCGCTACGCGGATCTTTTTCAGAAATCCATCATCCACGTCGAAGCTCTTCCCCACCAGCGTGGAAGCCAGTTTGGTACTGCGCAAGTCGAAGAAGATGCGATCAGGATGCGAAATGCGTTGAGAAGCAAATTTGACTTCGTTTTCGATGTCTATAGCCACGCGCGTGTAGTCCGGTGTAGACCAATGCCGGACGCCGGTTACCCGTGCTATTTGCCTGCTAGTGCCTTCGTCCAGAGCTGTCTTGGCGGCTGCCGGCCGGGAAGCTGTCTCTATGCTCAGAGCGTTTCGGGATTCCTTGTCATCGTTTCTCGGAGTTTCCTTTTGAGCTGCTTTGTCTGCCTCAGGTTTGTTGCTGGGCTGGACTTCCCGATCGATTTCGGCGATCGCCTGACGAGCCTTCTCGGCCAACCGGTTGGCGGGATAACGATGGAGGAATTCCTTGAAGGTGGAGCGGGCGTGGTCAGGATTGCTTAAGTCGTCTTTGTAGATTTCCCCCATGGTAAAAAGCGCGTCGAAGCGGTATTTGCTGCCGGGATATTCGCGTCGCAGGAACTTGTACTGGCCAATGGCACCGTTAAGAACTTTGTCGTCGTCGAAGCGCCTTCCCATTTCTACCAGTATTTCCGCCACGGCCACCACGCTGGGATCGGCTTTTGTGGACGACGGTGCGCCATAATAAACGCTGCGGTAGGCGTTAATCACCCGCTGGTAGTCATGGCGGGAACGGTCGGCCAGGAGGCGTCCGTTGAGGGCCTCCCGCATGCGTTCGGCGGCGGCGAAATGACTGCGGGCCCAGGCGTCGCCGTGATGCGCACGGGCGTGCGCCGGTAAGGTCGGGAGCAGGCAGAACAAAAGAAACGCTCCCAAGCGCAAGCCGCGCTGGCTCGATAAAGTGTTCAAGTCTCTAGCTCGTATGCTTTTCGTTAAAATTGCGTGGTCGCTGAGAGATACGTGTAAACAGATGCCGGTAACTTAGTCTGTGTTGCTGATATAAAGAACGCCCCTCGCATCCCGTTGAACCCTAACGGGATCGCGCGAAAAAGCTCCCGCCGTTCGGCTCAGATCGAAGCCACCGTAATAGAGGTTGGTGATGCGCCGAACGTAGTTTTGAGTCTCAAGATAGTGCGGAACTCCCGCACTACGTGCCACCGCGCCCGATCCCGCGTTGTAGGCTGCCAGAGTCAACTTCACGTCGCCGCCATAACTTTCCAGAAGCTTCTTCAGGTGGCGGACGCCGGCATCCACGTTCTGCTCAGGGTCGAAGGGATTTTTGACCTTCAAGCTCCGGGCGGTTGACGGCATCAATTGCATCAGGCCCATAGCTCCTTTGCGCGACACAGCATTGGGATTGAAGTTAGACTCGACCTTCACGACGGCTCGCACCAGGTTTGGATCGACATTGTGGCGGGCCGCAGCCTGGTCGATGGCAGAATCGATATCTTGCTGCGTGGTCAGTTTGCCGCCGAAATTAGCAGTCACTATTTTCGCCCGCGCGGATTCCGCGGACTCGTGCCCGAAATACTGATTGACTTCAGCCGCTGCCGACCGGGCGGCACGCATCGACGCCGCATTGGGAGCAGGCACCGGTTTCCATCGGCTCTCTTTGACACTCCAGTACATCAGCGACCGCCGCGTTGGTTCCGAAGATTGCGGATGCTGGAGATGAGTTGCTCGCACCGCATCGTTTACATACACCTTGTGGCCATTTTCGTCGGTGCTGGTGATGACCTGGGAGGAATCATCCGGTCCGGTAGCAGCCTGCACCCGGGGCGTAGAGAGAGAAGCGGGGGTCGCGACCGCCATAACGGCCATCAGGGCGATTTGCAGGTGCTTTCGCATAACCGGGTTTCTTCCCTTCGCCTTGCAGAGAGACAGACTTCACCCTCCTGTCTTCTCACCCGGAACCTGACGGAGAATGCTTATACCAGAGTGGAACAATTATAGGCGTGCACGGATACGTGGGCAATGACTCCGAAGGGCGTAGAACCACTAGAGTAATCTCAGTAATAGACTGAAAACATTAAAGTTAACAAAAATGCGGGGCTTTGGAATTCCTCCCCCGCGTGGCATGCCGGTCGCCTGCCGTCAAGCCACCCCCGATCCACTCCTTCAGACTTTCTCCAGCGCAGTGGCAAAGGCGTCAAAGGATAGCGACCGCAACAGGTTACGCCGCATTCCGCGTACGACCTCGGCCAGTCGGTCGGACGCGAAAGCAATCCAAGCGAAATCGGCGGAATTGGCCAGCTTCTTGAGGTCCTCCTGAATGTCGGTATTGCGAACAAGTTCGGGCACGTCTGAGGCAAGGAACATCAGGTCTCGTAACAAGGAATAGAGGGTACGGATTAGTTGCTCGGTTTTTTCTCGACCCTCGGCACCAGCGCGATAGGACTCCGTGATCTTGAAAAGCTCGCTGTGCTCGCCGCCCCGTAAGGCCGACTTGAGGATGTTCAGCGCATTGGCGCGGGCTGCGACGTAGACAGCGAGATCGAAGCTGCGGGCGCGCCCTATGGCTCCCTCGCAAAGGCGTGCGACCAGCGCACGCTCTTGCACCTTCCAATCGGGGCGGTGCTGTGCAAGGTACGTTTCGATTTCTTCGGCCGGCAAGGCGCCCAAAGGAAAAATCATCGAGCGCGAGCGAATCGTGGGCAGCAGCTCGCCAGCATTTTCAGTGAGCAGGAAGATGGTGGCAAACTCGGGCGGCTCTTCCAGCACTTTGAGTAACGAGTTCGCCGCCTCTTTCATGAAAGCCGAGTCGGTAAATATGTAAATCCGTTCCTTGCCTTCGGACGGGCGATAGTAGATGGTCTCGATGACGCGGCGGACCTGATCTACTTTGATCATCATCTGCGGAGGATCGGGCGGGACGATGAGCACGTCGGGGTGAGTCTGCACGAAGAGGCGAGTTTCCTTTTTGTCAGTCTCTCGTAGATTTTCTCGGGCTTCGACCGCCTCGGTGAAACGGGCGTCGAGGTCGGTGGCCTGAGCGATGCGAGTGCAGTTCGCGCATGTGCCGCAGAAGTCAGGCAGGCCGTCGGTTTTGATTGGGGCGAGGCAGTTAAGGGTCTGGGCGAGCATCAAGGCCAGAGTGTACTTGCCCGAGCCTGGTGTGCCGGAAAGGACTACAGCGTGCGGGAAGCGGTCGCGCCCCACCATGTCGCGCACGCGATGGATGGTTTCGGCGTTACCGTGGAAATCAGAGAAGGCCATTTAACACTCAATCGCAGCAGAAACCGAAAAAATCTATTGTAAGTCGAGCACGCTGTGGTGCGTAGACAGCTTCGGACTGGCGACAGATCACCCTTGCCCCTTGATTCCCTTACAGATCGTCTCGCTTACTTCGTGTCTCTGCGGGAAGTCATGAGCTGCGCCGGCAACTTTAACCTTCGGCTTACAACTTGCATGATTTGGCCGTGGGTCTGAGAAGGTGTACCGCTAGCATCGACCAGGACCGCGCGCTGCGGTTCGCGGACGGCGATGGCGAGATAGCCTTCTCGCACACGAGCAAAGAACGTACGGGTCTCCTGCTCGAAGCGGTTTTCATCGCCGTGGCCGCCGCTTCGGTTCCGCGAGGCACTCTGATTACGGCGGCGGGCCCGCCCAAGACTGCTCGCCGCATCGGAATCGAGCAGGATCGTGAGGTCGGGCTGCAAGTCTCCGCAGAGAACACGGTGCAACTCAAGTACGGACTCGCTTCCCAGTTTACGGCCGATTCCCTGGTAAGCCTCGGTCGAATCCGTAAAGCGATCGCAGAGCACGATGCTGCCCTGTTCAAGCGCAGGCTGAATCACTTCCGCAATGTGCTGGGCACGCGAGGCAAACATCAGCGCCATTTCGGCCAAAGGAGAAAGGCGGTCCGTAGAAGAGTCGAGCAGCACGCGCCGAATTTTTTCACCGATCGGGGTTCCACCCGGCTCGCGGGTTTCTACCACTTTGAAGCCCGCCGCGCGGAGAGCTTTCGCGAGCTTCCGCAGTTGAGTGCTCTTGCCGGTGCCGTCGAGTCCTTCAAAGGTAATGAATTTACCGCGCCGGGACATGTGCGAAATCATATCAGCGCTCACTCTGTACCGTCACACGGTGGACTGCTATAGTGCTAGGCGTTATTGAGTTCTCATGTGTTACAACACGGGCAGGGGAGCGCGCCATGTCATTCCAGAAAGCAGTCAGTTTTGGGTTAGCATGCTTTGCCTCTATCGCGTGGTGCCAGCAGATTTTCCAAGTTGGATCGCGGTCGCGCAGAAGACATGCTACATACCGTAAGCGACGAAGTGCGGAAGTATGATGACCCGAAGCTCCATGGACTCGACGGCAGCAAAGTTGTTTGCCTATGAGTCGCCTCCGGAATAGAGCCGCATCGAGTTGCTTCAATACATCACGAACACGGGAGCCCGTCGAATGAAACTCTCAAGAATTCTGGGAGTCTTTTGTGCTGTGGCTGTGGCAGTTTCATTGGGGGCGGCGTCCGCTCCGACCGTGACCATCGAGGTGGACGCGAGCGATGCGCCGCGCAAGATTTTCCACGCCACGCTGAAGATTCCTGCCAGCGCAGGGGACCTGACTTTGTACTACCCGAAATGGATTCCGGGTGAGCACGCGCCCGACGGCCCCGTGGTCGACTTGGCGGGACTTAAATTTAGCGCGGGTGGGAAAACTTTGAAGTGGCGGCGCGATCTCCTTGACGGCTTCACCCTTCACCTGGAAGTGCCAGCTGGTACCAACGAAGTAAATGCCGAGCTCGATTTTCTTTCTCCGGCGACGTTTGAAGGCGGATTCTCGGCAGGCTCCTCTGCCACCGATAAGATGGCGGTGATTAGCTGGAACCAGGTTCTGCTTTATCCCAAGGGCTGGAAGTCAGACGACATTCACTATTCCGCCAGCTTACGGATTCCTCAAAGCTGGAAATTCGGGACACCGCTGCCAGTGTCGAACCAGAGCGGCAATGAAATTCATTTCGCCACCGTTTCTCTTACCACGCTTGTGGACTCTCCCGTGCTCACTGGCGAATTTTTGAAGGTCATTTCGCTCGGACAGAACCCACCCGTAGAGATGGACATTGCGGCCGACAGCGCCGCTGCCCTTGAGCCGGCACAGGAAGTCTGGGATCACTACAAGAGCCTGGTCGAGCAAGCCGGAAAACTTTTCGGCGCGCAGCACTATCGCGATTATCACTTTCTGTTCAGTTTGAGCGATCACGTCGCCCATTTTGGCCTCGAACACCACGAGTCGGACGACAGCCGCATCGACGAACGGGGACTGGTGGACGAGAACGCGCGAAAGTTGTCGGCCAGTTTGCTTCCCCATGAGTACGTACATTCGTGGAACGGAAAATATCGACGTCCGGCGGACCTCACCACACCTGACTACCAGCAGCCTATGCAGGACGATTTGCTCTGGGTCTACGAGGGTCTTACGCAGTACTTGGGCGAGGTGCTGACCGCCCGCAGCAGTTTGCTGACGCCCGACCAAGCGCGGGATCATTTGGCCATCACCGCGGCTGAGTTGGACCACGTGCCAGGCCGGATCTGGCGCAATCTTCAAGACACAGCCGATGCCGCACCACACCTTTATTTCTCTCCTCGAGGCTGGCGTTCGTGGCGGCGTAGTGTGGACTTCTATGACGAAGACAATCTGAGCTGGCTTTGGGTGGACGTGATCATTCGACAGCAAAGCAAAGGCAAAAAATCTCTCGATGATTTTTGCAGGCTCTTCCACGGGGCTCCCAGCACGCCGCCCATGGTCAAGACGTATACCTTCGACGACGTCGTGAACGGGCTGAACCAAGTCGCACCGTATGATTGGCGCGCGTTCTGGACTGAGCGTTTGACCAACCACGGCCCGGGCGCACCGCTAGGCGGCATCGAAGGTAGCGGATGGAAGGTCGTTTACGACGATATGCCGTCGGAGATGATGCGGGCCGGAGAAGGTGAGGAGCGGGGCGTGGTTGCCAGTTACTCGATCGGCTTGGCGCTCAAGGGTGATGGAGGCGTTATCGACACCGTCGAAGGCATGGTCGCCGCAAAAGCCGGAATCGGTCCAGGAATGAAAGTAATTGCGGTTAACGGACGCCAGTTCTCTCCAGAAGTGCTCCGCGGTGCTCTCAAGGCCGGCAAGAACAGCAGCGAACCGTTGGATTTGCTGGTAGAAAACACCGAGTACTACAAAACCTACAAGCTCGACTATCACGGTGGAGAAAAATATCCTCATCTTGTCCGCGATGAATCGAAGCCGGACCTGCTGAGCGAAATCTACAAGGCGAAGTAGCTCCGCTGAGGAGGAGAGCGAAGACCATGGATTCCGACGGCCGCGATGGATCTCAGCGTTCTCTGCCGATGTTTTCTGCGCACTCTGCGCTTCGAGATTCTTCGTACCAACGCAATCGCAGAGTACGCCGAGAAATGCCGCAGGACACGCTGAAAATGATCGTGTTCGCACTGTTATGTTTTCTGTTTTGCTCCAGCCTGCCTATTTGTGCCCAGACCTCTATCCTGGGCTTCACTCCTTCTGCCGCCGTCCATGAGATCGAGATCGAAAACAAGTTCAAAGCAATTCCCTCCCCCGACGAAGAGCGCCGTCAGCATCACATCTTTACCGCCGAGCCGCATGTCGCCGGCTCCAAACGTAACAATGAACTAGCTCGCTACATCGCGGACGAATGGCGTCAGGAAGGTTTAGAGGAGGTCGTCATCCGCCGCTACGATGTCTACGGCACCAATCCAAAGTTCACCTTTCTGGAAATGGTCGCGCCCGTGCATTACCGTGTCCGCCTGCGAGAGATCCCGGTCCCCGGCGATGCGGACATGAAGAACAAGAGCATAAGCTCGGCGTGGAGCGGCATGTCCGCTTCCGGAGAAGTGACGGCACCGTTGGTCTATGCCCACAGCGGCAACCCCGAAGACTACGAACTTCTCCGCAAGCAGGGCATCGACGTCAAGGGCAAGGTCGTGCTGGTGCGCTACTCGAATCCCTACAGCTATCGCGGATTCAAAGCGCTCACAGCCGAACGTGAAGGCGCAGCTGCCATTCTCATCTACAGCGATCCCGCCGAAGACGGATTCAAAAAGGGCAAGGTCGTTCCCAACGGTCCCTGGGGCCCCGAGTATCACATTCAACGCGGCGCCATCACCTACGATTTCATGGCGCCCGGCGATCCGCTCACTCCGGGATGGGCGTCGATTCCCGGCGCCAAGCGTATTCCGGTCGAGGAAGCGATTTCGATTCCGAAGATCATGGCGCTGCCACTCTCCTGGCACGATGCCAAACCGCTGCTCACGAATATGGACGGCCCCATTGCTCCCGATGGCTGGCAGGGCGGACTGCCCATCAAGTACCGCCTCGGCGGCCAGCGCGTGCGCGTCCACGTAAAGATCGAAATGGATAATTCCACTCAGCCCTATTACGTAGTCGAGGGCCACATTCGCGGTGCGCAGTTGCCCGATGAGTGGATCGTGCTGGGCAATCACCGCGACGCATGGGTTTTCGGCGGCGTCGACCCCAGCAGCGGTACCGCATCGATGATGGAGCTGACCCGCGCCCTGGGAAAGTTGGCGAAAGCCGGAACACGTCCGCGGCGCACCGTGGTTTTCTGCAGTTGGGACGGAGAAGAAGTCGGCCTCACCGGTTCCACCGAGTGGGGAGAGCAGTTCGCCGATGCACTGCGCAAAAAAGCCGTCGCTTACATCAACGTCGATTCCTCCACTTCCGGGCCGAACTTTCACGGCCAGGCAGTGGCCTCGCTTGCGCCCATGCTGGTCGAAACAGCCCACACACTGCAGGATCCTTCGGGCAAGACGCTGTATGACACGTGGAAGGACTCAACCGCGCGCGAGCGCCGCGCGGCCAAACAATCTGAAGACGTCACAGACTCTAATCTTGCCGATACCCGCATCGGGAGTGGCTCCGACCATACCGTGTTCCTTAACTTTGTGGGCATGCCTGTCCTGGGCCTGCAGTTTGACGGACCGTATGGTGTCTACCACTCTGCCTATGACGACTTTTTCTGGATGAACCACTTCGGCGATCCCGGCTACCGCTATCACACTCTGATGTCGCAGTTGTGGGGAGTGACCGCGCTGCGCCTGGCCAATGCCGACCTGCTGCCTTTCGACTTCGCGAGCTACGCCGCCAACATCCGCCAGTTCGTCGATGACCTGGTCAAAGGCAAGGACATGAGCCAATTGGATCTCAAACCCTTATTTGAGGGTATCGACGAGTTCGAGGCAGCCGGTAAGCATCTCAACGATTCAGTAAGCCGCAAGCTCGCCTCTGGCGCCGTCGATTCGAAGCTCGCTGACAGCATCAATCGCGGCATGATGCAGGTGGAAAGGAACTGGCTTAATCCTGACGGAATTCCGGGAAGGCCGTGGTTCAAGCACATTCTCTACGGCGCACGCTTTACTTATGCTCATCTGGAGTTGCCGGGACTGACGGAAGCGGTCGAGAAACGGGATTGGCCCACGGCGAAGCAACAGGCCGAGATTTTGCAGCGTGCCCTTGCGAACAACACAGAGCTAATCGGCCAGTTGGACTCCAGTCTTAGAGAGCAGGAGGCGGAGTCTGGCAAGTCGTACAGTTATTTCGATGCAGCCAACTGATCGATGCCAGGACGTCCGTCGAACTATTCCACTAGAGGTTGGTCAACAGGCTAATGGATAGGGCGAGCGAGAGTCATGGCAGAATACCGCTCTTTACAATTTGGGAATTGTTTCCAGCGGCTCGGTGCCGCTCTCCAGCAGGCCTTCTGCTTCCTCTCCTGCTGCCTCATCCTGCAACATAAATGCGAAGGCTTCCTGCGGCACGGGACTCTGCCACACCGGCGCGAACGACTGTCGATGCAGCGGGGTCGGCCCATGCTGGCGCAAAGCGGCCAGATGCCGAGGCGTGCTGTAGCCCTTATTTGAGGCGAGACAGTACTCGGGGAATATCGGATCCCATTGGCGAATGAGATTGTCGCGATACACTTTGGCAATAATGGATGCGGCAGCGATAGAAGCTGAAAGCGCATCGCCGTGAATAATCGGCCGTTGCGGCAGTTCGCAATCAATCCGCAAGGCGTCGACTAGCAAATGATCCGCGGCGGGGACGAGACGGAGCACAGCTTCGCGCATGACCAGCCGAGACGCGTGATAGATGTTGATCTGGTCAATGCGAGCGGCATCAACGCAGGCAACTGCCCAAGCCACCGCATGTTCCCGAATGCGTTGGGCCAGCACTTCGCGGCGCTCGGCCAAAAGCAGTTTGGAATCACGCAGGCCGCGAACACGGTAGTCTCGATCGAGAATAACGGCAGCAGCTACCACCGGACCGAACAGCGACCCGCGGCCCACTTCATCGACGCCAGCCACCATGGTCGCACCCGATGCCCATGCCCGCTTTTCATAGCGCAGAGTACAACGCAGCCGCTTGAGCAGGCGCAGCTTGGCCGCAGAGGGCGAGAGCGTGCGCACGAGCGATTCCTTGACGGCAATAGGCAAGGGAGTTTGAACCCATCTTCACTGAAGACAGCCCTTCGCCGCAAGTGGGTTCATTGTGGAAATCCCTATAGCCATTCAGTAACTATTACCCCGATTACGAAGGTACATTGCCCGGTCGGACATGCGCTGCTATCTTTCGGTCATCAAGCGGGATAAGAAGATGGCGAGTGATGCATCCAAAATCCTGGTGCCCAGCGGCGCAGCAGCGGGGAAACTAGTCCACCTGGCGCTTCCTTTGCGTCTTACGCGCGCCGCGAATGGCGCGCGCGGCGGAACTGGCATGCACCTTTGACATTCATCCCGCTGGCGCCAGGCTACTAAGTTCCCGTGAGGTCAGTGCGGGCGACTTGCTCACTGTCGAACGTGGGCGAGGCAAGGCAGTATGCCGCGTGGTGTGGACCGCGGATCCTGAGTCAGACCTGCGCGGCCGGTTCACGGTAGAGTGTGTTGAGCCGGGAAGAGCTCCGTGGGAAGAAGAGCTGCGGCAAGCTCAGGAGCAATACTTACCGGTAATTCTGGACAGACCTCAAACCCCTTACTCCATCACCGGTATGCGCATGAGGAGAAGAGAACCGCCGACGTCGACGTCGTTTCTCGGTTGACGGGGAGGCAGATTTGACCTTGATGGGTGGTCACAGCCGGTTGGAGGGCCAGGTCCAAGAGATTTCGGAATGTGGCTGCCGCATTACTGCCGGTGACTTGCCGGCCCCCGGAACGAACTTGCGGCTCTCACTCAATATTTTCGATATCAGCGTGGCCCTCAAGGCTCAGGTGAAGTACATCGCCAAGAATTTGGGCATGGGTGTGGAGTTTCAGGAAATACGCCAGGGCGATCGTCCTCTATTGGATTATCTGCTGCCCAAGCTCAAAGCCAAGAGCATGGAGGAGTTCGCCCAATTGGAAGTTGTGACCGAGCCGTTGAGAGCGGCGGCGGCGGCAGCTGGATAGTCTTGACCGGAGACCCGGTTGTGGCCAGCAGCAGGACTCCATCCTGAAATTTTCGCGCAGTTGCGCGGGCTATCTTTGCGCTCAACTGCGCATCACGCGGACCAATGGCGGAATTATTCGCTACTCTGCGTCGCGTAGGCGGGCCGCTTTGCCGCGAAGACCGCGCAGGTAGTAGAGCTTGGCGCGCCGAACTTTGGAAGACCGCAGCAAGTCCACCTTGTCGATGACTTTGGAGTGCACGGGGAAAATGCGCTCCACGCCTTGGCCAAAGCTGATTTTGCGCACGGTGAAACTGGCCTGGGGGCCCTTGGTGCGTGAAATGACCACGCCCTCGAACGCCTGCAGACGCTCCTTGTCGCCTTCCTTGATCTTCACGTGCACGCGGACGGTGTCGCCCGCGCCGAATTGGGGAAGGTCTGCGCGTTTCGTTTTGGCCAGCAATTTTTCGATAATTAGGTTCGACATGATCGTTGTCCTTCGCCTTCAATCTTGAAATCGTTCGAAGATTCTTTTCTACTCGCCAATTCTTTTTTGTGTCCCGACGCTACTGGCCGACTGCGCCTACGGACTCAGCCCCGATCTTTCTTGATCCGAGCCAAAAATTTATGGTCCTCTCCACTTAACCTCACCCCATCCAGTAAATCGGGACGATTACGCAGCGTCTTTTCCAGTGCGCGCTGGCGTCGCCACCGCCGGATCTCCTCGTGGTTTCCGGACATGAGTTCCTCGGGCACTGCCATCCCGCGAAACTCCGCAGGCCGCGTGTAGTGCGGATAATCCAGCAAGCCACCCGAGCTGCAGGTCGAATTCGGTCCATTGGTCTTTGCGCCGGAACCACCAGCCGGCTCTGAGCCCTCAGCCTGCGGCGAAGCCGTAAACGATTCCTGCCGCGTCGAAGCTTCATTTCCGACCGCGCCCGGCAGCAGCCTCGTGACCGCTTCCAGAATGACCGCGGCGGCCATTTCTCCGCCGCTCAGGACGTAGTCGCCAATCGAAAGCTCACGGTCGGCGAGAAAGTCAGCCACGCGCTCGTCCACGCCTTCATAGCGTCCACAGATGAGCACAATGTGATCGAGCGCAGCCAACTCTGCCGCAGCAGCTTGATCGAATCGCTGTCCCTGCGCGGAAAGCAGAATTACGGACTGCTTTACGCGGCCGGCCACTCGATCTTCCCGCGGCACGACCTGCAGTGTCTCCAAACATTCAAATAGCGGTTCCGGCTTTAGCACCATGCCTTCGCCGCCACCGAATGGCCGATCATCCACCGTGCGGTGTTTGTCGTGTGTAAACTCCCGCAAGTCGTGGACCGTGATCGTAACCAGGCCCATCTCGCAGGCCCGACGAGTAATACCGTGATCCAAGGGTCCACGAAAAAAGCCGGGAAAAATCGTGAGAATGTCGGCCTGCATCGCGAAACCGCAAACTTTTCACCACAGGGGAAAGCATTCACCGGCCTTATCCTCTGTGATCCTCAGTGCCCTCTGTGGTTAAATGCCCTTTCCTTTTCGCTGGCCGCGCCTGCTCCAGCTTTTCCTCATCCGTCACAGGAGCGTTAATCTCCAACATGCCCTCCGGAAGATTCATTCGCACCTGCCGGCGGCCTAAATCCATTCCTTCCAAATACGCTTCGGCGAAGGGAATATCAAACTGCTGGCCAGCGCTGTTCTTAACGACTAAAAGGGACGCTTCGCCCGCCCCGAACTGGACATCGGCAATGCGGCCGATCTCAAGGCCGTGGTCAAGAACGGTACAGCCAGCAAGATCGCTTACGTAATTCCAGCCCGGATCGAGCACCGCGCGTTCGCGGCTCGGCACTTGCAGCTCGCATCCAACCAGGGACTCAGCCTGGGAGATTGAATCCACACCCAGGAATTTCAGAACCAATAATCCCTTGTGTGGCCAAACCTCTTCCACTTCCAGTTCGCGGCGGACTGCTTCTGGTGATGCGCTCTGCGCCGGTGACAGCGCCAGCACTGACATGCCTGCTGGGAAGCGATCCGGAACATCCGTATGCATCTCAGCCGCAACTTCGCCCCGCCGGCCTTGTGTCTTCACCACGCGGGCCAGCGTAATGAACTCGCCGCCTGTTCCACGAACTGGTTCCGAAACCAAGAACTGATTCCCAAACAAAGGTCGCGCTAGGGCTGCTTCCCGCGCTATTCGACAACTTCCAGGCTATATCGCTTGTGCGCCCTTACTCCAGCAGCACTCAGCACCGCGCGCATGGCGCGGACTGTGCGCCCTTGCCGGCCGATCACTTTGCCCATATCGCTCTCCGCGACCTCGAGTTCAATCACGTCACCGTCGAGTTGCTCCACAAAAACCTGCTCGGGCGCATCCACCAATGACTTGGCAATGTGCTCCATGAGCATCCGCACGTCAGCATTCTGCTCGGTCATAGTCTACGGTTCTCGACTCGCGGAAGTGAAAACAGCGATTCAGCGCAGTTTAGGCGGCAGATCCGGAAGTGGCCGGAAGCGGCGCGGCCGACTTTGACACCAGCTTGCTAACCCGGTTCGACAGTTGGGCGCCCTTCGACACCCAGTAGTCAACGCGTTCGCGCTTCAACTCAATGCTGGCCGGGTTGGTGCGCGGGTTGTAAGTCCCGATGACTTCTACCGGACGGCCGTTGCGCGCGCGCTCTTTTTCAATGACCACGATGCGGTACTGCGGTTGCTTACGCGCACCCATGCGCGACAGTCGAATCATTAACACAGACAGGTATCCTTTGTTCCGGAAGCGTCCGGCGAGGTCAAGGCAAACACTTATTATGAAGGAGGTTAGGCGGAATGGCAATAGCCCGCTCACCATCCAACTGGCACCGGGTCCGAACCGCCGCGCAGTTCAACGCGCCCTCCCCTGCTAGACTCAAATGTTTGGAGGTACGAGTCTGCAAGCGGTCTACATCCTCTCCGCGGTGCGCACGCCGATCGGCAGGTTCGGTGGGTCATTGGCTTCGCTAACCGCCGCTGACATGGGAGTCGTTGCGGCCAAGGCTGCGATAGGACGAGGTGGAATCCAGCCTGAACAAGTCGAAGAAACCATCTTCGGCAACGCGCGCCAAGCCGGCGGCGGACCAAATCCGGCACGCCAGATTTCTATCCGCAGCGGTGTGCCGCAGGAAGTGCCGGCTTTCACCGTGAACAAGGCCTGCGCTTCGGGGTTGAAGTCGATCGCATTGGCCTACCAGTCCATTCTGCTGGGCGATGCCAACTGCGTTCTTGCCGGCGGCACGGAGTCCATGTCGCGTCTGCCCTACTATCTTGACGGTGCGCGCTGGGGATATCGTCTGGGTAATCAAGACCTGGTCGATGGCATGTATCGCGACGGATTTTTTTGTCCCATGGCCAAGATGGTAATGGGCGAGACCGCCGAGGTGCTGGCCGAGCAATATAAGATTTCTCGCGACGAGCAGGACGAGTACGCTCTGATGTCGCAAACCAGGGCGGGGCGGGCAATTAAGGCGGGACGCTTCGACAATGAAATCGTTCCCGTAACCATTGAAGGCAAGAAAGGCACAACCACTTTCAGCCGCGACGAGCATCCATTCTCCGATCCGACCATCGAAAAATTGGGTAAGCTGGCTCCCGTGTTCTCGAATGCCGGCACAATCACGGCGGGCAACTCATCGGGCATAACCGATGGCGCTGCCGCCGTGCTCGTTGCCGGCGCGAACTTCGTGCAGCGTAATAATCTGAAACCGCTGGCCCGCATCACAGCTGTGGCTTCTGCCGGAGTCGAGCCACGAACCATGGGAATCGGCCCTGTCCCCGCCTTGCGCAAGCTAGAGGAAAAACACAATCTGAGGCTCCAGGACTTTGGGCTCGTCGAACTCAATGAGGCTTTCGCTGCGCAGGTCCTAGCCTGTGACCGCGAATTGAATTTCAATCGCGATAAACTCAACATCAATGGTGGAGCGATTGCTCTCGGCCACCCCATCGGCTGCACCGGCACGCGCATCACGGTCACGTTGCTGCACGAGATGCGCAAGCGCAACACTAAGCGGGGTGTCGCTACGCTCTGCGTGAGCGGCGGCATGGGCATGGCCCTGGCCTTGGAGAATGTAGTGTGACCAGCGGCCCATTGTTTCGCCTGGCGCAGGAAGCCGATGCCGATGTAATCCTGGAATTCGTGCGCGTGTACTATGCTTTCGACGGCCATCACTTCGACGAAGAGAACTCTCCCGCCGCTTTAATGGGCCTGCTGCGCGATGATTCGCTTGGCTGCATCTGGCTGATTCAGAATGGCGACGCCGCCGTGGGCTACCTGGTGCTGACGTTGGGCTACAGCCTTGAATTACTTGGCCGCGATGCCTTCATCGACGAATTTTACCTTCGAGAAACTTATCGTGGACGCGGCTGGGGACGTCAGGCTGTAGCATTCGTGGAAGAGGCCGCGCGCTCCCTTGGCGTCAACTCCATTCACTTGGAAGTCACTCGCCCGAACACAACGGCTCACCGGATTTATCGTAAGCTGGGCTTCGAGGATCGTCAGCATCACTTGATGACAAAGTGGATCGCACGCGGACTATCCAAGCCCATCCGGCACGTGCCCACGCGACTTGACCGTGTTCCAGAGTGAGACAGAGTGAGACCAGCGGCCTGTTAGGCTCAGGCCGTTTCTGCTATGTTTTCTTCCACTTTTGTATTGGAATACTCCCCAACTCGCTGCCTGAATATTTTAAGGAGAATTCGCGTGATTCGATTCTCTGCCCACATCCTCTACCTCATCGCTTCATCTTTCCTTGCGCATCGCTATTTTGCGCAGACAGAGTTCTCCGCTGAAATTGTAGGCACACAAAGGCCGGCACTCCGACTCAAGCCAAGGTCCATTTCGCCAACGGCCGGAGCGCCGTCAAATACGAAGGCACGAACTCCAGTGGCGAGCCGAGTGCTGTGTGGCTGGATCCCGAACTACGCTTCTCGTCAAATGGCAGGGCCACTCGAGCCCCGGAGAGTTGCGCAACATTCAAGAGGGCACGCAGTCGGCCAGCCTGTTGGAGATCCCCGCAGGCCACACCAAGATGGACATCGGCAACATGATGCAGCAGCACTCCCAGCGGCGTTGACGCTGGCAAAACGACGACACTATACTTCTGGTTAGCAGTTCCTCTGGCACTCCGGAGAAGGAATGTCTTTATCCGCGGTAATCGTGGACGATGAGCAACTCGCCCGCGATGAGCTTGCATACCTGCTCAAGAACGCCGGCGACGTCAATATCGTTGCCCAGGGCAAAAACGGCCTCGAAGCGGTAAACCTCATCAAAGAACACAATCCAGACCTCGTTTTCCTGGATGTCCAGATGCCCGGGCTTGACGGCTTTGGGGTCATCAAGAAGCTCCTGGACAAGAAGGTTCCACTACCCAAAATCGTTTTCGCGACCGCCTTCGATCAGTATGCAGTGAAGGCGTTCGAAGTAAACGCCGTCGACTATCTGCTCAAACCGTTCGACAAAGAGCGCGTCGCGCAGTCGCTACAGAAAGCACGCTCCAAGCAGGATACGGACGGTTTGCCGGCCGAGCGACTTGAGACTCTGGTCCGAATGTTGGAGTCGCAGAAGCCGCAGCCATCCAAGATTCTGCTCAAAACCGTCGGGCGCATGTTCCTGGTGGACCAAAAGGATATTTGCTACGCTTCGATTGAAGACGGAGTGATCAGCGTAGTCACATGCGGCCTATCCGGGATGGAAGGTCAATCCAACTGCCGAACCCTGGAAGAGTTACTCGACAGCCTCGATCCTAACCTTTTCTGGCGGGCTCACCGCTCATATCTGGTAAACATCAACCGCATCCGCGAGGTGATCCCCTGGTTCAAGAGTTCCTATCAGCTGCGCATGGACGACAAGAAGCAAACGGAAATTCCGGTCAGCCGCGCGCAGACCAGACGCCTACGCGAACTCTTCGGCCTGTGATTCTCCTTTGAAAAGAGGCAGAGGGCGACCCAAACAGCAGTCGTCTTCCAGCCTTGGGGGGAGGGCTATATGGCTAGGGCTTCCAGAGCTCTCCGATTTCGAATCACGAGGGGTCGCCCCATCGAGAGGGATCAGTTGTCGTTTCTTCATATCACGAAGCAAGCGGGTCACCGTCTCTCGCGAGGACCCGATGCTCTGACCATCTCCTCATGCGTCATCGTGGAGGGCAGCCGGAACTCTGCCAGTGGCGAAATCTGGCCGGACTGCAAGACAATAACAGCCGCGCCAATTTGCCTGCCGAGGAACGCGACCGTACCAAATCGTGAATGTTCCCCATGCGCGGTGATAAAGATGATTGGAATCTGAATGTTGGTCTCTGCCAGTTCACCTTGGAAATCGAGCCCGGCGACGCCACGCTCCAAGTCTTCATTGAGCCGCCGAACTTCGGCCCTCACCCGCCGTTCCACGGACCATGTCGTGATGCCGGCCACAATCACGATCAAGGTCACAATTGCAATTCCATTGATGCCAAGGGGGAGATGTTCGCAGCGTGGAAAAGATTCGGAGGCGAGGCGG
>Ga0207684_10000454_pt1 | contig 53631 bp, 53 predicted proteins | sample KBSK5501metaG_FD_184342 | JGI IMG/M metagenome (GOLD analysis project Ga0207684, IMG submission 184342) | Corn, switchgrass and miscanthus rhizosphere microbial communities from Kellogg Biological Station, Michigan, USA - KBS K5-50-1 metaG... | ecosystem: Host-associated > Plants > Roots >... | reverse complement strand
CTTTCCTGATGAGGCACGCGATTACTACGCTTCCCGCCATGAATTTGCCGTGGTTGGTGGGTACACGCATGATTGTTACCTCTACGGCGACGACAGCGTGTGGGGCGAGAAGATCCAAAACGATAAAGACTACGCGATGGCAATCCAGGACCTCGATTCGAGCGAGCTCTGGGTCACGAGCCTCGACGTGCATTACTAAGGAGCGGTGGTGAAGCTGATTGATTGTTTCTATCAAGAGGGTGTGATCGACTCCTACACCTTTGTCTTTGCTGAGCGTGATCCCTGGACCAATTACTACACGATGCTCGCCACTGACCACGATGGGCGCATGTTCAGCCAATGGACCGAAGGCTTTTATGAGCCGGGCGAAGCCAATCCCCACCTTGGTGCGCGTCCCCAGATGATCGGCGAAGTCCTCATTCATCACGTAATCGGGAGAATGTGTGATGAGTGAAAGAGTTCTCAATGATCTATTCGAGCCTGCACCACCACCTGAGGCGGTCAACGATATTCACCGTCCGGAGTTCTGGGCACATGATACTGCGAACATCAATCAGGTGTTTGCGCGTTACCAGGCTCTGGCTACGAATGAAGCGGGTATCGAAGACCTCCGGGCTTTCACTGCGGAAACCATCTGCCTGGTGCTCCATCAGCGCCGCATTCTCAGACAAATCTGCTTGGACACTGCGCCGAAGCCCAAGAAGCCACGCAGGCCCTATACCCGTAAACCGAAACTGACTGAGGAGGCGTTCTCATGACCGCGCAACGAACACTGCTTCAGATCATATTTGGAGAGATGAGTGCTCCAGAGGCAGCGCGCCAACTGTTCGAGGAGTGTCTGGAGATTACCACGCAGTCCAAACGCTGCTCGATCGACGACCCCGCTATGGACGACTTCACAGCTGGGTACAATCAGGGCATACGTGACGCGCTTGGCGAGCAGCGCTCTGCCCTCCGCACGTTCTTCGGACAACCCGAGGAGACGAAATGATCAAGCCGAATCCGGGCAGTGAAGAAGCTCGAGAGCAGGGTTGCATTTGCCCGGTGATTGACAACAACTTCGGTGAAGGTATGCCAGACAGTCATGGCGGCGTGGAGTTTGATATGAATTTTGCTTGTCCGCTGCATGGCTTAGCCCAACCGCCAACGCTGCTCTCCACGCTCTCATCGCTGCTGAAGTCGCTACGGCACGGGTTGATGAGAGAAAGAACTCGAAGGGATATGTAGTGGCGTACGACGAGCGTGGCTGTGCATGGGTAGAGATCAGCGAGGGGAGAGCGAGAGACGGTCTGGCTGAGCTGACAAAGGCTGGTGATGGCCGGTGAGCTTGACTGGCCGAAGCTGATCGAGACGGCACTGACTGTTGAAGGGAGCATAGGTTCGACGTATTCCCGCTTTCATGACTATAGCCTGGCCAATATGCTGCTCTTCCGGATGCAGGGCTTGTATGAGCCTGTTGCTCCGTATTCACGTTGGAAGTCATTAGGAAGGCGCGTTCTGCGAGGTGCGCGGGCGAAAGAGGTGATCGTGCCGGTGCTGGTCAACGGGCCTGCGCCTCCAGAAGAACCGATTGACGAAAAGCGTGAACGGGTAGCTCGGCTTGTTGGCTTCAAGGTGGTGCGAGCAGTCTTCGGGCTATCAGACACGGAAGGGCCAGAGATTCCGCCTGTGCCGACACCGGGCTGGGATCTACAACAGGCGCTTGGCAAACAAGCGATCCATGAAGGTATCTTTGAGAGTACTAACGGCAACATCCAAGGTTACTCGCAGGGGCTGGAGTTCGCCATCAACCCGATCGCGGTAAATCGCACCAAGACGACCTTTCACGAGCTGGGGCATATCGTTCTAGGCCATACGATCGCTAGCCATTATGAAGAGTATTCGACCCACCGAGGGATCATGGAGTTCCAGGCTGAGGCAGTAGCGTACCTCAGCATGAATGAGCTCGGACAACTCGACGAAGAAACGGCCAAATCAAGCCGCGGCTACCTCCAGCATTGGCTGCAGGGTGAGACGCCACCAGATCGCGCCATTCAGCAGGTGTTTCGAGCCACTGACGCGATCTTGAAGGCCGGACGCATAGTGGTTGAAGCAGCCGAGTAAGTGCCTCGACGAACTCAACGGCTGACGCCAGAAGGGTCGCGACCGGGAATGGGATATGGGCGCGGCGCGCCATTCGGCGTCTGGTAGGTGAGATCCCACTTCAGTTCGTTGGCGATGACCGCCGTTGCGCCAACACGAACCAGGACCTCGCCAGGGGCAGGCGGTGGACGTGGGACCTCCTCATAGAGGAGATGGTCAGGACCACCACGACCATGGATGCGGATCGCTTTCATGCTGCCCTTGCTTGCCTTTCCCATGTCAGCTCTGCCTGTGATCGTCGTCTGTGCCAACCGCCATCTGGCGCGCAGGGCGGCGCCGATCTGAACCATATTTCATATGGACAGGTCTGGCAGCATGTCCCGCGCGCCATCTGCGCGTACCAGCTTCACTGCGCTTCGGCCGTCAGTACGCCTCACTAGACAGCAGCACTCGCATCCGAGCGGGCGATGATCGCGTCGATCACCGCCGACTCGGCGTAGTCGATGGCGTCGTAGGCGAAGGCAATGGCTGAGGCGGCATTGTCCTCAGCGCGCTCCGCCTTGCGCTCGGCGCGCTCCGCTGCCGCCTCGGCCTTCGTGGCGGCGATATCGGCTTTGATGTCGTCCGCATTCGCCTTCATCTGCGCCTGCAGCTTCGCCCAGCGCTGCGCGATCGCGTCCTTGGCTGAGGCAGCGGCCGCATCGACTTGCGTCTTGCGCTCCGCCGCATCGGCCTGCAGCTTCTCGGAGCGGGCTTGGACTTCGGTGCGCGCCTCACTCCGCGCGGCAGCGGCGTCGTCCTCGGCTTTCTTCGCACGGGCCGAGAGATCCTGCAATTGCTCAGACAGTGGCTTCATGACCATCCTCCTTGAGTCGCTTCAGGACTCATCTGCTTCGATTTGCTCACTAGCGTCATCGGAACGTGGCGCTGCTCGCCTGCCGACCCTGCTAACCAGAAAACGTGCGACCGTCACAGCATCCCCTCGCGCGTCAGCCTGCGGGAAGAGGTCGGTCTCTTCAGTAGCACGATCAAAGTCTACGCGCTGATTGTGCCGGCTACGACCTCCCTTCTATGCCATCTGCGGGCGAACTACGTGGGCCATCGTCATTCCGTCGGCAGGCAGGTCGCCGCCGCTGATGAGATGGGAAGCGCTAGTGCGCTGCGCTCCCGCCGCCCTTTCCACTGTGTTGCGTGATGAACGCGAGCGCAGCCTCGCCTACCTCGCGCCAGCCGTGGTCGATGGTCAGCGAGTGGCTGCGGTCGGGGATCTCCTGATACTCGGTGAGCCCGGGGTTCTTCTGCTCCTGTTTGTACGCGGCGGCGACAATGGCTGGCGGGACGGTATGGTCCTTCTCGTCCGAGATGAGCAGGAGCGGCCCACGATCGGGATTCTTCGTATCGACCTGGTCTTCCGTCCACGGATTGAGGTTGGCGGTCGCCGCCTGGAACACGGTCACACCAGAGCCAGGCACGGCATACGTCTCGTACAACTGGTGCGCCTCATCCTCCTCCACGGCGTTGGCGAAGGCGTACTGGAACTGGTCGAAGGTCAGTGGCACGGCGCGGTTGTAATTGGCCGGGTTGAGGAGCACCGCTGATGACGACTTGAGCGCCGACGGTGGCAGCGGGAGGACGCCACGGAACGGCGCGGGACTGATGGCGACCGTCGCCACCGAGTCGCCTTTGCCGGCCAGCATCAGCGAGAGCAGCCCGCCGAACGAATGGCCAATGACAGCGGGCTTGGTCGTCAGTTGCGCAATGGCCTCGTCATAGTGATCGGCGATCTGCTTGAGCCGCTTATGGGCGAAGACTTCCGGGTCCTTGTTGGCCTCCTCTACCGTATCGGGGTCATCGGGCCACCCGGGCGCCACCGTGGTGTAGCCGTTGGCCTCGAAGAGTTGGCGCCAGTTGTCCCAACTGCTGGAGAGCAGCCAGAGGCCATGGACAAACACGACCGGCTGCTTACCTGAGGCGTTAGCGTTGTCGATCTCCTGCTGTTCCTGGGTGGTGAGGGTCGCCATGTGTCGCTCTCTTTCGTTTTCGCGGGCCGCCTGACCACGAAGAGCGTTCGCGTGGACAGGCGACCCAAGATGGAGCTTGAAAAACCTGACGCTGCGGCGCCCTAGGCGTCCGCGGGCAGGATGCCGTGTTCCTTCACGATGACATCGCGCGGCAGCGTCAGGTAGATGGTCAGTTCCTCCCGGTTCACGCTCTGAATCGCGCTGAAGGGCACAAACAACACGCGCGGGTTGAAGATGCCCTTCTCCACGACCAGCAGCCGGCGCGGGATGTCGTACTGGCTGATGTCGCCGAGCCGCTCGCCATTGACGTCATAGACCACCATGCCGACCGCGAGGCGGTCCGTAATGTCCTGCACATCGACAGTGTTGGTGGTCGCCGGCAGACCGTCGTAGCCGCTCTGCACCATCTGCACATCGCGCCTCTGCGCGGTCATGGCGCCATCTGGACCCATCACCAGGCGCTCCTCGCTGAGGGTGCTGATCTTGGGCGGCTGTGTGTACTGCGAGGTGAGGACCTCTTTCGGCTCCGAGAGAAAGAGGTCGTGGGGGTCGATGCTGCGGATCAGCCGGAAGGGGACGTAGAGGTCCTGCTGGTCGAAGGCGCCATGGCCCACCATCAGATAGCCCGCCGCCGTGCTGTACATCTTGACATCGCCGACCTTGTCGCCATTCATGTCATAGACCGGCATGCCGTCCGCCAGGTTGAGGTCGATGTTCTCGACCAGGGTCTGCTGGTTCATCGGGTTGCTCATGCTCGGATTCCTTCCCCGTGTTGTTGTGGTGCGCATGTTGGTTGGCTGTTGGGTCTCCTCGGTGGTTGAGGCGCCACGTCATGGCGATGACACTACGCCGTTTGTCTGAGTTTTTCGCCTCCTTTCCCGTGGATGACCATTGGGCGCCGCGACCAGTATCGCAGTCGCGCTGCTCCACCGGATGGCCGGCAGGGAATCTACCTGAACGGACGGCTATCCTTGCACATTCTCGGAAGCCAGCCGATTGCCCGCCTGTGACAGCGCCCGCGCCCCGCTGCGCAGCGCCTGCAGCAGGTAGGCGTAGTAGAACAGCGTGAGGCCATAGAGGATGGCGTAGATGCCGATGAGCCAGACGAGCGCGGTCGCGCCCGACTTCGGCCAGACGGCCAGCAGGACGCCGAACGCCACCGACAACGCGCCGGAGAGTCCGGCCAGCCACGGATGGGCCAACGTCCCTGGCAGCGCCAGCGCGAAGGCGATCTCGGCCACGCCGCTGACAATGGCCCACGCCGCGACAAGGTAGACAAAGGCCAGCGCCGTGGGGTTGGGCCAGACAAAACTCACGACGCCGGCGGCCACGCCGATCAGCCCGCTCGCGGCGAGCCAGCCCCAGCGCTGGTGGGCCTCACCGGCGCGTACGGCAGCGACGATCATCGCGAGGCCGGAGAGCAACGCGAAGACACCAAAGACATACACCAGCGCCACGAGGGTCTGGCCAGTATAGAAGAAGGCTACTATGCCAAAGAGGACGGCCAACACGCCGCGTATGACAAGCGCCCACCAGATGCCTGACACGATCTTCGAATCCATGCTGAGTCCTCACTCTCTCTTACGTCTGTTGATTAGTCGCGCGTGGGTGTCTCCCACGCAACTCCCTGCATCGTCGGTTCCATCCGACTGTCGCATCCTTGCCGTCGCCGCATCTTTGCGGCCGCCTGCGCTGTTCCTTCGTGGTGAGGGCGGGTGGATCATGCCGTCCTGCTCGACCTGCCGTGTACTTTCTACAAGTCACTTGCGCCGCTCTGTGGTGGACGCTCTGACGAATCAGGACCACGAGGTCGGCGTCTCTCATGGTGTAAACAAACGCTCACATCCGTTCTCCTGTCAGCTCACCTCCATTTCACTCTGCGGATCAAACACTGGCGGCGCCAGCTCCTGCTCGGTGTCACTGTCCAAGGAAATCGGGCATGCCCTGCGCTTTAGCGTGTGCGCTTACGGATGCGAGCAACGCAGACTTCCCGACGCCCGCCTCGCCGCGCACAACGAGCGCCGCGCCGTGTTCGCTGGCGCTGCAGATCAGCTCATCGAGCACGCGGGTCTCGCGTTCGCGCCCGAAGAGCAGTCCATCACTCGATTTACTTGCCTTCATCGCGGCGTCTCCGCAAGTGGCAGATACTAGCTTCCTGAAGTTGACGACAGCAAAGAATCGCGTCGACGGATACACTGTACCCCACGAACGGGACATGCTTGCGCGGCTTCGGAGGCGCGAACGCATCGGACAGCGCAAGGACACCTCTGAGCGACCAGAAGGCGCTGCTCAGCGCAGCGGCACGACCGCTATGGTACAGCGCGCAATCGCCACAAGGGCGTCTGCTTCGTCATAGACGCGAATATCCCAGACCCAGTTGCGCCTGCCACGGTGCAGCGGCGTCGCGATGGCACGCACCATCCCGTCGCGCTTCGAGCGCAGGTGATTGCAGTTGATCTCCAGCCCGACCGCAGAAAACGCCGCCCTGTCGATCCCCAGCCAGGTCCCGATGGAGGCGGCGCTTTCCGCCAGGGCGACGGTCGCCCCGCCGTGCAGGATGCCGACGGGTTGTTGCGTGGTCCGTGAGACCGGCATGGACATGATCACACGATCAGCCCAGGCCTCCTCGATCCGCATCCCCAAAGCCTCGAAGAGAAAGCCTCGGCCCAGGGTGTTCAACTCATCCACCGTTGGGATTGACGTCCCAACAGACTGGATCTGACTCTGGTCATCCGCCATCAGGGCAGCTCCTCAGAGAGACGCATGAAATCAATGTACAGACGCCTCCTAACATGCACACCATGTCAAAATCATCATATTCCTGGCAACCGCTGTGCTGCAACCAACATGCGGTCCAAGGCATCTTCAACACTGGCTCCAGAACGAGCGGCCCTCGGATCGCGTCATCCTAGTACGTCTTTAGGGCCACAGACGCTATCTTGCGGGCTGGCCGCATCATAGTTGAGCAATCGAGCTGATACTACACGACTGCCCCCAGTTTTGGCGAACAAAGCTCATCTGTTAGTGCCCTGGACAAACGAGAGTAATGTGGTACTGCATGGCTTCTTGATGCTCATCACCCAAGTAAGTGGGTACCGACCTTATGGGTCTTCTAAACCGATGATTTGAGGCGTGGCGTCCCTGCCTAGCCTCTTCCACGCTACATCAGGTCGAGCGGAGAGACGGACAGTTCCATCGCCTCGCTATCCAAAAGACCTTTCAAGTAATTGGCGGTGATGCTAATGTCTGCATGGCCTAAGCCCTTAGAGATGGTGTAGACATCCTCGCCAGCCTTACGTTTCATCACGGCGCAGGTGTGCCGCCAACGGTGCGGTGAAGTTGGGACGCCGGTAAAGTGGTCAGCGCCAGCCGAGGCTCGCAGGCGATACAGTAGCCGCTCTAATCCCTCAGCGCTTAATGGGCCGCGTTCGCCCATAAAGACATGCGGTTCGTTCTCAGGCGCTTGGCGCTCACGATGCAGGTAGCGCGCGAGCGCCAGCCGCGCTTTCTTGCCCAGCCGGATCGGGCGCTGCTTACGACCTTTCCCGTACACGATGATGTAGGCACGCTCTGGCTCAAAGACCACATTATCGACGAGCAGCCCGGACAGCTCGCTGGCTCGACAGCCTGTGTCGAGAAGCAGGTAGAGCAGCGCGGTGTTGCGTAGAGGCGCGGTCGTGCGTTTGGCGGCCTCAAAGAGCAGGTCGATCTGCTGAGTCGTGAGAACACGCACGACTTTCTTTTCTTTCCTAGGCGGCTTAATCCGACGCGGGATATTCTCGTCGATCAACTCTTCGTTGGCCGCCCAGAACAAGAGCGTCCGGATAATGCGGATGTGCCCATGCACCGTGTGCGAGTCGAGGGCTTTGCCGGTCGCACTGGGACGTTCCTGCAAGTAGGCCATGTAGCGTCGGACAAGCATGGGTGTGACGTCTTCGAGAGTCGTGACACCCTGCTTCGCGGCCCAGTCGATGAAGAGTTTGAGCCGCCCCGAATACCAGCGTACAGACTCCTTCGTCCAGTCTTTCGCATAGCGCAATTCAACCACAGCATCGGTCAACAACATAGGTACCTCCTCCTTGAGGCCCCTGCCCAGTCCAATGCTGTTCGTCTGTGGCGTATATCACGACCTCTGATTAATTCTGATAGGGTGAGACCGGTGGGATTCGAACCCACGACACGAGGCTTAAAAGGCCCCTGCTCTGCCCCTGAGCTACGGTCCCTGATGTCGCACGGAGCATGGCGCGGCCTTCGCAGCATATCACGCCGCCGTCATGCCCGGCAACTTCCCGGCGACGCCTGCGTCCCTGCTGACCCCATCCACAAAGACCTCGCCGTCACTTGCGCGCGCTGTCGCCAACTGTTATACTTGCGCTAGTACAGCCGCATATCTGATCTGGCGTGAGAAGGATTCGCCCGCCATGCAACTTCCGCATGTCAGCGCGGGATGGCTTGTCTCGGTTGGGATCGCCGCCGCCTTCGAGATCCTCTTTCCCCTCGCGCTCGCCATGTATGTCGGCCGTCGCCTGGATGTGCGCTGGCGCTACTTCTGGTATGGCGTCGCGGTCTTCGCCGCCGTGCAACTCTTCACGCGCGTGCCCGCCGTGCTGGCGATTCAGACGCTGATCGCGCCACAGCTCAAGGCGTCGCAGGGGCTCCTGTGGGGCTGGATCTTCGTCCTCGCGCTCACCGCCGCTCTCTTCGAGGAGGTTGGACGCTACTTCGGCTACCGCATCTTCATGGGTAAGGAAGAGAAAACCTGGCCCAAGGGTGTCATGTATGGCATCGGCCACGGCGGGCTGGAATCTATTGTCCTGGTCGGGCTGCTCTCCTCGGTCGCCTCGCTCGTCAGCGTGCTGGCTGTCCAGTCGCTCGACATCACGAAGCTCCCCGCCGAACAGCAGACCGCGTTGCACGACCAGTTCGCCGCGCTCGCCGCTCAGCCCGCCTGGCTACCGCTCCTCGGCGGCTACGAACGCCTCTGCGCCATCGCGTTCCATGTCGCCATGTCTATCGTCGTCCTCCAGGCATTCTGGCGCGGACGGCTACGCTGGTTGTGGTACGCAATCGGGCTACACTTCCTCTTCGACTTCGTCGCCGTCGCCATCGCGACCGGCCTGCCGAAGCTGGCTCCGGGCCTCGACGCCACTGCGACCGCGCTGATCGTCGAAGGCTGGGCGACAATCTTCGCCGCCTTCAGTCTATGGTTGATCTTTGCCCTGCGCGATGACTCAACGCCCGGCGCCGAGAACGCCGCGAGCGCGGCAATCGCGCTCGCCGACGACGCCCCTGACACGCAACCACTCGCAGGTTGACCCTCCCCACGGCTAAAGCCGGGGGATTCCTGGGCTGCTCACGGCGGACCAGACATGCTGCCCACTGGCTAGCCGCTGTGACCGGCTGACACGAGCATTGGAGCCTTGGGTATCGGCTCCGCTCCACAGGCGTAGATTTCCGCAGGCCCTGCGGTATGCGGACAGTCTATCACTCGGCGAGGAAGCCGCGCCATTCATCCTCAGGACTGCTGTCCGGGGTCTTCTGGCGGAGATTGATAACCAGCGGCGACCAAACCCACTGCTACACCTGTCTGCCTCCGGGGTGATAGAATTTGATCAGACAGCCTCAGGCAGCGCCCACCGCCGCCTCGTCACGCCGCTAATGCGCTCACGGTGAGTGAGACCGCGAGATACACAAGGAGTACTGGCATGTCGTGGTTTGGGAAGTCACAACAGGATAAACAGGCGTCCAGCGGGCCGACAGCCGCCGATACCGAAGCCCTCGACGCCTACTCCCGCGCGGTGGTCGCCGTCGTCAATCGCACCGGGCCAGCAGTCGTGCAGATCGGCGTCCAGAAGGCGGTGATGGGCCAGTCCATGTACGGCGTCATGCCGCGCATCGCCGAGGGGGCCGGCTCCGGCGTCATCTTCACGCCCGACGGCTACATCCTCACCAATAGCCATGTCGTCGACGGCGCGCGGCGTATCACGGTGACGCTGGCGGATGGTCGTGATGTGCCTGGCGAGGTGGTCGGCGAGGATCCCGACACCGATGTTGCCGTGGTGCGCGTGCCCACGCAGCCGGGCCAGCCACTCCCCGCCGCCCCGCTCGGCGACTCGGATCATTTGCAGGTGGGCCAGCTCGTCGTCGCGATCGGCAGCCCAATCGGGTTGCAGAGCACCGTCACCGCCGGCATTATTAGCGCGCTTCATCGCACCCTGCCCGGCTATGGGGGCCGGCTGATCGAAGATATCATCCAGACCGACGCCGCGGTCAATCCCGGCAACTCTGGCGGGCCGCTGGTGAATGCCCGCGGCGAGGTCGTCGGCATCAACGTAGCCATCGTCCAGCAGGCGCAGGGCCTCTCGTTCGCCATCCCCATCAACACGGTGCGCTGGGTAGCCTCGATGTTGATGAAAGATGGCGTCGTGCGTCGCGCGATGATCGGTATCGCTGGGCAGGCGGGGACCTTGCCGCAGTCGCTGCGCCGTCAGTTCAACATCGAGAAGGAGATGGCGGTGCAGGTGGTCGAGGTCGTGCAGGGCGGCCCCGCCGAGCGCGCTGGCATCCGGCCCGGTGACGTCATCTACAAGCTCAATGATCAGCCAGTAGGCAATGTGGACGATCTGCGCCGCTATCTGGAGAAGTTGAGTGAGGGCACGCAAGTCAAGGTAGGGTTGATCCGGCCGGGATCAAATGGGAGCGCGCAGGCCGCGGAGGCGACACTCACCGTCCAGGTGGCCGCCAGCGCGCGCAGGCGCTAGCCAGAGCCCACAGGGTAGCGCGACCTCGTCGTCCGCAGGGGCGATTATTGAAAGTCATCTTTATTGCTAGGTGGCTATATGGTATTTTATCCATGTGAAGCTGAGCGAGTACGCCAAACAGATGGGCGTCACCTACAAAACCGCTCATCAGTGGTGGAGGGCTGGGCAGTTGGTAGGCTTCCAACTGCCCACTGGCACCATCATTGTGCGTGAGCCAAAGCCCGCTGCTGCGGGCGCAGCGCTCTATGCGCGGGTGTCGTCTGCCGATGAGAAAGACGATTTGACGCGACAGGTGCAGCGGTTGCGCGATTATGCGGCAGCGCGGGGCTATCAGGTGATCGCGGAAGTGACCGAGATCGCCTCCGGCCTCATCGACGAGCGGCCCAAGCTCAAGAAGCTGCTCGCCAATGCGAAGGTGGATGCCATCGTGGTGGAGTATCGGGACCGCCTCGCCCGTTTTGGCTATGGCTCCATCGCGGCGCTCTTGGAGCATGAAGGCGGCAGGTGGACGATTTCGTGGCCGTTATCACGAGCATGGCCGCGTGTCTCTATGGCCGTCGCAATGCGAAGCGCCGAGCGGCGCAGATCCAGGCGTGCGTCAAACGGTGTGTCGAACAGGCAGACGCGTCATGAGTACGATCCAGCGCGCGTACAAAACTGAGCTTGACCTCAACGATCAGCAAATCACTGCTTGCCGCAAGCATGCAGGAGCCGCTCGCTGGGCGTATAACTGGGGCTTGGCGCGCAAGCAGGAAGCCTATCAGGCTAGCGGCACGAGTCCGTCTGCCATTGATCTGCACCGCGAACTCAACGCGCTCAAGCCGACCACCGTGCCTTGGCTGTATGCGGTCTCCAAATGCGCGCCGCAGGAAGCCCTACGCAACCTCGACACCGCCTTCGCCCATTTCTTTCGTCGCGCGCAGCTCAAGAAGGCAGGCAAGCATCGGGGCAAACTCGGCTATCCCCAGTTCAAGACGAAGAAGCGTGGGTTGGGCAGCTTCCGGCTCACCGGCTCCATCTCGGTGTTTCCCGATGCCATCCAGTCGCCCCGGCTGGGGCGGCTGCGGCTCAAAGAGCGCGGCTATCTGCCTACGAGCGGTGTCAAGATCCTCTCGACGACCGTCTCTGAGCAGGCTGGGCACTGGTACGTCTCGGTGCTCGTGGAGCAGGACCAGGCGGTGCCGGTCAACGTCGGGCCAGTCGTAGGCGTGGACCTGGGTATCAAGCATCTCGCCACCCTCTCGGATGGCACGACCGAACCCAACCCACGTTACTTGAAGCAGCGCCTGAAGAAGCTCAAACGCTTGCAGCGCGCGGTCTCGCGCAAGCAGAAAGGCAGTGGCAATCGTCGCAAGGCCACGCGGCGGCTGGCGCTGCTCTATCGGAAAGTCACCAACCAGCGCAACAACACGTTGCATCAACTGACCACCCAATTGGCGAAAACCAAGTCGGTTGTGGTGATCGAAAACCTGCACGTGTCTGGGATGCTGAAGAACCACCATCTGGCCCAAGCCATCGCTGATGTCGGCTTTGGGGAGTTCCGGCGGCAACTCACGTATAAAGCCGCATGGTACGGCGGCCGCGTGGCGCTGGCAGACCGGTGGGAACCGTCAAGCAAAACCTGCTCGGGCTGCGGGTGGGTAGACGAGGAGTTGGCCCTGGGGGACCGGACGTTTCACTGCCGCAACCCCAAGGGGTCCTGTGGACTAGTACTGGACCGCGATCTCAATGCGGCGATCAATCTCGCGCAACTCGCCGACAGTTCGCCGGAGAGTCAAAACGCCTGTGGAGAGGGGAGCGCTGGCGCCGGTCTCAGGGCTGGTGTGAAACTGCCCTTGGTGAAGCAGGAACCAAACACGTTCGAAGCTTCGGCATAAAACGGTAAGTTTTGGAGAACGGAAGTGTATGAGCGTTGTAACCAACGTGATTCTGCACTATCCCTACGACGACGAGGAGTTGCTTAGCCGCGTCAGCACCTTCTTTCCAGCTAACGTCCGTGGCGTTGTGACGGTGAAAGATAAACGGCTACCTGACCACTGGTATGGCGGCGGCAAATATCTCGAATGCAGTCTCGCCATTGGCGCTTTCAACCATCTTGACTTGCAAGCGTTGATTGATCATATTTGCCAGATTGACCATCCTCTAACCAATACTCAGCTGTTCATCATGGAGCAAGAGGAGGAGCGATTCAAAGTGATCAATATCAGCGATGAGATCGCGCATCGTCGCTAGGACAACGAGGCGAAACATAACCATTTTCAGACGGACCGATCAACTCTCCTGCCCACTATTTGGCAACTGCACATCGAAGACGTAGTGGCGTCGCGCGATGCGCACGTTCGTGAGTGATGACGGCGCGGGCGGCTCGCTCCCGCGTGGATACGCCGTGACCTGCCATGACTCTAGCGGCGGGAAGTGGAGCGCGCGCCAGCGGATGATGTCCTCCTCCAGCGCGCGCTCGGCGGCGGAGCCACCAAAGGTCAGCAGGATCGGCAACGCGTTCGCAAGGAGGGTCAGCGATGGTCCGTCCGTCCCCTCCGCGTACAGGCCGAAGCGCCCATGCGGACGTTTGCGCTCGCGTCGGCCCTCTTTCCAGAGGTAGACGAAGCCTGTGTCACCCAACCCGAGATACAGAGGAAGGACGGGGGAAGGGCGCGCCCAGAACCGGCGCCGTGGCCGCATCGCCAGCAATCGGGTGACTTCTTCGGCGATTGCTGGCGCGCGCGCGCCGGCGAGCCGCCAACCGTTCGCCAGTGTGACCGCATGCTCCGGCGCGCCTTCTTCGCCGCGCAGCCGCATGAAACCGCACGGAGTCAGCGAGACGCTCCGCAGAACGCCATCCTCCTTGCGCAAAGCGACACTCGCCTCCGCGCCTCCCAGCCGCAGCGGCGCCACCAGCACGCCGCCCTCGATCAGTTGCGCGACCCACGCCGGGATGACATCCGCTACCCCAGCCGTAAGCACGATCCGGTCATAAGGGGCATATGCTGGAGCGCCGCGCGCGCCATCGACGGCGAGCACGCGCACCCGCTGATAGCCAGCCGACCACAGACGCGCGCGCGCCTCCTCGGCGATGAGCGGATCGATGTCGAGCGTCGTCACCGCGCCTTCCGGGCCGACCAGCTCCGCGAGCAGCGCGGCGTTGTACCCGGTGCCCGCGCCGATCTCCAGCGCGCGCATCCCTGGCTGGAGGTCCAGTTGCTCCAGCATGATGGCGACCATCGTCGGCTGCGAGGCCGAGCTGACGGCTACGCCACCCTCCCAGTGGGTCGGGATCGCCACGTCGGCGTAGGCCTGAGCGAGCGTTTCCCCCGGCAGAAAGCGATGCCGTGGCACGGCTAGCATCGCCTGCGCCACCGCCGCGCTGCGAATAGCCCCGTGTGCGTTGAGCCGTTCGACGAGTGACGCGCGTAACCCATCGGCCTCTGTCTCCGCCGCTGGCGTCTCAACACGCTCTACGTCATGTGCGGGCGGTTCCATCGCTCCGCTCGATTCCCATCAGGATCGCCTGTTGGCGCCGCGCGCCATACGTGGTGAGGAGAAACGCTGGCGTGACCGTGGCTCCCCACCCCACGCCATTATATGACGCTCTATCCCTGCGGCGTCTGAAGACGCGCGTCGCTGATGGCGCTCGACTGGGCGTTCGCGCCAGTATGCGTCAGCGCCTCGGGGTGGACGATGTTCGGCACGTAGTACCTCAGGCTGATCGTCGCCGTGCAGAAGGCCGGAATGACCACATAGCCGCCATACATCGCGCGATTTGGGACATCGCTGGTAGTGTTGGTCGGCGGACCAATGAAATCATTCACCCACGGAATCCCGCCGGGCGAAAAGGTGTAATAGGGCGTATTGCCGGGACTGTACCCCCCTGCCGGGCAGACCAACTCGCTATCGGAGTAGGGGTATGGACTGCAATCGGGCACCGCCGCGAACTGGGCCGGCTTTGGCGTGGTCGGCGCGTATGACGGCGGAGTCCAGCAGTACGCCTGGCCAGAATCAAACCCATCCGCACGTTGCAGGCGGGCCTGTGGCGGCACGTAGATGCGCACATAGTCTCGATAAGTAGTGAAGCCATAGACGTTGCCGGTTGGGCGGTTGTTCATGGTGATCGTGAGCCGGTGCGTCGCGCCGCCCTTATCGTCGAGCGTCACATCGTCAGTCTGCGTCAGCTTCACGAATGGTGTGGACTTGGCGACGCTGACATTCGCCTGGACGAGCGTGTAGCCATCTACCCCTGGCGTCGTGTCCATCGCGCCACCCGCCCGAGATTTGAGCAGCAGATCCTCGAGATCCTTGTTGGTGATGTAGAGTTGCAGGTCACGCGAGCGCAAGTCCGCGAAGACCTGCTTCGCCAGCGGGGCCAGCTCGCTGCTAGGCAACTGCTTGACTTTCTCCTGGATCAGGCGCACCACCAGCTGCGTGAACCGCTTGCGGATGTCGAAGACGTGTGGATCGTTAGGGTTGAGTTCCTTCTGCTTGGCGATGCCTGCGGGGTCTTGCTGGTAGTAGTGGATACGCTCTTCGAGGTTGTCGGCGGTGATCGTCTCGTTGTAGCCAGGCACGAAGATCGGTCCGGTCACGCGCAGCACATGGCTGATGGTCACCGGGGTGATCTGAATGACGCCATCCACGTCGACGATCCCACCGTCGCCGCCCTCGTTGTGGAAGAGCTGCATCGAGATTTTCGCGGTCGTCGGGTAGTCGGCGCTGAGGTTGGAATCACGCAGCCCCCAGTCGGTGAAGGGCCACCAGGAATAGGGCGCGAAGGCGCTCTTGCCGAAGATCCAGCCGTTGCCGTTGTAGTCCAGCTGGTTGATGTTGTTCAACTCGAAGGGTTCGAGCTTGCCATCGGTGATCGTCAGCACGCCGTAATCACCCGTGAACCCGCCGCTGGGCCGCAGTTCATCGCGGTCGAGCGTCTGCACGAGAAAGTGGCGTGCCTGCCCAACGCCCAGGAGCCACCCGATCATTGTCAGGTACTGTGGCGCCTGCTTGAGGGAGTTCTGGAGTTTGGGCAACTGGTCGAGCGCAGAAGTGAAGGTCTGCTTCTGCGCGTCGGTGATGGGCAGGCTATTGATGTCCACCCCGGCCAGCCGGTTCTGAATATCCGTCAGCCCTTGCTGGGTATGCTTGATTGCATTCTGGAGGTTGTCCAGGTCCGTTTTGGTCAGCAGACCCTGCGTAGAGGAGAGCAGCCCGCCCTGGAGGCGGTTCAGGATCGGGGTGACGGCGTTCACAAACTCGATCCCCAGGCCGCACGCCTGGTAACCGACGTCGGCCAGCACACGCACCGTCACCAGCTTGGAGGTGGCCCCCGGGAAGGCGCTGGCGAGCGAGAGGATCCAGTCCGGGTTGTTCAGGCGCGCGCGCAACTGACCGAAGTCCCGCTGGGCGGCTTTCAGTTCGCTGAGCGCCGCCGCGATGGTCTTTGCGTCGGGAATCAGACTCTTCTTCGTCCCGCCGGGCGTCGGCGAGGGGGATGGCGTGGGGGTGGGCGTCGTCTTGGCCGGGGGCGTCATGTTGAATGTCGTGTCGGTTCCCACATTTGTAGCATACGTGGTGTCCCCGATACCCGCCGCCGCCAGCTGTGGCGTGGGATGCACCGTCACCTTAACGTCATAGAAGGTTCCTGCCTGCCGGCCGACGAGATAGGAATAGGGCGCGTTGGGGGGCGCCACGGGATTCAGCAATGAGGAGAATCCATCCAGTTGTGACGTGTCAATCCCGGCGAGGTCGTCCTTGGCGGCGAGCAGGTGACGTAGCCCCGACTCGCCCAGCCCCTTCAACTCTTCGTAGTCCTGCGCCGCGCGCACCACCGTCACGATGGGGGGGAGCAGCGCGACCAGCAGGACGACGATGAGCAGCGCGGCGAGCCAGACACGCTTGCGCACGCCTCCCGGACGCTTCTCCAGGAGGCGCAGGATATCGCGCGCGCTACGCTGGGCCTGCTCCCATCCCGCGCCGAGCATGCGTTGCCCATTAGCGCCAAACGGGGAGAAGCGCGAGACGCCACCACCCTCTGCTGAGGAAAAGACGTCGTCGCTTAACGCCGGTAATCCTGGAAGTGTCGTTTGCTCTTGGATGGGCCGCGGCATGTTTGCGTTGTACCGGTCGCTGGCGGGATCCATCCCGTCTGGCGCGCCGCTGGGTCGCCGCGGTGGGCGCTCGAGGACATGCACTCCACTGATGGAGGCGGGATGCTCGCGGTCCTCCTCTGGTGGGAAATAGTCATCCATGTTGTTTCCCATGTTATTTCATCCACCTGTTCGCATTGCGGCGGTCCGGCGTCGCCCACCACCCAACCACATCTATTCTGGCGCCGACCCCATCCTACCATACGAGGCAAATGGCGGCCTATGAAGTGCGCAACAATCTCTATACTGGATGCTTCACGCCGCTCCCAATTTACACGGACTTTACACTCGATCCCGCCTACTCATCCCTGATTCGGCGGGCGCGCTGTAAGTAGACGGCGTACGTCCGTCCACTGTAAGACGTACCACACGCAGACTGGTTCCCGCAACCAGCCAGGAGGATTCATCTTGACAATGGGCCTGGCGGTATCATTCAGTGACCGCAGCCCGGCGACGAGTTCAGAAAGGATGCAAACGCATGCGCTATTTCGTGACGGGAGCGACCGGATTCGTCGGCGGGCAGGTAGCGCGTCAGCTTCTCGACGCGGGGCACAGCGTCGTCGCCATTGCGCGCACGCCAGCGAACGCGGAGGACCTCGCGACCCTGGGCGTGGATGTGCGGCAGGGTGACGTGACCGAGAAGGAGAGCATGCGCGAGGCGATGCGCGGCGCCGACGGCGTCTTTCACATCGCCGGCTGGTACAAGCTCGGCGTCAAGGACAAGAGCGCAGGCGAGCGCATCAACGTCCAGGGAACACGCAACGTGCTCGAGCTGATGCGCGAACTGGCGATTCCCAAAGGCGTCTATACCAGCACGCTCGCCGTCTTCTCCGATACTCACGGGCGCATGGTAGATGAGACGTATCGCTACGACGGCCCCCACTTGAGCGAGTATGACCGCACGAAGTGGGTGGCGCACTACGAGGTCGCCGACCCGATGATCCAGCAGGGGCTACCCCTCGTGATCGTACAGCCGGGACTGATCTACGGTCCCGGCGACACCAGCAGCTTGCGCGCGACCCTTATCGCCTATCTCCAGCGCAAGCTGCCAATCGTCCCGCTCGGCACGACGTATTGCTGGGGGCATGTCGAGGACACGGCGCGCGGGCATATCCAGGCGATGGAGCGTGGACGGCCGGGCGAGGCGTACATCATCGCGGGGGAGCGGCGTGAACTGGTCGACGTGCTGCGACTGGCCGAGCGCATCACCGGCGTGCCGGGGCCGCGCGTCAAGATCGCGCCGGGAATGATGAAGGCGACGGCGGGCCTGATGAGCGTCGTCGAGCGCATCGTGCCCGTGCCTGACGACTATACCGCCGAGTATCTGCGCGAGAACGCCGGCACGACCTACCTGGGCGATAGCGCGAAGGCGAAACGCGAGCTGGGCTTCGAGACGCGCCTGCTGGAGGTCGGGCTGGCCGAGACGCTGCGCAACGAGATGCGCCTGCTTGGCATGCCAGTCCCGACCGCGATGTGAGTGTTCGGCTCACCTCTTGATGTATGCCGTCTGCCAGACGGAGAGCGGTGTCTGGCCCATCGGCGCAATGCTCCAGCCGACCACATGCGCACGCACGGCATAGGTGATGAGCGGCTGCGCGTACGGAATCGCCGCCCCTTGCGTGACGAGCAGCTGCTCAGCCTGCTGATAGAGCGGAATGCGCGCCGATAGATCGCTCATGCCATCTGCTTGCGCGCACAGCGCGTCCACCTGGGGAACACTCTCAAAGCCGCGATTGTAGTAGGCTTGAGTCGTCCATAGGTCGCTCACGAAATTCTTGGGATCGGCGTAATCGGCAGACCACCCACTGTTATCAAGTTGATGGACAGGTTCGAGATGCTGCGCTGCGTTGTAATAGGCGACGGCGATAGGCCAACCCGGAAATGCGGCTTGCCACTGGGCAACGATCATCACATCCACCTTGTAAACAGAGCCAGTCGAACGCGGCAATGGCGCCATAACGGAGGGACATGTGGCGACGTTTCCATGACACTTCTCGGCAGCGTACGCGCTGGCAAGCTTGCGCGCTGTGTCGAGATCAGCGGTAAGGGCGTTCTTACCCGTCCGCCTCGCCGCATCGGCAAGGTCAGAATTATAGCCTGGCATGCCTCCTGGGATGAGGTGAATACTGGGCTGCGCGCTGTCATGATAGATCTCGTGGGCAATCGTCTCGCGGTCAATTGCGAGTGAGAATGCCTGACGTACATGTGGATCATCAAAAGGCGCGAGGCGCCAGTTGAGCCTCAGATTTGAAACGGCTAAGAGTGGCGTCTGCTGGACGGTGACGCCTTTGAGCGCACGCGCCGCGGCGATCTCGTAGCCAATCGCGCCCCTGGGATCGCTTGAATTGGCAACGGCTGGATATCCGACATCACCTGCGCCGGTTGTTTGGAACTCGCTCCAGGCGACACTGGCGTCCTTGTAGAGGGTGTACTCGATGCGACGCAGCAACAGCTTCTGCCCCCAGAAGCGCTCGTTGCGTTCGAGTTTCAGATGTCCGGCATGGTCCCATCTGGTCAGGCGATACAGGTTGCCACCAAAGCCGCCGTTGTCCGCCAGATGGTCAGTCCAGGTGGATGTGATACGCGGAATTCCCGCATCTTTGGCGAGGGTGGTGTAGCGCTCAACGAGCGCCCGCGGCACGGCCCACGCGGCAGGAGCAGTCAGGACAGCGAGGAAATAGCCCGCAGGTCGCTCCAGCCTGATGCGCAGTGTGAGAGGATCAGGAACGAGGAGGGAGGAGCCAATGAGCGTCGTCGCGCTCGTGACCGAATCGGCGGGACACGTGCCTTCGTTGAACGCTTGCGCGCCTTTGATGACGTAAAGGATCCATGCTACATCTGTGGCAGTACACGGGTCCAGCGTTCGGTTGATGGAGTAGGCGAATGTGTTCGCGTCGATGGGCGAGCCGTCGGACCACGTCATTCCCTTGCGCAGATGGAATGTGTACGTCAACCCGTCGTCGCTGATCTCGTGCCGTTCCGCCGCCCAGTCGATGGGCTTTTCCTGCTCGTCAAGCGTCATGATTTGCGGGAAGATCAACTGCGCCACATTCTGATCTGAGCCGAACTGGATCAGCGGCGGATCGATCGCCCACAGATCCGCAGCGTTGGGGCCGATCTCCAGCGGGTGAAAGATCTGCTGGGCGTCGGGCAGTTTCGGATCCGGCGTCGGCTGCGGAAAGGGCCAGGCGGGCGCGCATCCTGCGAGCAGGATTAGGAGAAGCGCGGCCAGGGCTGATGTTTGCCAAATGAGAGACAGGAAACGTCGCGGTACGCGCATGACGCCCTCCTCGTGGCCGCGGGGCTGAGCGTCGCTCAACCCGCCATTCGGCCTTGAAGACGGCGGTGAGATCGAGATATTTACAGGCGAACGCGCTGCGCGACTATGCGCCTAACGACCGGGCGCGTAGTTGGGCGCCTCTTTGGTGACGATGACATCGTGGGGATGGCTCTCGCGCAGCCCCGCGCCGGTCATGCGGATGAAGCGCGTGTTGCGCTGCATCTCCTCGACGCTGGCAGCCCCGACGTAGCCCATCGCCTGGCGCAGTCCGCCGACAAGTTGGTAGACCACCGTTGTCAGCGGCCCCTTATACGGCACACGCCCCTCGATGCCCTCGGCGATCAGCCGCGTCTCGTCGCTGACACCGCCCTGGAAATAGCGATCCTTGCTGTAGCTGCGGCGCTTCATCGCCCCAACCGATCCCATGCCGCGATAGTCCTTGTAGCGCTCGCCCTGCGAGATCACCAACTCACCCGGACTCTCATCCACCCCGGCTAGCAGCCCGCCCAGCATCACGGTATCCGCGCCCGCCGCGATGGCCTTGGCGATGTCGCCCGAATACTGGATGCCGCCGTCGGCGATGATCGGCACACCGCTCGAAGCCGCAGCCCGCGCGCAGTCGTAGATCGCGGTGATCTGCGGCACGCCGACGCCGGCCACAACGCGCGTTGTACAGATTGAGTTATGCACAATTGCGTTGTCCGCAATGAAACTATGCGTTGGGCAATCCACCTCGATGTCGTAGACCGGAATTGCAACCTCGCATGGCCGCGCCTCAAGCCTCTTCACAACCTGATAGTCGTTCAAGTGACGCTTGCGGTGCGAGACGTTGAGACGCGACTGGTAGCTTTCGCGGCAACGATCAATAGATGCGCCTACGAGCCCACCAATGCTGCGCCGCATGGTTGCGGAGTTCGGAAAGCTGCCCTCCACGAGGAAGCACAGCGCATTGAAGAGTTCGACAAGTCGCTGTGAGGTGTTGTGGAACCCGATGCGGCCATCAAGACCCCTGTGGCCGTCGCTGTCGATGAGGCCATCAAGCAGCCCCTTGAGATAGAGTGGATTCGCGCACATATATTCTGCGGGCAGATGCTTCTCATGCCTCTTGCCAAAGGCCGAGAACAGCCGTGCCCACTGGAGCGAATAGAGATGAATCGTGACACGACTGTTGCGGGGCGCCGCCTTCGCCTCGACACCGCTCACACTCTTGAGGCACCGTACGAGCTTAGCGGCGATCTCCTTCTCATTCACCCCAAAATCCCATGAGACGCGTCCAATCTCAGAATTGCGCGATGGCGCGATAAAAGCGGTCCCATCCCCAAGGAACGTTCCAAAGACATAACCAAGTTCATAGGAGTCCGGAATAGTCGTCACGTAGCGCGCGAGTTGCTTGTCCTTGCGCACAGCGAACTGGCGAAGATCGATCTGAAAGCCAGCAGCCAACTCGAAAGCAATACGCCTGGGCAGCACGTATGCATCTCGTTGGACCTCACCTACCCGCTTCCAATGGAGTTTCGTCTCGTCCTGCTTGGTCGGGCGCTCAAGTAGTGCGACATATCCTTGCGCGGCGATCGTGGCCATGCTGACAGTGCTGAGATCTCCCACAAAGTAGCGGTGATCTGGCGTCACGAGTGTCTCTCTGTACGTGGCGGTATGGCGAATGGCCATGACTTCTCGTATACCAGTACACCATGCCCTAAGAACGGGGACTGGTTCGCCGAGCATGTTAATGACGCGGTCGCCTGGCCGCACGTCTTCGATATTTTTGTAGGTCGCATTGGCCATCAAGATGCGCGTCCCGGCGGCAAAGCAGCCAGGACCCACGCCACACTTCACCGCATGCACGCCTGCCGCGATCAGCGCTTCCGTCCCCTCGGCGGTGGCGACGTTCCCCGCCGCGATCTGTGTACGCGTCCCAAACGCCTGCGCCAGCTTGCCTACTGTCTCGATCACCATGCGCGAGTGGCCGTGCGAGGTGTCGATGACCAGCAGATCAACCTCCTCGGCGATCAACGCCTCGCAGCGCCCGAAGGCGTCCGGCCCAACGCCGACCGCCGCGCCGACGCGCAGGCGCCCCTGGCTGTCTTTAGCGGCGTGAGGGAACTGGATGCGCTTCTGGATATCCTTGACGGTGATCAGCCCCCTGAGCATGCCGCGCTCGTCCACAAGCGGCAGCTTCTCGATCTTGTAGCGCGCCAGGATCTCGCGCGCCTCCTCCAGCGTCACGCCGACCGGCGCGGTGACCAGGCGCTCGCTGGTCATGACCTCGGCGATGGGGCGATCATAGTCGGTCTCGAAGCGCATGTCGCGGTTGGTCAGGATGCCGACGAGCCGCCCGTTCTCGGTGATGGGAATGCCGGAGATGTGGTATTTGCTCAGCACCTCATTGGCGGCGCGCAGGGGATCGTCGGGGCTGAGCGTGATGGGATCGGTGATCATGCCCGATTCCGAGCGCTTCACTTTGTCCACCTCGCCCGCCTGATCTTCGACGGAGAGATTACGATGTATCACGCCCAGGCCGCCCTCGCGGGCGAGCGCGATCGCCAGGCGCGACTCGGTGACGGTATCCATCGCGGCGGAGAGGACGGGCACGGCAAGGGTGATGTCTGTGGTCAGCCGTGTGGATGTCGAGACATCGCCAGGCAACACGCTCGATTCCGCCGGCTGGAGCAGCACATCGTCAAAGGTGAGGCCCTCCTTACCGAACTTCCACTGCCACTCGCTCTCAACGGGCATGGCGACCGCTCCTTTCGCACTGGTGTCCTGTCGCTACTCCGCTCGCGCCACCTGTCATCAGGGTACCCCGGCGCATACAAAAAACGCCCAGGTCGCGACATTCTCGGTCGCGCCGGGCGGGCCGCTCATGGCCGTGATTCATGCCGATGATCTCATCCCTTCCGTATCAGGGTATTTGTTTATATGTAGCATGTAGGTCCGTATCACGTCAAACCATACATGCGGCGCCAGACGTCGTGATTAGGGCGCTATGATATGCTGGCGCTGATAGGGGCCGGTGTGGACGAAGGAGGAGATGTGCGATCCTGGGTCCTGCTGCTCTACAAGGTTCCAAGCGAACCAAGCGCACGGCGCGTCTATGTCTGGCGCAAGCTGAAGCGTCTGGGCGCGTTGTTGTTGCACGACGCGGTCTGGGTTCTGCCTGCCACGCCGTTCACCGTCGAGCAATTCCAGTGGCTGGCCTCGGAGATCCGCGAGATGGGGGGCAGCGCGATGGTCTGGGAATCGCGTTTGCTGGCGGCGGATGAGCAGGATGAGGCGCTGGTCGCGCAGTTCACCGCGCAGGTGGATACCGTCTACAGCGCGATTCTCGCCGACCTCGAACGGGAAGACGCCGACGCCGCGGAGCTCTCACGCCGCTTTCAGCAGGCCCAGACGCAGGACTACTTCCATTCCGCGCTCGGCGCGCGTGTCCGCGAGCGGTTGCTGGCCTGGCGCGAGATGAGAGGAGGGGAGTGATGAGGTGGCTCACCTGGGAGCATGTCGGCGTGGATCGCATGGCCTGCGCATGGCTCATTCGTCGCTTCATCGACGCGGACGCCCAAATCCACTTTATCCCTGAAGGCTCCCTTCCGTCCGGGGAAGACGCCGAGCCGTTCGATATTCCCGGTGTGCGCCTCTCGCACCGTAAGGGGCATACCTCGTTCCATACCTTCCTCGACGAATATCACCTGAGCGACCCCACGCTCCGGCGCATCGCGCAGATCGTGGATGAGGCCGATGTCGTGCAGGAGATCGCCCTCGAACCCACGGCGCCCGGCCTTGATCTCATCTGTCGTGGCCTGCGCCTGACCAGCCCCGACGACACCACTGCGCTTGAGCGTGGCACGCTCATCTACGACGCGCTCTACGCGCAACTGGCGCTGGAGAACTAGACACGTCGCGCCTATGACGCGCGCTGAGAGCATCGGTCTCTCCTCCTGGCATCGCACCCCCTTGCGCCCACCATCAATATCAGGTATACTGTAACCACCGTTACATTCGCCTCGCAGCGATGGCGAAAACTCCTTGGCGCATGGTGGGAGGTCGCGCATGCCTGATGTCTTTCCGCTGTGGCACATCGCGCTCAACGCGGCTGTGCTGGCAGCGGTGAGCCTGATAGTGTTGCTAGCGGCGCAGTGGCGTCTCAAGCCGCCGCCGCTGCGATCACTCGGAGACGCCATCGCCGTCTCGGTGGTGATCGGCCTTGTGATGCTGGCCTGGCGGTCGGTCGCGAACGTTGCGGAGTTGAATCGGGACCCCGTGCCGGGCGTTAGTCCGAATGACGCGCTCAGTCTGGTTGTGGCTTATGTTGGCCTTGGCCTTTATGCGTCCTTCAGGCGCCCCGGCGATGCGCGGCGCTGGGAGCAAACCCGCGCTCTCCTTGCGCTGGTCGCGTTAGTCGTGAATATCGTCGTGATCTAGGGCAGGCTACCGCCGCATCTGCAGTCGAGTCTGTAGAGAAGGGATCGCCCAATGCTGGTGTTGCGAGGCTATAGCGAACTGCCGCCTCATAGCGCGAGCGCCTTCGACCATGGCGATGTCTATCGCGCCACGGGTCGGGTGTTTATCGCGCATACCGCCGCGAACTCCGTGGAGGCGCTCGATGGTGACACCGGCGCACACGAGTGGACGGTTCCAGGCTGCCCGGAGGCGAGTGGAGTGCTCTGCGCGCAGGACGAAGGCATTGTCTTCGCGGCGGCGCGTGGAGCGGGAAAGGTATTGGTCATCGAGGCGAGCGCAGGCGCCGTGTTGCGCGAGATCGCCGTTGGACCGCAGCCAAACGGGCTTGCGTGGGATACGGAGCGCAAAGGTCTGCTGGTGGCGGATGTCCAGGAAAATCAGGCGTGGCTCGTCGATCCACTCCTCTCTTCACCCCAGCGGCCTCCGAGAAGAGTGACGTTGCCGGGCAGGCCGCGCTGGTGTGTGTATGACAGCGCGCGGTCGCGCTTCCTGGTCAATATTCGTGAGCCAGCCTGCGTAGCGATTCTCTCTGCTGACGGCGGCGAGCAAATGGCCCAGTGGCCGGTCTCGGCGTCGGGGCCACACGGCCTTGATCTTGATATGAGCAACAGGCGCGCCTTCGTCGCCTGCGATGAGGGTATGGTCGTCGCGCTTGATCTGGACGACGGACACGAACTGGATCGCGTTCCTATCGCGGGCGCGCCGGACGCCGTCTGGTATAACTCGCGGCGCCAGCGGCTGTATGTCGCCATCGAGCATCCCGGTGTGGTGGACGCCATCAACACCGTGACGATGACGCTTGACGAGGAGACAGTGACTGAGGTCGGCGCGCATACGACGGCGTTCGACGTGGAGCGGCGCCGCCTGTATGTCTTCCTGCCAGAAACGTGCCGCGTGGCGCTGTACGAGGAATACGACGAGCCGGATGATCTATCTTGGCAGTACACAGCAGATCAGCTAGACCGCACAGCAGTGCTCCGGTGGGAAGGCGAGGGCGGAGCTCTCGACAAGAGAAAGGAGGTGTAAGGAGGCCTGTTGAACGCGACCGCACGAACGCCAGTTACTTCCTCCACAACTTCGCCGCTCAATCAGACATCGGAGAGGTGTGGTAGGTGAATACGAGATGGCAGGATACTAAGAAAGACGAGGAGGCCCAGGTGAAGTGGATCACACGCGAGCATGTGAAGGTGGATCGGGTGGCCTGCCCCTGGCTGATCAAGAAGTTTGTGGACCACGACGCTGAGTTCCTGTTCGTGCCGGCCGACCAGGTGATGGTGATTGCCGCGCGCGAGGGCGCCACACCGTATGACGTGAAGGGCGTCGAGCTGGGGCATCATGGCAAAGAGTGCTCGTTCGAGGCGATCCTGAAGAAGTACCATCTCACCCAGGACCCTGCGCTGGTCCTGCTCGGCAAGATTGTCAATGGGGCCGACACCGATAACACGCTCTGGAGCCAGCCTGAAGGGGCGGGACTGGAGGCTATCGCTGAAGGATTTCGACATCTCGGCTACCAGGATGACCACGAGCAGAACGCCGCCGAGTGGATTGTCTACGACGCGCTCTATGCGTATTGCCAGGCCATGGTGGCGCAAGGCAAACCAGATGGCGCGTTCAAGCAGGGTTGACGCTGATCACCAGACAGCGGCGCTCAACGAGCTCGCCCAGGTATCCGACGCGCGGCGCATCATCATCGCCCGAGGATTGCGTTCCTTCGCCTACGGCATGCTCGCCGTCGTATTGGGAGTCTGGCTCGCGCGCGAGGGATTCTCTCCGGTCACAATCGGCGCGCTCGTCACTATCTCGCTGCTGGGCGACTTCGCCGGAACCTATCTGATCGGACTGCGCGCCGACTCCTGGGGGCGGCGGCGCACCCTAGCGGCGCTGGCGCTGCTGATGGGGCTGACGGGTCTTGCCGTCGGCTTCTTAACCTCTTATCCCGCGCTTGCGCTCGTGGCGTTTGTCGGGACGCTCGGCGCGTCGGCCTCGGAGACCGCGCCATTTCTACCTATCGAGCAGGCGATACTGCCGCAGATCAGCGCTCCTGCGCAACGCACACGCGTCTTCGCGCGGTACAATTTCGTCGCGTCGCTCGCCGGCGCGCTGGGCGCGCTAGCCGCAGGATTGCCCGACCTGCTCGCGCGGGCTGGCGCGCCGCTCCTGCTGGGATTTCGCGCGCTCTTCGTCATCTATGCGCTTGCCGCCCTGACGGTACTGGCGCTCGCGCTCAGCCTCTCCCCAGCAGTAGAGCCGGAATCGCGACCAGCGCGGGCGGAGTGTACGCGCGCACGGTTCCTGCCGCGACTCCCACAGTCGTCGGGCGTCGTGTATCGCCTCGCGGGACTCTTCTCGCTGGATGCGCTAGCCGGTGGACTCATCGTGCAGAGTCTGCTTGCGCTCTACTTTCATCAGCGTTTCGGCGCCTCGCTGGGCGCGTTGGCGGCGTTGTTCTTCGGCGCGAACCTGCTCTCGGCGCTCTCGTTCCTGGCGGCGCCCATGCTTGCCCGACGCTTCGGTTTACTCAACACGATGGTCTTCACTCACCTGCCGTCGAGCCTTCTGCTCGCGCTCATTCCCCTGGCGCCCACGTTTCCCATCGCGGCGACGTTGTTGTTGGCGCGGCAGATGCTCTCGCAGATGGATGTGCCGACACGACAAGCGTACACGATGGAGTTGGTCGCGCCAGAGGAGCGCGCCGCCGCGGCCAGTGTCACCTCGCTCGCGCGCAGCGCCGGTTCAGCCACCAGCCCTGTCCTCAGCGGGCTTTTGCTGCAAGGGCCGCTGCTGGCGCTTGGCCTGCCGCTCGCGCTCGCCGGGGGCGTCAAGGCTGGCTACGATCTCGCGCTGTGGCGGCTGTTCCGACACGTTCCTCTGCGCTCCAGTTCATAAAGCGCTGATCGCCCGGAACTACGCCTTGCGTGTTGTCTGGCGTCATACGACGTCGCGTCCCACCGTTGTAGAACCGACTGCCGGAAACATGGAGTAGGGGAAAGGTCGGGGAGGGGCAGCGCTGCGGGCATCCGGAGCGAGCGAGTCGAGGCATCGGCGGCAGCCCATACAACCTGGACAGCGGTGGTAGGCTTGGCAGAGGAGACGAGCGGGCGCAACAGGCGCGGCGGTCCATCCTTCGCTCGCTCGTCCGCTCGCTCGTCCGCTCGCTCGTCCGCTCGCTCGTCCGCTCGCTCGTCCGCTCGCTCGTCCGCTCGCTCGTCCGCTCGCTCGTCCGCTCGCTCGTCTCGGCGCCAGCCGGTGACCAGCAGCTCTCCAGGTGGAGATGGGCTGCCGCAGGGTGGGGGAAGACCCCGCTCATCGTTGGCACGCCAAGCGACTCTGTGCTTTCCCACCTGCGTTTGGGTATGGCGCATGACGGAGAGGTCACCGGGGAGCCGCTCTCCGCGGCCATGAGCCCGCAGACCCCTTGTAGAACCATGGGGACAGCCCCCTTATGCCTCAGTGGGGGAGGCGCGGAGAACCCCTGATATGGCTGTGGGGACCGCAAGGACCCCCTCGGCAGTCGTTGGGAGCGGTATCTTCCACGGGCTTGACCTCTCTGCCGCACGCTGGATGTGCTGCGCGTTGGGAAGGAGCACGCCACCTAGCAGGGCTAAACGCCCTTCAGCGCATCCACCTCTCGCCACCATGTCGCCACTATGTCGCCACTATGTCGCCACCATGCTGCCACTATCTCGCCACCATGCCGCCACTGCTGAATGCGTCCGTCTACATTGGGAGTGACATTGGCAAGGCAAGGCATGTGGCCGGCTTCCTCTCGCAGACCCTGCTGGAGCGCCATAAGCGCTGGGCAGGCCTGCCCAGCCGCTCGTGTTCGAGAATTCCCGTGAGGGCTTTCGTCTGCTCATCGAGCGGATCCGCACGTACAGCCCCCTTGAGCCCGTATCCGTCCTGCTGGAGCGGACGGGCCCCTATCACCGCGCCCTTGAGCAATACTTGCAGGAACTCGACATCCCGCTCTACGTCATGCAGGCGCAACGTCGCCCAGCGGGCATGCGCAAAACGGATAAACGGGATGCGTTCGCGCTGGCGAACCAGCGCTACAGCCAACTCGAGCTCGGGGTCCCTCCCCCCGACGCCGCTGTGCAACTCATTCGACGCCTCGTCCCTCCCCCCGACGCCGCTGTGCAACTCAAGGGACTGATCCGGCAGCGCTATGCACTGATTCATGCGACGACCCGGCGCAAGAACAAGCTCACGGCTATTTGCGACGACCTCTTCCCAGAATTGACACGCATTCTGAAAGATCCGACCGCGCCGGTCGCGTTGGCTCTGCGCGCGCAATTTCCCACGCCCCATGCTCTGGCCACGGCGAGCCTCTCCACCCTCCAGCAGCTCCGGGGCGGCGCCCATTCGCTCTGCGACGCCAAACTCATGACCCGGCAGCAGCTGGCTGCAGCCAGCATTGGCGCCAAGGACTTTGCACGACAGCGGAGTCTGGTGCTGGAGCCAGCCCAGTGGATCCGCGAGCGGCGCCTCGTGCGCGAGCACATCGCGCCGCTGGAGACCGAAATCACTCGCATCGCCACCCAGGCCCGCGAAGGGCAGAGCCTGCTGTCGTTTCCCCGAATCGGGTCGGTGACAGCCGCCACCATCAGCGCGGCGGTTGGCTCGATCCTCAATTTCCCCTCGGCGTCCGCGCGCAAGTCGTACTTTGGCTGGGCTCCCGTTGTCGTCCAATCGGGGAGCGCCTTGGATCATACCCGGTTGACCCGTGGGGGAACGAGAACGATGAAGCAGGTCGTGTTCCTCGCCGTCTGGCAGGCGCTCCGTGAGCACGACAGCGAATGGGCCAAGCTCTATGATCGCCTGGTCAAGGCAAACTGTCGCGACGACGAACGCACGCAGTCTTACGTGGGTAAGAGGCGTGTGATCGGGCGCGTGGCGGGCCAGATGACCGAAGCCCTCTCTGCCTTGCTCAAACGCGATGCCGAGGTCTTGAGCGAGGTCCTGCCAGGCCAGGAGCCTCCTGCGCCGCTATTGTATGACCCACAGGCGCATCGACAACATCGCCAGGGGCAGTATCGCCCCCTCACATCGACACCACTTCCCAACACGATTCCGATCCTTCGTCCTCGTTCTCCCGAATGATTCCATATGTCTGAGGCATGCCACGCTACATCGCCTCGAGCCCCATATCTTACCGACGACTAATTGCACGCGCGCTCTCGCCAAGCCCACGACCCAGTCGAGCGCGCCTGTCACCTGGCCCACACCGTTCGGTCGCCCGCGCGCGCGTGGCCTACTCTGTTCACAGTTTCAGTGGCTAGCCACCCAGGAAATAGCGCCAGCTGTCCTCGACTGGCAGCCCAGGCGGCAGCCACAGGAGATGCCGGATCGTCTCCGGCTCCTCCGCTCTGCTGATCGTCTCGAGGTCTTCGCGGCCCCAGACGCGCAGGTCCGTCCGCGTGGCAAAGCGCTCGAGTTGAGATGCGGGCGCCCGGCAGGCGAGAATGCCGGTGACGTTCCATCCCGGCAGTTCAGCCTTGAGTCCATTCACACCTTCCAGCAACTGGCCGACCTCCCTGTCCGATGGGCTATGCGCCGCCGCTTTGAGGCTGATCACGGCGGCGCGGCGCAACTGGAGGTCGAGGGCAATCAGATCCACTCCTGGGGTGGCTGGGCCGCCCAACTGGCCCTCGCGCTCGATCTCGCCGCCGAACAGGACCGGAATGCCGAGCCGTGTCAGGGCATTGACCAGCGCCACTTCGAAGCGCGCGCCTTTCTGGATGTCTAACAGATCGCGCAACCAACGCATCTCACCGGCCTTGACACGCTCAGTCCACGCATTCGTGTACAGGCGGTGCAGCGCCCAGCGAGCCTGCTCTGCGGCCGACGGGGCGACGATGTTGTAGGGCAGCCACTTGTCGAGGACCGGCGCCCAGATGCTGACTCCACCACAGTCATAAGGCACGGTGGTCGTGACGAACGACCATCCTGAGTCCGCTTGGACCTCCACGTCAACCGGCTGGGTCTGGGCATCTGAGGACCAATGCGCGCCGAGCGTCACCTGGAGGGTATCGGGTGCGATCGGGCGCCGACTGCGCAATGTCAACTGCAGCCCGCCCGTCTTGCGATCAAGCAGGCCGCGCTCAACATCGAGGGCGAGCGGCAGATCAAACACATAGCGAAAATGGTCAAGGGCGTACTGATGCATCTCATTCCGCCCCGCAGAGAAGCGAGTCGCGAGCAGTTCCTTGAAACTCCGCATGTTGCGCTGCTCGAGGTCAGGGGTCACAGTTCGCGCCAGGCGCGCCTGACGCTCAAAATCGCTAGGGAGCGCGTGGGAGTCGGCAATGCGCAGAAAGCGCCAGGGAGCCTGTTCGGCCACGTCGGCTACCTCAGACGGGATGAAGGGAACAGGCTCCTGCCAGTAATAGCCAGTGGTTGAAAGCGTGACCGTGGGAGCGCGCGCAGTCACGCCCGGGAGGAGGGTGAGCGCGCCGTCCTGTGCGAGTGTGGCGAGCATCTGGCGCGCCTCAGAAGCCGCAAACGGAGCGTTGATGACGATGAGCGCGTTGCCTCGATCACGCACCGGTTGGATCGGCTCGACATCGGTCCAGCGTCCAACCAGGGTGAAATGGCAGAGGCGCCATGCGTCGTCATCGCGCACCGCAGCCATCTTGAGCCAATAGAAGGGCCACATCAGCTTGAAGGGGTCGATATATGTGGCGACGGCGCCCGCCAGTTGCATGAACGTCCACTGCTGCGGAAGATTGAACCGTGGCATCTGCGCGCGCCCTCGCTTTCAGGCAATCTGCTGGAGTAAGACTGTGCGACGACAAGGCGAAGCGCATCTCCGACTGCGCTGCACATCTCCCCGAACCACTCTATGATACCCAGCTCGGCCGTCGCATGGAGCGTCAAGCATGGAGCAGGCGCGCTGAGGAGCGCAACGTCCAGGCGGTTTATACAGCGTCGCTCAATGCCGTTCCAGAAAGTTGCGACCGTCAGGTGGTCGTGCAACTGGCGTCTCGCGGGCCGTGAATCTACAAGGGTATGACGCGACGACGTAGCAGCCATCGAACTAGGTCTCATCGGGAACAGTCGGCTCGATTCCTTCCGTGGCGTCCTCTTGCCGTCGTACAGCGCCGGGGACCATCCCGTGTTGGTCGTCGTCTGCAGGGCGATGGAGCGCCAGCGCGCGCTGGCCGATTGGCGTGAGCGCAACATTTGGCGTCATGCGCACCCATCCCAGTCCTGCGCCCTTGAACTCGAGCAGTCGCGACTCGGCGAACTCTTCCGCCCGTCGTTCAGCCCAGACTGCATGGCGCACATGCGCTTCGGCGATCTCATGCAGCAGCCTTCGCGCCCCATTCTCGGCGTCCAGCGTCTCGAGGATCTCGGTCGCATGCTGTCCGATCGCGCGCTGATGACTGGCGAAGGCGCGCAGCCGGTCGTCGTAGCGTTCATGTTCGAGGATGTCGAAGACGACCCGGCTCACATACCGCGAGACCTCATCCTCCGCGCGCTGGAGTCGCTCGCGCAGCGAGCAACAGGCCTCGACATCCTCGGCGCCCATTGTCGTGAAGGCCGCGCGCTCCTGATATTCCGAGGCGGCGGAGGCCAGCGCCACCTCCACCTCGACACTGGCGCGCTCCGCCTCAAGCAGCGCCGTCAGCGCTTCGTTGATCTCGCGCTCGCCCGCCATATACTCCTCGCCTGACGCTATCTACGCTGTCGCTGTGTCCTCCTAGGGTAGCGTGGCGTCGCGCGGATTGCAAGAGCGTTGAGCGCGGACCGGCGCGCCGAGCGCCAGGCGTCGCTGGCGTCAATGACGCGCGATGCCGTATTGTCGCACTCCTATGACCCGACGACCGGAGAGCCTTCGGTGAAGCCATCGGTGGTGAAGGTCCAGCCGAGCGCGCCATCGCTGGCGCGCAGCGCGTAGACCGCGCCAGGCTGTGTCGTGACGAAGACGGCGCCATCCGCGAGGGTAGGCGCGTTATCAACCGCCGCGCCCACGTCATGACGCCAGATAAGCGCGCCATCCGCCGCCTTGAGCGCATAGACCGCGCCCCCCTGCCCGCCAACGTAGAGCGTGTCGCCAGCGAGCATGGGCGCGGCGCCTGTGGGGAGAGGTGGAGCGTCGGCTGCGCCCATCGTCTGCACCTTCCAGAGCAACTTGCCGTCGGCGGCCTTGAGCGCATACACATACTGATCTCGTGAGCCAACATAGACGACGCCATTGCCCACGGCGGGCCGCGACCAGATGATGTCGCCAGCCAGGAAGCGCCAGCGCACGGCGCCAGTCTTCGCATTGGGCGCGTAGAGATTGCGGTCGTTGGCGCCGACGTAGACGCTATCGGCTGTGGCGACTGGCGGGCCATCGAAGCCGCCGGGAAAGGGCGCCTTCCAGCGCACAGCTCCGGTCGCGGCGTCGAGGGCATAAAAGGCATTGCTGCTCCCTGCGGAGCTGACATACACCAGGTCGTTGGCGACGGCGGGAGGAGCGTAGATGTGATCCGCCGGACTCTCCGGCTTGAAAAACCAGAGTTGCTTGCCGTCGGCGGTGTTGAGCGCGTAGACTGATCCGGCGTCGCAGGCGGCATAGACGGTTGTTCCCGCCACAGCCACATAGCCGTCGAAACCAGTTAACCTGCCGCCGTCCGGACGTGGGAAGCTCCAGCGTTTGGATCCGGTCGCGACGTCCAGCGCGAGCACCTCGTCGCTCTGCGGCGCAGCGTAGATCGTCCCCTCCGCCAGGGCGGGCGTCCCAAACATGCCGCTCGTCGCATATTTCCAGCGCTGAGCGCCAGTGTCAGCGCTGAGCGCGAAGAGGGCGCCTTTGCTGGAGACCGTCTGGCCCAAGCTGGCGACGTAGACGGTCTGCTGTGCAAGCGATGCGTCCAGCGCGACGGTCGGGATCGCGGTCGCGGTGGGCGCCGCCGCCGACGATTGTGTTGAAGCGCCGCCACAGGCGACGAATGTCAGCGTCGGCAGCAGGAAGGATATGAGCGTGATGCAGGCGCGGAGGCTGGAGATCGTCGCGCGGGGAGGTCGGGGCATGCGGCTGCTCCTTCACGGCGCGGGGAGGATGATAGGTCGACAATAACGAAAAGCGCGAGCGCTGTCCACTATAGCAGAGACAAGACGTGCGGCCAGGAGGCTGTTTTTCGCGCCATCGTTCTCGGTGTGAGGTCAGATTGGCTGCAAGCCTTCGGTCAGAAACGCCAGATCGTTGTCGGACCGCGTCTCGAAGCGCACCAGCCGCTCCCCTCACGCCAGCTAGCTGTCATCAAGGTTGGCGAGCGCGTGGCTCGCGCGCTATCGTTTGTGCAGCAACGCCATCCAGCGGCGAGCGACCAGATCGTAGACGCATCTCACTTGAGCGGGCAAAGGACATCCCATGGAGACCTTCGAGGCCATTCGCACCCTGCGCGCCGTACGCGCCTACCGCGACGCGCCGATTCCCGACGAGATCGTGCGGCGGATCGTCGAGGCAGGCCGCCTGACCGCCAGCGCCGGGAACCAACAGCCGTGGCGCTTCATCGTCGTGCGAGACAAAGACACGCTGCGCCAGCTTGGCGCGCTCGCGCCCACTGGCCGCTACATCGCGCAGACGCCGCTCGCGGTGGTCGTCGCCATCACCAAGAGCGACAACGCCGTCTCCGACGCCAGCCGGGCGATCCAGTCGATGTTACTCGCGGCGTGGTCGGAGGGTGTCGGCTCGAACTGGGTTGGCTTTCACCATCTGGAGGCGGTCAAAGCGCCGCTCAGCATCCCCGACGACCTGGATGTGCTGGCGATTCTCCCCTTTGGCTATCCAGCGGAGCCAATCTCAGGAGAGAACAAAAAGCGCAAGTCCCTCGCTGAGGTCGCCAGCCGTGAGCGCTTCAGCCAGCCCTTCGAGTGATCTTGCGCGCCGGCCACTGGACGCTGGATGCGATAATACGAAGACAACCAACGCCGCGCCACTCTGCGCGTCAGTCTTTGGCGACCATCCCATGGGAGGTACAGCGTGCCTATCTACGAATACTACTGCAAGGATTGCCGCAATAAGTTCGAGTTGCTCACCACTTACACCGACTCTGAGGTGAACATCGAATGCTCGAAGTGCCACGGCTCCAACGTGCGCAAGCTCTTCTCCGTCTTCGCCCGTACCCGCGGCGGTGATGGCGATGACTTCGACGATGGCGGGGACTTTGACGACGGTGGCGATTACGGCGACGACGAGGGTGAGTACATGAGCGGCGGAAGTTGCGCCTGCGGTGGCGGCGCCTGCGGCTGCAACGACTAGCGCACGCTGGCCTTCTTGTCTACCGCCACCAGCCCAGGAGCGCCTGCGCCGCGTCAGGCGCTCTCCGCGGCTTGGCCAGAAGGCTCCTGTGGTCGACGATCTAGCCACATAGACCGGGCCTGCGTGGGGCGCGCACGCTCTTCGGCTTCCTCATTCACCGGCCAATCATACGCTATGCCAACCTGCTCGCAGTACCATCTCCCCCAGGCATACAGTTGGCGCAGCACCAGTTCCGACCGCTTTCCCAGGGTGGTGAGTGTATATTCGGCCTTTGGAGAGCCTGGCGCAGTGGCCCGCCGATAGAGCACGCCCATCTGCTCCAACTCATGCAGTTGCATCGTGAGCATTTGTCGGGATGCCTGCGGGAGGAGCCGCTGCAAGTCGCCGAAGCGTTTGGGACCGCTGAGCAACAGATACCAAATCCAGAACGTCCACCTGCCCCCAAGGCGCACGAGCCACTCGTCATACTCTATGCCGATCTGCGCGCTGGACCGCTTCCCCCAGGCGTACATCTGACGCAGCGCTGGTTCTACGCTGTGCGCTGGGTCTGTCAGGGAATATTCGACCTTCGGGGGTTGCTGCTCATAAACCTCCCGATGCAACGCCCCCAGCTGCTCTAATTCGCGCAATTGGATGGTGAGCATTTGCCGACTCGCCTCTGGCAAGAGCCGTTGCAATTGCCCGAAGCGTTTGGTTCCATCAAGCAAGTGATACCAAATCCAAAACTTCCATTTGCCGCCCACGCCCACCACGCCGAGCGGGCACAGGACAGTCTTCTTCTGCCGTGGCATGGGGGATTGGCTCCCTTCGACGAGAGAGGCTCTGGGCTCCTCTTGTCAAATAAAATTGCGTATTGTTGCCCCTCCTGCTCTCCTCTACATTCATTGTAGCAAGTGATATCCACTTGTAGTCGGACACGATCAAGCCTGCGCTGTGGACAGCACTAAGGTCGAGGTATGGTCAGAAAGAAGGGCGCCATGTCCATCATGTCAAACACGATTCGCCAGATGTACACCAGCCTCGTCGCCCTATGGGCGATCACCGCCATTCACCATGCCTATGAAGCGGCCCGCTATCCCGCACTGCACTACCCGTCGGCCCTGTGGGCGGTCGGTGGCTTCACTATCCTGCTGCTGCTGACCCTGTTCCACTTAGGCCGCTACGAGCGAACGGCGAGCCTGCGTGTGTACCAATTCTTTAGCGCTATCGTCCTGCTCGTTTGGGTGGGGCTCGTCGGCCTCTACCTGTCCGCCGATTACTATGTCCTGAGGATCCTCCTCTACTTTACTCACGCCGCGTCACTCGCGACCCTGCGGGACCTGTGGCCAGTGGAGCAAACGCCCCCGAACGATCTCTTCCATGAGGGGACGGGGAGCCTGATCTTCCTGGTCGCGATCTGGGTCGCGGACGCGTGGCTGCGACTGGAGAGAGAGCGGCGGCGTACGGTCGCCTTTCCCCAGCGCGTCCAGAAGGCCGACACACTCGCCTGATCCGCTGGCCTCGCGCTCCTTGGGGCGCTCGCGCATCACCCGAAGCCCTGCTCGACGCAGCTGTAAAGAAAAAAGCGCTCATCAGCCGAGGATTTTGCGCGCCTCTGCGAGCGTGCGGATGTAGCCCTTGTTGCGCTCGATCTCCTCTTTGGTCAGGTCATTGCCCTTCGTTGGGATCAGCTGCTCGTACTCGCGCAGCCGCTGCGCCGCCGCCAAGCGCCCCGCCTTGCCCGCCAGCCCGGCGTATCCCTGCGCCTGCTCCAGCGCGCGCGTGGCGTCTTCCTGGCGGACGGCGGAGTAGATCGCCTCACTGTAGAGCGACGCGGCGCGGTCGAAGAAGCTCACGCGATGCTGGGCATCGGCCAAGCCTGTCCCCACACGCTCGACGAGTTCCACCGCGCGCGTGTAGCGTTTGCTCGCGATCTCGAACTTCGGCGGCTCCGCGCTGATCGCCACCTGCGCCTCGCCCTGATACGCCTCCGCCTGCCCGAGCGGACTCTCGACCTCGGCGTAGAGCCGTTGCGCCTCGACGAACGCCCGGCGCGCCTCGTCGGTGGCGCCGAGGTTGCGCTGCGCCTCGCCGATCCCTAACTGCGCCAGCGCCTGCGCGGCGGGATCATCCGCCGACTTGAAACGCGTGAGCTGCTCCTGGTGCGCGGCGCTGGCCTCCTCCCACAGCCCACGGCGCAACAGGACGCGCCCCAATCCAACCCGCGCGAGACCCTCGGCCAGCGGCGACTCATTCTCAGCGGCGCGGCTAGCGACGCGGTTGAAGTCGGTGACGGCGGCGTTGAGGTCCTCCGCCGCCAGGTCAACCTCGGCGGCCTGCAACTGCGCCTCGATCTGCGCCTGCGCGTCACTCTCGCGCGCGGCGGTGGAGATCGCCTGCGCCGCCTGTTCGCGCGCGCGGCCCACCTGGCCAAGCGCCAGGCTCAGCGCCGACTGGATGGTCGCGGCGAGCGCCTCGGGTCCAGCCTCTCCGGCGCGTGTTCCCGCCGACCGCGCCAGCGCCGCGCCGCGGCTCGCAAGTTGCGCGGCGGCGTCCAGTTCGCCATGAATTAGCGCGAGGCGCGCCCGCTCTAGTACGGCGACGGCGGCCTGGGCAGGCCGGCCCTGCTGCTCAAAGCGTCGCGCCGCCTCGTCGAGGAGAGGCGCGGCGTCCTGCGCCAGCCCACGGACGCGCGCGATCTGCCCCAGCCCCAGCATCGCGGCGGCCTCCTGCGCGGGCTGTTCGTTCTCGGTCGCAAGCTGACGCGCCTCGGCGAAGAGATCCTCCGCACGGCGTGGATTCGCCCGCCTGCGGTTAGCCTCGGCGGCGCCGAGCAGGGCGCGTCCGAGTGGGGCTGGCGCCTGCTGCGCGCGGAAAGCGCGGATCGAACGGTCGAAAACCGATACGGCCTGCCCTAGTTGCCCGCGCCGCAGCTGCACCTCGCCGAGGACGCGGTTGGCCTCGGCCTGCCCCAGCGCCACGCCCAGCTCCTTGTAGCCCGTCTCGGCCTGGATGCCCTCCGCCAGCGCCTGATCGAGTCGCCCCTGGCGCAGCGCGACTTCGGCCAGCCCGACGATGCCATCCAGCGCGCCGGCGCGATACTCCAGCGGCTCGGCCTGTGCGATCACCTCACCGAAGAGCTTCGCGGCCTCATCTGGTTGGGCGCGGTCGAGCGCCAGCCATGCCTGACCCGTGCGTGTATCGATCTCGCCGAAGCTGTCGTGCGCCCTGGCGTACAGTTCCCGCGCGGCGGCATACGCTGCGGCGGCCTCGTCGTAGCGCGAGCGGCTGGCGAGCATATCCGCCAGCCCACGCGCGGCGTCGGCCTCACCCAGCGTATCGCCCGCTGCGGCGGCTTTGTCGCGGGCGGCGGCGTAATACTCGGCGGCCTTTTCCGTGTGACCGCGCAGCCGCTCGATATGCCCAAGCGCCAGGGCCGCGCTAGCCTGCCCACGTGTGTTCTCCGCCTTCTCGAAGAGGCGCAGCGCCAGATAGTAGCGCTGCCAGGCGTCCTCGATCCGCCCGCGCGCCCGTTCGACATGCCCCAGCGCAAGGGTCGCGGCCGCCTCGCGCGCCGGGTTTCCCGCCTCCTTGAAGTAGTCTATAGCGCGCTCGTAGCTGCTGGCGGCCTGGTCCAGCGCGTTGTTACGCCGCTGTGTTTCGGCGAGAGCGACGCGCGCCTCGCCCGCATGCTCGGCGTCTCCCAAGGCGCGAAACATCGCCTCAGCCTCGATCAGGGCCTCCGCGGCGCGCTCGACATGCCCCTCAGCCAGCGCGCTCTGCCCGGAACGTAGCCGCGCCAGCGCTTCCTCGCGTGCGGTATCGTGTGACGGAGCCATCCTGGCGCTCCTCTCGTGGTGATGTAGGTGAGTCCCACTGGAATGTACGGCAGGCGCGTGGGCGGCGTCAAAGTATGGACGAGGCGGTGAGGCAGCGTGTGAGGCTGCACCCAAGAAATAGAAGGGATATCCCATGCCGGGCGCGTGGCTGGAGTTGAGTGTCACGGTCGCGCCGGAGACCGTCGAGTCGGTGACCGAGCTGCTAAGCCGATACGTAACTGGAGGCGTGGCCATCGAGGAGCCGTACCAGTTGCTGGACGACGGCCAGGCGCATATCCCGATCCCCGGCGCGCTGGTCACCGTGCGCTGCTACGTCCCGGCGGACGCCAGCGGCGAGGAGGCGCGCGCGCGCATCGAGGAGGGGCTGTGGCACCTGCGCCAGATCATCGGCGATCTAGGAGAGATCGGCCAGATCACGACGAAGGCTATCGCCGAGGAGGACTGGGCCAACGCCTGGAAGGAGCATTATCAGGTCACGCACCTGGGCGCGCGCACGGTCATCAAGCCGACCTGGCGTGAGTACACGCCACAGCTGGGCGAGGTCGTCGTCGAGCTGGACCCCGGCATGGCCTTTGGCACCGGGTTGCACCCCACCACCCGCAACTGCGTGCGGCTCCTGGAGGAGGTAATCCGCCCCGGCGACCGCGCACTGGATGTCGGCTGCGGATCGGGCATCCTGAGCATCGCGGCGTTGAAGCTGGGCGCGGCGAGCGTGTTGGCCCTGGATGTGAGCGCCGTCGCGGTGGAGGCGACGCGCGCCAATGCAGACGCGAATGGCGTCGGCTACCGGATGGAGGCGCGTGTGGCGGCGCTGGAGGGCGCGGCGGGCGAGCCGTACCTGCCGCTGCCACCGGATGTGGCGATCCTCGGCGCGGAGGTCGGGACGTACGACCTCGTGCTGGCGAACATCATTGCGCGGGTGATCGGGCAACTCGCGCCGGCGCTGGCCCGCGCTGTGCGCCCGGGTGGCTGGCTGATCGCCAGCGGGATCATCGAGGAGCGCCGCGCCGAGGCCGAGGAGCCGCTGCTGGCCGCTGGACTACGCACCGAGCGTGAGCTGATCGAGGGCGACTGGGTGACGCTCGCGCTCACACGTCCGACGGAGGGCCGCTGATGCCCGCCGGACGCTTTCTGCTGCTGGAGACGCCACTCACACCCGACGCCGAGATCGAGTTGCCGCCGGAGGTCGCGCATCAGGCGCGGGACGTGCTGCGGCTGGGCATTGGCGGGACAATCCGGCTGTTGGATGGCGCGGGCGGCGAGTATCCCGCACGAGTGATCGAGGTCAGCCACAAGCGTGTATTGGTGCGGCTGGGCGCGCGCGAGGAGGGGCTGCCCGATCCGCCCGTGCGCGTCACGCTCTGCCTGGGGATGCTCAAGGCGGCGAAGTTCGAGGTCGCGCTGCAAAAGTGTACTGAGTTGGGCGTGGCGGCGTTTGTCCCCCTGCTGACCGAGCGCGCGGTGAGAGATGACATGAGCGAGGCGAAGCTCCGGCGCTGGCGTGGTATCCTCGCCGAGGCGGTGGAGCAGTGCGGCGGTTCACGTCTGCCGGAGTTATCGTCGCCGCAGTCATTGTCGCAGGCGCTGTCTGACCTGCCGCCGGGCGGGATCGCGCTCTTCCCCTGGGAAGAGACGCGCGAGCCGTCGTTGCGCACCGCGTTAGAGGCAGCTATAACGCAGGCAGGCGCGGTCGAGCGTATCAGCGAAGTTCGCCTCTTGATCGGGCCGGAGGGCGGCTTCTCGACCGGCGAGGCGACACTAGCGGAGCGTCACGGCGCGCGGCTGGTCACATTAGGGCGGCGCATCCTCCGCGCGGAGACGGCGGCCATCGTCGCTTCATCCCTCGCGCTCGACGCCCTTGGCGCTGGCGTAACTTAGGAGATAGCCAGTGTCAACAGACCTCTTCATTCGTGCTCTGACCGAGTTGCTAATGCGTGTTGACCGTGGCATGCTCGAGTTCGAGGAGCCTCCACCTGAGAATGTGGCGACTGGGCTTATGCAGGCCTTGCGCGCGTTCGGGGAGCAGGCAGTTCCGATCATTCATGCAGTGCTCAGAGAGTACTGGTCTCAGGGAGACGGAGGGAGCGAAGCCCACCTAGTAGATGTGATCACGGAGATAGGCGATGCAAGCTCCGTGCCTTATTTGATCGAGTTGCATGCTCGTCACGCCAATTATCTAACCAGTCTCGTTGCTATCCAGGCGCTGCGCAAACTCAGGACTGAAGCGGCCTATACCTACCTCGCGCAACTGCTCATGCGCTACGCCGACGGCGATCACCGTGCATTCCAAACGATGTCGGAGGCGACAACCTGTTGTCTCGCAATGGATGAATGGAATGATCCGCGCGCTGTAACAGCCTTGCAGGCGGCGCTGCGGATTGAGGCGCATTCGGTCCACGGTATTCAAGAAGTAGTCGAAGCAGCGCTTGCTCGCTATCGTGGAAATGACATGATGGAGTAACGAACAACACTTCTTGAAGGTTCGTGGCATGGCGGCATAGTAGACGAAACAGATGGTAACTCGAGACCACAGCGCGCCCGATTACTCACCCACTATGCCTGCTCAATTGTCAGCCGTCTCCCGCGCCTCTATCGCTGCGAGCGCAGGTGGCAACGGTCCTCGTGACCAGAGCAGCAGGCCATCATGCGCCACGTTGCTGACAAACATGGGATCCCAGTCGACCAGATCGCGCACCAGATCGCGCACCATCAGCGTGACTTGTACCTCGCGCGGCGTGTGTGAATAGCGCGCACGCGCTTCGCCGACCGCCTCATAGATCGCGAGCCGGCGGTCGTAAGGCAGCCGCGAAAGATGCGGCTCAAGATCGAAAATCAGCAACAAGTCCACATCGCTGGGTTCAGCATCCGTGAGTGGACGCTCTTCATGGCGAGCGACGGAGCCGAAGAGGAGCGCGGCGCGCAGGTCTGGATAGCGAGAAGCGACTTCCGCCACAATCGCCCGGACGAGGTTGGCAGTCGCCCCGTCGAGCCATGATGGAATGCGTATGGCATCCTCGATGGTGTTTAGCTCAACGCCCATGCCCGTATCTCCTCGTACAACCGCCGCGCTTCCTCGACATCCTCAATATCCGTATGATGGCCATAAGAGCCACCATTGCGTGTATTCTCTAAGGTCTCCCAGCGTGCTGAGATAGTCGGCTCTCCCATGTCGCGGAGAAAGGTCACAAGGCTGGAGTGCTTTTCTTTATGCTTACCATATTTCTGCTGGCAGCCAAAGGCGATCCAGTGAAACGCCGCGCCCCAGTACCCATCAATCAGGAGACGGTTGGCGCGTGACCACTGCGCAGGATCGCTCATGCGCGCAAGGGTATCTTCCAGGTCCTGCGCCGCCTGACGGTGAGCGTCAGCAAGCATGCGCATCATCCTTCCTGCTGCTCTGACCGTCTCTCCCCACAGTAGTATAGCATCGCGTCACTGTACAGTTGAGCGCCTCACCCATTATGGCCGCTCTGTTGGTGGTCGGCGCGCGCGCCTTGTATACTGAAAAATGTGTTCTAGCAATGGCGCGGGATAGCAAGTGAAGCGGGGTGAGGACGCTATGACCGAGTTCGATCGCGTGTACCGCGAGCTGATCCGCCGCGTCATGACCGAGGGCTACGAGGAGCGCAACGAGCGCACTGGCCACTCGGTCCGCGCGCTGCCCGGCATGACACTGGAAGTCACGCAGGGCTTCCCGCTGCTTACCCTGCGGCGCATCCCGGTCCGTATGTTCGTCGCCGAGCAGGTCTGGTTCCTCACCGGCAGCCGCCGCCCCGACGAGTCGCTGCGTCAGTTCACCAAGATCTGGGACGAGTTCACCAACCTCGACGGCGTGGTGCCGACAGCCTACGGCTACCGCTGGCGCCAGCACTTCAAGCGCGACCAGATCGCCGGGCTCGTCGCCCTGCTGGAGCGCGACTCCAGCTCGCGTCACGGCGTCGTGATCGCCTGGGACCCCGCCTCCGACGGGCTGGATTCCACGCAGAAGCGCAAGAACCTCCCCTGCCCCTACTCCTTCACGGTCAACATCCTGGGCGGCGCGCTACACCTGCACAACATCGTGCGCTCGAACGACCTGATGCTCGGCTGCCCGGCGGACGTCGCGGGCTTCGCGCTGCTCCAGCGGCTGCTCGCGGCGCGGCTGGGTCTCGCCGTCGGCAAGTACACTCACTCGATCTCCAACGCGCACATCTACGACCTGCACTACGGGGCGGCGCGCGAGCTGATGGAGCGCGACCACGAGCACGACGAGATCATGCTCGACCTGGCGCCCGACACGATGCGCCGCGCCGAGCAGGGCGACCTCGGCGTCATCACCGAGATCGAGGCGCAGATCACGCCGCAGTACCACCCCTTGCCGACTATCCCCGGCCTCAAGATCGTCCCGTAACGCAAGAAGGGATGGCGGGCGGTGCGAGTGCTGATACTGGCGGCGATCACAGTGGATGGCAAGATCGCGCGCGGCGACGCCGAGTTCACCGGCTGGTCTTCGCGCGAGGACAAGCGCCTCTTCGCGCGCACATCGCGTGAGGCTGGCGTCGTCGTGATGGGCCGGCGCACGTTCGAGACGCTACCCGCGCAGCTGCCGGGACGGCTCAACGTCGTCCTCAGCCACGAGCGGCCAGTGACGCTTGCCGATGGGGTAGAATATACCGCCGAGCCGCCGGAGCAGGTCATCGCCTCACTGGCGCAGCGGGGGTTCGAGAGCGTCGTGATCGGCGGCGGGGCAAGCGTCTATCGGGCGTTCCTGGAAGCAAAGCTGGTGGACGAGCTCTGGCTGACAGTCGAGCCGCTGACTTTCGGCGCGGGGATCTCGCTTTTGGGCGACGCGCCGCTGGACCTGCGCCTGACGCTGCTGAGCGTCGAGCGGCTAGGCGAGCGGAGCGTTCACCTGCGCTACCATGTCGAGCGCGAATGATTCATCGCTCGCGGTTTGATGTAAGGAATCAGGATGGCGCCACAGTTGCCAGATCACGAAGAAGACATAGCGCCAACGCTCAGTTTCGCATCATCCTCGCTATCGGAACTCCTTGCCGAGGCGCGTGAGGCGCTGCTGGCGAGTGGCGCGCGGCGCAGGACACAGCGCGGGGTTACTCGCTCGCTCAACGGCGTCGCCCTGACGTGGAGTGATCCTGAGCGCGACACGACGGACGGGCTGGAGTGGACCGCCGACGAGATCGCCTGGTATTTGCACGTCTTCGTGGAACAGCGCCCGGAGAACGATCCGGCGCGGCTGGCCGGGGATGGCGCGCTGGTCTTCCCCTACACCTATGCGGCGCGGTCTCGCTACTGGGATGGCGGCTGGGGCTACCTCACGGCGCTACTGGAGGCGCTGCAAGTCGAGGGTATGACACTCGAGGGAATGCGCGTCTCGCGGGCGTTGTTCGAGGAGACGCTGGCGACGCTCGGCGAACGACTGCATCTCCAGACCGTCCTCAGCCTGCTCGCGCTCTACCCACCGTCGCCGCTGGCCCACTGGCAGGCGCATCCCAACTTGCTGGCCGAGACACTGCGTCACTGGCGGCGCGACACCCTGGCCGACGCCATCGCCGACATCGCCGCGATACCCGCCTCGCGCCGCGCGGTCGTCACCTCGCTGACCTATCCCCACCTGGAGGATCAGCTACAGCCGCGCATGGGCATGCCGCCGTACCAGCTCTTCCAGTTCCTCCCTGGTGAACGAGAAATGCCACTCAACTCCATCCACGTGCATCGCTCGCTGGACGTGGATGGCGGCGCGCCGCTCGACTTCTATCACGATCTCACCTGGCTGCGCGCGGCTGGCGAACGAATGGGCCGCTCGATAGGCCAGATCACCGTCGTGGCGCATAATCTGCACGTCTATAAGCGCCCCGATACAACAGACGCATTCGCGCCGAAGGAGACCATCGAGGAGTGGCTCTGCCGTGTGACCGATGGCTATCACGTCGGGCGCGGGACACCGCGCGAGCTACTCGCCCGCGACGACTATCGCGCCAATGTCGAGCGCGTCTGGGCGCGCTGGCGTGGCGACGCATAAGGCGATTCGCACTCTTATACAATCATGATCTACCAGGACAGGAGCTGGACCATATGAGCATCTTGACGCGCGAGGACTTGGAGAGCCGCATCGGCAGCGGCGCGCTCTCCTTTGAGCCGCCGCTGGACTGGTTCCAGTTGCAGGGGCACACCATTGACCTGCGCCTTGGCTTCACGTTCCTGGTGCCGCGCCAGTGGCAGGTGACCGAGCACGGCCGCGAGGCGCTGATCTTCGATCCGCTGGAGGGTGGGCATCAGCACTTCGACGCCATCGAGCTGGAGCCGGGGCAATATTTCGAACTGCTGCCGGGCGAGCGCGTGCTTGTCTCGACGCTGGAGCGCATTGTCGTGCCCAACGACCTCAGCGCAGTGCTCTACCCACGGTCCAGCGTCAACCGGCAGGGGCTGGAGGTGCAACTCACCGGCATCATCGACGCGGGCTACGAGGGCGCGCTGATCGTACCGATCCGCAACAGCAACCCGACCTCCATCGTGCGCATCTATCCGGGCCAGCGCTTCTGCCAGATCGAGTTCACTACGCTGACGCGCGAGATCACGCCGCAGCCGAGCCGCTATCACAAGAAGGACCTGATCGTGGGCGCGCTTCCGGAGCGCGACGAGGACGAGGCGCAGCTGATACGTTCAGGCCAGGTCGCGGAGTTGAAGGATCGCTACGCAATGGGCGTAGAGAAAGAGTCATGATGGCGCATCTCAAACTAAAGCATCCGATGGCCTCCGCCGACGAAGAGCAGCTGCCCGGTAAGCCAGCGGGCCTGATGCGACGCCAGGAAGACGACGACATCCGCCACATCCTCCGGAAGGCCGATGCGTCCAAGTGGGACTGACCGCGCGATGTCTGCCTCGTCTTCGGGGCGTAGCCAGCCCGTCTGAATGGGACCGGGCGAGACGATATTGACGGTAACGCCAAACCGTCCAAGTTCCATCGCGGCCGAGCGACTGTAGGACTCCAACGCATATTTGCTCGCGCCGTAGGAGACCTCCTGCGGAAAGCGCGCCGCTCCATCGGTGCTGATGTTGACGATACGCCCCCAATTCGCTCCACGCGCAACATGGCGGTGGGCGAACTCGGTCATCATCAACGCCGCCGCCCGGCTATTGACCGCGAAGTGCCGATCATGGCTCTCGGCGGTTATAGGATGCAGATCGCGGCCCATCCAATCTTTGGAGTCGACTTCAAGCGGTGTGATAGTGTCCTTTGGCGCGCCACCGACAGCAGCGTTGTTGACAAGGACCTGCACTGGCCCAAGCGCCGCCTCCACCTGTTCGAACAACGCTGGAATGTTGTTTGGATTCACCAGATCACTCTCGCCAGTGGCGGCTCTCTCTCCCTGCGCGCGGATATCCTCTGCGATGGGGTCAGCGGACAACGCCCGGTTGCGCATGTATAGCGACTGATCGTGTCCCTCAGCCAGCCCATCTTCGGGCAGGCGCAAATAATGGAGGAACACCAGCGCGCCCTGGCTCGCAAGCGCGCGGGCGATGGCGGCGCCAATACCATGGTTCGCTCCAGTGACCTTCGCTCCAGTGACCAGCGCCACCTTCTCAGCCAATCCTGTATCAAGCACGTGAGCGCTCCATTCGGCTAGTTTGTCCTTGTGCCGTGACATGAGCATCATAAGCGAGAATGCGTGATGAAATTGCATGGTACGATCAAGGCGTAGCGCTAGCCAGTCGCTATCAGCGTTGGGGAGGCGATAGGCGCATGTTCATCACGTTCGAGGGCGTCGAGGGGTCGGGCAAGTCGTCGCAGGTCGCGCTGCTGGCGAACCGATTGCGCGCTGAAGGGCGCGCCGTGCGGACGACACGCGAGCCGGGAGGCACGCCCTTGGCCGGAGCCATGCGCGCGCTGCTGCTGCATCCCGACGAGAGCCTGAGAGCGCTGGGGGAAGCAAGCCTTGCGGCGCATGATGAGTCAGCCGAGGCGATGCTGCCGATCACCGAGGCGCTGCTGCTCTCGGCGGCGCGCGCGCAGCATGTGGCGCGCATGCGTGAATGGCTCGCGGCGGGCGAGACCGTCCTCTGTGACCGCTATGCCGACTCGACACGCGCGTATCAGGGGGCGGGGCGTGGCCTGGACGAGACGACGGTTGACGCGCTGGAGCGCATGGCGACCGCTGGCCTGCGCCCCGATCTGACATTCCTGCTCGACCTACCCGTCGAGGTCGGACTGGCGCGGCGTCGAATCGCGACCGATGGCGCCTGGAACCGCCTGGACGCCGAGACGGTGGCGTTTCACGAGCGCGTGCGCGCGGCATATCTCGCTTTAGCTGCCGCCGAGCCTGATCGCTGGATCATCCTCGACGCGACGCAGCCGCCAGATGCGCTAGCTGAGCAGATATGGCAGGCGATCGCCCAACCCTTAGGTTAATCGGCGCTAATGGCCCGAATTTCACTCTGATTTGGGCGTTTCTTCGTCAACAAGCTGCCACTGAAGGTTCGTTATCCCCGAGATGCGCGCCGCGCTTGACCATCCTACAAGGCCATGAACAATATCGCCGCTCAGGATCCATGAAAGACCCCCCACGCATGCCGAGGGCGAGCGCCGCTACCACACAGTCGTTGCGTGTCCCTTCGTTCATGCGCATTTAAAAGGTGAAGCTCCATCCGCCAGTCTTGTGGTACCGCTCGAATTTCTCGTCTCCTACAGGATGGTTGAGCGCCTCAAGCAGGCGCGCCGCGACAACACGAGCGGCCTTCTCCGACTTAGCATCAGTCCAGGCCGTCCATGCCGCAATCATCGACGCGTCGTTCATGTTGATCACCTGCGTGAACAAGGCGCGATATGCGAGATGGCGACACCCGCAGGCGCCGCCATCTTCTGTTCAGACAAGCCAATCTATAGTCAACTAGGCATTCTCGGTAGTCGTGTCCGGCGGAGTGGCAGGCTTCTCCTCGGCGGCGGGCGCTTCCGGCGCGCTCTCGCTCATCGCCGGAGTCTCGGTCGCAGCTGCGGGCGTCGCTGACGCCTCTGGGGCTGGAGCGTCAGGCGCTTCAGGGGCGGCTGAGGTGTCAGTCGTGGAACCCTCGATGGCGGGTGTTTCCGGCGTAGCGGTGAAGTCTGCGACGACGGCGCCCTGATCGGTGGCGACCACAGTCGTTCCCGTGATGCCCGCGGCAGTGACGGTGGCCGAGGTCGCCGTGAGACTGTCCTGCGTGATGGTCGCGCTGTCGATCTGCGCGTCGTCCTTGCCAGCGGAGACACGCTGCACGGTCGCGGCTCCCTCGACTGCGATCGCCGAATAGCTCACGTCGCGCCCCGCCTCGAGCTGCTTTGTGATGTCCTCAGAGATCGCCTGCCGCATCACCTGCGCGCCCTGCGCCTGCATCTCCTGCTCCAAGTCGGCGACCCAGGTGTGCTCGATGATGGCGACAATCGCCGACGTGCCCGGCTTGAGCGCCTCACCCACCTGCTTCAGCTGATCGTCAGGGAAGCCAGCGTCACGCAGTTGCGCCGCCAGCCCGCCAATCGCCGCGCCCGCCGCTGTGGTGAGGACGACGCCAGGCCCGGTGATGATGCCCAGCGCCGCGCCGATAAGCGCGCCGACTCCTGCTCCCTTTCCCGCCTTCCAGTCCTTTGGCTCGTTGATGTGAATCTGGCTGTCCGCGTCGCGCTTGATGACCGCGACATCCTGAATGTGAATCAGCTTCTCTTTTTTGGCCTCTTTGAGCTGGTCGAAGACTTTGTCGGCGGCGTCTTCTTCGGTGAACGCGGCGACGAGTAGCTGGACGGGGGCTTCGCTCATGATCTTCCTCCCTGACGGCTGCGCGGACACTATCTGCGGTCGCTGCGAACGAGCGGGGCAGTTCTCGCTCATCCGCGCACCTTGTATCACATAGTCAGCGCCCACCGCAACGGCAGCGCGCCGCGCCACACGTTTACGCGCCCCAGACGTAACTATTGGCCATGCCATCCTGCGTCGGCAGCGGCGTCAGCGCGCCGGTCGCCAGGGTGTAGAGGGCGGCTCCGCCTGTTGGCGTCATCACGACCGCCGCCGCGCCATCATTGCGCCAGGACGCGACGCCATAGCTAGCGGGCAGCGCCGTGACTACCCCGCCAGACACGGACTGGATAACGCCATGCCCGGCGGCTGTGCAGATCGGTCCGACGTTGACCATCCACGCCACACGCTTCCCGTCGGGCGAGAACTGCGGGGCCGGAAACGCTCGACCCAGCGGCTGGTCGGCGAAGAGTCGCACGGGACTGGAGCCGTCGCTGCGCGCGTAATACAGCGGCGTCTCAGGCTCATCCTGGCAGGTGTCGCTGGGCGCGACCGTCGGACCGGGATTGTAGTAGAGTATGTGGCCGCCGTCTGGCGAGACATCCCATGGCCCCGTCCAGGTACAGGGATTCGTCCCTACCTGACAGCCACCGTTAGATGCCGCGCCCAGGCGGACGATGCGCGTGTCCGCGCCAGTCGCCAGCGAGACGCGATGCAGCCAGCCTCCCCCCTCGCTCTGGCTCGCGTAGCCGCCGTAGTAGAGCGCGCCCCCTGCCAGTTTGATGCCCACCGGAGACGCCACGGACCCGAAGTTGGCGACATATGTCATGGTGGCGACGGGGCTGCGCGCGAAGGTGGTCGCATTGACCCGCACAACGCTCACCGTATTGTCTTTGTGCGTGACCGACTCCAGAAACGTGTTGTCGTCCAGCCAGGCGATGAACGCCGGCCACTCCGTCCACGTGTCATTCCCACCGTCGCTGCAGAACGGTGTCGCGACCGCGGCGCCATTCACGGGATTAATGAGTACCTGACACTCTGGATAGCTCGTCTCGCTGATGTTCTGATCTACGTTCACCATCAGCCAGCGATTGGTCGGCGAGAACGCCAGCGGGCGCGCATACGATTTTTCATCGTAATTGGTGAGGCGTACGGGATTCGCGCAACCGGTCACGCGGTAGATCTGGCGATCATGATCGACAATGGCGTACATACTCTGCGATCCCGGCGCGTTGGCGCAGATGAAGGGGAAGGGTGTGGCCGTCTCTGTGACCGTCGGCTCAGGCGCTACTGTGCTCGTTGGATTGGGCGGCGACGTGCGGGTTGGGGTGGGAGCGGTCGTGACGCCCGGACCGCCGAGATGCGGGGCGAGCAGCGCCACGAAGCTCGCGATCAGCAGCGCCGCCACCAGCCCCGCCGCAAGCCCCGCGCGTGTGCGATTCCGCCTCATCATACGCTCATCAGCGTCGCTGTCTGGCGTGGCGGCGGATCGCGTGGGCCAGCGCAGCAGGAGTCTGCGCTTAGAAAGAGAACGGCGGCCAGCGAGATCGACAGACGGAGCGCCTAGCGCGAGCGGCGAGCGCGCCAGCACGTAGAAGCGCCGATAAGCGCCAAGGGCCTCCTGGCAGGTAGCGCAGGTCGCCAGATGCGCCTCGACACGCGCGCGCTCGTCATCTGCTATTCCGCCGCTGTGGAAGTCCGAGACGCGGCGCAGCCAGCCTTGATGCGCGTCTGAAGAAGCGACAGGCGTCATGCGCGACCTCGTTTCACATCGTCGGCGTCTATCGCCTGGTAGAGCGCGCGAAAACGCTCCTTGGCGCGAAAGAGGATCTTGCGTACGTTCGTCTCGCTGAGCGCCAGCAATACCGCGATCTCGCGTGGCGCGAACCCAGCGCTGGTCTGGAGCAGGAGCGCCGCCTGCTGCCGGGGAGGAAGCGCTGCTAGCGTCGCCCAGATGGCGTCGCGCTCGACGACGCTCGCCGCCGCGCCCAGCGGCTCGACCGTCTCCAGCGGCAGCCAGACGAAGCGCCGCTGCCGGCGGCTCTGGTTGAGCGCGAGATTCGTAGCGATGCGATACAGCCAGGCCCTGGGTTGCTGAACCTCGACGAGCGGTGTAGCGGACGCCTATGCGCGCAGAAAGGTCTCCTGCATGAGGTCGGTCGCGGCCTCGCGGTTGCGTGTTAGGCCATAGAGGTAGTCGAGCAGCGCCGCCGCCTGCTGGGTAAAGAGACGCTCGAACTCAATCTGCTCCTCGGCGGTACGTGCCTGGTTGGCTGAATGGTCGCCGGACGCCGCGCCCTGATCGTTGTCCATCTCGAGCGTGGCCAGCCAGGGCGCGAGGATGTTGATCCTTCGGGCTGGCGAGGCGCCTCGATGTCGCCAGAGATGCGTATACATGCGTGACGATGTTCGCTGGGAGATGATTGCGCCGGACCACATCGTGTCCTCCCTCGCTCGCCAGACAGGCGGTGGCGTCACGCTCGCATGAGCATGCTCTCTATCCCGTATGACACGCGAGGAGCGGCGTTTAGGACAATGGATGCTGAAGCGCATGGAACTGTCGCCGCGATGCTGTGGGAGTTATCCTTCGCAGCCGAGCGTGCGCGCCAACTCACGGGTCGCGCGCTCGTCCTCGGCCAGCCCCATCGAGGCGAAGAGCCGCGCTGATTCGCCTAGCAGCGCGCAGCCCTCCTCGCGCTGGTTACGCCGCTCGACGAGGAACGCGCCAAGGTCGCGCGCCGCCCCGGCGGTATGGAAGGCGTCCTGCGCCTCGCGCAGCATGGCAAGGCCCTGCCGGTAGTAGGTCTCGGCCTTGTCAGCGCGGTCCTGCGCCTCCAGCAGGTCGCCCAGCGCTGTCAGGGTCACACCCTCGCCCTGGTGGTCGCGGATCGCACGCTGCATATCCAGCGCCTCCTGGTAGCGTTGCTCTGCGGCGGCGTACTCCTCGCGGAAGCGCGCGACACGTCCCAGCCGCGTGAGCGCCCAGCCGGCGTTCTGCCGGTCGCCGGTCTCGCGGAAGATCGCCAGCGCCGCCTGGAAGTTCGTCTCGGCGGCGTCCAGCGCGTTTCGCCGGAGCGCGATCTGGCCCAGATAGCCCTGCGCCTCACCCTCGCCCATGCGGTCGCCCACCGCCCGGCAGAGATCGAGCGCGGCGACGAAGCGCGGCTCGGCCCCTTCAAGGTCGCCACGGCGCAGCGAGATGTAGCCAAGCTGCATCAGCGCCCACGCCTCGCCATCCTGGTCCCCTAGCTCGCGGCGCAGCGTCAGATTCTCTTGAAACGTCCGCTCAGCCTCGTCCACCCGCCCGACGCGCCGTAGCGCCTGCCCGTAGAGCAGGGTCAGATTGGCGGCGCGCACGCGATCCTCGCGCTGCCCTGTTCGCGCCGCGATCGCCTCTGCCGCCTCGACACCCCACGGCAGATAGCGCAAACTCGCCGTCGTATGCCAGCGCATGCGCCAGAAGACGCTCATGCCAACGCAGAGCGCGGCGACGAGATCAGGCTCCCCCGCCGAGCGCGCCCACTCCAGCGCGGCGATCGCATTCTCCTCGTCCACGGCGAGCGCGGCGTTGGGGACTCCGCGCAGATACTCGGCATAATACTGGGCGATGGCGCGATACGCGTTCCGCCGCTCGTCTTCTGGCCAGCCTATCAACTTGCTCGCGGCAAAGGCGCGCAGCAACGGGTGTATGCGTAGGCGCTCGCGGTCGCTCTCGTCTGGCAGTTCGTCGTCGGTGGAGGCGCGCAGCAGCGCGCGCAGGACGAGCAGATACACGCTCGCCTCCGGCGCGGGCAGTCCCAGTCCCGCGCCCAGCGCCAGGGCCGCCTTGCGGCCAAACTCCGGCGCGCCGAATGCCGCCAGCCCTGCGAAGAGGCGCAGCGTCGCCTCTGGCAGCGCGTTCGCGCTCTCGGCGAAGACCAGCGCAAGAGCATGGGGCGTCTCGCCGGAGGGCAGGTCAATCGCTCGCTGCGGATTCTCCATCTCTCCCGCCAGTGCAGCCAGATCGCGGCGCATGTCGGCGGCGTAGGCCCCGGCTAGCTTGACAGCCAGAGTGTGGCGGCCCAGCGCGGCGATGATGCGCTCGGCGGCGGCGCGCTGCTCTGGAGTCAGCTCGCTCGCCGAGGCGAGGCCCATCGAGCGGGCGAAGAGCGTCAGCGTATCCTCCTCGTCGAGCAGATCCAGCATGCGACTGGCCTCGACCGAAACGACCGAGTGTGGCAGTGTCTGACGCGCTGTGATGAGTAGATGCGCGCCGGCCTCGCGCAACGGCTGGATGACCGCGCGGATGTCGAGGTCCGGCTCGACGTTGTCCAGCGCGATGAGAACGTCTTTGCCACCAACCAGCATCCGCGCCGCCTCGGCCAGCGCGACGGGATCTTTGCCCTCCGGCTGCCGGCGCGCCGGATCGAAGCGCGCCAGCGCACGGCGCAGCACGTCGCTCGCGTCGATCATCTCCTGGCAGAGCACGACGGCGACGCCATCTTGAAAACGGCCTTCGGCGCGCAGTTGATGCAGCGCGACCGCGGCCAGCGTGGACTTGCCTATTCCGCCCATGCCGCCGAGCGCCGTCACGCCGACTGAGCGATCGCGCAGCCGCCGCAGGAGCCAGTCGAGATCGGCCTCGCGCCCGATGAAGGTCTCCGGCGTTGGCAGGAGCGCCTCGTCGAAGGGCGGGCCGAAGCGCGGCGCAGACTGTGGCTCCGCTAGCGGGTCGGCCTTCCCCGCCAGTTGCTCCTGAATCGCGCTGGGCAGACTGCGATAGAGCGTCTCGGTGATCTCGCGCGCATGCAGCACGCGCCGCTCCTGCTCGACGTCGACTGTCGCCCAGACACATGCGCTCAGCAGGGCAAGAAACGCTAGGAGCGCCGCGCCGTAGATCAGTGTAGGAATCAGCGCGCCGCCCTGCGGAACCCGCACGAGCAAACGCGGCAAGAGGTACGCGGGATCGGTTAATCGCTCCGGTTGTTCGTCGGCGATGGAGAGCAGCACGTAGCCCTCGCGCCCGACGAACCAGAGGATGACGCTCCAACTGAAGAGGAGCAGCGTCCGCAGGACGCGCGAGAATCCGCG
>Ga0207684_10000453_pt1 | contig 53863 bp, 64 predicted proteins | sample KBSK5501metaG_FD_184342 | JGI IMG/M metagenome (GOLD analysis project Ga0207684, IMG submission 184342) | Corn, switchgrass and miscanthus rhizosphere microbial communities from Kellogg Biological Station, Michigan, USA - KBS K5-50-1 metaG... | ecosystem: Host-associated > Plants > Roots >... | reverse complement strand
GACTACTGCACCATTGCCGATGTTGCGCACATCCGCACTGAACAGCGTAGGAGTAGCGGTGATTGTCTGGGCCAGCACCGTCGCTCCTGCTACCTTCATCTGACGGATGATTTCCGCCAATGATGCGGGGGTGTTGCTGGACGTGAGCGTTTGTCCCAGACGGGGATTGTCCCTGAACACCATACGATTGGCTACGGCTACAGCAGCCTGTTGCATGATACCGCCAGCACCGTTGGGGCCACTCAGCAGCCCGATGTAATTATCGCCGATGATGGCTTCGATGTCTGATTCAGCTTCCAGCTGGCCAACGGCGCCGACGCCGGTATCGGTGAGGTTGGTCAGTTGCGCCGTTTGGTAGGTGCGAATTTGTCCGACGACCTTACCAAAACGGCCAAGCCGATTGAAGAGATTACCTATTGCTGAACTGAAGGACAGCATGATTTACTTCCCCATGCCCTGCGTCGATGGGAAATTGATCGTGGTCGTCGTATCTTCCTTGATGCCCCGCACAATGAAATCTGCTGGTACAGTACGGATGACCCCTGTCCCATCAATACAGGGGGGCACCGGAAACGTTGCTTCGCTTAATACGCTGTCGGGAGCTTTGCGTCGTGCGTAGATGTAAGTGCCGCTGATGCGATACAACGGTACGCTGCCCGAATTATCCAGCGCCACGTCGGCCAGTTCGTAATCGTCTGCCAAACAAACCCAGCCATCTGGTGCGGTTGGATCAGGTACTTGTGGCATTACTTTGAAGCGGGACGCTGTCCAATCGAGCACCCACAGCATTGTAGGCGCGGCCAAACGTACAATCGCCGCGGTATCCCCTTTGAAAGCAGTAGGCGTTGTCAGCCCCATCAGGTAGGTGTGGCGGTCTTTCTCATAGCGGGAAAAGAAATGATAATCAGTGAATACCGATTGCCCATCACCGCCTGGATTGACCCAAAGGGTGTTTGCCATTATTCGCCATCCTTGCCAACCTGGCCTGGTTGTTTGCCAGCACTGAGCTGTGTGCTATCCGTTCCTTCAGGTGACCGCGGATTGTTCCCAGAGCGAATAACGCCGCCAGCCAGCACTGTTCCGCGTACCGATGGGTCATAATAAGCAGCGGCTTGCAACAACAAATCAGCGGTGCCTCGATCATGATACTCAGGGGGACCAACGCCCTCAGACAGCGGATTGCCTGCCCATTCTTCTGGAGTTGGTTCAGTAGGTGGCGCAGTCAACACCTGAATAGAACAGGACGCCGTGTTGTCGTACATACCCAACACAGCAGTGAAGTCCATCATGATGTAGCCGGCCAACGGATTGGCTTGCAGACCCAATCGCGACTCTACCATGTTACGTACAAATCCAATGGCGTCGCCGATCTGACCCAGTGCAATACGTGGATTGAGGGCAGCTCCAATAGCGTTGCCTATGCCAACGTTCGCCGGTTGCAGTGCGGGATTATTCACTGGAGGTGGTTTGGGCAGCGCCTTGGTGATTTTCTGCGTGCAAGCCGAAATGGCCGCTCGCAACAGATTGGCTTGATTACCTTGTGCAGTGCCACGTAGGCGTACCGCACAAGTCATGTGCATGATCGACTGTTTTGTTACGCTTACGGTAAATTCTCCCTCAGCACGAAAGGCCGGTTCAGGGGGCAGGAAGAACACTTCCTTGTCCACCAGACTGTAATTGAGGGACAGGCCATCCGCCGTAAGATCATACTTGCGGCTTTGACGCAGGAAACCCACCGGAAGTCCAACAACAGCCATCGTCGAACGCAATTGATCGGGGGTGACGCCTTCCGCGTTATCACTGCGAATGGTAACAGTGCCTGTTCTGGTACGGGTTGTATATTCGCAGTCGTCCATATCCACCGTTTCCGTCCAACGATTAGACAGCACGGGATTGCCAGCACGATTGGTAATGGGAACCGTTGCCCCCGTTGATGGATTTTCCCAGTAGTGCGCAACGATGTGATACGTCAGCAGAAAGCTGTTGGCGTTGATTTGACTGATAGGACAACTTTGTGGCTGCGGTCCATTTTTCGCATCCACCGTTCCTGTCAACAGATTACCGCCAGCATCACGGCTTTGTGGAATCATTTCCACGCCGTTAACCTTGAACGACAGACGCTTGCGGGCAACAAGCAGCTTGTCCCGCAAGAGATTCATGATATCCGCAGGATCATTCGTAACTGGCAGAGTATTAGCATCGATCAATGATGGCGCCAATGCAATCAGGTAGGCGGCGGAAACGACGCACTGCGCCTGAATGTCGAACTTCGTCAAGGTACGATCTGTGCCCGATGGATCGTACACCGACGACGTATCGAAACGAGTGCAATCCGGGTACGGCAAAGTCACGCCGTCATACGTCACGACAGACATTCATCACCTGTTGAAGCGCTGCGGCTGCCCATGTTTCTGGAACCAATCCTGTCCTTGTGCAAACGTCGCCTTGCGGAAATCCGCCCCTTCCTTGCCATCATCCTTGAGCAAGAAATTCAGCAGCGGGCTGCCAATCTTGGCAAACTCAATCAATACCGTCAGTCCCATTGTAATTTTGGAGAACAGCTCATTCTTGAAATTGGCCCATTTGTCTTCCAGCGGGGCCAGCTGGCGGTCCAGGGTACTCTTGGACGTAGCCAGATGTTCCGCGGTTGCAGCGCGGCGGTCGCCACGTTCACGGCCGAACTGAATATCACGCATCTCCTGGCGTACTTCTACCAATGCCATCGCTGCGCTGAATTCAGCGAATTGCATGTTGGCCCGATGCAAGCCTTCGTTGAACCCACGGAGCCTTTCTACCGCACCACCGAAGACCTCGATCAACTTCCATGTTCCTTTGATAAGTTCCAACTGCGGCACCAACCATTTTAGAGGCCCCATCGCTTCCTGAACCGCACCTACTTGTTCCTGTTGTGCCCCCGCGAAGTTGCTGACGATATCGCCCGCGTGTTCAGACTGAATCATGTTCCCGTAGCGCTGCCCGGCCTGCCCTAAACGCATCATAACTGCTTGCGCCCGCTCGTAACCTTCCTTGGCTGCGTCCACAGCCAGTTCCACGTAAGCAGTAGGATCACCTTCAACTGCTCGTGCTACCTTACCGCCGGTACTGAGCACCTTCCCCACATCGCCCATGAGGCCCGGACCCTGTCCGGTCAGGTTGGAAGCATTCTCCAAGCCCTTGCCGACGTTCCCTGCGTTGTCGCCGAACCCCTTGCCTAGCACTGACGACATGGCGCCACCGATACTGGCGCCCAACTTGTTCTGATCCAATCCAACCCCGCCCGGCAACGCCGTTCCTGACTTGAGTTGATTGGTCAGGCTCTGAAAAAAGCCAGGCGCATAAGTAGCCCACGGCGGTTCCGCAGGCTTGGTCATTCCTGACAGGCTGGATTGCTGTTGAAACTGCGGGCCAGACAAACCGTACAGATTGCCGTGCGGTTGATTCGCAGGCAATACCCACGGAGGTAACGGTGGCGGGGTAACAGTTTGTTGCTGCGTTCCGGGCTGAATGGATGTGGACGGTACAGGCGGAGCGGTTGTTGTGCGCGGTCCTGAAAACTGCGGACGATCTGCCCAACCGCCCATGAGCAGACTGGGCAGTTTGCTGAAGGCTGCGGTTGGATTGGAGAAAGCCCTGCCCCGCCAACGCATCGGGGGTAGCAGTGGCGCCAGGAATAGTCTGTTGCGATTGCGTGGTACGGGGCAGTGGCCCCAGAACGCTCGTAAGCTGACTGAACGCAGCCCCAAGCGTCTTTTTCACATTGTCGTACAGGCCCGGCATGGCTAACTCCGTGTATCGTAACTACCCTTCAACAGCCGAGCCTGTCCCTCCCCATCTACAACGTCCCGGCAGTAATCCAGCGTCGGTGCAATCGCCCCTATGGCAATGCCGGCCCCGGTTGCGACGACGTCGGCGGCTCGGTGTTGCTGCCGCTGCCGGTTGAGCCAGAGTCCGAAGTATTGGTAGTAGGTAAGGGGTTTGCGAATGAAGCCGTGGAGTCCATAGACGGCGGCGTTGTCTGCGAGAGGTTCCAGTTTTTTTTTACCTCACCGCAGTAAGTGAAGAAGTGGTTGAGTAACGCCGTGGATTCCCCTTCGGTCAGGCCCCCTTCTTCCAGCGGCTTGATGTTGAAAATCGAACGGACGCTCTTCAGCAGATCCTCATATCCCGAACGAGCGTCCTTGCTGGGCGAATTGGACAGTCGCCATGCCCGATTCAATTCTGGTCCAACGTCCAGGACACGCTTCCACAACACCATTGGATCGGCCGTGACCATACCCTGCCCGTCGAAATACCTGTACAGCCGCCGTTGCGCAGGCTGAAACAGCCCCGGATCATCCGTGGCAGGCGCGTAGAAGAAGGACAGCAGCCAGCGAAGTAAACGAATCAACATGAACGACCTATTCAATATGAGACCAAGTCCCGCGGCGCACTATACTGCTGATGGTATCTTGCCCAACGCTGTACAACAAACCGATTTCCCTTTGAGACATACCACCCGCCGCGTACACCTTGCGGATTTCTCTGACGTTGTCTTCTGTCAATTTCGCCTTGTGATTCCTTTCACCGGGCATCCCGTGATCGTGCGATACTGTCCCGTGGCGAATCCTGTCCAGGCCGTTTTCCTTGGGTGTTCCCCATGCTAGATTTTCTAGTCGATTGTCATTCCGCTTCCCGTTCAGATGGCGGCATTCCATTCCAGGCGGGCAGGGACCAACGAACGCTTCCAGGACAAGACGATGAAGATACCAACGACGCCGGCAGTGCGTCCCCCGTATTGCTATGCAAAGATACCCACGCCCCGCTAGCGTAGGCACGAGTATGCGTTCCTTGGTTTTCCATGAGCTGCCGTCTTTTCTGTGAATGACGCGACTGAGACTCTTCACCCTTCCTCTGGACGAAATTTCGTACTCACCGACGCAGCCAGGAACCGCGTTCCATGATTCTTTACTATCGGGGCGATTGTGCGTAACATGAATGGTAGACATTGTCACTGACTCCTAACCAGTCGGTGCTTGTTCAGGATCGAGGAACGGGGCCAAATCCGTTCCTCTTTCCGTTTATCTTACCATATTAAGTGTCGAGCACATTATCCCATATGATAGCGCCCGAAGCACCAGAGCCACTTCCCCAAGGATCGGTGGAATATGGAATCGCTCGCCAGCTCGTCTTGACGATGCTCTTCTCCGTACCCAGCGGAATCATGACAGGATTCGTCGTCAGGTACGCGGTGTAGAAACGGTAGGGTTTGCCCGATTGCGGGGCAGCGATGTTCAAACCGATGAAATGGTTCCCTACCGTCAGACGCGCTACACCGCCGCCCAGAAGCCGGCCGGCGCGGGTAACGGTGCCGATGGTAGCGGTTCCTCCCATACTCTCACGCATGCAAGCGTCGAGGATGTTAGGATCGTAATGGATCAGGTTGATGACCAACGTCACGTCCGCCAGCATCACCTGAATATCATTCGGCGGTCCCGTTTCGCCACCCCAGGCATCCAGTTTGACGTCCTTGTGCAACGGGTTCACCGTTACCTGAATCGCGTCATAGGGCAATCCCAGCTCACTCAAGGAAGCGATACCAGAATTGGGATCGCCCTTGACATAGACCATGCTCTCGCCGGAAATCTGATAGTTCCTGCTCATTGGACAGCGTCCTCATGTGTCAAGGGTATGGTCAAACAGCACCTTGCCAGACGACAGCTGTTCGGCAAGTGCATACGCCTGTCCATTGATGGTCACTGCTGAACCGGACAGGAACAGCCCGCTATTGCTGGGTAGGGCGAAATAACTGGTAGTTGCCCCGCTGACCAACAATGGGGCGTAAGGGATGGCCCGCCAGTTCAACTTGACGGCGCTTTTCTCTGTACCCAGCGGGATATCCACAGGCGGCTCTGCCAGATGGCACGTGCGAAAGCGCCACGGATACGCCAGCTGCTGACTGGACAGGCTGAGGCTGATATAGTGGCAGCCGCTGGAAAACATGGGCAGGCCGTTACCCAGCAACTGCCCCGCACCCGCAGCGATACCAGCGCGATAGCCGCCTGCGTGCAAGGCTTGCTGCGCAGGAGAACCACCGCAGCCGCCTAGACTTTCTGCCCAGCAAGCGTCCAGCGCTTCTTTGTCATAGTGCAACAGCGTCATCTCAATCGTCACTTCCGAGAGATTCGCCTGCACTTCCGCGGCTGCGTTGGGACCGAAATCGTCAGTATGGATGTCGTGATGGAAGAAACGGGGCCTGACGCGGACCGGACCTTCGCACAATCCCAATTCGGTGAGCTGGCCAATGGCACGACCGCTCATGTGCGATCCGCCCTTCGCGTATACCATTGTCTCGCCATTGACTTGGTATGCCCTGCCCACGTATTACCCCTGCAACTGCCGACCGATCAGCATTTCACAGTCCACGATCCAGAAATTCTCGAAAAGATTGGCGTCCAACGTTTCTGGTGCCAGCGGTGTCCAGCGTCGTCCTTCCTTGTCCTCGAAATAGTCGCCCGCGGTGATGTACGGAACACCGACCTTGGTCAGCTGGTACTGCGGGATGTACAGCGTGCGTTTGTGATTCGTTTCCATCTCTCCGCCCAACGTCTGCCCATCCTTGGTAATGCTTGGTCCCCACAAGCAACCGAAGATCGTATAAGCGGTGATGGTGCCCTGCTTCTGGCCGTCCTTCCGCTTGAAGAGTACGACTTTTTCGGCGATGCCCGCCCACAGCACCTTGGAAAAGCGCCTCGTGTTGTTCTTGCGCAGGGGCATCAATTGACCCCTGTAAAATTCCAGTTCCGCAGTGTCAACAACATGGGCTTGACCAGCCGCAGGATCGGCTCTTTCTCACTCATTGCCCATGAAATCGACTTTTCGCCGAACGAATCGGACGTCAGTTCCAGTCCCAACGGCATGAGGTAGCGCAGCTTCGCGACAGCCATTGCACAGGCCAGACGCAACTGTGCCGGTAGCTGATCGGGGGTGTAACCAGCGGTGTAAACCACCTTGATCGTGCCGGGTGATCGTCCCAGATACGGCGTCAGCAATCCCTGCGTCCGCACGAACGGCCGCGTCCAGATACCGTCATTTCGCAACAGGATACCGCACCTGGACGTACCGTCGTCCTGATCGATCCACAAGCCGTAATCATCGCCATAGGTCAACAACGTCGTGGTAGGATCGAAGGCTCCCGTTGCTTCTCCGAACAAACCTCCCTCATCGACGTAGACCTGAATCGTTGGAGTCGTGAAGACTGGCCGTGCCCGCAAGCGCAACTTGACGGTGCCCGTCCCGCCATAGAATTCCGTGCGGGACTTCTTCACCAGCTTGCGATTGAGGAATTCCTCGATCCATGCAGAAATCATCTCCGTGAAGAATAGCAATAGCTTGTCCTCGGAGTGGTCTTCCATGTCCACTTCGAGTAAACTTTTGACTTCACGGATATCGCACAGGATCACAGTCGTTTCCCCGTACTATGAAAAACGCCTGCGGGGTTCCTCCCACCGCAGGCGTGACACGGAGGAGGAGACGACTAGACGTTGATAGCGTTGCCGCTGATGGGCGACCACGAGAAGCCACCGCCGCTGCCCGTCGTGCGCAACTGGCTGATGAACCCTGCCGTGACCGGACCAACGTTGGCGCTGCCGGACAGAATGTTCAGGCGGCCGTAACGGTTGGGTCGGATGACCGAACCGAACTGGACACCGCCGGATGCGAACAGAGGACCGCCGCTGATGGGGCAGTTCTTGGGCAGGCCGCCCGACGGCCACAGGCCGCTGTTGACGTGCAGAATACCGCCCGATTGCAACGTCGGAAACGTGTCAGCCGCCAGGCCCGACGTCGGATCGGTGAAGTTGCCGGACGTGGTGTCGTCCGAAAACTGCACCGCCACACGGATGGAACCAGACGAACTGCCTGCAACGAAGAAGTTGCAGTAGGTGTCATAGTTCAGCAGGTCCACGATGTTGCCAATGATGGCACCAGACGCGGGCGTGGACGCCACCCCCGCCGCGGGGGCAACGCTCAGCAACGGTACATGTGCCGTGCTGTCGAGATCGATCAACAAATTGGCGGACATCTAGTCCTCCTCGGGTTTGTGTTCAGTGCGACGATATTTGGGCGGAATCCGATTGCGATTTCTGGGAACCGCCAGCCACTTTGTCAGGACTTTCTTTTTGCGTTCCAGGCAAAACACAAGGGCATCTTGCGGGTAGATGTAGTTGTAGAACGCACGCAAATCGTCTTGATGCGTCCATGTGACAGTCGCCCATGTTGCTTCCACCCCATGATCGATTTGCGGCGTCTTCACCATCAAACCGGCGCAACGCACTAGTGCAGCAATCAATCCATTGATAAATCGAACAGGGCCGATGAATTTGACGTAGCATCCACCGCCTTCTGCGGAAGTGCTCCCATCTCCATCAAACACACCTCGAATGAAATGCGGTTGACATTGATCGGGTATTTGCGGATATGGATAATCCGCAAACGTTTTGCGGTGATACAATCCCAATTCAGCGAGACGTTCAATCAGCACGATGCTGCACAAATCGATGTACGATGATGGGCCGGTCGATCCTTTTGCCGGCACATGATGAATCGGCAACACCGATTTCAATTCATGCTTCACGAACTTCAGTACCTCCATGTCTTTGTCGCTGAGCCACAAGCGAACACTCAGCCCGCTCTTCCCAACGCAACCATCGGCGAACAGATACCCTAAGACATACGCCATGTTTGGCGTCCACTTGTCGAAGTAGTGGATATTGCAAGAGACGTTGTTTTCCGCCCGCTTGCGATACCCATTACCGGGCCGCTTTGACGCGGCTCGAACTTTGTCGCCATGATGCTTGTATCGATCCCGATAGACCAGCCCCATACGTTTGGCCATAGCCAAAACACCATCACGAGTGATGCCGAGATCACGCGCTATGGGAACTGATCCTTCGGATTCGTACCGCATCGCAATCATGTTCCGCCGGTATTCGCGTAGTTCTTTTGGTATTCCAGCCACTTGACACTCCTATGAAAGTAGTCCTTGCCATTCATAGGATACCAAAAGTTTGCAATGTACGCAAACTTCATTATCACAGCGTTGTGTCGAGCTGATCCAGGAAGCAGAACGCCGCTTCATGCCGCACGGCCACGTCCGCGGACAGGATGCCTCGCACCCACGTCTGGTCATTCTGGAACGGCGTATCGCCCAGCGTAGTCGCCGCGAATTCAATCGCACCGAACATACCGATGAGCAATTCGCTCCACATGCCGCCGATGATGTAGGTCAGGTTCGTTGCGCTGCCCTTGGCGCGGGCCTGATTGACCTGCGTGGACTTCGTGACCGGGTAGCCGGCCAACGTGGGCTCGATGCCCATGCCAGCTTCGCGGATCAGATTGTACAGGAATGGCCCTGCCGAATCGCCCTGCGCCACCGCGTCCGCACGCAGCTGGTAGAACTTGTACAGCGTTTTCGGCCGCATCACGAAGCCTTCAAACTCCGCGTTGGCCTCTTCCACGGCCGCGATCATACGGTAGACATCCTGTCCGACCAGCCGATCACCGTTGGCCGCCGTGATGCTGCTGGAGATGGTGGTGATGTTCGGCATGTTGATGAGGCCGCGTGGCGTCGTATCCGTGCCAGCACCCTGCAACGCAGCCAGGTCCAGGCCCAGTGCCAGGCCCTTTGTCATATCATCGCGCATCAATGCTTCCGCAGCCGGGGAAGCGAAGCGGATGAGTTCATTCGGGGCCTTGATGAGCACGGCGAGCTTCTTGGCCTGCAAGGTCACTTCACCCGTACCGATGCTGCTTTCGGTAATGGGGCGGTTCTCGCCGATCCAGTACGTTGTCGAAGCTGCGGTCTGGCGCGGATACTTGATACGTCCCTGCGGCGGCAACGGCACCACGCGGGCGCCGGCGTTGACGCACGCTTCCTTGTTGCGCAGCAGTTCGATGAGTTCGCCCTGTTCCGCAGGCGGAACCAAAGCGCCGCCGTTCAGTTCGTTGAGCCAGGACAGCGCCTTCTGCCCGTAGCCCATCGCCTTGAGCTGGCGGCCGCGAATCCAGGCCATATGGTCCTGATCGGCTCCGTCCGTACCCGCAAGGACCAGCGATTTGATCTCATTGCGGAACTTGCGATCCACAATGTAGTCGGGCAGGAAAGATGACGCCAGCGGCGCCAGGAAACGGTTGACGCCGTCGCGGCCCAGCCCCTGATAGGCGTAAGCAGCGCCGCCCAGTTCCTTGACGAAGGCGTTGTGCAGGCGGTTGTGTACGTCCAGTTCGACCTTGGCGTTGTCTGGCGTGCAGCCGCCAGTCAACAAACCAAGCATCTTCATGAACGAAAAGCCGCGAGAAGTGAGGGGGTCTTCGCCATTGCGCGCCCACGGCGTGCCGAAGACCTGCTGGACGCCGGGTTGACCGGCTGCGGGAGTAGCGGACAGCTTCTTGACGAGGCCGTCCAAAGACTTGGTCAACGAGGACATCTGCTCCTCGTTCTTCTGGAGGCGATCCTCCACAGTCAACACAGCCATCGTATACCTCTCTTGGGAACGGGACAGTTTTTAGTAAGGGACGCCATTGTCCCCCGGCTTGTCGTTGCCGGAACGGTTGCGTTGTTAGCCCAACAGTGCGTTCAGCTGGGCGATCTTGCGGGCGGCTTCCTGAGTACGTCGCGCCAGTGCGATGGTACGCTGTTCAACAGACAGAGACTTCGTCTTGGGCTTGGGTGCAGACTTCTTGCCTGGAAGAGATTTCTTCTGCAACCGGCCATCGGTCATTTTCAAAGTGACGTTTTCGTTGCGGGAATCGCGGAACAACGCTTCAGTTGTATTCGCAGGATCGCCAGTCAATTTCACAAACGTCAATTCGCCGAAAGCCGGATGGGAAAACCGATCTCCAGGCTTGATTTCCCCAAAACGGCCCAACCCCTTTTCACCCATCTCCCCCGGCTCGAAGGTCGCTTCAGCGCTGCCCTCCAAATCTTCCGCAGCTTCCTCAGACGTTGGCGCCCCTTCCAAGGCATCATCAGGAACGCCTTCCGTCTCAGGATCGGGCGTATTGGTAGCCCCTTCCAATGCCTTGCCGTGCAGAGCAGCCTCTTCGCGATGCTGGTCACCGAACGCACGTTCCGTTGAAAGCGCCTTGAGATACTTGCTGGCGGCCGCAATGCCCTTGCGATGGTGCATGGCCTTGTCGCCTTCGGGCAGCACGTCCATCAGCGGTTCCGTCACTTCATCCATCGCCTTCATGGGGTATTCGTCCCCATCATCTTCCATGCCAATCGGTTCGAGGTTCTTGTGATGATGATACGCCTTCATGCGGTGTTCATCCTCGAACGGACTGTCCGGCTGGGCCAGTTCCTTCATGAAACCAGCCGCTTCGTTGACGTGCTGCACTTCATGCGGTTCCAGTCCCTTGGCCTTCGGTTCGGTATCTTCCGTTTCCTCGACCAGTTCATCGCCGACGGCGTCGATGTCCTCTTCGACCTTGTCGGCTTCGTCTTCGGTCAACGCCTTTTCCCCGCAGGTGCAGTTCTCCTTGCCGCACTCAGGACAGACACTTTTCTTCTTGGCGGGCAAGGCTTTCTTCTTGCCCTTCAGCCCCTTCGTCTCCCCGTCCAGCACCTCTTCAGCAGGGGCCTCTTCGCCGCTGTCCGCTTCCTCTTCGGGGGCTTCTTCCTCAGTCCCCTCATCGGTTTCTTCTGCTTCCTCTTCGTCGTCCATCGCCCCTTCCAGCGGGGGCAAATCCTTGTGATGCGTACCGAAGGCAGTTTCGATATGGCTCATGTTCGCGTCCAGTCCTTCCATGACCTTGGCGAACGCCTGCCCCATGCCTTCATGTTCGTTATGGCGCAGCAGATCGTCGTAGTCCTTCATCAGATGGGCATGATCGGCGTGCATGCGCCGGCCCAGCTGAGCGCTGAAAACTTCCTCCGGTGGGGCTGCGTCCAGTGCGGTATCGGTGCCGCCTTCGGGCAGACCATCCGGGGCTGATTTGACTTCGCGTTTCAGTTCCTTAGCCATATGTGTCGCCTCGCCATTGAGGGATTTGAATTTGCGTCCTTCGATGGAAACCGTATCGCCCTGCTGGACAATCTGATCGAGATGGCTCGCCGGGGTGCCGTTGATAAGAATTGTGTCTTTGTGATGGTCAAAGTACCATTTGATGTCGCCTGGATTGGCGACGCCGGCACGGTTGATGTAATCGCGTACCGTACCTGCCCCTACTGCTTTGTAGGCGGTCATCGACTTGATCCTTTTGCCGAATTTCTGCGCCAGCGCATCAATTGCGCCATCGTCGCCCGTCATCTTCACCTTGACGGCGTCCAGCCCTACCGGACCCATCTCATCGAATTTGACGCCTTTGCTCTCAGCTTCCGTGCGAGCATTGTCGATGTCCTTCTTGCCAACATGAACCAAGCTGCTGCCGGGACTGCTGCACTTCAGTCGCCGTCGAACCGATTTGGCCCCACGGTACTTGCGGCGGACGTCGAGGGATTTGGTTTCAGTTGTTGGCAGCGATTTCCCATGCCCTTCCCAACGATACACGTCTCCGCCACTGCCCATACTGCCCCGTTGCGGATTCTTGGCGATGGCCTGACGTACTGCGGGCGGAACGCTGCTATCCCCCTCAACCTGTCCGTTGCCTACCGCCAGCATGACCGTATCGCCGTTGGGCTTGGTAACGTCGACCTCATAGTCAACGTCCCAGGATTTTTGCCCCTGTTGCGGCAAACTCTTGCGTATGGCAGTCGGATGAATCAATGCCCGCATGCCCGCCGCATTCTCAACACGCAACATACGGTCAGGAGTAATTTCCACTACCCGCACTTTATCGCCAGCTGAAGCGACCTTCGAGCCGGGGTTCCCGGATTGGCCGTTAACCCAAATGGCCTCGCGGGCAGTCAACTTCATCCCAACTTGCACCCGCTCATTGACATTGTGCGTGTAGATGATGTTCTCTGCACGGCCCTGTCCTAGCCCCTTGCGATACTTCTTGCGGAGAGCCTTCAGTTCCTTGTCTTTCCCCGCAGCAGCACCAAACATCCCGCGCTGTTTTTCAGTGAGAGGATGGCCATGCACTTCACCATCCTTGAGCACCTCTTTGGCCTTTTCGGGGCTGATGTCATCGGAAGGCAGTGCTTTCCGCCACGGCGGACTGCGTCGATTTCCCCTCTCCCGTAGTTGACGCTGGCGATTCTCTTCATTGTCGCGTGCGCGTGCTTCCGCTTCTTCCTTCGTCTTGAACGGACCAGCAGCCGATTGACCATTCCCCATGATGTCTTCGACCCACCAGCGGACATAACCGCCGGCCTGGTCAGACGTGACCATGAAATCGCTTTTCTTGCGGTATTTCATACGGATGGCCTTGTGTTCGGCTTCCGTTTGTTCTTCCTTGAGCCAGTTCAGATCACCGGGAATTTCTTTGGCGCCCACGCCCGGCTCGAACACAGCTGGGGGCGTGTTGGTTTCGGACAGGTCTTCTGTCATGGGCACCGGCACTTCGAGGGATTTACCCCGTAAACGAACCACGCCGTTGCCGCAACAAGCAGACGCTTTGGCATCGGTGTAATACCGTTTCTGGCACTTACCACACTGGTGCATGCCTTCGCGAACGTGCGGCAACTGAGATTTCTGTGCTTCCACTTTGGCGGCGGCTTCATCCTCGGTCAGTCCCTTGCCTTCATACCCACTGATCGTCTTCGTCTTTGCAGGAACGAACAGTGTCAGGCTTTTGACCAGCACTGGCGACAACACCTTGCCGCAAACGCGATTGCCCGGCGACAGCATCTTGCTGACGGTATCCATGTTTGCTGGCATCACCACTACAGACGATTCCAGCTTGAGCACCTTCAGCAGATGGGCACCAGCCGGCAGACCGCGAATGTAATCCGGTTCCAGCGGGCGGGCGTCGATTACCTGATAGCCCAGCGATCCGCTGCGTAGGAACTTCTGCCGCCACAAGTCAAAGATTTGTTCGCACAGAACGGCATGATCGTATTCCTGTCCGCGATCTACGTTGGCCAGTCCCTTGCCCTGATACACCCACACGCGATCCGTCGCCATCTTGGTAACTGGATCGGAATAGCTTGCGTATTCGCCCGTTGTAGGATTTTCCGTCTTGCCCAACGGCAGCACGACCTGCTTGCCGTGGTCTATGAGAGACACTGGATTGAGTCTGTGGCGGGAATAGTCTATGCCTTCGATTTCTACCAGATCACCGACGCCGTCTCTGCGTAGCCCACAAGCATAGGGCAGCAGAAAACTCATTTCCTGTTCATCGACTTCGGGATCGCCATCGGTGACGACGTCCATCCCGAACTGGCCATACTGACCACCTTCGGTCAGTTTGTAGCCGTAGCCGGGCAGCCGCTCCTGGCGTGCGTTGAACAGGTCTTTGACGTCGTAACTCACGAACGCCTCTTCACGTCGACTGAACGTACCAATTCCACGGTACGCATCAGAAAGTTCAGCTGGGCGTCATTTTCCAGACCTAATCGCAACACTGCGACCAGTTCTGCTGTAGTAGGGCATAACGCGATGAATTTCTCCGCGATACCTACCACATCTCCTAGCCCATCCCGAAACAGTTCTTCCTTGCTCTGGCCGTCACTTGCCATGATTTCCTCGTCCTGTTGATTAGCCTAACGTTGACGCGGGGTTTTCGTCTAGGGAAACCGTCTTTTTCCTGCGCTTCCGTCGAATGCGTGGCAGGCCATAGGCTTCCCGCAGCGTATTCACAGCACTCAGCAGCCGTTGTCGTATCGTTTCTCTGGTCACGCCAGCCTTCACGCTGATTGTATTCGCAGTCTCCCCATCCCAATAGTACGACTGCACCGATTGCTGCTGCGGAAGCGTTAGCAGCTGCAAACGGGAATGCAGCAAGGTGATCTCATCTTCCCACTCAAGATGATCCACCGGCAGATCGTCGATCAGGCGGGACGCGACCGCGGCGTCCATCTCGTCCTGTGGTTCGGTAGCCAGCTGGTGCAGCATCGCCGCATGGCGTTGCTCCCAGCGCCCCCGTTCTTTTTCGCTCAGAGATTTGGTTGATGCGTGTGGCTGGAACAGGTAGGCGGGCCAGCCCGGTAGACAGGTTCGTGCGGCCAGTAACGTCAGATAGCGCACAATGACACGACCGGCGTAGGTGCTGAATTGATAGCCGCGGGTGGGGTCGAATTGCTGGGCGGCAGCAATCAAGCCCAGCACGCCGTTTTGGTAGTTCTCTTCCCATTCCAGGCGATGAACGAACGGATCATTACGACGCAGGCGTTGCTTGATGATGCAGCCGACCAGACCGAAATTCTTGCGTACCAGATGATTTTGCCGTACCGTCAGTGGTTCCATCGCCGCACCCTCCACTGGCATTGCTGAGGCAGTTTAGAGCATTACATCACGCATCGCATGATCGAGATTCCAATTGAGGGAGAAGGCAAGTTCATAGAACATCAATCCCTTCCGTAGAAACTGCTGCTACCGTCTGTGCCTTCGATATAAACACCGACACCCCGTTCGTGATTTTCCGACAAATAGGTATCGGCCGCCGCTTCGGCACCACTCAGCGTTGAGAATTTCCAACCATTGATGGGCTTATTATCGTGATACTGCCAATGCAGAGTATACACAGCAGGCTTCCGTTGCGCCTTCAACTTGGCTTCTAGCCGACGGGCTTCTTCAGCCGCCTTAACGTGCTTGTTCATAAGAAGCCCTTCCTGCATTGACTTCAGAAGCGGTGGCATTGGGAACGATTTGTGTCCTTCCTTCTTTCGCGAACTGAGCAGCTTGCGAATGAAGGACACGTGTGCCGGTTCCCGACCAGTCAACGAACTAACATATGAATCTATGATTATGGGATTATCTTGGAGGTAGCCGCTCGCTCCGGCTTGATTCGCTGGGTTCGCCTCAACGACACGGTAGCCATCCGTCGTCTTGACGATATCCGGAGCGTACAACTGCCCGTTCCGTTCTGATTCAGGCAGCGCGTTGATCGCGTCTACCGCAGCCTGCGCCATCGCTTTTGTGTCATCATCCTCAAACACTACTGGCATCGGTTCCATCTTCAGCCACGTCGAATGCGGGACAATCTCTGCTTTGCCATTGCGGGTGACGATATGGACGCGGCCTTCCTGTCCCTTCTTGAACGTAATGCCCTGCGCCCGCTCCTCGTTGGTGATGCCTACCACAGGAAACGCCGGGGAGGCCATGAAACGGCCTTTGGATACAGCCGTTGCGGCCTCATTGGGGGCTGCTCGCCATGCCGAATCGGCAGCGGCTCGGGCGTCTCCGTAGAGCTTTTCGTACTTACGACTCCCGAAGCGAAACACTTCACCGTCCTTGTGCTTCACGCCTACGACACGATCATGCGTGAGCCTCTTGGGTAGCTTGTTGACGTTGATGTTGCTTACGTCCACGTCGATCGGCACCAACTCGTTATCGACCTTCTTCCAATTGCCCTGATGGGTGTCCCCGATCGTAATGCCCGTGCGGCGGTTTCGCCAGGCATCCGGCCCTTCGGCAGCTTCGTAGCCGCCGCGCTCCCAGCCCTTATCGGCCGGCTCCCAGTCGTTGTCCCAGAGCCAGTCGTCTACCTCTTGTGCCGTGGGCGTTTCGCCGCCGATGCTGTTCATGGAGATGATCGGTTTCCCGTCTCGCGTCTGCCCCTCGAACTTGTAGCCTAACTCGGGCCAGAGGGCGTTGAGCGCGGCGTGGCGTTCCAAGAATTCCTGCTGTGTGGCGTTCTGGCCGCTGGCGGATTTGGCGATCTTGTTGTAACGGTCGTTCTTCTCGTCGTAGTAAACGTCCTGCTCTTGACCGCCGACGTTGTCGCCGACGCGAAACAAAGCATCGTCTACCGTTTTGCCTTCTCCAGCCAATGCAGCTCTAAAACCATCGTCCCCCAACTTCTCACGGACATGCTCAAAACCATGCTTCGCCAATTCACCCCCACTGGCCCACATGGAATTTTTTGCATCCTGCTGGATTTGGCGGATACGCTGCGGGAAGAAGATGCCATAGCCGGCGTATGCCTCGTCGCCGTAGGATTTGACAATCCATTTGTCTTCCCCATAGGTAGCGTCAAGTTTCTTGATAACATCGGGCGTGAATTCAGGAACAGCCGTACCAAACTCCTGGCCCATCAGTTTGCCAAGGTCTTCACTGTTCTCCAGCCCCGGCAGATGCTGTGTTTCGTCCAGTTTATCCCGCAGCGTTTGCAGTTGCGGGAAGTAGTCTCGTTCATCGCCGCGTTCGTGCAAGCCTTCATCATCAGTCGATTGCGAGACGGTGGAAATGGCCCGCTTGGAACCGCTGGGGGCCGTACCATGAATCAAGCTGATGCCCGCACGATCCAGATATTTTTCGATGAAATTGGCGTCCCCATTACCGTCCAGATCGTGACCGCCGTATTGGACCTCTTCCCCTTCCCCCTGAACTTCTTCGCCCAACGATTCCAACGCAGTATCAATACCAACTGCGCCAATATGGTTACGCAGCTGTCCCATCCAATCGGCGACCTTCTGATTGCCGCGGGAACGGAACAGCTTCTCATAGCGATCCAGCCGCTTGTTGACTACTTCGACTTTTGCGGGAACAGGTCGAGCAGTTCCTTCACCAGTGGGCTTACTACCATCCGGCCGTCCCGTATCTGCTGCTGAATCAACGGGTCGCTCAGGCGTTGTCTCCACTGATTCGCCTGTTTCTCCAGCCGATTCAGCAGCTGGTCCGCTTGCTGGTCCTCGTTGCTCGCCATTGCTGTCCTCCGGCTTTTCTGTAGCAGGCTGTTCGGGCAACGCTTCCTGCTTTGGTGTTTCGTCCAGTACCGTTTCTTCCGGCTGCGGTTCGGGTGCTTTGGGTTCTTCGGTTGGGGACGTTTGGGCCGCTGGTTCTTCCTTGGGCTTCTCCTCTTTCGGCTTTTCGATCTTGGGGGCAGCGGGCTTATTCGGGGACCAGCGCGGCCGATTGGTCAGCAGCGAATCAATGGAAGGCGGCTTGAGGCTATTCCGCTTCGGCAGTTCATCGGGCTTCTTGCCGATGGTGCTAGCGGGGCCTTTACGAATACGTCCTTCTCCGTCCAGTTCAACATGCGTACCGCCACAGTGCTCGCCCTCTTCACCTTCGGCACAAGCCTGGCCGCCCATCGTTACCCATCGCTTGGCATTTTGCGCTGGCAGAGACTTGTCATTAAATGGGCTGGGCGGAACTTTGGGCGGTTGCGTCGCAGGCTGTTCGGTATCGCCGTCTTCCCCTTCATTGGGATCAAACCCCAACATGGCCACCAGTGCTACGTGTTCAGCGTCCGATAGTGTATCATCGTCTGCGGTATCTTCTTCGACATGGGCGCGCCAATCCGGTAGCGGTTTTTCCGCGTCGCCGAAATACACATCAGCATCTTCCATTCCAGGCAAACGGGGCATCAAACACCTTCCTTCGGCAAGCGGGCACGCCAACCAGACCAAACCACCGGGCTGATGTATATTGGCATCCGTTCCCCAATTCAGTAAACTATGCAGAGCAAGCGAACAACGCCGGTTCTGCCCTTTGGAGGAATTGACCATGAACGCCTCTTACCCTATCCCTGTTCACGCACTGTTCCAAAACCTCATTGGGAAGTCCTTTGGGGAATGGACAGTCGAAAGCTACGCGGGCAAAAGGAAGACGCTTTCCTATTGGAACTGCCGGTGCCGATGCGGTGGCCGAGGCGTCGTCTATGGCGGCAACTTGACCAGTGGCAAGAGCACCGGCTGCATTCGTTGCTTTGGAAAAAGAAGGGGCATCAAACGACGAGGCCCCCGTTGGCACTACCGTTCTACCCACAGCAGTTGGACATCCATGAAACGACGATGCCTCGACCCTGAATGTCCCGGCTACGGTCAACGGGGCATCAAAGTTTGCCAAAGGTGGCTGGACTCTTTCACAGCGTTTCTGGCTGACATGGGGCCGCGTCCATCCATTCGTCATTCCATCGACCGCATCGACAGCGACGGTAACTACGAACCGGGCAACTGTCGCTGGGCTACCGATACCCAACAAGCAAGAAATCAGAAACGCAACCACCTGATTGAACATAATGGAAAGACCAAATGTCTTGCAGAATGGGCTGAAATCGTCGGGCTTCCGTCCGGCGTCATTAGGGGCAGACTCTCCAAAGGCTGGACTGTCGCAGAAGCATTGACCACGCCAGCAAGAGTGCTCACGAAACAGACCGCCGTCACAATCAACGGCGAAACCAAGACGTTGCTCGAATGGTGCGCCCATACCGGCCTTTCCTACAGCACATTGCACCACAGGATCAAACGGGGCTGGCCTTTCAGACGCTTGTTTTCTTCGCCGCGACCAACCCGGCGCGCCAGCCGCTGAACACTACCGGACTGATATAAGTAGATAGGCAAACAGCTGGCTCATTGCCCAACACACCAGACACTATGCCGGCGATCTCCATGACAGTCTTCTTGTAATCCTTCTCAGTTTGCGGTGCGTCTCGGCGGGCAATTTCTTTCAATGCCATTTCAGTACCACGGCGCGTTCGCAAATCCTTCGGCGTAAACTTGCCGCCGTCTAGTGAAGAGACGTAAGCATTCACCTTGGCATCGTTGGTACGAGGGAACAACTTACCACGGTTCCCCGCAGCGTTCTTGCGTTCTTTCAGCATCTCAGCTAGTTTTGGATCGCGAACGTAGTGCTCGTGCCAAACGGACTCTTTGCCCATGAATCGCAGCAGTACGCCGGCACCCGTTACTACCACGTTGCGACCTTCCAGCGTCGTCGCCCCATGCGATTTCAGCCAGTAGCCGGTATCCTCCAATGAATCACCCTGCTTGACACGACGGGCAATTTCGGCGCGGGCCTTCTTGTCGCGAATCGGGATTTCCTCATTCCCGACCTTCAATGTTACCGACGGTACGCCCTGTTTGTCCGGTTCACCCAGCACGACGTTTTCTGTACTTAGCGGCTGCCCGAACAGATGCCCGACACCCTTATTGTCCGCTTCACTACCGGGCCGCGTCCCCTGCACATTCATCAGCCAGGCGCAATCGGCGGAATCCATTTTCTTCGGATCAGCCCGGTCCCGTTGAATCTGTGCGGCGATGGCCGGACCTTGTTGCATGCAATCGTGGATGCGGGCAAACTTTCTAGCAGCGGCCCCCTCATCCCATTTGTCGCTGTAGACCGTTTTCGTGTTGCCCTTGGCGTCCCGCGCTGTAACCAGTACATCAGCGTTCGGGTCCGTACTGACCTGTACATCAACCCAGCCGGGCGGGACCATCGCGGGTGTAATATGTGCTGGAGCAGGTTGTCCATCTGCCAACACGATTTTCGCGTCCTTGCCTTCGCCTTCTCGCCGGGCCGCGGTCATTTCCAGCCGGACGGCTGCGGGCTTCGCGACCTTCTTTGGTGGTGCTTTCCCCCCTACTTTATTCGTTTTTGCAGGGGGCTTCTTGGTATCACCTGACGCTGGAATGCAGCCTGTCTGTTCGGAAGTTTCGCCCTGTTTGCATGGAACGTTGCGATCCTTCGTCTGATACGTCATCTGCTTTTCGCCAGTGTTGGGCAGCACCCCAGCCCGTTTCAATTCCGCGAAATAGACTGGCATCAGATCAGCGATGAACTCATTCCACAAACGTTCGGCCAGTTCCGGTGTCAGTTTGCGTGTATCATCGGCCGGCGTCAACGCCTTGCCACCGCGAACCATGCGTGTCGTTTGCAGTAGCACTTCCGCTACCGCCGCACCGGGCAAACTGCCCCAGATGCTCGAACCGGGTAGCCAGAGCGGAACGCCCATTGCGCTACCAGCCGCAAACGTTCCCCAGCCCAGCATCTGCCCCGATGCCAGCACGCAAACACCGCCTACGCGACCGTAACGATCTGTTACCTTGGTAGCGAACGCCTGCGTAAGATTCTTCAGTTTGGCGCTGATCTGCTTGGCTTCGCGAATGACCAGCACGTCAGTGGCTTCGTCCAGTGCCTGCGTATACGCTGCGACGATCTGCTTGGCTTTTGCATAGCCCTTGCTGACGACGTTTTTCAATCGTGCAGGAATGCCGGGGATGGGCGGAACTGCGGGAGGTTGCAGGGCGGGTTTTCCGGTCGGATGGCCAGACGCAGGAGTGCAGCCAGTTAGATCAGAGCGTTCGCCGGGCTTGCAAGTACCAACGGATTTGCGGCCGTATTTCGCTCGCAGCAGCTTGATCGTCGTTCGCTTCTGCGCTGGCGGTTCGACCAATGCCCCGCCGTTGTTGCTGTTCAGCCAGGACAGCGCCTTCAGCCCCTTGCCAAAAACGTCGTCCAGATCGGGATTGTGTCGCAGCTTGCCTGGTGGCACCTTGGGCGGCTGCAACGGCTTTTGCTGCATGATCTCATCAAGATCGGCGTTGGGGCGCTGTTCAGGCTGATCTACCTTAGTTGTGGGCTTTGTTTCTATCTTGGTGTTTTGCTGTTTGGCCTCATCTTTTTGTTCATTGCGACGCCGCTGAACCCACTTCTCAAACGAACCGGGTTTGGTTGCGCCTCCCGTTTCTTTATTGAACTCATCTTTCAGTCGCTGACGTTCCTCATCTGACAAATTGTCCAGATATTCTTCTGCTGATGGATACCAGTCAGCCGGACGTTGACTGCGCTTTTTCTGTTCCTCTTCCTGCCAGTTGGGATGACGGTCTACCCATCCCGGCGGTTCGGGAACGGAATCGGTTGTGTTGGGATCGTCGAATGCCGCATCCCAATTGGCCAGGTCTTGTGGGGACATGGCCAGTTCCAGCCATTGCCCGCGATAATCCCGCACCCAATCGGCCAGCGCAGCGCCTACCGCAGCCGGTGGCAGCTGGTCAGCGCGTAATGGGCTTTTGGGACGTTCGGGCTGTCCGCCAGCCGCCTGTGCTTCTGCTGCGGGCTTCTGTTCGGGCGGCAGCGTTTCCTCTTCCTTGGCCGCTTCGCGTGCGTTCTCTTCTGCGTCAGCCTGTTCGGGCAATGACGGGGTGGTTTCTGGCGGCTTCGGTTTCTTCGCAACCTGTTCCTGCAACAACGCAGTTACCTTGTCCTTACCAAACAACAGCGTCAGGATGAGCGTTGCGAAAAAATTGACCTTGCCCTTACCGGCGGGGTTGAGTTGATTCAGCATCCCATCAATGCGAGCGTCTGCCTCTTCTCCTTCCTTGACCCCAACCTTGGCTGACAATTCTGCCAGATGTTCCAACGTGGACAGGATCGGATTGATGAGGCCCGTCACAAAGCGCTTGAACAAACCCGGTTCGGGTTCCTGCCCCTTGTTCTTCAGTGCGTAATCAGCGTATTCCCCCTGCCACTTCTTCTCGGCCTGCGCTTCTTCAGGGGTATAGTTGTAGCCGGTCGCGTCCGCCTGTTCCGCAGGCAACGGTTCCTGCGGTTCTTCCTGTTGCAGAGCATTGGGGGCGGACTGTTGTTGCTGACTGCCGGGTGCTTTTGTGGGAACAACGCGATTGGATTTGGGATCGACCATGAACCAAGAGCCGGACGGACCTTTGAATGGCACGCCGGCCGCATGCTGTTGTGTCGGCGCAGCTTTGCGACCAAACATCGGTAGAAACGTCAGCGGGATCGGCGTCATTGTGCCGTCGGCCGCACTGTATTCTGCTTGTGTCAGCGTTACCTGTTTGCCAATGAACGGGGCAGGCAGACCAACGTAGGACGCAGCTACTTCAGGTTGAAGAAATGCCAGGGTAAGGTGCGGCTTGAAATCCGGCCACTTGCTGCCTGGCAGCGGAAACGTCCCCGCGATGGCCTCATGCAATGCGATCAATTCCGGTGATGTAACGTCGATCTTGAGCGGCGTTCCGTCCGGATTGTCTCCCTCGAAAATCGACAGGGCGGACAGCGCGATGGTAACGGGGCCGTTGCGACTCATTAATTTGTTTAATTCATCCGTCAGCCCCGCATCATCCTCGAATCCGTAGGCGCAGGTAACATGGCTGCGTAATTCACGGCCGCCCGGTCCCAGGTGAACATCAGGGACGTTCTCGATTGCCCAATCAGTAATTTCCTTGGTGACGTCTTGAGGCAGAAGCAGCATCAAACAGCCGAACTTGTGTGGCTTGTCAAGGGCTTTGTGCTGAACTAATGAGGAAGGAGGAACCTTCGGCGGAACGATTGGATGGTTTCTGCTACGTGCAACTACAGTATCAACAAGCAGGCCATCTTCCGTCGCCAACGGCTCGGCAAAAATTTGAAGCAGATCAGACATCACTTCTCCGGCATTAGTCCATGCTTGATGAAAACTGCACTACATTTCGGGTATTTCGCACGAGCTAATACCGAATCGACCGCATAGACCAATCGTCCGAATTCAGCAAGACCTTCCTGATCGTTAGTTTCCGCATACACTCCTAAATCCCCACCCAATATCTCTTCGCCAAACGCTTCTTTCCACTCAGGACTGCGACTGATCGCTCCATTCGGACCGTCCAAACAGTGAGTCAATTCATGAGCGTAGGTTTCTTCAGGCCAATTCCCTTCAGCAACCAAATGCACCGCTGTCGAAACCGTGTCATAGTACCCGGCTATCAGCACGCCGGACTGCCCCCGTTCTGTAGCAGCGGTATCCCCCAATCTCTCACGAAAACCGCGACTGTGCTCCATAGCCGATTTGGTCAACGCAAACTCATCTTCATAGAAGCGGTAGCTCAGAGTGTTGCGATGCAACATCTTGAGCGCCGAATCTGGCATGCGATTCAGTACACCAGTAAGAGTCTGCCTAACTTTCGCTTGTTGCTCTGACGACAAGTTTGATCGCTTTGTAAGACCTTTGCTCACGCGACGATCAATCAGTTCCGCATATTTCTGACGATCATCAGAAACTTTTGACGGAACTGACGATTCTACTAATTGTTCAGTTGGAACGGCGGGGGATTCAACAGGCGTTGACACCTTATCAGACGGTTTGGACGGTTTCTGCGCGGATGATACATGAGCTACGGCTAGGCGCAGTCCTTCATCTCGACTCGGTACGATGTCGACCCAACCGTTTTGCAGCCGCAATCGCCACTTGCCATCACCGGCGCCTTGTTGTACCTCAGCAGAACCGAGGTCCCCAACAAGTTTGATCCGCCTACCAGATGGATTGATTTCTACTTTCGTGCCTACATTCAACCCCCGAACAAATTCTGCGACATCTGTTGAATCGAGCTTGGTCGAAGTTGTTTCACCACTAGCTGGAATGCACCCACTCTGTTCCGCCGTCTCCCCCTGTTTGCATGGCTGCCCTTGCGATTTCGTTCCAAAAGTTGCGACGGGCGCCGCCTTCTGTCGAGCATGGAAGAAATGGGAAGGCGGCACCCGTGCCGGTGATATGCGTTTGGACGTGCTAGTCAAGCAGGAAGGAGGAATGCTGCTCATGTTTCATAGCCATAATGCTGGGCCAGTTCGCGCAACTCTTTCCCGCCCGATTCCTTGACGATGTCATCCCATGTCAGCCGCATATGCATATCAAGGGGGCAATGGCCGACGGTGGCGTCCTGACCCAACTCACCGAAGGCGTTGGTTGCGTGCGGCATGAAATCGTACAGTTCCGCACGACGCAGGACAGCAGTCAGTCGTGCGGCGTCGAAATCCTCAACGCGATGACACAACAAATCATGCTGCTGAATCATCTTCGTCCAGCCCAGCACGTACTGAATCGCACGCTCCAGTCGGCTACCGTGATTGCACTGCGGCAATACCGCGTGAATGAACACCCCGACGTCACGCCTGGCATTCTCTAGCAGATCGTGACTGGCCCAGCAGCGGACCACCTTCAGCGGATCGCGTAGCTGATGAAACGCGACCACATCTTTCGGTAACGTTCCCAGAAACGGGGCTGCCAGCCATGATACACATGCTTCCCAGGGACGGCCCCCCCAGGCGTCCCGACCGTTCCAGCGATCCTGAATCTCCAGCTGATAGCGTTCCGGGTACTGCGGCTCCAGATCGGGACGGTAGACCCGTTCGTGAGACGTGAACAACCCGCAAGCGGACAGCAGCCGGGCCACATATTGCGACCCGGCGCGTCCGCAACAGGTAATGAGGATGCGCATTACTGCACCGCGTTCGGCTGAATCTCTGGAGTGAACGCGAACGAGAAACCGGGGCTACCGGACGGGCAGGCGATGTTCAAACCGCTGTTGAACGGCATGTCAACGTTGATGACGTTATCCCAGTTCACCGCGGTCTGCGTCTGGCCGGAAATCACCGACAGTACACCACGATTGACCAGCGGGATGATACCGATGACGCGGGCGCCCGATTCCGCGATCAGGGACGCGACCGGACCAGCACCGGAACGGGCGGGCAGGGCAGCGTCGTAGAACAGGACAGCCTGACCTGACGTCATGTAGGTGTGCGGCATGATGGTGTGCAGACGACCAGCACCGGACCAGACGCGAATCTGATTGCCGGACGTTGCGCTACCGGCGGGCAGACCCCGCAGTGCGGGCGCCAGATCACCAGACCAGACAGTACCGTTCTGCTGACCACCGCGGGTGTAGGAAACCTCACCAGTGGCAGGATTGCCCGAGAAGACGGCTCCAGCCATGCGGAGCGGATTGCGTGTGCTGACGGACATGGTTTTCCCCTTGTGCCTAGCAAACTGCTTTGGAGCGCACAATCGAGAGCGATACGGCGTTGTATCGACGGCTCTCGAACGCTAGGGGTATTTTACCGGATAGGACGGGGTTTTCGTCTAGATTACTAATGGGCATAACCCATCCATTGCTATCGGACTTTGCGGCGGAGGACTTTCGCCAACTGACCGCATAAGCAGCAATGCGGTCCATCTTGCCATGCTCTTCGACCGCAATCGCATTGGATGAAATACTGACCAATGCACGGAGCCGTTTTACTTCGGGCTGCCCCTCTCCGCAATTGCTGACGTTTGCGATGAACGCCCCGCCGTTCTGCTTTCGTCGAATTGTCTAGCGTTAGTGGCTTCGCTGATATCGGTGATGCCCGCTGCGCTTTTGCGTAGGCGACGACACGTTTGACGATTCCGCTGCTTTTGTTGCGCCCATGCGCCCCAGCATGATGCTTTCTACAAAGGGGGATGACGTCCTCGAATTCTTCTTTGCCCAAACGACGATAATTGACATGATGCAATTCAGCCCGTTCCCGTCCGCATACGCGGCACTGCATAGGTAGGCCGGATTTGCGATAGCGGGACTTGAACGCTTTCCAGCATGAAGACGCGAGGTACGCTTCATAATCTGCGTAACCGATCTCTTTCGCCAGCGAATCGAGGGGTGATGCCATAAGAATACTCTATTGGGTTTCACCGTGAACGGCAACGTTCAAAAAGAGCCGTAGGCGGGTCAAACCGTTTGCGGCTCTTTGCGTTTCTAGCGATCAAATCCACCGGCCGTCAACGTAACTCCTTACGCGGCAAGAGGGTAAATTATTCCAGAAAAAGCGTGAAAATGACCTTGCTTTAATCTAACCTGACGGTAAGATTAAGGTAGGTAAGGGAACGGTTGGCAACGGGAAAACGGGAGACAGACATGGGCGTTTTCATCGTACGGGGCATCAACGGTAGCGAAAAGCGGATCACCCGCCTGACGCTGGAACAACTGCGGATGCTGATGGACTGGCAGCTGCGTCAGCTGGGCTATGATCCGCAGTCCGTCAATGCTGCCTGCCGTAAGGCCGATGGCGAATAATGACATTCAAACAGGAGTAGGACAATGAACACAAGCGAAACGATGGCCATCGAGTACATGACTCACCGTTGGCCGGGCATCGACTGGTCGAGTTGCACCGCGAATTCTTCGAGCGCCTGCCTCAGGAACTGAACCACGGCCGGTACGCCGTAGCCATCGTCGGGAGCAAGCAGTGGATGAGCAGCGCGGCCATCGGCGACGGCATCACCAGCGCCACGGCGTCCCTCGTGACGCGCGTCGATACCCGCACCGAAGCGGAGGCCATCGCCGCCGCAGCAAACGACCTTCAGCCCGGACTGCTGCCGGGGAATGGGTTCGCTTGGGTCTATGCGGCCGTGCCGTATCGTATCGAGGACTACCTGAATCAGCAGGCTCAGCAAAACGGGCGGCGCAAGTGCGACCGTCGGATTGCCCGCTAATCACCCCGACCCCGCAGCGCGTACATCGTGAGCGCCACCCTCGTAGGCCGGCGAACGGCCCGATACCACGCGACAAGAACTATCCATGCCCGCTACCGGCACCTGCAAACTGACGCTGGAGATTGAGGGCGACGGCGTCTACCGCGTCGTCCGTCTCCAGCCAACTTCAGCCGAAGCGAAAGCGGTAGGGCTGCGGGCCAGCGACGGCCGCACCTACCGCGTCAGCGAATGGACGACAGGGATACTGCATTGCACCTGCCCGCCCGCGAAGCATCTGCGTCCGGGTGGCTGCAATCATGCTCTGGCGCTGGTCGCCTGGGGATTGATCGGGAGCGAATTCTGACCACAGGAGAACGACATGGACAATCGCGAAGCCAAGCTGCCCACATGGGCGAAAGAACTGCTCGCCTGCCTGCGAAAACAGATCGAGCAGGGGCAGGAGCCGCTGGTGCGAGAACTGAATCGCCTGCGTCCGCAAATGGAACTGCTCAGGCTTCGAGAAGCAGCCATGACGGAACTGCTGGACTGCGCCGCCAAGGGCGGGCACAAGTCCGCGCAGGAGATCATGGACATCATCCGCGCCTACAACCTTACTTTGACACCGGAGGATCGGCGATGAACCTGATCGACATTTCCGATGACCGCCGCTTTGTCGAAGCCTGGCACAACGGCATGAAGGCATACTGGGCGTCCGTGCAAATTTACGGTTTGCATGGGGCCTATGGTGAGTGTCTGAATTACCTGCGGCAGTGGACGGGGCAGGAACCGGCCGTCAGCAAAACGCTACAATCCGTACTGGACGTGAGTGATAACCTCATGATCCGCTTGGCCGCCTACGGGAAATGAAAAGGCCGAGAATCGCCACCAACGACAACGCCCCGCACGATGAATGCGGGGCGTTTGCGTTTCTAGCCTACCAGCGGCAGCCCGTCGCAGAACAACGACAAGCCCCCCAGCGGCATCTCGATTGTTTCCCTCTGAATTTGCACCAGACCGGGATATGAACCAGTCGAACGGAATGCGGCCCTTGCCCCGGCGAACCCGGCGTCCTTCAGGGCGTGAATCAACGTCTCGTCATCATAGGCCGCTTGATGGCCGGCAAGCAGCAGTTCCCACAATCGCACCGCGTCGGTCGGGGCGTTGGCAACACCGTCAGAGATTTCAGCGAATTGTGACAGCCCCCCAGCATACCGCTCAGTTTCGGGATTGGTAGGATCACAATTCTGATTATGGTACAGGCCGCACAACAATTCTGCGTCAGGGCACACCAACCGCAACGCCCCCGTCCCCGGCTTCAGCACACGCCGGCACTCACGCAGGAAGGCGATTCCGTCGGCATAGGACAGATGCTCAATGAAGTGATGAGCGAAGATCAAATCAACCGTCCCCGTCTGGAACGGTAGCCCCTGCCGCACGTCATGACGCAGATAAGCGTAGCCGTTCTGGGCTGCGTACTTCGCCAGATCATGAACGTCGATATTTGTCCAGCCGTGGAATTGTGTCAGGTAGCAGCCTACGTTTAGTTTCAGCCGGCCATCACCACGGAGGCACTCAGGCGCCAGTGCTCCTTGCTCCAGCTCTTCCTTGTCCACAATCTCGACAGGCCAGCCGGGCGCATGTTCCGCGAACATCTTGTCCCACCAGCCCTTGTCGTGAAGCGACACGTGGCTCTTGTCGAAGCCGTCGTCGCCGAAGCCAAAGTCGACGCCATGCAAACCGCGTTTGCAGGTACGGGCCATTTCCTTGATGACGGCCGGCAGGAACTGTTCGGGGATGTGCTCAAGCGTCGCGATGCTGAATGCCAAATCGAACAGAGCATAGTGATCGATGGTGTGTCCGGATTCCCCTGACGGGCTGCCTTCCGAACCAGTTATGGGCCACGGCATTTCGCAGATATCGCACTGCTGAACGTTGTCTGACACCCGCGTCATGACGCAGTGGCGGGAAATCTCCAGGCCGCAGTAACGGACGCCGACGTCTTCCAGTCGCTTGCCAATGTAGCCGCGGCCTGCCCCGATCTCCAATACGCTCTGCGGCCGACGACGCATGACGTGCTCGAACGTCACCTGATGGATGGGAAAATCACGCATGCCCTCGCGTGCGTAGCCACCGAACTTGCCGCCGCCGTTGAAATACTCTTTGCCGAACACCAGCTGACGGCCCTCCGTCGTCTGCATCAGTTTGGCGGGATCGGTTTCGGCTAATGTCTTCTGCGTGCTCTCTTCGCATGCGGCCGCCACTGCATGTATGTCACCAGTGGTGAGTGGCGGGGCGGTTGCCGCTTCCGCCATATCAGTCGGGTAGGGGCCGCTCGTTGTTCCGGCGTCAGCACTCTTCCGCGCGACAACGGCCATGTCGGTACTGCGTTCGCCGTAAGGCGACACCGTCACGTCAACGAAGCCAGCGTCACGACACAGCTTCACCACAATCTCAGGCGTCAGGAAACAGCGGTGAACGTTGGCGTCCAGTTCCATATCCTGCGATCCATATAGCAGCTCGCTGGTTGCAGTGAAGGCATCCTTACCGTCCCAACCTTCAGGATGATCTTTGAGCCATTTGATCTGCGCGTCGTGGTTCGGCGTGCAGGCGATGAACCGTCCGCCCGGTTTCAGGATGCGCACAACCTCACGCAGTACCGCAGGCAGCTTGGCGAATGAGATGTGTTCCAATAGGAAATGAGCCAGCACACAATCCCACTCATTGTTCATGAGCGGCCACGGCGGATTGGACAAGTCGCAAGTGAAATCGGTCTGCGCCGTCTGGCGAACGTCCACCATGCAATCAGCGGCGGAATTACGAGCGTCCCCGCCGCCAAGCTCCAGAACACGCTGACCGGGCTGCTTGTTAATCTGAATCATCGTTTTTGGTTCCTTGTACCCGTTGGAATACCCCGTAATCGTTCCAGGATCGCGTATACCGCGTTGTGTCGTCCGCAACTAGGGGAATCCCGCTTTTGCGATTGGAAGCGTTCCTACGCGATCCTGGCGCGTTGGTATACGGCCGTTTAGTTCCCCGACCGATACATACCCGGCCACGGCTGCTGAGTAGTTTGCTTCTGCGACTCCATCATCTCGGTCGGATCGAACGTATGGACACCGACGATCTTCTTCGTGTCCAGCAGCCACGCGATCTGATCGCCATCCATACCCCGCAACGTCTTGGGCGGGGTATCCTGCGCCAGCATCTTGAGATAGCCTTCGGCTTCCCGTTGCGACAGGATGACCGCCAGGAAATGACCATGCTCAAGGAAGAACTTCAGACCGATCTTGCCCATGTCTAACCTCCACTCATGTAACGGTGTCTCAGGTATTCAGCATCCTTCTGCCGCCCCTGTTCCTCGCACCAATCCGCGACCATGAACGGATTGGCGCCGCTGACAAACGGGGCGGATTCACGTATCCAATCTTCGCGCGTTTCAAAACCACGAACGGCCCCGCCTTGTTCATACTTGTAACCAGCACAGCGCCAGCACCACCATTCCTGCAAACCGGAGATTCCATGAACTGCCACGCAGTTTGCTGCCGCCCAAATCAACTTGCATCGAACACATTGCGGAAATTGGTATGAAACGCCCGGCCCCGCAATGTCGCCGCTAGTAAGCGTCAGCCATTCTATCCTGAGAGGCGTGGGCAAACCCGACGTTAGCCCGCCTGAAGCGACGGAACCGCCCATGTGCAATTGCGTTCCATGCCCAATCTGGCTCATACCGCCCCCCGTTCCGTATCCACTACCAACCGTCGCAGCTTGTCCAGTTCCGCTTTCAATTCGTTGAACGCCGCATCATTGATCGGGAACGTTGGTACAGCCTGCGGCGATTCACAGCGCCAGCGACGGGTGTATTCTTCTTCGTCCAGTGCCCCCTTCTGTACCTGCGCAATCAGCTTGCCAATGTGATAAGAATAAGCGGCGCGGACGCCGGGGTTGTCGTGCCAGAACTCATTCTCGCAGGCTTTCAGGAATTCCGCCAGTTCCTTGATTTCAGTCACTTGGCAGTCTCCACAGGCATATCTGGAACGGTCAGCGGTCCCATCCACCAGTCGCCGGCCCGAGCAGGTCCATCATCTTCATCTGACCCCAGATAAAAAATCCACCAATTCCCTTTGCCATTGGTGCCCAACTGCACTACTTCCGGATGCGACCAGCCCGCCCGAACAAACCAGTAAAGGCCAGGGACAGTCGGAACCGTTTGCGTCCAATTCATTTGCTCACCTCAGTTGTTGCTTTTTGTTCCAGCGCCTTGAGCCGTTCCTTCATGTCGCGGTAGTCCCTGACTGCGCAATACAACAATCCACTGCATACGACCACGAGAAACAGCACGCATATCACGCCTTGAAAGGCGTCAAATTTCTTGCCGTCCGTCATTTGGCTGTCTCCGTCGAAGCCGCTTTCTGTTCCAATGCCTTGATCCGGTTGTCCAGATGGGTGAACAATACAGCAAGGACAACGAGGAAAAACACCCATGCGGTAGCCAGTACGCAGCCTGGGACGCTGTCTTCTTCTTTGTTCACAGCAACGACCTCCATAGCCTTTTGTAACGTTCACGGATTTTGTCCCAGGTATGCTGTTCCGCGATTGATCGAAAGATGCTTTTCCCCCAGTCGCTGAACTGGTTCATGTCATGGTCACAACATCTTTTTGAGAGAGCTATCAATTTCGCCAACCCATCAACGTTGGTAGCGGCGAATCGCCATCCTGATGGCAGCGTATCCGCCGCACCTGCACCATCACTACAAACAACCGGCCGGGCCATCGCACACGCTTCCAGTACCTCAATGCCAAAGCCCTCACTAGCTGACGGCTGCACCAGCAGCGAAAGCCGATTATAAAAGTCAGCGACGCTGTCAATCCATCCTGTCATGACGATATTGCTGCCGCCGTACTGCTCAACCAAATGTTGTACCCACGGCGACGTTGAATCACGGCCGCCCAGCACCAACAACGCATCGGGGTGGGCCAGTTTCTTCCACGCTTGCAACAGGTAGATAACGCCCTTGTCCGGCGCCCCACAGCTGCCAAGATACCCCACAGTGAAAGTCTTCGGTAGCGGCTTGATCGCATCCGCAGGGGGCAGATCGACACCGTGCGGAATGACATGGATCGGTTTCGTTGCGCCAAAGCCACGCATCACGTTGGCGGAATGCGTTGAGGGACAGACAAGGGCGTCCGCATTCAGGTAGCCAGCGACGTACTGCTGCCACTGTTGCGGATCAGTGATATGTGGGTAATGATAAGGCATACCGAGCTTTTCATGTTCACGCCTGCTGACGGCAACGTCGTGCGCAGCAGCGGTGTAGACCACGCGGCAGCCGTCGCGTTGCAGTTCAGCGACGGTGTCACTGAACGTACCAGCGTAGACATGGCAGAGGGAATAGCTGCGACCACGTATCTGGCTACATGCCAGATCATCCCAGAGCCACGGTTCCATCAAGTACGTCTCACCTTCACGCACGGTCGCTTGCAATTCATCGCGGCCCAAGCAGATGAATTCCTCATTGCGCTCAACAGCCAGTTCACGCAAGGCGATGGCCTCGTTGCGCGTTACGACGCCGCCGCCAGTTTCGATGCCGACACGATCAGCCGTGAGATAGAGGACCGTCATCACCAGCCCCCCTTCTCGACAGCTTCATTGCAAAGTGATTCGACGCGATCAACCATCTTCTGAACCGTGAACTTCTGAGCGTTATCGACACAGTTCTGGCGGATGTCCTTCATTTCCTTGTCGGACAGGTTCGCCATCATCTTGACGTGCTCGATTGCTTCATCGAAATTATGACACAGCAGCCCCGTCTTGCCATGCTGTACCGTCTCGCGCATTGCCCCAAAATCCCAGGCGCAAACCGGCAAACCACACGCCTGCGCTTCAACGGGCGCCAGTCCATAGGGCTCTCGGAACCGAGAATTGTGATGCACCATCGCATGCGCCTGCCCATACCACCAAACGCAATTGCCGCGGGTAGCGGGACCAACAAAGCGTATCTGCTTGCCGTCGCCCTTACCGATGATGCTTTGCAGGAATTCCGCTTCCCCCGTCAGCTTGGTATCCCCAACAAGGTCCAATTCGACACCGGCCTTGCGGCAAACGTCAATTGAGATGTCCGGTCCCTTCACCGTTGAAAATCTTGCCAGGAACAGGAACCTTCGGGTGCGGGGCAGCTGAATCGGTTTGTAGAAACCGGGAGCATCAATGCCGTTGTAGCAGGTACGGGCCTGAGCGGGCGCAAACAACGCTTCCAGATGCGCCCGTTGATCTTCGCTGATGCAAACCATGCACGGCTTTTCGACCGGCGGCAGGGACTGCATCATGGTGTTGACGGGGGCATGTAGCCACGAAAGGACTGGGGATTTGAGCTTCCCTTCGGCCTTGAGCAGATAAGCATACTTCTGCCAGGAATGGTCGACGATGCAATCGTGCTTGGGCAATTCCTGCCATGTTTTCTCATAGACCATCCGCTCATCAGCCTGACCGGGCGGGAACGGAGCGATGACGGAACCGCCCGGCAGGACTGATCCTTGCGGTGCGATCAGCGTTACCTGATGGCCCTTCTTCACCAGACCGTCTGCCTGCTGCCATGCGATCATCTCCAAACCAGAATAGCCAGACGGCGGACAGGCAAATACCGTGGAACTGACAACCAGAATGCGCATGAATTAGACCTTGGTAGGAAGGTAGGGAGACATCGCCCGCTCTTCATCAGTCAGCGGCTCGCATTTGTGCGGCAGCCATTCCGGCGGTGTTGGATAGGGTGGCGGTTGATCGGTCAGAGCACCGCAAAGGCAGCATTTGTATTTGTAGCTGCCGTTGTGAATGATCCAGACGTGATCGGAACGATTGGGACGTATCGTTTTGGGCGTCTGGAAGCTACCGTAATCCTTGGCCATTAGCGCGACCTCATTTCCATGATGTCCGCAGATGTGACTTCCCCAGCACGTTCTGCCTCTCTCACTTTTTTGGTACTCTGTATCGCCGCTTCAATAATGGCAGCGATGGCAACATCCGCATCAGACAGCGTATCGGCTGGACATTGAGGGCAAAGATCAGGTTGCGGCCACGGTTGCATGGGAATGTCTTTGGACACGAGCCCGCCCTCTATGACCCCGCATGCACGACACCTTCGGATCATTCGCAATCCCTCCCTGCTTCAAAACCAGCCGCGGATGTAGTCCATCGTGTTTTCGCCGCGATTGTCATTCCACGGCCGCGGCACCAGCAACGCATCCCCACCCGCTGCTCTCCATTTCTCGCAATTGCTATCGCTGTCATCAATCAACAAGCGTCCGGAATTGGCGAAATGTTCCTTGCGGCCAGTCAGTATCAGCTGGCGACGGTAATTGGGTATGTGCTTTTCCACCCACCGTATCTTGCCCGTAGCAGAACCCATTGTCGCGCAAGGCGAAGAGCAGATATAGATTTCGGCTGGATCAAAATAGGATTCGACCAGCGCCAGCAGTGCGACCTTTTCCTCAGTAGGTTCCAGTTCAGCCCAGAAGGCTTCGTCGCATTTCGCCCAGAACTTCTTGGGGTCCATCCCAAATTGTTCCTCAATGCCCCACCGGACATCGTCGAACGAGAACCATGTGTTGTGGACGCGCATGGCCCCTTGGACAAAGTTGGCCAGCACGCCATCGAGGTCAACGAGACATTTCATCGCGTCCCCTTTCGTTTGCCGTAGTCCTGTCGCCGCTTCTCCGCCTCATCCGGTTCATGTCTGGCGTTCGGACTGTAGGGCGAATCCCATTCCTGCGATGGAAAGTAGACGGCATCCAATGATTCATCCGTCAGGCAATCAGTCAGCAACCGTCCGTACTGCACCAGCCGCTCCAATGCCATGCGGCGATGCTTTGGATTGCGTCGCGGATCATAAGCCTTCGCGCGGATGACACGGCAAGACCACAGCGACAATACCAGTCCCATGATGCGCGACAGCGAAATGTTCTCGTCTGCCAATTGCAGCATCTTTGGACGGGCCGCTTTGAACAACGCTGTCGCCAGATCACCCATCCATAAATCGGACTTCGTATTCTGTAGTCCCTTGGCGCCGCGAATCGGATGGGACCGCTTGACGATGGCATGGCCGATGAAATCCAACCAGTATTCTGAGTCCTTACCCGTTGTTTTCAGCAACCATTTGTCGATGTTGTTCTTTGCCATCAATACAAACGCACCTCCCACCAGACCGTGTTCCTGTTCGCAATCAACCCTACTGCCCGATCACATGCACTGAATTCCACGACGTGCCCCGGATACCGTTCCAGCAACACTCGCAAATCCTCCAGATCGGATGGCCAGAGATAACACCTCAGTATCTCCCAGGCAACGATACCGCGTGCCGTCGTGCCGTACTTGTTGAAGCTGCCATGCCAGGGGCTTTCCTCGTCTACCTTGCCAGGCGGAACGTAGTCCAGTGTCAAACCGAACGGCGGATGTCTAGGCTCCAGTACCTGCCCCCGCAATACCGCCCAGCGGTCCAGCATCGGGGAAATGTTGCCTCCGCCGCTACCGAACCATTTGCACCAGTATTCAGCTACTTCGCCCGTTGGCACGTTCAGGCGGCAGCGTTTGCGGTCCCCCGGCGTCAAGCTGCGAACGCCCCATAAACCGTAGTGGTTGCAATCGTCCTTTTCGTGTAGCCATTCTTCCAGTCCGAAAAACATCGGCACCGAATTTCCTAGCTGTCCAGTTGAAAGAGCATGATACATCTGACTTTTATAAAAAAGCGGAGGAGGACGATCTTCGATTTTGTCATTTGACATGTTTCCATATCCTCCCGCGAAGCACCATGCCGATCAATGTAGGGGTAACGTTCATTTCTTTTGCAATGACTTTTCGCGACGTGCCGGATGCGTGCATCACAAATATGCGACGGACTTTATCTGGATTCAGTTTATTTGTTTGGCACCCTGCCCCCGTCAAGCTCCTATAAGTCTTGTAGAAGTAAAAATCAGTGATCCCGTAACGGATCGCGATATCCGAAACAGGGATTCCTGATTTGTGTTCTTCGCACATTCGCAGACGTTGATCTAGCGAGAACTTTGCTGGGGCGCCTCTGGAACGCCCCTTTTCTCTCGCATCCCGCATGTTGTCTGTCTGAGTTCCCAAAAACAAATGATCCGGACGGACACACTTGGGGTTGTCGCATCGATGGCATACCAACATGCCGCGAGGAATGTTGCCATACGCAAGCGTGTAAGCAACGCGATGCGCTAAATAAGAATCGATGCTAACACCGAACAACCCGTATCCTGTTTTCGGTAATTTCTTCCCCAACCATTCCCAACACGATTCGTCAGCGGATTCGACGTACCGTGATCGGAATTTTTCTTCGCATGTCCATCCTGCATACGCCCCATTTTTCAACTTGCGTGTTCGCAACCACTTTTGTTTAAGTCTGGCTGCCATTTTTCATTCCTTGTCCGGTGGAGAGCAGATGATACATCTGGCTCTTGTACAGGATCGGCGGCGGTAGATCATCCATCGTTTTCCACCATCACCAACCGCGGGCGTATTGCCGTGTCCGTGTTGTAATCCAGCCGAAGCAAAAAGGCCCCATCTTCCGTCTGAACAACACGCGGCTCGAAGGGCATGCCCCATTCCGCAACAGCACGTGTGTACAACTGCCCTTCCAACTCATGAACATGGTTCCATGCGAGACTTCGCTGACTGATCGCTTCCTCTTCGCGTTCTTGAGCAGCTTTGGCCGCCAGACGTGCTTTTTCACAGTCGCGAAGTATCGTCTTCAACAACTCAGAGACCATTGGATGCTCCTATGCCACATGCCCAGCTTCGCAAGGAACCATACTATGCAACCCCGCTTGCGCGAGCCCGACATGACGGCAGATGATGCTGGTATCGACGAGCACCGGAACGCCCAATTGTCTCTTGACGTTCAGACACGTTGTGAAATCTTCGCTGGTTGCTTCACCCGGCGGCAGCATCGATCCCATATCCACCCGCCAATCGAACCAATGTTTGCCGGCCTCTGGTCGGGACGGTGGTAATTTCTCCAACACCTCACGAGCAATCAACAAGCAGCCGGCGCCAACGAGGTCTACTTCAATCACACGATTGGGTGGGTACTTGACGATCCATTGCCCCTTGCGCAGCATAACCGGGATGCCATGCGGCGGAGAACGCCGGTGATAGACACCGGAAATGAACTGCTGGCGATGCGCCAACAATCGCGGTACGGTATCCGGCGGCGGAATCACGTCACTGTCGAGAAAGAAAAGATGTGTAAAGCCCCCTTCGAGAGCACGCATACACGCAGTATTCCTCGCATGGTCGAAGGGCATTCCCGCAATGCCAATCACCGGCCCCGGCAATTGCAATGAACGCAAACCAAATGCCCATGCAATCGACGTAGTTTCCGTATGCAGTACAGCGGTCAGAACGTAAGGGCGATACGCCACTTCCCACGACCCCGGCATGTTAACGTCTCCTGAATTGTTGATTACCGCTCGTCATTGAGCCCATCCTACTTCATTCCATTGCTCAAACGTCCCGACAGCGTTGGCATCATCTCATTCCAGACCCGTTCCTGCGAACAATGGTCCAGCAGTCGCCGCACCGTCTCCGTCATCGTCCAGTTGCCGGTTTCCGCCAGGCAGCGCAGACGGCTTTCGTGGTCACGGTCCAGATGGCAGTTGAACTTGTATTCGCCCATGTAAGTATTTTTTAAGTATGGTCAGGTCCGCAAAAGAGCGGGATGACCCCGCCCTCTCGTCCTAGTACATCTGGCACGAACAGGTCCGCTGCGCGTTGATCGGCGGTCCTACCGTCGCCTGCTTCGGACCGTAGATGGGATTGTTGCATTTCGGACAATGACTAACAACTTCCAGTTTGTCCGACTTGCCGTGACTGACCTTGTCCGACAGCGGGAAGCCCTGTTCCTTGATCTGCATGCCTTCGAGCAAACTCTTATCAGCCATCAGACCCTCAACGGGAAAATGGTATAAGCGGCAACGACAGCCGCCATGATTTCAGCAAGGACCGGGCGAACCTTTGCGGGATCGTCCATCATGTCCAATGCGATTGCCGTTCCCATGTTCCTCTCCCTTTCCTTATACCCTAACGTCCATGCGGGGTTTCCGTCTAGGGGACGTTCCCGGGAATCGGAACGTTGCCGCCCGGCAGATCAGCGCTGCCGAAGATGGTAACGGCTGTTCCAGAATCACCCATTAACAACACCGTCTCCTGTACTGGCGGGGGCGTTGGCGCATCCACGTAGATCGCCTGAACTGGCGAAGCGGCGAACACCAAAGCGGAACCATCCGGGTAGGGGTCTGCGTAGCTGATAATCATTACTGCCCCGACGTGCGATTTAGTAGGAAGCTCAGCGGCAACGGATCAGCAGCGCCGCCACTGATGCCATTGGCACTGAAGATCAACGCAGCCGTATTCGCCAGCAAATCTCCGCTCGTCAATGCGGCCAGTTTGTACCAGCCCTGCCCGATCTCAGTGAACGCCCCGCTTTGCAATACCCCGAACGCGGCACCATCGCGACTGATTTGCCCAGAAAGCACACCACTGGTGAACGGCGTGATGTGGTCCACCGACGACCGCAGATAGAGGGGCATGTTCAAAATCATCGTGCCCCGCGCCAACCGAATCGGAGACAGCAGCCCTAACTGTCCACTGGTCGCCAGATCGGACAATGGCAACGGCGCGGACCCATTCCATTGCACTTCACCGCCTGCAACGTGCGGATCGGTCTGGGCTGCGCTGCCACCAACCTGTTGTCGCGCCTGAATGTCATAGACGCCTGCGGGGATCGCTGCGGGCATATTACCAACGTAGTAGTTGGACACGCCCTGTTCCGTGAGGGAAATCTGGTAATTCCCCCAATTGCCAGACACAAATGATTCAAACGCGCCCGTGCCGCCAGATGTGTTCCAAACGTAGCCGCTAGTGCGGTTATGCAGCGTGGCATAAATAGTACGCCCAGTACCAGTACCCGGCGTTTGTATCTCGTTGGCCATTACTACCTCTCCCCCGCTGCAAAATCCCGCTCAAGGATGAACCGCCAGCGAGCCCGCTGCGCGGCACCTTCATCATCACTAGCGCCGGTCACGCCCAGACGGTTCCCTACCAGCACATAATCGTCGCAGCCGCCAACATGCTGACGGAAATGAGACATTGCCCAATCCTTCGGCGTCCCGAGATTTACGATGACCGAAATCAGATGCTGCCAGCCGCTGACCGACGAACAAAACGCACCCCAATTACCGCACAGCCCGACGATATGTCCTTCATTGCGCAGGTCCATCAACGATTGCAACGAAACTGGACCGCCAAAGCCTTCTAGTGTTTCATCGACATCGAAAGCGTAGCACCTCATTGGGCTTCTCCGGCTTCCCATAACGGGACGTAGTGCCCCCGCGCTTCATCGTACACTTCGCTGTCCGTCCATGAACCCCGACTGCGATACAATTTGTCCACCACTACTTTCTTGAAACTCGCGGACGCCGCGGAATCCCGGTTATCGCTCCCCAAATTCGCCCGTAGCTAATATTGAGTGCCGTACTCAACGAAATCCCATACTTGGCGGCGACGTCTTTGGTGGGAACACCAGCCTTCATTTCTTCAGCAACGGCACGAGCAACCGCAGCCGAAAGTTTCATTCCAGCGTTACCCTTTCGCGCGCGATCGGCCATATTTTCTGCATGGGTGCCAGCAAACAAATGATCTGGCCGAACACAACGCGGATTATCGCAATGGTGACAGACTTCCAGCCCTTCGGGAATGGGGCCATGATGCAGTTCGTAGGAATACCGATACGCGTACACCATTGGCCCATTAGCAGGCAATCGAAAGAATCCGCGACCGCTCTTGTGATGCTTCGGAATCCAATTCCAACATCCGTCACCCGATTCTTTCTGAACCCGCTTCCAAAATTCATCTGGTGTATGCACGCCTTTATGTCCATCAATGAACCGCGGGATTCCCCGCCAGTGATGATTTCGGTTCACTACAACAAACTGTCCGCAACCGCATGCACAAAAATGTCGATCTTGATGAAACTCGACCCATGCTTGTATGACAGGGATACTCTTTTTCGCCCGCCCCCTGTGCGCAAATAAATAAAACGGCCTGTGTCGTTTGTACCAGTATGCACCGATCAACCGAACCGGCGTCCCGCAACCGCATGCACAAACAATTTTGCCTTGATTCTGGATGGCCCATGCATCCCGTTCTTGCGAAGTTGTCATGTCCGTATCCTTCAGCAAAATTTGAATACCCCCTTTCATTCTATAGTAAACCGCTTGATTAGTAAGCCCCCAAAACACCGCTGAACAATCCAGAAGTCACTTGCATATCCAACTGCACCAATATAGCGCCGCTCATAGACAAACCAATCCGTTGAACCAAGGCTCCCGACAGACCAGAACCAAATGCGCATCCACCAGGACCAGGACCAGACGAAGGACCATCTCCAAAACCAGATTGATTGACAAGCAAGCCACCACTACCCACAAACAACTGTCCCTTGAATCCGTTGCCAGCCCAGCCCGAAGCGACTGTACCGCTGTTCGGCGTTAGCAACAAACCATACCGCAGGAAGCGGCAGGATGCCCCGCTCAATACGTTGTCCAGATTGACGCCAATAGCAGGCAGACGTAGGCCACTAGCTGGCTGCGCGGGAACGATGTTACCGCCACCACTGTTGAGACAGACGGCGACAACCCCGGAGATATCCTGTCCCGCAACCATGCTGTCAATGAACACGTTGCGAGCATAGGTCGCAGGCAAGCCGCTAGCCTGATGACCGGATGCGACCGCCCCAGACGCCAGATCGAACTTGCCGACCTGGCCACTGCCAATGTTCCTGGCGCCCGTCCCGCCGTAGCCTTGAATCGCACCAGAACCGATCTGACCACTGTTGACCGTACCACTGGCCAGTGCGAACTGACTGATGGACCCGCTGGCATAGCTACCTGAAACAACCGCAGCGTCACCAACCTGCCCGCTGTTGACCGCACCCGACGCAAGATGGAAGCGGGAGACAACCCCGGATGCCAAATTACCGCTGACCACGCCTGCGTTGGCGATATGGTTCTGCGCAATCTGACCCGATGCAATGGAACCGCTGACCACGGAATTGTTGCCAAGATCACCAGAACCAACGGCCCCGGACGCCATATGGAACTGGCCAACCGCTCCGGATGCGATGCGACCGCTGGTAACGGCGCCGGACGCGAGATGGAAATTGCCGATGACACCCGAACCAAAAGCACCCGACAGCAACCCGCCCGAAGCGATATGGAAAGTAGTCAACTGCCCCGATCCGATGGAACCGCTGACCACGGAATTGTCGGCAAGGTGGCCGCTGTTGACGCTACCCGACGAATAATGCATCCCGCCCAGCTGACCGCTGCCGATGTTACCACTGTTGACCGCAGCGTTGGCAATGTGTCCAGAACGCACTGCGCCGCTCGCATGGTGCGGCCATGCTACTGAGCCGCTGGCGATGGAACCGCTAACAACGCTACCGTCGTTCAGCATCCCGGACGATACCGAGCCAGATGCCAGTTGCGTTAGCGAATGAGCGATGTCACCCATTTCGATAATCGCGGTCCCGGACGTGAAAGCAGCCCCGACGATCTGAATGATATCCCCGGACAGGAAGCCGCCGCTGTTGGCTGCGCCGCTGAACGTAACCACTTCACCAGAGCGACCAACGTAGAGGGGTTGTCCGAGATAACCACTGAAATCGGCCAAGCCCGACGTGAAGATATGCAAGCCTGCGGTGTAAACGTTGGCCTCAATGCCAGACGCAACGTTTTCCAGCACAACACCGATGGCGGGCATCCGCCCCGAGACAGATGCCATCGCCTGAATCAACGTCCCGCTTTGACTGATGGCAACGGCGCGAACGCCGGAGATGCGTTCCCCTGTCACCACCTGCCACATGCTGCCTGAGTAGCCGCTGAAGAATGGGCCGGTGTAGCGGGCGCGGGTAACGGTGCTACCAGACACCATGTGATAGCCGAACAGGCTACCCGATGCAACGTTGCCCGACTGAATACCGCCAGCACCGATATCATTCGTGCCAATGGTTCCAGACGCGATTACATGGGCACCGCTGCTGTTGGCGCCCAGCACCGCACCGCTACCAACATGACCGGACAGAACAGCACCGGACGCCAGATGCGCCCCGATGATAACGCCCGACGCAACCGTACCGCTCAATACCCCGGCATCAGCAAACGCTGGCCAAGCCAATGAGCCTGACGCCTGATAGCCGGACGTGATCGCTCCGGAAATCATGTTGCCAATAGCAGCACCGGACGCAAGATGCCGCCAGCCAACCTGCCCCGATGCAATGGCACCAGACAGGATACTACCGCTGCCCAGTTCCAGCGGACCAATCGAACCGGATGCGATATTCCGTGTAGCACCAGCAAGCGAACCAGCCACAGCGCCAGATGCGACGTGACCACTGTTGATGGCACCGCTGCCCATCTGAAAACGCTGTACCGAGCCGGATGCGGGGAGCGTACCACCGGATACGAAGTTGAGGCTAATCAACGTCCCGGACGCAACGGAACCAGAACCCAGCCCACCGCTAGCAATGGCCGTCGTTCCGACCGAACCGGATGCCAGCGAACCAGCAACAACCGCAGCATCGCCAATATGGCCCGATAGCACAGCACCGGAAGCGAGATGGGCCTGGCCAATCTGCCCGCTACCGACGGCCCCGCTGAACAGGCCCCCAGACGCAACGTGCAGCGTTCCCAGGCTACCTGACGCGACATTGCCAGATGTCACGCTGGCGTTCGCCAGATGGCCGCTGCGGACCGTTCCTGACGACAGGTGAGCCCAGCTGATCTGACCGGAACCAATGGCACCGCTACCTAGACCGCCGCTACCGAAGTGGATCGTACCCAGCTGTCCCGAACCAACAGAGCCGGACACAACGGCCCCATTGCCAATGTGTCCGCTCTGGATGACGCCCGACGACAGATGAACGGAACCAATTTGACCGCTGCCAATGGCGCCGCTGCCAAGGCCACCTGAGCCAATATGGACCGCACCCAATACGCCAGACGCAACACTTCCCGAAACGACCGACGCATTCGCCAGCTGACCGCTGCGAACCGCACCAGAAGCAAGATGTGTCTGACCAATCTGACCGCTGCCGAATGCACCGCTCAACAGCCCGCCAGATGCAACGTGAAACGTAGTTAGCTGCCCTGAACCGATGCTGCCGGAAACAACAGAAGCATCCGCCAACAGACCGCTACCAATGCTACCCGACGTATTGCCCAGCAGACCAGAAGCGAGATGAGTCTGCCCAATCTGGCCAGACGCGATATTGCCACTGCGAACACCACCCGATGCGATGTGCGTTGTGCCGATCTGACCGGACGCGATAGCTCCCGAACGAATGGCCCCGCTGCCCAGATGATCCTGTCCAATCTGACCACTACCAAATGCGCCGGACAGCAAACCGCCCGACGTGATATGGACCGTACCAATAGACCCAGATGCGAATGAACCGCTGACAACCGCAGCATTACCGATGTGGCCGCTGTTGATCGCCCCGCTGGCCATATGAAAGCGGGATACGATACCGCTAGACAGATTGCCGCTGTTGACGGAACCATCACCCAAGTAGCCACTCTGTGCCGCACCGCTGGTCAGCACCAACGTACCGGACGCGAGATGCAGCTGACTGATCTGACCGGAACCGATGGCGCCCGATCCTAACCCGCCGCTGGCGACATGAACGGAACCGATGCTACCAGATGCGACGTTGCCGCTATTGACCGCGGCATTGGCGACGTTCCCGGAACGGATAGCACCGGAAGCCATGTGGACCCAGGCAAGCTGTCCCGAACCGATGGCGCCACTACCCAAACCACCGCTGCTGATATGGACCGTACCCAGATCGCCAGAAGCGACATTCCCGGACGTTACCGCTGCGTTGGCGATATGACCGCTGCGAACCGTTCCTGACGACAGGTGTGGCCAAGCGACCTGCCCGGATGCAATGGAACCAGAAACAACGCTATTGTTCGCCAGCAGCCCGCTACCCAACGAACCGGACGAATTGCCCATCAGGCCGCTGGCGAGATGCGACGGCCCAATCTGACCAGAACCGATGGCGCCACTACCCAGACCGCCGCTAACAATGTGCATCGGGAAGATGATGCCTGATGCAATGGTCCCCGATTGCACACCTGCGTCAGCAAGATGGCCGTGCCCAACTGCGCCGGAGGCGATGTTGCCGCTGTTGACGCCGCCACTGCCGATGTGATGGAAGTAAATGGAACCGGAAGCGATGTTGCCGCTGTTGACCGCAGCGTTGGCAATGTGCCCAGAGCGTGCGGCGCCCGACGACAGATGCGCCCAACTGATCTGACCGCTGCCCAGAGCACCGCTGCCCAGCCCACCCGAACCGATGTGCGTTGTCCCAATCTGGCCTGAGGCGATGTTCCCTGAGATGATGGCGCCGGAACCAGCAGCGCCCGCAATCACCGCACCGGACGCGATGTGATAGGCGCCAATCTGGCCGGATGCAATATCACCGCTTAGGATTCCACCTGAGCCGAACGCCGGATGGGCAATCTGGCCGGATGCGATGGAACCAGAAACAATGGCGCCGTTGCCTACGTAGCCGCTGGTTATCTGGCCCGAGAGTATCAATGCACCTACGAGCATCGGTTGATCCGGTGAGAGGTAATAGAGCACATCCCGCCCGCCCCCGTTACTTGATTTTGACCACTTCCGGGTCCAAGCTCAAAACTAGCTGACCGCTGCTGTTCATTGAAACGATCAGCCCCGAAACACCAACAATCGCGCCCGACGCAAAATGGTAAGCATGAACGCAACCTGACGCAAAATCATTGGTTTGTAGCGTTCCTGACGTCTGCCCCATCGCCCACGCGGAAATATCAGAGATTCTGGCCATACGTCTTCACGTCCGCATACGTACTTTTTCAATACGCCCCCAGCAATCCGCTCAGCAATCCGCTGGTCACTTCACCTACGCGGACGTCGATACCGCCAGACACCGCTACCCCAATGCGCTGCACCAATGCCCCAGACAGGCCAGAAGCGAACGCGCAACCGCCCGGTCCCGCCCCCGAAGATGCCCCTGCCATGAACCCGCTTTGATTGACGATCAACCCGCCGCTACCAACAAACAGATTCTGACCGGGGAATCCGCTGGCGATGACGCCGCTATTGGTAGACGTGACCCAACCGCGGCGAACAATGGGAACTACGGCCCCTGACAAAAAATTGCCAGCCACGACCCCAATCGCCGGCAAGCGCAGGCCCGAAGCCGGCTGTGCAGCAACCACAAAACAACCACCGCTTCCCCATGCCACCGCGATGATGCCCGATATCGCCATTTCGCAAGCGATCAGATCAACAACGGTGCCACTGTTGCGATGGTAGCGCCCAAGCTGCCCCGACGCGACCAGCCCAGAAACAATAGCGCCGCTGCCCAGATCATTCGTGCCCAATGTTCCCGATGCGATGTTGAAAGAACCGCCACCGGCTGCACCCGTGATGGCACCCGAAGCGACGTTGCCGCTGTTGACAACGGCATCGCCCAGATCGCCGGACGTGACGTTGCCGGAAACGATCTTGCTTGCGTCAAACGTACCGCCACCAAACGGGGTAATGTAGCCTTGCATTATGCCTCCGCAGCAACGCTTCGACGCATGAACATATCAAAACTTCTCATAAAATAATCGCGCCTGACCAGAACAAGCGACGTCATGTCGAGCATAGATGGTGATGTTTCCAGACAGTCCGGTAGCAATGCGAGGAATCCAGTAGGGATCACCGGGTGCCAGAATCATCCCATCCGCTAGGCCGCCGCCGGAAAGGAACATGCCGCCACTGGTCATCGTGATATTGCCAGACAAACCGATGTAGATATTCCCGCTCGACGTCGGCGACAAACGGAGTTGAATGCCACCTTGCGGAGTAGCGGGCTGGCCTGACCACGGAAACCCCGAAACTATGATCTGGGCGCCCGATGCGAGTGGGCTACCGATCAAAACGCTTGGCATGGCCTATCCCTCTACAACTCGCTGAACAGCACCGCGTAAGTAGCCGCACTGACAACCTTCTGCCGCCGCTTGATTTCCTGATCCCATTCTGCCCGACGATCTGCTACGGCGACGGCGTGTTCTGTATCAACGCAGGACAACTGAAATTCTTCCATCTCGCGAGCCATCTCCATCGCTAACAAACGACGGATGGTTTGTTTCTTACGCTCATCCGCTTCTGCCCCACCATAACCTTTGCCCCGCCCGGTGCGAATACCATCGTAGGTAACGTCACCATCGTTGTAACTAGTAAAGGCGTCGTCGTAGGACAGATAAACCGCCACTCTACTCCTCCAGTTTTACGTCGTCCCCTCATTCCTCCAGCAGCGGCAAGAGCCAGCTCAGCGTGGTCGGTGACAGCTTGTTCTCGTCCGCGCGCAGGTCGACCGCCCTTATCTGATGCATCTCGATCTCGACCTTCTCCATTATCCATTTCTGCAATATCTCCTCGACCAGTGCAGCATCGCCGTTCGCCTTCGCGCGCTGCGCCTTGATCTCGGCCTCGACAGCGTCCACCTCGTCCTGCAACTTCCGGGCTGTCTTCGCCAGGGCGTAGCGCACCCCCGGGGCGAAGTCGAACGGCTTCGTGATGACCTCGACGAGGTTCTTGTCCCTGTCATAGACCGGCTCGCGCCGGCCCTCCAACTGCGTGATGGCGATGGACAGCAGCCGCACCTCGCTGCGCTTGAGAGTGGCCTTCATGTTGTCTCCTTAGCTGATCGCCGTCGTGTCCGTTGCGGCCGTATTCAACGCTGCAACGCGAGCCGCTTCGGCTGCCACCTTCGCCTCACTCGCCTGCACCACCTCCCTGATGAAGCGGGCGACTTGCTTTTTTGCAAACGCTCCTTTCGTCTCGGGGTTCGGTATCGTCTGCGGATTCGTAGTTGGGTCCACAGGCAGCGCTGGGTTGAACGCCGGGTTGGGCACGGTGTCGGGACGCCCGTACTCCCGCGAGAAGGCGTCAAGTACGCGCGCCTGTACGGCGTTCGGAATGTCGATCACGATTTGTGCCATGATGCACCTCCTTATGTACTCAAGGGCGATAGTTCGATTTTAAGCAAATGCCACGTCACTGCGTTATCCACCGCTCCCGTTACGCGCACCCGCACGTCGTTGCTGCTGGCGTCAAACGTGCAATCCCATCCGGCCTGATCTTCGTCGGTGAAGATGTCTTTCACTGCACCGATAGCTGCACCACCGCCGCCAGTACGCTTGGCCTTCACTGCCCTCTCGTAGATAGCTGAATCTCCGGCCGCTCCAGCTACACCGCCCGTTCTGCGTGCCAACACTCGTGCTGTGATGAGATACGCCGTCTCATCGGTCAGAGTGACGGCGTGCAGGGTCGTGACCGTGGCGTCGGTGGTGGCGACACGGTTTTGGTATGTGGTAACGGTGGGATCGTCGTTGGTAGCGACGCTTCTAATGGTCGTAGCCGCACTGCCCAATGTTTCTTGCACAACAGTCGCACTACCGGTTACCGCTAACGCACCAGTCGCTAGCGGAGCGTAGGCGGCACTTCCCGAAGTAACGAAACCAAACCCTGCCGCAGCGGCAGTGGAAATCTGAAGCATGCTGCTGCTGCGCACAAACCCAATTTCGTTTGTACTGACGGCGGTAGGCGCTCCCGTATCGTTACAAGAAATGGTGACGACAGCAGCAGTGTTAGCCGTACTGGCCACGATTTTGCCGGCAGGGCTAATGGCTAATAGCATTCCTCCTGATGAATCCCGCCACTCTGTCAAGTTGCCAGACTGCGAGCTTGCCCCCTGAACCGTCAACACGACGTTGCCTGCGGTATTGTTCAGTAGGCTTAGCCCGGTGAAGTAGCTCGGCCCGAAACGGTGTGAGCTAGTGCCCAGTACATCGCCAACATCACTGGCGTTGCCGCTAGAATCGCTTGGGCGGATTACGCCGCTGGAAAAGACGAGCCCCGACCCGTTGTGCCCGCCAAAAAAGGCGCCCCAACTCGTGTTGATACCGATGCCACCTGAGACGCCCGAGCCGGAGTTCATCGTCACACAAGTCCCGCCGCCCGTGGACAGCGGGTCCAGCACCAGCGTTCCACCGCCGCCCGCCTCGCGATAGATCAGCGTCAGGATGCTGCGGTTGACGTTGGCGATTGTGTTGCCCAGAGTCAACTTGGCCAATCGGTTGCCGGCGCTGTCTTGAGCCTCCCAAAGAGTGCCGGATTGCGAATCACTGTTAGCCCTGACAACGAATCCTTTGGCTGCATCAGCACCTGTCTTGATCCGCAGGGCCACCGCTTCAGTCAAGGTTGTGTTCGTGCCAGCAACGGGCGCTCCGGTAATCTCTACGGTGGCGGCGGTAGTAATGGTAGAGGCGCCCACGAAAGCGTAGGTCGGGGCCTGGAACACCACCTCACGCTGAGTGGTGATGGCGCCCGTGGCCCACTGCTTCGTCGCGCTGAAGTTGAAGTTGGCACCGATATTTTCAGTGCTTGCTGGTAGCGTTAGGTGGGCTGCGCCGGTAACGGTCAAAGCCGGATTGTAGGTATCAGAGAAGGACAGGACAGCTACACCGGGGGCTACAGCTAGTGGTCTGTTAATATCGACGTGCCCGTAGGGTGTCCCGCCTCCTTGCATGTTGTTGATTTGGATTGCTGGTGCTGACGAAGAAGTACCAATGCTGATAACATTGTATGCTTGCAAGAACAGGTTATTTTGATTTCCTCCACCAACCGTTAGGGTTGTACCCGAGCCGTAGGATTGAATTGCCAAAGTCTCTATCACACCAGCAGCAGTAACAAAGGCCAAAGGCGTTCCAGAAGAGTTTTGCCACTCCTGGAGATTGGCAGTTTGGGAGGTGGCTCCCTTCACCGTGAGGACGGTACTGCCAACCACTTGGCCACTCAGGACTGAAGCGCCACTGGCTGTAAAGTCCCCCACTCCGACCGGATGTCCAGCGCTGCCAGTCGAGTCGGTAAACGCATATGAGGTAGCCCCGGTCAAAAAGTAAAGGACGCTGCCTCCACCGGACGTGCTGTAGATCAAGCCAAGTTCGTGCGTCCCAACTGTATTGCTAACAGTGGTGCCCCCATTGTCATTGACAGCAAAGATCAAGGCTTTGCGAGCAGCAGTCCCGGCTACGATCTTTCCGAGAGGAGAAACACTCAACTGCGACACCGCACTAGCGTCCTGCCAATCAGTGATGCTGTCCGGCGTCGTCCCCGCAGCCCGGAAGATCGCAGCCTTGCCGGATGTGGCAGCCTGGAAGATGTGCCCGGACGTCGACGTTGGCACCCACGTCGGGTTGATCGCCAGACTCAACGCCGGCGCCCCATCACTCCGCAGGAACGTCGTCGCCACACCGTTCACGGCGGCGAGGCCGATGGTGGCGGTGGGGTTGGCGGCACCGGGAACCGTCACCGTGCCCCAGGACGGGGTGTTGCCGTCTGTGGTGAGGTACTTGCCGTTGTTGCCGGTCTGGGATGGGAAGTCGGTGATCGCGGCGAGCGTGTGCTTGTGTCCGGGGTTGGACGATGCGGAGTTGCGGAGCAGGTAGTCGAGGGTGGTGATTACGGCGGAACCGTCGATACCGACCTTCGTTTCCAGCGCGAGAACTGCGTCATTACTATGCGTATGCTGCGTAGCATGACTTGGCGCGTTGAGCTTGTCCGTGCTCAACGGATTGGTGAACGTATCCAATGCACCCGGAAACACCGTAGACATTGTTTTCGACTAGCCCCTATTCGTTGGCGTCCTGCTCCACGATTACACTCGGACGCGAAAATTCGTCGTAGCTAATGGACTTGCGCACCAGCCGCGGCGGGGCGTTCTTGATCGTTACCTGCGGGGCAGGCTGTTCCGGCATCGCCACGTTGACAACCGGGGGCAGTCCTTCGGGAACCGCTACGTTGACAATGGGCGCCAGTCCTTGCGGGACGTTTACTGTCACCGCCGCTTCTGGCACATTCACTTCCACCATCGGCACTGGCAAAACCAGCCGCTCCAACAACGTCTGTACCTGTCCCAACGCCGCCTGATTGGCCGACAGCAAAAATCCTACGTGCTCCGAATGAGCTTGCTGCAACTGCTCCAGCTGTCTCTCATGTCGCTGTTCGATCTGTCGCAAAGCATCGGCGTTGCGTACTTCCGCGTCCAGCAAACGAGCCTCGGTATCCGCCAGACGTTTTTCGTAATGCGTCTGCAACGCATTCAGCCGCTTTTCCAGCTGACTATCCAACGTCTTCGTTACCCGTGCGTCCAAACTTTTGCCCAGGCGCAGAACCAGTTCTGTCTCAACGTCATCCAATCGTCCTTCGACCGCCGACTTGATTTCATCATGAACAGCTTTCGCAGCCGAGAGCATGTCACCTTTGGTTGCGTACTGTGCTACCGATTTCACCAGCCGGTTAGTGGGAGCCATTGCGACAAGCCTCCTGTACCTGCTGGTAAAACGACTTCATGCGATGTTCCAGCGGGGGCAGCCTCTTCTTCGGTCCCAGACTGCCGGCGCCCAAACTATCCGGCTGCGGCCGCGCCCGTTCCAATTCCGGTGGCTGTGGCGGGGGCGGAACACTGCCCGGTCCACCTTGCAGCGGCTGTCCTTCAGCACCGGGCATGCCAGGCATTCCGCCAGCAGCCCCTTCCGGCGGTGCTTCATAGCCGGCGATCTCGTCGCCCCACTCTTCCTTCGTTGGCGGCAGCTTCAGTTCTTCCAGCCGCTTGCGTACCTCATTCTTCGTGATGCACTTGGCAGTGATCGCGGTATCAAGCTGCGCCTTGGTTAGTTCATGATCGTCAATACGCGGCGTTGTTACTTCAACGATCAGATCGTCGCCGAAGAACGGAGCCAGCTGAATGGTGATGGCCGTCGCGACACGATTGCAGATCGGTTTCAGCGTCAGCAGATGCAATTGCTTCAGCGTCGCGAAGAGCGTTGAGTAGGACGATGTTTCAACCATCATGGCGGCGGGTTTGGAGATGCCCAACGCCGCCATGATGAAGCCCAGCAACTGCTCCCAGCCGTTGACGTAATCCATATCAACGGCAGACCGGCCCCACGGTTCCAGTTCGGCGCCAGGGGTCGCAACGAAGAGCTGCCCCTGATTTTCCGGTCCCTGAATGGCATCCTCAAACTCAGCACGGATACGTTCGATTTCCTCATGAGGTAGCGGTGCATTCCCCTCCATCTCACTCATGTTCAACACAGCGGACGGATTGATAGCGCCCCGCATGGTAGCATGGCGGGATCGGTCCATCATCTCCATCTCGTCGATATGCAGCCGCAATCCCGTCAACGGTGAATAGCCGTCATAGTGCAGTAGCGGGTGCGGGTACTTGGTTCGCATCATCCATTGCGCGGGAATGGCAGCGCCAACTGCACTGTAGGGCGTCGGTGACGATGAAAACGGACCGTAGGGGTAAACGGGCTGGATGCGATAGAAACCGTCAGGGAATTCAGGGCTGGCGACGGCCTGCGGAACGGCGATGGCAGTCGGAATGGAATAGAGCTGGAATGGAATGCCCAGACGATTCGGCACCATCCATGTGAGCCATGTGCCGGTCAAGCTGTTTTGTTGATTGTATTTGTAGACCAGATCGCCCCAGCCCTCTTGTGGGTTGGGACGTTCCAGCAGCCGCACCAGATCATACGGACGTACCAACCGCCCGCCTTCGGGCGGATCATGCGGTGTTACCAACCGCTTGCCGTCCGGATGCTTTGGATCGCGTTTGTAGAGCTTGATTTCACTCTGAGCCAGCTGTTCACCGATGCGATGGATGCAAAGATACTGAGCACCCTCGAAGCTGTCTGTCTGAACCCATCTGTTGTCCGACCATGTGCCGGGGGCACGCGATTGCATCGCCGCCAGCAACCGGACGTAGGCAGCTTCGTTGGCCTTGTTGCGTGGGTTGTACAGCGTTGGGCGTGACGTGGATGAGGGGATGACGCTACCGCGTTCCTTGTCCGTTGCGGTAGACAGGCCGAAGGTATCACGCCAACGGGAACGGGACGCTTCCGGCGACAACGGGGCCGCTGCGTCCTTGGTAGCTGCGATGAATTCTGAGATGAAGCCCATGAGACGCCTTTGTCTCTCGGGAAGTATTTACATGATATAGGGCGGCTGCGCGTCCAGCCACGACATTGGGGCAGCCACTTCTTCAATCTTCTCGATCTCAGCCAACCATACGAAGCCGCACCGTCCTTCCGCGCTCTGAACGTCGTCCAGTCGCTCAGGAACAATTCGCCAACGAAAACCTTGCCAATGAGCAATGCGGGGCTGCATAACATTGCCGCGAAAAGTCGTCTGGTCGAAATCACCTTCAGGTAAATAGCCCGCAGCCTGCACTATGCGACGGCCGTTGCCAGGACGCTGACTCAGCGCAACATGCAACTGATCCAACCGACGAAACTCTCGCGGGAACAGCCCCTCCAACTTGAAAAATAGTTCGGCAAATGGTGAATGCGGCCTTTGTTTGGAATCAGCCCATAGCGGGCCAGACGCCTTCACCGTCCCCAATCCGAAGAACCCCGCTACCCCTGCCAGCAAACGCCCTACAAACCCGCGCCGATCCATGTACTGCTCCTTTGCAGTTTTCCTTAGCGGGCATGCGTTAGCCCGCGTATGATAATCCCTTATAGCCTAACGTCCTGACGGGGTTTCCGTCTAGCGGAACGTTGCAACGCTGTCCCTACTGGCCCCCTTATCCAATGAGGACCGTCTGATGTCAACGAACGGCCACGCTCTCACAGCCAGCGACCTGTACGCCCTCAGTCAGAGCCGCAAAAACGAAGGGGATCAGCTCTGTCACTGGTGCCGCTCAAAATGCAATCGCAACCGTCAACACGATGATCCCTACCCCGTACCCTTCTGCCGCACCCGTACAACCGCCCTCAACCCCAATTCGCTCTACGTTTGCGATGGCTGTGATCTGTGGCGACGGACGCGCTGCACCGTCTGGTTCCTGCGCGGTATCTTCGCGGACCGTCAGGCCATCCTCAAGCACTCATGGTGGTGCGATGGGACGGACGCCCTGGCGATCCTGCCCGACGATTACCCGAAGCTGTGGGAGCGGCTGCTGAACCCGCCACGGCGTTTCTTCCTGTCATTGGTGACAGCGGGCAAGGACAACCTGCTACAGTTGTGCGCAGCGAACGACCTGACTGAGATCAAAGCAACGACGCCGTTGCTGTACACGCTGGACGGGATACGGCATACCTACACGGTGTACGAATTGGAAGAAGCAGCACAGCGGGGAGACGGGGACGGACTGGAACCGGGCTGCCGCGTGCTGTACGACCTGCTGGACCCGAAATCATTTCTGGTGAAGAAAGAACGACCGGCAATTGATGTGGGGGGCAGGCCGAAGAAGGAAACGACGGGGGAAGGTCGAATGCGACGGACGGTACGAAATGATGTTGCTAGCGCATGAAAAGAACCAGCGAAGGGCAGGGCGATTCAGCCACTTCGCTGGTTCTGCCGCGGCCGACGGCGATCAGTCCTGCATCAAAATATACGCTGGCCAGGCAACATGGAGATTGAAATCTCCCATTGTCCCGTATCTCCATAAGTGCCGGTCATTGAGGGCTTCCGGCAAACCACTTCCATGAAACGCGGACAGTAGACCACTGATCCAAACTGTGTCTTTAGTATACCCGATCAGCCGTTGCCGTCGCCGTTGCCGTTGCCGTCGCCGTTGCCGTAGCCGTAGCCGTCGCCGTTGCCGTAGCCGTTGCCGTAGCCGTCGCCGTTGCCGTAGCCGTTGCCGTAGCCGTTGCCGTCGCCGTA